>Ga0210044_10000421_pt1 | contig 63959 bp, 67 predicted proteins | sample CryGey13umfilter_2_FD_183959 | JGI IMG/M metagenome (GOLD analysis project Ga0210044, IMG submission 183959) | Groundwater microbial communities from aquifer in Utah, USA - Crystal Geyser 4/9/14 3 um filter (SPAdes) (version 2) | ecosystem: Environmental > Aquatic > Deep subsurface >... | reverse complement strand
TGGTGTTCGAGGACATGGTGGGCCTGTTCCCGCGCGTGCCGACCTTCGTCAAGCGCTACGGCGCCATGGAGGCGATGATGGACGACGCGGTGTCGCGCTATGCGGCGGAGGTGCGGTCGCGGGCCTTCCCCGGCGAGGAGCACACCTACAAGCCCAAGGCGGGGTGACGTGGCGGCGACGCATGGGGATTGCGGCGCATCGCGGGCGCGCCCCGGACCCGATCAGCGGCTTTCCGGTGGAAAGCCGCCGGGGCCGGTCGGCTGGAGGCGCAAGCCGCAAGCCGAGGGGGGCTGCTGCATGGACGACGGCGCCCGGATCGGCGCGCGGTCGCCTGGCGGCCGCGTTTCGCGGTCGCCGGGGGGAGGCGACCGCGGGCAGATCCGACGCGGGTCGGATCGACCGGGCGCCCTTTGCGCACGCCGCGCATCAAGCCGACCGCCCTCCCGCCGCCTCCCGCCGCTTTTCTCTCCTCGCGGCGCCCGGCCCTTGGCGCGGCGCGGGTTGGGCGATAGGGTTCGCCCGCGAACAATGAGAGGGCGCAGGGCGTGAGCGACAGCGACAGCTTCATCCAGGAGGTCTCCGAGGAGGTCCGCCGCGACCGCATGTTCCGGCTGTGGCGGCGCTATGCGCCGGCCGTGCTCGGCGGGGTCGTGCTGGTGGTCGGGGCGACCGCGTTCAACGCCTGGCGCGACCACAGCCGCGCGGCGGCGGCGCAGGAGATGGGCGCAAGGATGATCGCGGCGGGCGAGGCGGCGGCGCCTGCGGCCCGCGCGGAGGCGTTTCTCGCGCTGGCCGACGCTGCGGACGGCGGCGCGGCCACGCTGGCGCGGCTGCGCGCGGCGGCGGAGGTGGCGGCGGCGGGCGACGCGGGCGGCGCGGCGCAGGCCTATGGCCGCATCGCCGAGGCCGCCGACACCGAACCCGCCTTCGCGGCCTTCGCCGCGTATCGCGCGGCGGTGCTGGCTGCGCCGCAGGCCGGGGCGGCGGCGACCATCGCCACGCTGACGCCGCTGACCGCCGAGGGCGGGCCGTTCCGCCTGCTGGCGCTTGAGGCGCGCGCGGCGGCGCATCTGGCGCTGGGCGACCGCGCGGCGGCGCGGGCCGATCTGGACGCGGTCGCCGCCGATCCGCTGGCGACCGAAAATCTGCGCGCGCGGGCGCGCGAGGCGCTCGCCACGCTGGGCGCGCAGGCGGTGAACGGATGACCGGGCGCAGCCTGCGCGCCGCGACGGCGCCCGCCCTCGTCGCGCTGCTGCTGGGCGGCTGCGGCCTGTTCGGCGAGGCGGAGGTGAAGCTGGAGGGCGCCCGCACCCCGGTGCGCGCCGCCGTGCCGGAGCGGGTGATCGCGCCCGAGCGCGCGGGCGAGATCGCGTCGCTGGGCGCGCCGCTGGCCAACGCCGACTGGCCGCAGGGCGGCGTCGTCTCCACCCGCGCGCCGGGCCATCTCGCCGGGCCGCAAGGCGTGCGCGAAGCGTGGCGGGCCGATGTCGGCGCCGGGTCGGGCGGCGCGTCGCGGATCACCGCGTCGCCGGTGGTGGCTGAGGGGCGGGTCTATACGCTCGACGCCGAATCGGGCGTCGCGGCGGTGGACGCCGCCTCGGGCCGCGTGCTGTGGCGCGCCAAGGTCACGCCCGAGGGCGAGGGCGACCGCGACGGCTTTGGCGGCGGGCTGGCGTTCATCGACGGGCGGCTGATCGCGACCACCGGCTTTGGCGAAGTGCTGGCGATGAGCGCCGCGGACGGCGAAATCCTCTGGCGTCAGAGCCTTGGCGCGCCGCTGCGCGCGGCGCCTGCGGTCTCCGCCGGGCGCATCGTGGCGGTGACGCGCGCCAATCAGGGCTTTGGGCTGGACGCCGCCACCGGCGGCATCCTGTGGCGCGCGCTGGGGGCGCCGGGCGGGGCGGGCGTGCTGGGCGGCGCCAGCCCGGCGATCAGCGGAGAGCTCGCCGTGCTGCCGTTCACCTCGGGCGAGCTGCTGGCGGTGCGCGCCTCCAACGGGCGGCGCATCTGGTCGGACGCGCTCACCGGCGGCGGGCGCGGCAGCGCCAGCATCGACGTCACCGACATCTCCGGCGACCCGGTGATCGCCGGGCAGGCGGTGTTCGCCGCCAACGACAGCGGCCAGCTTGTCGCCATCGACGGGCGCACCGGCGCGCGCGGCTGGCTGCGCCAGCTTGGCGCCGCCTCGCCGGTCTGGGTGATCGGGCCGACGCTGTTCGTGGTCACCAACGACGCGCGGGTGATGCGGCTGGCGGCGGCGACGGGTGAAACCATGTGGTCGGCGCAGCTGCCCCGCTATACCGACCCGGAGGACCGGACCGGCTTGATCGGCTATCGCGGGCCGGTGGTGGCGGGCGGCGTGGTCTATGTCACGTCCACCGAAGCCGGGCTGCTGGCGTTCGACGCGCAGAACGGCGCCGCGCTGCCGGGCGCCGACATCCCCGGCGGCGCCGGCGTCGCGCCGGTGATCGCGGGCGGCGTGGTCTATGTGCTGTCGGACGACGGCGTGCTGCACGCGCTGCGCTGAGCGGCGGGAGAGCGCTGGACGCCGCAGGGCCGATAGCGTATCGCCACGCGCATGTCGTTCAAACTCGCCATCGTCGGCCGGCCCAACGTCGGCAAATCCACGCTGTTCAACCGGCTCGTCGGCAAGCGCCTGGCGCTGGTGGACGATCAGCCCGGCGTCACCCGCGACCTGCGCGAAGGCGAGGCGCGGCTGGGCGACCTGCGCTTCACCGCCATCGACACCGCGGGCCTTGAGGAGGCGGACGCGGAGTCGCTGCAGGGCCGGATGCGCCGTCTCACCGACCGCGCGGTGGACGAGGCCGACGTGGTGCTGTTCGTGATCGACGCCCGCGCGGGCGTCACGCCGCAGGACGAGGTGTTCGCCGACATCCTGCGCCGTCGCGGCGGGCGGATCATCCTGGGCGCCAACAAGGCCGAGGGCCGCGCCGGGCTGTCGGGCGCCATGGAGGCCTACAGCCTGGGGCTGGGTGAGCCGCTGCCGATCTCGGCGGAGCACGGCGAGGGCATGGAGGCGCTCTACGCCGCGCTCCAGCCGATCGCCGACCTGCTGAACCAGGGCGACCCCGAGGACGCCGACGCGCTGGCGACGGACGACCCCGCGCGCCCGATCCAGCTTGCCGTGGTGGGGCGGCCCAACGCGGGCAAGTCCACGCTGATCAACACCATCCTCGGCGATGAGCGGCTGCTGACCGGCCCGGAGGCCGGCATCACCCGCGACGCCATCGGGCTCGACGTGGCGTGGGGCGACCGCAATTTCCGCATCTTCGACACGGCGGGGATGCGCAAGAAGGCGCGCATCCACGCGAAGCTTGAGAAGATGTCGGTCTCCGACGGCCTGCGCGCGGTGCGCTTCGCCGAGGTGGTGGTGCTGCTGCTCGACGTCAGCTCCAGCTTCGAGACCCAGGATCTGCGGCTGGCCGATCTGGCGGAGCGCGAGGGCCGCGCCGTGGTGGTGGCGGTCAACAAGTGGGATCTCGAGACCGACAAGACCGCGCGCATCAAGGCGCTGCGCGCGGCGTTCGACCTGCACCTGCCCCAGCTTAAGGGCGCGCCGCTGATCACGGTGTCGGCGATCACCGGCAAGGGGCTCGACAAGCTGCGCGAGGCGGTGCTCAAGGTCCATGGGCTGTGGAACACCCGCATCGCCACCGCGCGGCTCAACCGCTGGCTGGCCGACCGGGTGGCCGAACACGCGCCCCCCGCGCCCGCCGGGCGGCGCATCAAGCTGCGCTACATGACGCAGGTCAAGGCGCGCCCGCCCAGCTTCATCGCGTTCTGCAACCGGCCCGAGGCGCTGCCCGAAAGCTATACCCGCTTTCTGGTCAACGGGTTGCGGCGCGACTTCGGGCTTGAGGGCGTGCCGATCCGCTTCGACTATCGCAAAAGCGAAAACCCTTTCGACAAGAAATAAGTCGCGTCCCGTTTGCGACATCGGGCCTTCCCGCGCTAAGTATCGCGGGGATCGAGACAGCGCGCGCGGCGCGCTTGGGAGAGACGAATGATGCTTGAGCTTGGGGCGCGGACTGAAAAGGCCGCCACGGCGGCGGCGGTGATCGAGGGTTCCGACGCAACCTTCATGGCCGACGTGGTCGATGCGTCGCGCGACGCGGCGGTGATCGTGGATTTCTGGGCGCCGTGGTGCGGGCCGTGCAAGCAGCTTGGCCCCGCGCTGGAGGCGGCGGTGAAAAAGACCAACGGCCGCGCCCGTCTGGTCAAGATCGACATCGACAAGAACCAGCAGGTCGCCGCGCAGTTGCGGGTGCAGTCGATCCCGGCGGTGTTCGCCTTCGTGAACGGCCAGCCGGTGGACGGCTTCATGGGCGCGCTGGCGGCGTCGGAGGTGCAGGCCTTCGTGGACCGGGTGGCGGCGCAGGGGCCGGGCGGCGACCCGGTGGCCGAGGCGCTCGACGCGGCGGAGGAGATGCTGGCGCAGGGCGCGCTGGCCGACGCGACCGAGGTGTTCGCGGCGATCCTCGGCGAGGCGCCCGAGACGCCGCGCGCCATCGCCGGGCTGGCGCGGGCGCATCTGGCGCTGGGCGACACGGTCCAGGCGCGGGCGATTCTCGACGGCGCGCCCGCAAAGCTGGCGGGCGACGCCGCGCTGATCGCCGCGCGCGCCCAGCTCGACCTCGCCGAGGCGACGGCGGACGTGGGCGAGACGGCGGAGTTGCGCGCGCGCCTCGCCGCCGACCCCGCCGACCATCAGGCGCGCTTCGATCTGGCGCTGGCGCTGCTGGCGGACAAGGACGCCGAGGGCGCGGTGGAGGAACTGCTGGAGCTGTTCCGCCGCGACCGCGAGTGGCGCGACGGCGCCGCGCGGGCGCAGCTTTTCAAGATCTTCGACAGCCTCGGGCCAAAAGATCCGCTGGCGGCGCGGGGGCGGCGGCGGCTGTCCTCGATGATCTTCGCATGACGCGCGCGCCCGCCATGCGCCGTTTCACCCTCGCCGACATGCCCGACACCCTCGCGGTGTTCCCGCTGCCCGGCGCGCTGATGCTGCCGCACGCGCGGCTGCCGCTGAACATCTTCGAGCCGCGCTATCTGACGATGCTGGACGATGCGCTGAAAAGCGACCACCGCCTGATCGGCATGATCCAGCCGCTGGAGAATCGCGGCGACGGCCCCTCCACGCTGCGGCGGATCGGCTGCGCCGGCCGCATCACCAGCCTCACCGAAACCGAGGACGGCCGCTACCTGATCGCGCTGACCGGCATCTGCCGGTTTCGCGTGCGCGAGGAGATCGAGGGCTTCACCCCCTATCGCCGCGTGCGCGCCGACTGGGCCGGGTTCGAGCGCGATCTGGTCTCCGACGATGAGGACCCCGATTTCGACCGGCCCGCGTTCCTTGATCTGCTGCGGCGCTATTTCGAGGCGGCGCGGCTGTCGAGCGACTGGGGCAGTCTTGAGGACGCGGATGAGGAGATGCTCATCAACTCCCTGTCCATGCTGTGTCCCTTCGCCGTTGAGGAAAAGCAGGCGCTGCTGGAGGCGCCAAGGCTGGCGGAGCGGCGCGAGACGATCTGCGCGCTGATGGAGTTCGCCATCGCCTCGCGCGGCGAAGACAGCGGGTCGCTGCAATGAGCGGCGACGACACGCCCGCCGCGCCGCGCGCGGCGCAAGACCAGAGCGCGCCGGACCCGGCGCAAGACGCGAACCCGCGGGATGCGCAGCCAGTCCCCGCAGCGCCGCGCGCGGCGCCCAACATCGACCGGCGGATGCTGGAGAGTCTGGTCTGCCCGCTTACCCACGGGCCGCTGGAGTTCGCGCCGGAGGCGCCGGAGCTGATCTCGCGCAAGGCGGGGCTGGCGTTCCCGATCCGCGACGGCATCCCGATCATGCTTGAGAGCGAGGCGCGCGTTCTTGAGGCCTGAACGGGGTTGAGGCCTGAACGGGGTTGAGAGCTGATCGGGCCTGAGGGCTGACCGGGCCTGAGGGCTGATCGGGCGTTTCCGGATCGGGATGGCGCGGGGGGTTCACGAGGCTGTCGCAATCGCGCAGTATTCAGCGCGGGCCGACAAGAAGCCCCCTCACGAGGAGATTTTCCATGACGCTCGATCCATCCTTCAGCCGCCGCGCCCTGCTCGGCGCCGCCGCCTCCACGGCGACGCTGGCGGTCGCCTCGCCGTTCGTGGCGCGCCGCGCCGACGCGCAGGCCACCTCCGGCACGGTCAACATCTTCGCCTGGGCGGGCTATCTCTCCGAAGACATGCTCGCCGCGTTCGAAAAGGCGACGGGAATCAAGCCGGTCTATACCCCCTACGGCACCAATGACGAGCTGCTGAACCAGCTGCGCGCCACCGACGGCGCCGGGTTCGACATCATCTGGCCGTCGGTTGACCGCGTGCCCAACTATGTCGAGTTCGGCCTTGTGCAGGCCATCGACGAAACCAAGGTGAAGTGGGATCAGGTGATCGCCAGCGCGGTCACCGGCTCGGCGGCGATGGGCGCGGTGGTGGGCGGCGCCCGCTATCAGGTGCCGACCGACTGGGGCACCGAGGCGCTGGCCTTTGATCGTGAGCAGGCGCCGCTGGTCTATGGAACCGCCTCCTACGGCGACATCTGGAAGCCCGAGATGGCGGGCAAGGCCACCGTGCGCGGCCATTCCGGCCTTGTCGGGCTGGGCCTGTGGCTCGAATCCGAGGGCAAATTGCCGCATCCGATGCGCGAGGCCTTCGTCGATGAGGCGAAGATGGTCGCCAACTATGACGTGATGGTGGCCGAGGCGATCGCCCGCAAGGGCAACATCGCGCAGTTCTGGTCCAACGAGAACGAGGCGCAGGGCGCGTTCCGCGTCAACGGCGCCGTGATCGGCCAGACCTGGGACAGCTCCGCCGCAGGCCTCGCGCGTGAGGGGCTGCCCATCGGCTACATCGCGCCCAAGGAAGGCGCGCTGGCGTGGATGGAGGGCGTCTCGATCCCGTCCAAGGCCGCCAACCTCGATCAGGCCTACGCCTTCATCAACTGGATCCTGACGCCCGAGGCGGGCGCGATGTACGCCAGCCACACCTCGATCAACACCACGGCGGCGGGGGCGGAGGCTTACTTGAGCGACGAGGCCAAGGCGTTCTTCGCCGCCGCCTATCCCGGCGACGCGCTCGACCGGCTGTGGTGGTGGCCGATCCAGGAGGGCTGGTTCGTCGCCAAGCGCAACGAGTATCAGGACCGGTTCCTCTCCGCCTGATCCGGCGGGTCGGCGTCAAGTCGGCGTCGGGACAGTTTCTGGACGGTTTCCAGACGGTTTCTGGACGGTTTCGGGGCGCGGCGGTGAGGCTCTCGCCGCGTCCCCCTTCGATGGAAAAATCCCCATGTCGCAGTCCGTCGCGCTGATCGATGTCGGCATGACTTTCGGCGCCGCCCGCGCGGTGGGCGGCGTCAGCTTCACCGTGCCGGGCGGCGAGTTCTTCTCGATCCTCGGCCCCTCCGGCTGCGGCAAGACCACCATCCTGCGCATGATCGCGGGGTTTCTGGAGCCGACCGAGGGCCGCGTCGAGATCGGCGGCCGCGACATGGCGGGGCTTGGCCCGAACCAGCGGCCTACTGCGATGATTTTTCAATCCCTTGCGCTGTTTCCGCTGATGAGCGTGCGCGACAACATCGCCTTCGGGCTTGAGGCGCGCGGGGTGGACCGCAAGACGCGCCGGGCGAAGGCCGACGCGCTGCTCGCGCTGATCGCGCTGGAGGGCTATGGCGAGCGGATGCCGGGCGAGCTGTCGGGCGGCCAGCGCCAGCGGGTGGCGATCGCCCGCGCGCTGGCGGTGGAGCCCGAGGTGCTGCTGCTCGACGAGCCGCTGTCGGCGCTGGATCTGAAGCTGCGCCAGCACATGCGCGCCGAACTGCGCGCGCTGCAACGCCGCACCGGCGTCACCTTCATCTACATCACCCACGACCAGTCCGAGGCGCTGGCGATGTCGGACCGGGTCGCGGTGATGAGCGCAGGCGTGCTGCAGCAGGTGGCGACGCCTGAGGCGCTCTACGCCAACCCCGCCACGCCGTTCGTGGCTGGATTCGTCGGTGAAAACAACGCGTTCCAGGGCGTCGTCGTCGATATGGGCGAAGGGATGGCGGCGCTGGACACCCGCGCGGGGCGGCTGACGGGCCGGGCCGGGCCGGGGCTGGCGCGCGGCGCGATGGCGACGCTCTACGTCCGGCCCGAGGCGCTCAGCGCCGATCCGGGCCGGCGCGACGCCGACGGCAACGCGGTGCGCGCCACGGTGGAGCGGCTGGACTTCGAGGGCGCCTTCGCGCTGCTGCATGCGCGGCGCGAGGACGGCGCGCCGCTGGTGGTCTCGACGCCTGGCGCGCGTCTGGCGGAGACGCCGCAGCCGGGGGCGGCGGCGCTGTTCGGCTTCAGCGCGCGCGACGCCGTGGCGCTGCCGGGCGCGCCCGACCATGCGTGAGCTGTTCGACCGCTTCGGCGCCGGGCTTGGCGCGCTGTTCGCGGCGCTGGTGGCGGTGTGGCTGGCGGGGCTGGTGCTGGCGCCGAACCTGATGATGATCGACTTCGCGCTGCGCCCCAATCTGCCGCCCTCGGCGCTGGGCGGGCCGGAAGACGGCTGGACGCTGGGCAACATCGCCTATCTGGCGGGCGAGCCGGTGCATCGGGCGATCTTTTTCAAGACGGTTTGGGCCAGCGCGCTGGTGACGGCGCTCACCTTCGTCGTGTGCTATCCGCTGGCGTTCTGGCTGGCGCAGCGGGCATCGCCCAATCAGGTGGCGCTGGCGATCCTGGCGCTGACGATTCCGTTCTGGATCAACGAGGTGCTGCGCACGCTGGCGTGGTATATCATCCTCGCCTATCGCGGCCCGCTCAACGAGGCGCTGATGGGGCTGGGGCTGTTGAGCGCGCCGGTGCGCTGGTTCGGCGACGGCGGCGTGCTGGCGGGGATGGTTTACGCCTACATCCTGTTCATGCTGTTTCCGATCTACAACGCCATCGAGAGCCTTGAGAAAGCGCAGATCGAGGCGGCGCGCGATCTGGGCGCCTCCACCGCGCGGATCCACGCCCGCATCGTGATCCCGCACGCCAAGGCGGGCGTCGCCACCGGCTGCGTGTTCACCTTCATGCTGGCGGCGGGCAGCTATGTGGCGCCGTCGCTGCTGGGGTCGCCCGGCAGCCGCTGGTTCACCGAGATCATCTACAACTGGTTCTTCGAGGGCGGCGACTGGAACCGGGGCGCGGCCTATGCGCTGGTGCTGCTGGTTCTGTGTCTGGCGGTGGTGCTGCTGACGCTGAAGCTGTTCCGGGTGAACCTCGCGGATGTGGCGAAGTGATGCGCGCGGCGCTGATCCCGCGCGCGCTGTTCGCGCTCTACCTGCTCGCCTTCTTCGTGTATCTGTTCGCGCCGCTGGCGATCATGGGCGCGGCGACCTTCAACGACAGCCGGTTTCCCACCGTCACGCCGTGGCGCGGGACAACGCTGAAGTGGTTCGAGGAACTCTGGGCGGACCGCGCCATGTGGCGCTCGCTCGGCACGTCGATGATCGTGGCGGCGGGGGTGGTGGCGGTGGCGCTGCCGGCGGGCACGGCGGCGGCGCTGGTGCTGACCAGTCTCAACGCGCGGGCGCGGGGGTTTCTCTATGCGCTGATGGTCTCGCCGCTGCTGACGCCCGGCGTGGTGATCGGCATCGCGACGCTGGTGCTGTGGCGGCAACTGGGCGTGGGCGGCGGCGTCGTGCTGATCGTGCTGGCGCAATCCAGCTTCGTGATCGCCTATGTGATGCTGATGGTGGCGGCGCGGCTGCAACGCTTCGACCGCGCGCAGGAGGAGGCGGCGCTGGGCCTCGGCGCCTCGAAATTCATGGTGTTCCGCCGCGTGCTGCTGCCGTTCCTGCGCCCCGCGCTGATCGCGGCGGGGTTCATCGCGTTCCTGCAATCGGTCGAGAACTACAACACCACGCTGTTCGTGCGCGGGCTGGACACGCCGCTGACGGTGTATATCGCGACCAAGGTGCGCACCGGGCTGACGCCTGCGGTCAACGCGCTGGGGCTGATCCTGATCGTGGCGACCGTGCTGGGCGCCGTCGCGTTCGAGATCGCGCGGCGCAGGCAGGCGCGCAAGGCGGGCTGACGCTACGTCTCTGCGCCCTTCACCCCTTGCGCGGCGCGGCGATGTCGAGCGCCTTGCGCAGCGCGGTGGGGGCGGCGCTGCGGGCCTGCTCGAGCGCCACGAAGCGCCCGCGCGCGGCCTCGGCGCCCGGCGGCAGGTCCGCCACCAGCACCCGCAGCGTCAGGGTGAAATGGGTGAAGACATGGCGCGCCTCGGCGCCCGCGTCGCGCCAGTCGGCGGTCAGCGGCGCGGCGGCGGCCAGCGCGGCGGCGTCCGGCCCCGCTTCGGTCCAGTCGGTGCAGGGCGGGCCGGACATGCCGCCCAGCAGGCCCGCGTCGGGGCGGGTCTCGACCAGCACCGCGCCGTCGCCGCGCAGCGCCACGAAGGCGGCGCCGCGCCGGTGCGGCTTGGCGGCCTTGGCGCGCTTGCGCGGCAGTTCCTCGGGCGCGCCGCCCGCGCGCGCGGCGCAGGCGTCGCGCCACGGGCACAGCGCGCAGGCCGGGCGGCGCGGCGTGCAGAGCGTGGCGCCGAGGTCCATCATGGCCTGCGCGAAATCGCCGGGGCGCGCGGGGGGCGTCAGGCGCGCGGCGTGGGCGCGGATCGCGGGCTTGGCGTCGGGCAGCGGCGTCTCGATCGCGAAAAGCCGCGCGACCACCCGCTCGACATTGCCGTCCACCACCACCGCCGCGCGGTCGAAGGCGATGGCGGCGATGGCGGCGGCGGTGTAGGCGCCGACGCCGGGCAGGGCGCGCAGGGCGTCCTCCGTGTCGGGAAACGCCCCCAGCGCCGCCACCGCCTGCGCGCAGGCGTGCAGGTTGCGGGCGCGGGCGTAGTATCCAAGCCCCGCCCATTCCGCCAGCACATCCTCGCGCGGCGCCGCCGCCAGCGCCTGCACGGTCGGCCAGCGCGCGCTGAAGCGGGCGAAATACGGGCCGACCGTGGCGACGGTGGTCTGCTGCAGCATGATCTCCGACAGCCAGACGTGATAGGGGTCGGGCAGGGCGCCCGCCGCGCGCGCCGCAGGGCTGGTGCGCCAAGGCAGGCGGCGCGCCGCGCGGTCATACCACGCCAGCAGCGCGGCGTGGTCGGGGCCGGTCATGCGGACACGCCGCCGCGCTCGACGCGACGGCGCGGCGCGGGCACAATGGCGGGCGATGGACAAGGATTCTGCATCATGACGGCGCAGCATGGCGCGCCCGGCGCTGGCGGCAAGCGCCGGATGCGCGGATTCGCCCGCGCCAGCGTGATCGCGGCGCCGCTGACCCGCGCCGCAGGCGCGCAGCGCGGCTTCGCCGAGCACCGCCTGCTCACCGACTGGCCCACCGTGGCGGGCGCAGAGTTCGCGCAGGCCTGCCGCCCGGTGAAGGTCAGCTATCGCGGCAAGGACGCAGGGCTTGGCGCGACGCTGGTGCTGGCGGCGGACGGCGCGCAGGCGACCGAGGTGGCGCACATGGCGCCGCAGATCATCGAGCGCGTCAATCAGGTCTATGGCTACCGCGCGATCTCGCGCGTCAAAGTGGTGCAGATCGCGGCGGGCGCGGGCGGCGGAGACGGCTTTTCCGAGGCGCAGGCGGCCTTCGACGGCCCGCCGCCGCTCGACAGCCCGGCCTCGCCCGATATATCGCAGGTGCAGGACGACGGTCTGCGCGCCGCGCTGGCGCGGCTGGAGGCCAACATCCGCCGAAAAGCGGCCCGCGCCGCATCCTTGAGGAGATGACGCCCATGATCCGCACCACCCTCAGCCGCCGATCCTTCGCCGCGCTTGCGCTGGCCGCGCTTTCCGCGCCCGCATGGGCTTCGGAGGACGACCTCGCCGCCAAGGGCTATGCGGTGGGCGACATGGCGCTGGGCGATCCGAACGCGCCGGTCACGGTGATCGAATACGCCTCGCTGACCTGCCCGCATTGCGCCACCTTCCACAATGACACCTGGCCGACGATCCGGCAGAACTATGTCGATACCGGCAAGGTGCGGTTCATCTTTCGCGACGTGTATTTCGACCAGTACGGGCTGTGGGCGTCGATGATCGCGCGCTGCGGCGGCGAGGGGCCGTTCTTCGGCTATCTGACGCAACTGTTCGGCAAGCAGAAGGAATGGGCGCGCAGCGACGACATCGTGGGCGAGTTGCAGCGCATCGGGCGGCTGGGCGGCCTGCCCGCCGAGCGGATGCAGGCGTGCCTCACCGACGAGGCGCTGCTGAACCGTCTGGTCGCCGACTATCAGGCCAACGCCACGGCGGACAACGTGCGCTCCACCCCGACCTTCATCATCAACGGCGAGACGGCGACCGGCGCGATGAGCGCGGCGGCGTTCTCGGCGCTGATCGACAAGCACCTCTGATCGGCGCAACATCTGGGGTCATGACGCGCCACGCCCGCCACATCTGCGCGCGCCGCGTTGACAGGCGGCGCGCTGCCGCGCACCCTGTGGTTGAACTGGGCGAGGGCGGCGCTGCGTGAGGTTCGTCAGGCTAAGGCTTCAGGGCTTCAAGAGCTTCGTGGACGCCACGGAGATCCCCATCGCGTCCGGGCTGACCGGGGTGGTGGGGCCGAACGGCTGCGGCAAGTCCAACCTGCTTGAGGCGATTCGCTGGGTGATGGGCGAAAGCTCGGCCAAGGCGATGCGCGGCGGCGACATGGAGGACGTGATCTTCGCCGGCGCCGCCACCCGACCCGCGCGCGCCTTCGCCGAAGTGGCGCTGACGCTGGACAATTCCGCCCGCCACGCGCCGGTGGGCTTCAACGACGCCGATCAGATCGAGGTGGCGCGGCGGATCGCGCGCGACGCGGGCTCGGCCTATCGCCTTAACGGGCGCGAGGTGCGCGCCCGCGACGTGCGGATGCTGTTCGCCGACGCCGCGACCGGCGCGCACTCGCCCGCGCTGGTGCGCCAGGGGCGGATCTCGGAGCTGGTGAACGCCAAGCCGGTCGCGCGGCGGGCGATTCTGGAGGAGGCGGCGGGGGTCTCGGGCCTGCACCAGCGTCGTCACGAGGCCGAGCTCAAGCTCGACGCCGCCGCGCGCAACCTCACCCGCGTCGATGAGGTGCTCGACGCGCTGCAGGCGCGGCTGGGGCAACTGGCGCGGCAGGCGCGCGAGGCGCAGCGCTATCGCGCGGTGGCCGAGGCGCTGCGCCGGGCTGAGCTGGCGCTGCTGGTGGCGCGCTGGCGCGAGGCCGACGCGGCGCGCGCCGGGGCCGACGCGGCGCTGACCGAAGCCGCCCGCGCGGCGGGCGCGGCGCAGGCGGCGGCGGCGGCGGCGGCGCGGGCGCGCGAGGCGGCCGAGACGACGGCGCCGCCGCTGCGCGAGGAGGCCGCCGTCGCCGCCGCTGTGGTCCAGCGGCTGGCGCTGGAGCGCGAACAGCTCGACGCCCGCGCCGCGCAGGCGGCGGAGACCGCGCGCGCCACGGCGCAGCGCGTCGCCCAGCTTGAAGCCGACGCCGAGCGCGAGGGTCAGCTCAACGCCGACGCGGCGGAAAGCCTGGCGCGGCTCGACGCCGAAATCGCCGAGATCGCCCGCGCGCGTGAGGGCCATGACGCCGCGCTCGCCTCCGCCGGAGACACCGCCCGCGCCGCCGCCGCCCGTCTGGCCGAGCGCGAGGTCGCGCTGGAGAGCGCCGCCTCCGACGCCGCGCGCATCGCCGCCCAGCGCGCGGCGGCGGAGCGGCGTCAGGCCGAGACCGGGGTGGCCGCTGAACGCGCTGAACGCGCCGTCGCCGAGGCGGCCGCCGCCGCCGGAGCGCTGGCGGGACAGTTGGGCGCGCTGTCCGACGCCGCCGGGGCTGCGCGCGCCCGCGCCGGGGCGGCGCAGGCCGCCGCCGCTGGGGCCGATGCGTCGTGCGCGCAGGCCGAGGCGGCGCGGGCGCAGGCGCAGAGCGCGGAGGCCGAGGCGCGCGGCGCGGCGTCGGAGGCGGGCGGCGAAGCGGCGGCGCTGCGCGCCGAGGTCGCGGGCGTCGAAAAGCTGCTGGCGCGCGCGGCGGGGTCTGGCGCGCAGGTGCTTGAGCAGGTGCGCGCCGCGCCGGGCTATGAGGCCGCGCTGGGCGCCGCGCTGGGCGACGATCTGGCGCAACCGCCCGCCGCAGGCGACGGCGGCGGCTGGACCGCGCTTGCGCCCTGCGCCGACGCCGCGCCTGCGCCGCGGGGGTGCGAGCCGCTCGGCCCGCATGTGACGGCGCCGCCGTTGCTGGCGCGGCGGCTTGCGAGGATCGCGCTGGCGACGCGGGATCAGGGCGACGCGCTGCACGCGGCCCTTGCGCCGGGCTGGCGGCTGGTGAGCCGCGAGGGCGATCTGTGGCGCTGGGACGGGTTGCGCCTGCGGGCGGGCGCGGCGCCCAGCGCGGCGGCGGCGCGGCTGGCGCAGAAGAACCGGCTCGACGCGCTGCGCGCCGCGCTGGCGCAGGCCGAGGCGCGCGCGGCCAAGGCCGCGCAGGCGCACGAAGCCGCGCGCGCGGCGCTGGCGCGAGCCGCGGAGGCCGACGCAAGCGCCCGCGCCGCGCGCCGCCGCGCCGACGAGTACGCCGCCGCCAGCGCCCGCGCCGCCGATCAGGCCGACGCGGCGCTGTCGCTGGCGCGGGGACGGCTGGAGACGCTGGAGGCCGCGCGCGTGGCGAAGGCCGAGGACGCGGCGCTGGCGACGGACGCGGCGCGGTCGGCTGCGGCGGCGCTGGCGGCCACCGGCGATCCGGCGGCGGCGAAGGCCGAGGCCGACGCGCGGCGCCGCGCGGTGGAGAGCGCGCGCGCCGAGATGCTGGCCGCGCGCGCCGCCGTCGAGGAATTGCGCCGCCGCGACGCGGCGCGCGAGCGGCGGCTGGGCGCGGCGGGTAGGGAGCGCGAAAGCTGGGCCGCGCGGCTGGCCAGCGCGGAAAAGCGCGCGGGCGAGCTGGCGCAGCGGCTGGCCCGCGCCCGCGCCGAGGCCGGGACGGCGGCGGATGAGCCGGGCGCGGTGGCGGCGGCGCTGGCGCGGCTGGGCGCGGCGCAATCGGCGGCAGGCGCGCGGCGCGCGGCGGCGGAGGACGCGCTGGCGGCGGCGGAGGCGCGGCTGCGCGCGGCGGAGGCGGATGAGCGCGCCGCCGAGCGGGCGGCGTCGGAGGCGCGCGAGGCGCGCGCCCGGCGCGAGGCGCTGCTGGAGGCCGAGGCCGCGCGCGCGGATGAGGCGGAGGCGCGGCTGGTCGAGGCGGCGCCGGAGGGCGCGGCGGCGGCGCTGGCGCAGCTTGGCGCCGAGGCTGTTCCCGCGCCGGAGGCGGCGGAGGTCGATGTCGCGCGCCTGCGCCGCCAGCGCGAGGCGCTGGGCGCGGTCAACCTGCGCGCCGAGCAGGACGCGGCCGAGGTCGAGGCCGAGCGCGCCCAGCTCGCCGCCGAAAAGGACGATCTGGAGGCCGCCATCGCCCGCCTGCGCCATGGCGTCGCGGAGCTGAACCGCGAGGGCCGCGCCCGGCTGCTGGCGGCGTTCGACGCGGTCAACGCCACCTTCCGCGAGCTGTTCACCCATCTGTTCAACGGCGGCGAGGCGCAATTGGCGCTGGTGGAGAGCGACGATCCGCTGGAGGCGGGGCTGGAGATCATGGCGATGCCGCCGGGCAAGAAGCTCGCCGCGCTGTCGCTGTTGTCTGGCGGCGAGCAGACGCTGACCGCGCTGGCGCTGATCTTCGCGGTGTTTCTGGTCAATCCCTCGCCGATCTGCGTGCTCGACGAGGTGGACGCGCCGCTCGACGACGCCAATGTGGGGCGATTCTGCGACCTGCTCGACGAGATGACCCGCCGCACCGACACGCGATTTCTCGTCATCACCCACCACGCGGTGACCATGAGCCGGATGGATCGGCTGTTCGGCGTCACCATGGTCGAGCCGGGGGTGAGCCAGCTGGTCTCGGTCGATCTGGCGCTGGCGGCGGAGATGGCGGGCTGAGGGCGCCGGCTGGGGCGGAATGACCGCGCATGACCGGGTTTGCGCGCTTGACGCACTGCGGCGCCCTCCGTAAGTTGCGCCGACTTTCAACGGGGCCGACGCAGCGCCGATGGGGATGACGCATGGTCGCCGATACTGAAAAGGATCGGCTGGTCGCGCTGGAGGCCGACATCGCCGCGCTGCGCGCCGCGCGCGCGCCAAAGCGCAGCGCGGGCGCCGACAAGTTCAACGCCGCCTCGCTTGCGTGGCGGATGGTGACGGAGCTGGTGGTCGGCGTCCTGCTCGGGGCGGCGATCGGGTGGGGACTGGACAGCGTGACCGGCATGCTGCCGCTGTTCCTCATCCTCTTCACGCTGCTCGGCTTTGCGGCCGGGGTGCGCGTGATGATCCGCTCCGGCGACGAGGTGACGCGCCGCGGCGCGCTTGAGGCCGCCGCAGGCGGCGACGGAGCACGATCCGCCGCAGGCGGCGAAGAGAGATTACCCGCCGCAGGCGGCGACGCAACAAAACCCGCCGCAGGCGGCGACAGGACGAGGGGCTGAGAACGTGGCAGGCGCTCCCGGCGAAATGCACATCGACCCGATGAGCCAGTTTCTGGTCAAGCCGCTGTTCGGCGGCGAGATCGGGCTGTTTTCCATCACCAACGCGACGCTGTGGATGGCGATCGTGGTCGCGGCGATCTCGCTGCTGCTGCTGGGCGCTTCTCCCGGTCGCAACCATGTGCCGACGCGGCTGCAATCCGTGGGCGAGATGATCTACGGCTTCGTGCGCCAGATGGTCACCGACATCGCGGGCGAGGAGGGGATGAAGTATTTCCCCTACATCTTCACCCTGTTCCTGTTCGTGCTGTTCTCGAACATGATCGGCATGGTGCCCTACGCCTTCACCGTCACCAGCCACATCGCGGTGACCGGGTTCCTGGCGCTGTCGGTGTTCATCACCGTGACCGCCATCGGCTTCATCAAGCACGGGACGCATTTCTTCGGCTTCTTCTGGCCCAAGGACGCGCCGCCCGCGCTGCGCCCGGTGCTGATGATCATCGAGCTGATCTCGTATTTCGTGCGTCCCGTCAGCCACTCGATCCGTCTTGGCGCCAACATGCTGGCGGGCCACGCGGTGTTGAAGGTATTCGCGGGCTTTGTCGGCGTGCTGGGCGTGTTCGGGGTGATCCCGGTCGCCGCCATGGTCGGGCTGACGGCGTTCGAATTTCTCGTGGCCGGCATCCAGGCCTATGTCTTCGCGATCCTGACCGTCGTCTATCTCAACGACGCCTTGCACATGCACTGACGGGTCGCGCCCGCCTCTCCACCCTCTCTCCCTTCCTTACCCCTTCCTTCAAGGAGCATCTCATGGAACTCGCAGCCGCAGCCGCCCTCGGCAAGTACATCGGCGCCGGTCTGGCCTGTCTCGCCATGGCGGGCGCGGGCATCGGTGTCGGCCATGTCGCCGGCAACTTCCTCGCCGGCGCCCTGCGCAACCCGGCCGCCGCCAAGGAGCAGACCGCCACGCTGTTCATCGGCATGGCGTTCGCCGAAGCCCTCGGCATCTTCGGCCTCGTCGTCGCGATGCTGCTGCTGTTCGCAGTCTGATTTCGCCTGACCGATGCGCCGCCGCGTGAGATGCGCGGCGGCCATGCCGCGCGGCGTTCGCGCGGCGCCCGAGGTTTCTGGAGAACGTCATGGCTGAACCAGCCCACGGCGGCGAAGCCGCGTCGATCGGCATGCCGCAGCTCGATTTCGCGACATTCCCCAGCCAGATCTTCTGGCTGATTGTCGCCTTGGTGACGCTGTATTTCATCCTCAGCCGCATCGCGCTGCCGCGCATCGCCTCGGCGATCGAGGAGCGGCACGACGCCATCGAGGACGATCTGGACCGCGCCGCAGAATTCCGGCGCCGCGCGCTGCAGGCCGAGAAGGATTACGACGCCGCGCTGGCCGCCGCCAAGGCCAAGGCGCAGGAGATCGCCGCCGCCGCCCGCGCCGACGTGCAAAAGGTGCTCGACGCCGCCATCGCCAAGGCCGACGCCGAGATCGCCGCGCGCGCCGCCGAATCGGAAAAGCGGATCGGCGAGATCCGCGACAGCGCGCTGGCCAATGTCGAAGCGGTGGCGCAAGACGTCGCCGCCGCGATGGTGGAGGCGTTCACGCCGGGCGCCGCCGCGCCGGACGCGGTGCGCGACGCTGTCGCCGCGCGTCTGCAACATTAGGAGAGCGGCATGGCGTTCCTCTATGACACCTATATCGTAGTCGCGATCAGCTTCGTTCTGTTCTTCGCGATCCTGTGGCGCTACAACGTCCACACCTTCATCCTCAACGCGCTCGACGCGCGGGCCGAGCGTATCCGCACCGAGCTTGAAGACGCCAAGCGGCTGCGCGAGGAGGCGCAGACCCTGCTCGCCGGTTTCGAGCGGCGCCACAAGGAGGTCGAGGGCCTCGCCGAGGAGATCGTGACCCGCGCCAGGCAGGACGCGGCCATCGCGGCGGAGGAGGCGAAAAAGGAGCTGGCGCGCTCCATCGAGCGCCGCCTGCGCGCCGCCACCGACCAGATCGCCGCCGCCGAGAGTGCCGCGATGCGCGACGTCAAGGATCGGGCGGTCGCGGTGGCGACGGCGGCGGCGACCGACGTGATCCGCGCCTCGCTGACGCCCGACGCCGCCAACGCGCGCATCGACGCCGCCATCGGCGAGGTCGCCTCCCGGCTGAACTGAGGCGAACCGGGCTGCGCCGTCACGCGGCGGCGCGGCCTGCGGTTTGCGTGCGATCCGCCGCCGCAAGCTGCGCCGCCAGCGCCTGCGCGATGAGCTGGCCGGTATGGTCCTCGACAAACAGCCATTGCCCTGCCGGGTTGATCTCGAGAAAGACGTGCTCTCCCTCCGGCGTGCGGCGCAGGTCTATCGCGCCATAGACAAGGCCGAGCCGCGCCATCAGGCGGCGCAGGCCGGTCTCGACCGGGGCGGGCAGGGCGCAGGGCGCGATCCGCGCGCCGCCCATGTCCATGCGGAAATCCACCGCATAGGCGTCCTCGCGGCTCTGGATCGCGGCGGGGAAAATGCGGTCGCCGACGATGGTCACCCGCAGGTCGGCGTCGGCGGGCACGTATTCCTGAAAGATCACCGGCGCGTGGCGCACGAGGTCGATCTGGTCCAGCTCGCCCGGCTTGAGCAGCCGCGTCTCGCGCCATGCGTCCTCCGATCCCTGGAACGCCTTGTAGATGGTGCGCTCCACCCCGAGACCTTCCGCGAAGGCGCGGGCGCGGGCGGGGTCGTTGGTGACCAGCGTGCGCGGGATGCTGAGGCCGCAGGCGCGCGCCACGTCGAGTTGCCATACTTTTCGCGCGGCGGCGTCGTCGCGGGCGGGGTCGTTGATCCATGTCGCGTCGAGACTGCGCCACAGGCCCTCGACGGCCTCATGGCATTCATGCACCACGAAATTATGCGCGGCGGGGTCGGTGATCGCCGGATCGACGCCATAGGGCTGCGGCCTGCGCCACCAGACGGCGCGCACCGTGCGCAGGTCGTGCGTCTGGCCGCCCACCGTCAGCGTGCGCGCGTCGTCCTCGCCGCCGAAGCCGAGGGTGAGCGCGGCGTCGCGGGGAAAGGCGCGCAGGTCGATCACGGCGGCGTCGGCGCCGTCGCGCGCCAGCGCGGCGAGCACGGCTTGCGCGTGCACGTCCTCATGGCCTGAGATGATGAAGATCATGGGGGTCTCCTGTGGGCGGGATGAAGGGGCTGAGACGGCGCGCCCGCACGGGCGCGCCGCCCACGACGGGTTACTGACCCATCATCTGGCTGTATTCCGCCGCCAGCGCCTCGTGCTCGGCCTGCATCTGCGCAAGCTGCTCGCCCAGCACCTCCATCGCGATCTCAAGGCGGGCCAGCGCCTCCTCATAGGCCTCCGCCTCCGCCTCGACGGCTTCGCCGCCCTCAACCGCAGCATGGTGCGGCGTTGCGAGCACGAAAGGCTGAACGCCGCCGCCGAACGCCGCCGCCGGATTGACCGCCGGGTTGATAACCGCCCCGCCTGCAGGGTCGAATTGCGCGTCCAGCCCCGGCGTCTTGCGGTCGGAGAACTGCTTGTCGAGCGCGCCGAACTTGCGGTCGTCCAGCGCCTTGTTCGGCGTGCCGCGCACGTCGCCCAGCGGCGAGGTGCGGAAATCGCGGTTGGGCAGGGTGAAGCGGTCGGCGAGCAGTGAGGTCGGCCGGTCGCGCAGCACGGTCGTCACCCGATCCGCCAGCGCCGTGGTGGGCCGGTCGCGCAGCACGGTGGTCACCCGGTCGGGAACGATCGCCGTCACGATGCGGTCGAGCGACGGGTTGGTGTGCTTGGGCAGGCTCTGGAGCGTCGGGCTGACCTCCAGCAGCCGCGCGACGCGCACGCCGAAGTTCGATCCGGTCATCGCCGCGTTGCAGCCGCCGTTGGTGTGCACGCCCACCAGACAGCCGTCGAGCGCGCGCAGGATTCCTGAGCCGGAGCTGCCGCCCAGCGTGTCGATGTTGTTGTAGCGGATGCGGTCGCCGTCGAAGCTGGTGAGCGGCCCGGCCTCGATGCGCTTGGGGTTGCCCGCCGGATGCTGGATGATGCACAGCATGTCGCCCACGTTGGCGTCGATCGAGGCCAGCCGCGTCACGCCCCAGGTCTGGCCGGGCGCGCCCGCCAGCCGGGCGATGGCGAAATCCAGCCCGCCGAGGCGGTATTCCACCAGCTCGACCACCGCCACCGAGACCGGCGTCTTGAGCACGCCGGCCGCGTTGCGCTGATAGTCGAACTCCACGCTCATGTTGGTGGCGATCTCGCCCGGCGGGATGATGTTGGTGGTGCCGTTGACGCGCGGGCGGTTCCAGCCGCCGCCGGTCTGGTCAAAGCAATGGCCGGCGGTGAGGAACAGATCGTCGGCGATCAGCGTGCCGGTGCACCAGCGCACGCCCGCCACGTTGCCGGGGTTGCTGTAGATCGAGGCGAGGTTGCTGTTCCAGCGCAGCACGCCCACCGGGCGCTGATGGGTGGTCACGAACGCCTGCGTGACGCCCAGCGACCCGTCATACATCTCGACGTCCTGGCTGTCGTCGGTGACGCCGCAGATCGATTCATAGAGGTCGTGGAAGTCCATCTCGCCTGCGACGGCGCGCTCGAACTTTCCCTTCTCGGCGAGACCGGGGATTTTCGAGAGATCCGGCACGAAGATCGGATCGTTCGGGCTCTCCTGCTGCGGATCGGCGGCTTCGTGGCGGCGTTTCTTGTCGGCCATGGCATCCTCCCTTGGATCAGGACACGCAGCCTTGCGTGCCCTTTCAACATCATACCACCTTACGTTGCGTCAAGCGAACGTGACCGGCGCGTGAGTCGCCGTGAACGCTTTCGCCGCGCCGCCGCCGCCGCTATGACGGCGCGATGGAATTGGTGGTCGAGAATCTCGCCTGCGCGCGCGCGGGGCGCCGCGTGTTCGCGGGCGTCGGCTTCACCGTGCGCGCGGGCGAGGCGGCGCTGCTGACCGGGCCGAACGGCGCGGGCAAGTCGAGCCTGCTGCGGGTGCTGGCCGGGCTGATCCCGCCGCAGGCGGGCGCGGCGCGGCTGGGTGCTGCGTCGCTGGGCGCCGAGCGCGAGGCGTTTCAGGAGCAGGTCGCCTATGCGGGCCACCTGGACGCGGTGAAGCCGCAACTCGGCGTCGCCGACAACCTTGCGCTCTGGGCGCGGCTTTACGGCGGCGGCGGCGTGGCGGCGGCGCTGGAGACTTTTGGCCTCAGCCGCATCGCCGACCTGCCCGCCGCCTATTGCTCCGCCGGGCAGAAGCGGCGGCTGGGGCTGGCGCGGCTGCTGGTGGCCGGGCGGCGGCTGTGGCTGCTGGACGAGCCGACCGTGTCGCTCGACGCCGCCTCGGTCGCGGTGTTCGCCGACGTGGTGCGCGCGCATCTCGCGCGGGGCGGGCTGGCCATCGCCGCCACCCATGCGCCGCTGGGGCTGGAGGGCGGCCCGCGCATCGAGATGGCGCCGCCGCAGGCCGCCGCGCCCGCCGCCGACGACCCGTTTCTCGGCGAGGCGTGGTCGTGAGGGGCGCGGCATGAAGGGCGCATGGGCGCTGTTGCGGCGCGATGTCGCGCTGGCGCTGCGCATCGGCGGCGGCGGCGCGATGGGGGTGGCGTTTTTCCTGCTGGTCGCGACGCTGACGCCGCTGGGCGTGGGGCAGGACGCCGACACGCTGGGCCGCATCGCGGGCGGCGTGGTCTGGGTGTCGGCGCTGCTGGCGTGCCTGTTGTCGCTCGACCGGCTGTTCCAGGCGGATTTCGAGGACGGCTCGCTCGATCTGCTGGCGCTGTCGCCCCTGCCGCTGGAGGCGGTGGCGGCGGTGAAGGCGGGCGCGCACTGGATCACCACCGGCCTGCCGCTGATCGCCGCCGCGCCGGTGCTGGCGATCACGCTGAACCTGCCGGGGGCGGCGTTCTGGCCGATGATGGCGGCGCTGGCGGTGGGCACGCCGGGCCTCAGCCTGATCGGCGCGGTGGGCGCGGCGCTGACGGTGGGGGTGCGGCGCGGTGGGCTGTTGCTGTCGCTGCTGGTGCTGCCGCTGTATCTGCCCGCGCTGGTGCTGGGCGCGCGGGTGGTGGAGCGGGCGGCGGTGGGGCTGGACCCGGCGCCGCCGCTGATGCTGCTGGCGGCGGTCACGCTGCTGAGCGCGGCGCTGGGGCCGTTCGCCGCAGCGGCCGCCCTGCGCGTCAACATGCGCTGAGACGCGCGGTTGCCGAACGCCCTGCGGCTCGCTAGATGAAACGCCATGTCGATCTGGCGATACGCGAACCCTGCCGAATTCATGCGCCTGTCGGGCGCGATCCTGCCGTGGGCGGCGGGTCTCGCCGCGCTGCTGATCGTCGGCGGCGCGGTCTGGGGGCTGTTCTTCACGCCCGCCGACTATCAACAGGGTGAGACGGTGCGCATCATGTATGTGCATGTTCCGGCCGCGATGATGGCGATCAACATCTATTTCATCATGGCGGTCGCCTCGGTGATCGGCATCGTGCGCCGCCACCACGTGTCGTTTCTGGTCGCCAAGGCCGCCGCGCCCATCGGCGCCGGGCTGACGCTGGCGGCGATCGTGACCGGCGCGATCTGGGGACAGCCGACCTGGGGAACCTGGTGGGTCTGGGACCCCAAGCTGACCTCGATCCTGATCATGCTGTTCTTCTACCTCGGCTATATCGGCCTGTGGGCGGCGATCGACGATCCCGACAAGGCGGCGGACCTGTCGGCGGTGCTGTGCCTGACCGGCGTGGTTTTCGCCTTCCTGTCGCGCTATGCGGTCGAGATTTTCGGCGACCAGACCCTGCATCAGCCCGCATCGCTGTCGCTGGACATGGAGACGAACGTGGCGCCGGTGTTCTTCTGGCCGCTGCTGGCGACCATCGCGGGCTATTACGCCTTCTTCATCGCGCTGGTGCTGCTGCGCGCGCGCACCGAGATCCGCCTGCGCCGCGCCCGGGCGCTGCGCATGGCGCGCGCGGCGCAGGAGGCCGCGTGATGCTGGAGGTCGGCGCGCACTGGGGCTATGTGATCGCGGCCTACGCGGTGACGGTGGTGGTGCTGGGCGCGCTGGCCGCGTTCAGCATGATCGCCTCGCGCCGCGCCCGGCGGGAGCTTGAGGCGCTGGAGCCGCGCCGCTATGGCGAGGAGCGGCGATGAGCGACACGACAGACGGCAAGACCGGCGGCGGCTGGGGGCGGTTCATTCCGCTGGCGATCTTTCTGGCGCTGGCGGCGATGCTGGCGGGTTACCTGATCGCCACCACGATGTTCGGCTATCAGCGCAACACGCTGCCCTCCACCATGATCGGCCGCGCCGCGCCGGTGATGACGCTGCCGCCGCTGAACGAGGGCCAGCCGCCGCTCGACCACGCCGCGCTGACCGCGCCGGGGGTCAAGCTGGTCAACGTCTGGGCCAGCTGGTGCGGGCCGTGCCGGATCGAGCATCCGTTCCTGATGGCGCTGAAGGCGCGCGGGGTCACGGTGCACGGCGTCAACTATCGCGACGAGCCCGCCAACGCGCGGCGCTTTCTGGGCGACCTCGGCGACCCCTATGCGCTGATCGGCGTGGACAAGACCGGGCGCGCGGGTGTGGAATGGGGCGTCTATGGCGTGCCGGAGACATTCGTGATCAACGGCGCGGGTGAGATCGTCTACAAGCACGTCGGCCCGATCCAGAACAGCGATCTGGAGAAAAAGATCCTCCCCGCCATCGCCGCCGCCGGCGGCTGAAGCCCTGGCGTCGCTATCGGCGCACGCTCAGATTCTGCCGCCGCCGTCGGCGCCCGCTCAGATTGTGCCGCCGCTGTCTGTGGCTGGCGCATGATCAGCGGCGTTGCTCTTGACGGCGCCGGATTGTATGGCGTCACGCAGCGCAGCCGCTGAAGGCTGATCGTTCCGCGCGCCCGGCGCGCGGTGACGAGGGGAGCGTCATGATGTCCGCAACCATCTGGATCGCCATCGGGTTTCTGGGGCAGGCGCTGTTTTCGGCGCGGTTTCTGGTGCAATGGATCGCCAGCGAGAGGAAGCGCGCAAGCGTGGTGCCGCTGGCGTTCTGGTGGCTGAGCCTGGCGGGCGGCGTGACGCTGTTCGCCTATGCGCTGTGGCGCGAGGACCCGGTGTTCATCGCGGGGCAGGGGTTTGGTCTGCTGGTCTATGCCCGCAACCTTGCGCTGATCCGCAAATCCGGCAAGGCCGCCGCCGCGCCGGCGCCCGAAGTGGAGACGCTGTCATGAGCGCGATGGGCGCCGCGCGCCGCTCGGGCGTCATTCTGGCGGCGCTGGTCGCGCTGGGCGGCGCGGCGTTCGTGGGCGTGATGGTGCGCCCGGCGCTGCCGGTGGACGAGACGCGCTATCTGGCGGTGGCGTGGGAGATGTGGCGCGGCGGCGACTATCTCACCCCGCATCTGAACGGCGCGGTCTATAGCCACAAGCCGCCGCTGTTGTTCTGGCTCATCAACCTCGTCTGGGCGGCGTGGGGCGAGGTGTCCGGCGTCGCGGCGCGGCTGGTGGCGCCCGGGTTCGGCCTTGCGTCGCTGCTGCTGGTCTGGCGGCTGTCGCGGGCGCTGTGGCCTGAGGCGCGCGACGCCGCCGCGATGGCGCCCTGGGTGCTGGCGACCACGGGCGCGTTTCTGGTGTTCGCCTCGCTGACCACGTTTGACGCCATGCTGACGGCGGCGACGCTGCTGGCGCTGCTGGCGCTGGTCTGGGCGCGACGGGGCGGGGGCAGGGCGGCGTGGCTGGGGTTCGGCGCGGCGCTGGCGCTGGGCGTGCTCAGCAAGGGCCCGGTCATTCTGGTGCACACGCTGCCGGTGGCGTTGCTGATGCCGCTATGGGCCGAGCGCGCGACGCGGCCCGCGCCGGGGCGCTGGTATGGCGGCGTCGGCGTTGGCGTGCTGACCGGGCTGGCGCTGACCGCGCTGTGGCTGGTCCCGGCGATCCTGAATGGCGGGCCGGAGTATCGCGATCAGGTGCTGTGGGGGCAGAGCGCGGGGCGGATGGTGGATTCTTTCGCCCATCGTCAGCCATTCTGGTTCTTTCTCGCGCTGATCCCGCTGTTTGTCTGGCCCTGGGGCTGGTCGCCGCTGCTGCGCGCGTTCACGCCGAGGGCGCTGTGGGCCGACGAGGGCGCGCGGTTCTGCGCCGTCCAGCTTGTCGCCGCGCTGGCGATCTTTTCGGCGATCAGCGGCAAACAGCCGCATTACCTGCTGCCGGAGATCGCGATTGTCGCGGCGCTGGTCGCGCGGCAGGTCGGCGGCGCGGTGGCGAAGCCGTGGCGCGCCATCGCGCTGATCCCCGTGGCGCTCATGGCGCTGGCGGCGCTGGCGGCGGCGAGCGGGCTGATCCCCGAGGCGGCGCTGCGCGGGTTTTTCGTCCCCATCCCTTCGGCGCTGCTGGCCTTCGCGGTGAGCGCGGGGGTGATCCTTGCGGTCTGGTCGATCCGCGCCCCGGCGCTGGCGCTGGGGCTGATCGCGCCGGGGGCGCTGGCGGTGTTCTATCTGGCGGGCGGCCCGTCGATGCGCGCGCTTTATGACGCAACCCCGATTGCGCAGGCGCTGGCGGCGCATCAGGCGCAGGGGCTGGCGGTGATCGGCGGGCGCTATCACGGCGAATACGGTTTTGCGGGGCGGCTGAGCGCGCCGGTCGATGCGCTCTACACGCCCGAGGAGATCGCCGCCTGGGGCCTGGCGCACCCCGGCGGCGCGGCGGTGGCGCGGCTGGACCGTGAGCCGCCCGACTGGCCCATGGTGGCCGAGGCGCTGTTTCGCGCCCGCGCCTACGGCGTGTTCCGCGCGCCGGAGGCGGCGCCCGCCGCGCCGGAGGCGACCGAGGCTGCGCCGGAGGCGACCGAGGCTGCGCCGGGGGCGACCGAGGCTGCGCCGGAGGCGACCGAGGCTGCGCCGGAGGCGACTGAGGCTGCGCCGGAGGCGACTGAGGCTGCGCCGGAGGCGACTGAGGCTGCGCCGGAGGCGATGGACGCTGCGCCGGAGGCGACCGGGGGCGCCGCCGCGCCGTCGGCGGTGGAGGCGGGGCAATGAGCGACGCCGCGCCGCTGGTCTCGGTGGTGGTGCCCGCCAAGGACGAGGCCGAGAGCATCGGCCCGCTGATCGACGAGATCCTCGCCGCGATGGGCGGCCCCGCCATGGCGGGGGCGGGGTTCGAGATCATCGTGGTGGACGACGGCTCGACCGACGACACCGCCGCGCAGGCGCTGGCGCGGCGGGCGGCGGGCGCGCCGCTGCGCTGCATCCGCCACGATCAGAGTTGCGGACAATCCGCCGCGATCCGCTCCGGCGTGCTGGCGGCGCGCGGCGCGCTGGTGGCCACGCTCGACGGCGACGGCCAGAACCCGCCGTCCGAGATCCCTGCGCTGCTGGCGCCGCTGACGGCTGCGGGGCGCGATCCAATGCTGGGGCTGGTGCAGGGCCAGCGCCTCAAGCGCCGCGACACCGGCTGGAAGCGCTTCGGCTCCCGTTTCGCCAACGCGATCCGCAACGCCGCGCTGAAGGATGGCGTGAGCGATTCGGGCTGCGGCCTGAAGGCGTTCACGCGCGAGGCCTATCTGCGGCTGCCGTTCTTCGACCACATCCACCGCTTCATGCCTGCGATGATGAAGCGCGAGGGCTATCTGGTCGCGACCGTCGGCGTCAGCGACCGTCCGCGCGCGGCGGGGCGGTCGAAATACGGCAACATCGACCGGCTTCTGGTCGGCATGGTCGATCTGCTGGGCGCGGCGTGGCTGTTGCGGCGCAGGCGGCGCAGCGCGGCGCGCGAGGTGACGGGGCAGGACGCAGGCCCCGCTTCGGCGCCCTGAGAGCCGCTTGCGCGCCTCGGCGGCGCGTTCTACATCTAAGCCTGACGAAAATCATCGGGAGCACGCGCGCATGGCGATGGAAGCCGCCGAAATCGAACGCCTGATCCGCGAGGCGTTTCCCGACGCGACCGTGGAGATCCGCGATCTCGCCGGCGATGGCGACCATTACGCCGCCACCGTCACCGCCGCGGCGTTTCGCGGCAAGAACCGGGTGCAGCAGCATCAGATGGTCTATGCCGCGCTGAAAGGCCGGATGGGCGGCGCGCTGCATGCCCTCGCCCTCACCACCAGCGCCCCCGCCTGATCCACGCTTTGAACGGAGCAACCATGACCACCGATCCCGCCCACGCCGCCATCAAGGCCGATATCGACGCCAACGACGTCGTGCTGTTCATGAAGGGCACCAAGTCCATGCCCCAATGCGGCTTTTCCTCGCGCGTTACGCAGATTCTCACCTTCATGGGCGTCGAGTTCAAGGATGTGAACGTGCTCGCCGACGCGGCGGTGCGCGACGGCATCAAGACGTTCAGCGACTGGCCGACCATCCCGCAGCTTTATGTGAAGGGCGAATTCGTCGGCGGCTGCGACATCATCACCGAGATGATGCTGTCGGGCGAGATGGACCAGCTTCTTTCCGCCAAGGGCGTCGCCTTCGACAAGAACGCCGCCGAAAAGATCCGCGAAGCCAACGCCTGACGCCCGGCGCCTCACGCCCGTCAGCGGCAGCGGCGCGCGTCGTCGCGATAGCGCCGCGCGTCGGCCTCCGCCCGGCGGCGGTCGCTCTCGGCCCTCTCGGCGCGCTGACGCTGGATGCGCGCGTCGCTGACGGCGTCGCGCATCCGCCGCTCCGCGTCCGCCGAGGCGCGCTGCGCCACGTCAAGATCGCGCGACAGCTGTATCTGGCGGCTGCGCAGCGTCTCTAGCTCCAGCGTCAGGTTCAGCACACGGGCGCGGGCGTCGTCGGCGTCCTGCGTGACGCGGGCGCGCAGCGCGGCGATGGTCTCGGCGTCGGCGGCGGCCTGCGCCTCAAGCGCGGCGATATGCTCGGCCGGGCTCTGCGGCGCCGTTTCCTGCGCCAGCAAGGGCCCCGCCAGCAGCATCAGCGCAAACGCAAGTTTCTTCATGGCGACACCTTCCTTCCTGCAAACAGTCCCTGACTGTGCGCGACGCCCGCGAAGATCAGCGCCAGCGCCGCGCCCGCGCGCGGGGCGACCGTCTCGCCCAGCAGCGCCACGGCGAAGATCAGCGCCCAGACCGGAACCATGAAGTTCACCAGACTCAGGAACGGCGGCCCGGCGCGGCTGAGGATCTGCAGCAGCAACACCTGCGCCGCCGCCGTGGGCAGCACGCCCAGCGCCGCCACCGCGCCCACCGCGCGCCATTCGGGCGCAGGCAGGGTCCACGGGCGATCGGCGAGCAGCGCAAGCGGCGTGACGATCAGCGCCGCCAAAGTCAGCGCGGCGGCGCCGAAGCTCACCGGATCGACCTTCGGCGCCTTCTTGGCGGTCAGCGAGCCGCAGGCGTAGAGAAACACCGCGACAAGGCAGGCGACCTCGGCCAGCAGCTGCGGCCCGGCGCCGCCCAGCCCCTCCAGCGCCTGCGGCCCGATCAGCAGCGCCACGCCCAGCGACCCCAGCGCGAAGCCGCTCAGCTTGCGCGCCGTCATCGCCTCGCCGGGCAGCAGGAAATGGCTGAGCGGCAGCACCATCAGCGGCAACAACGCCATGAACACCGCCGCCAGCCCGGCGCCGACATGGGTCTGCGCCCAGCTCAGCAGGCTGAACGGCACGGCGCTGGTGAGCAGCGCGATGGCCAGCGCAAAACCCCATATCCGCCGCCCCTGCGGCCCGCGCCAGCGCGGCAGTCCGCGCCCCAGCGCATGGGCCAGCGCCGCCAGCGTCAGCGCCGCCACCGTGATGCGCCCAGCCACCAGCGTCAGCGGCGGAAATCCCTCCAGCGCGACCTCGGTGGCGATGAAGCTGGCGCCCCAGATCATCCCCAGCACGATCAGCCGCGCCCAGGCGCCGGGGTCGCGCGCGCCGGTCATGCGCGCCTCACAGCAGCCGCGCCAGCGCGTCGATCAGGCGGTCGGCGTCGGCGTCGTCGTTATAGAGATGCGGCGTGACGCGCAGCGACCGGCCCCGCTGACTGACATGCACGCGCTCAGCCGCCAGACGCGCGGGCAGGCCCTCGGGCGCGCCTTCGGGAAGGGCAAGCGACAGATAATGCGGTCCGCGCAAGTCCTCCGGCATCGCCGACAGGCCCAGCGCGCGGGCGCGCGCCGCGATGGCGGCGGTCTTTGCGGCGAGAGTGCGTGCGATGGCGTCGGGCGTCCACGCCAGCAACTGCTCCAGCGCCGCGATCGCGGCGGGCAGCAGCGCGAAGTTGGCGCGCTCGCCCATGTCGAAGCGGCGGGCGCCGGGCTGATAGGCGTCGCGATAGTCCACCAGCCGCGCGAAATCTTCCGATCCGGCGCGCCCGATCCAGTTCTCCTCCAGCGGCGCGCCGTCGCGCCAGCGCGGGGCGACGTAGAGAAACCCGGTTGCATACGGCCCCATCAGCCATTTGTAGGCGGCGGCGACGGCGAAATCGGGCTGCACGGCGGCAAAATCTATCGGCAGCGCGCCCGCCGATTGCGTCAGGTCCAGCGCCAGCGCCGCGCCGACTTCGCGACAGCGCGCGCCGATGGCGACCAGATCCAGCTTTGCGCCGGTGGTCCACAGCACATGCGGCAGCGCCGCCACGGCGCAGGCGTCGTCGATGGCGGCCAGCACCGGCGGCGTGGCGTCACAGCCCTCGGGCAGCGCGACCGCGACCACCTCCGCCCCCGCCGCCTTCGCCGCCTCGCGCCAGCTATAGACGTGCGAGGGGAACTGGTCGGCGAGCGTCACGATGCGCTGACCGGCGCGCACGGCCAGGTTGCGCGCGGCGGTCGCCACGCCATAGCTGGCGGCGGGAACCAGCGCCACGCCCTCCGCGTCCGCGCCCACCAGCCGCGCGAACAGGGCGCGGGCGCGCTCGCTGTCCTCAAAGAACGCCGTGGTGGGAATGGTCCACGGCTGCGCCTTGGCGCGCAGGCCCGCCTCGCCCGCCGCCAGCGCCGGGCGCATCAGCGGGCTCATGTAGGCGCAGTTGAAGTAGGCGACATCGGCGGGGATGTCGAACAGCGCGCGCTGGCAGGGGATCATGAATCGGCTTTCGCTGCGCGGATCAGGCGGCCTGCGCCGCCAGCGCCGCGCGCAGGGTGGCGATGAAGGCGTCCACCTGCTCCGTTGTCGTCGCCCATGAGCACACAAGGCGGCATTGCAGCGCCTCGTCGTCCTGCCCCTCCAGCGACTGGTCGCCCGGCCAGAGGTAATAGAGCGCCCCCGCCGCGATCAGCGCGCGATGGCCGCGCCGGGGAAAGCGCGGGAACATCATGTTTGCGCCCAGCGGCGCGTCGATCGTCACGCCGGGAATCGTGCGCAGACCCTCCGCCAGCCGGTCGGCCATGGCGTTGGCGTGAGCCGCCAGCCGCAGCCACAGCCCGTCGCTCAGATACGCCTCCATCTGCGCGCTCATGTAGCGCATCTTCGACCACAGATGCCCGCCGCGCTTGCGGCGCAGCTCGAACTCCCAGGCCTTCGATTCGTCGAACAGGATCACCGCCTCCGCCGCCAGCGCGCCGTTCTTGGTGGCGCCGAGGCACAGCACATCGACGCCCGCGCGCCAGGTGAGATCGGCGGGCGAACAGCCCAGCCGCGCGACCGCGTTGGCGAAGCGCGTGCCGTCCATATGCACCGGAACCCCCGCCGCATGCGCCATCTCCGCCAGCCGCGTCACCTGCTCGACGGTGTAGGCGGCGCCCGCCTCGGTGGCCTGGGTCAGCGACAGCGCGCCCTTCTGCACGTTGTGCACCCCGGCGCGCGCGGTGAAGCGCAGCGCGTCGGCCAGCGCGTCGGGCGCGATGCGGGCGTGGGCGCCGCCCAGCAGGGTGAGCTTGGCGCCGCCGGTGTAGAACTCCGGCGCGCCGCACTCGTCCTCCTCGACATGGGCGTTGCGGTGGCAATAGACCGTCGCCCACGGCGGGCAGAGACACGCCAGCGCCAGCGCGTTGGCGGCGGTGCCGGTGGCGACCAGATAGACCTTTGCGGGCCGCTCGAACACCGCCGAAACCAGCGCCTGAACCCGCGCAGTGCCGTCGTCATTGCCATAGGGCTTCGCCGCGCCGTGGTTGGCGCGCGCCATCGCCTCGAACATCTCGGGCGCGCAGGCGGCGATATTGTCGCTGGAGAACAGCATCAGTTCATCCCCGGTATGACGTAATCCTCATAGTCGTCTTCATGCACCTCATACTCGGGGATCGTCCAGCCCATCACCGACACGCCCGCGTCGTGCGGCGACCACGCATCGCCAGTGAGCAGCGGGTGCCACTCCGGCAGGTCGCGCCCCTCCGCCAGCCTGCGATAGGCGCAGGTCTCGGGCATCCAGTGCGCCGCCTCGCGGATCGAGACCGGCGTGAGCTGCACGCAGCCCGGCACCAGCTTTGAGCGCAGGGCGTAGTTGCCGCACTGGCAGGTGGCGCTGTCGAACAGGCGACAGGCGATGCGGGTATAGGCGATGGACCCGTCGTCCTCGTCCTCCAGCTTCAGCAGGCAGCAGCGCCCGCAGCCGTCGCAGAGCGATTCCCACTCCGCTTTTGTCATCTCCTCCAGCGTCTTGCGCCGCCAGAAGGCGTTGTCAGGCTTGTCCATCGCCGCTCCCATCATCCTCGCGCAAGCCTAGCAGCATCGCGGCCCGCGCGCGATCACCCGTGCGATCTTTCGGCGCAGTCATTCGGCGGGTGAGCGCGGAAACGCCGCAAGCGCGATCCGCCCCAGCCGCGTCGCGGGCGCGTGGCGCGCCACCACCAGCGCCACAACAAGGCCGCTGAGCGCGAACAGCGCAAGAATATCAATGGCCTGAAGCCCCAGCATCACGCAGAACGCGACAATGACGGCGGAGACCACCATCCCGGCGGCGTCCATCACGTTCGAGCAGGCGATGAAGCGCGCCCGCTCGGCCTCCGGCGCCGACGTCTGGAGCACGGCGTTCAGCGGCGTGACATAGGTGCCCGCGAAGGCAGCCAGCAGGGTGAAGTCGAGCGCGACGCGCCAGCCTGCGGCGTGGCTGAAGAACTCGGCGCGGGTGTAGAGCGCGTCCGCCATCGGCGCGGGCGCGGCCTGCGTCGCCAGCCACAACTCGACCGCGATCACCGCGATACCGACGGCGCCGATCGGCGGCATGTTGAGAGTGACCCGCCCCTTGTTGAGCCGCTCCGACGCCAGCGCCCCCAGCGCGACGCCCACCGAGAACGTGGTGAGCAGCACGGTCAGCACGCCCTCGTCGGCGCCGAGGCCCTGCTTCACATAGGCCGGCTGCAGCGACAGGAAGGTGGCGCCGAGAAACCAGAACCACGCGATGGCGATGATCGCCTTGAAGGCGCGCGGCGTTTTCATGCAGCGCGCGATCAGCCGCCAGATCGCGCGGGGAAACACCGGGTCAACCCGCTCGCCCGGCCCCAGCGGCGGGGCGGGGGGCGTGAACAGCGACGCGATGAAGCCAAGCACCGCCACGCCGACCACCACCACCGAGACCACCGCCACGCCGTTATCGGTGAGGATCAGCTCGTTGCCCGCGATGGCGCCGAAGATGATGGCGAGAAACGTCGCCGCCTGCACCAGCCCGTTGCCGCCGACAAGCTCGGCGCGCGACAGGTATTGCGGCAGCACCGAATACTTGATCGGCGCGAACATCGCCGATTGCGCGCCCATAAGGAACAGCACGAAATACAGAAACCAGACGCTTTGCGTATAGAACCCCGCCACCGCGAGGCCCATCACCACGATCTCCCAGAACTTGACCCAGCGCATCATGCGCGCCTTGTCGATCCGGTCGGCGATCTGGCCGGCCGTCGGCGTGACGATCACGAACGGCAGGATGAACAGCCCCGCCGCGATCACGCCCAGCAGCTCAAGCGGCATCTCAAGCTCGGCCGACAACCGGAAGGTCAGCAGCGCCACGAACGCCTTCTGATAGGTCTGGTCGTTGAAGGCGCCGAGAAACTGCACCAGAAACGCGGGCAGGAAGCGGCGCGTGGCCAGCAGGGCGAACTGGTTGGGCGGTCTGTCCATCTCAGTCCTCGTTGGCGGCGCCGCGCGCAAAACGGTCCTCGGCGGCGGCCAGATCGTCGGCGCCTGCGTGCTGGCGGATCAGCGCCATGGTGGCGGTCTCGATGCGGCCTTCAAGCGTCGCCATGAACGCCGCCTCGTCAAGCCCAGGCGCGATAGGATCGAGAAACTCCAGCGCCCCGGCGCGCCCGGTCCGCTTGCGCCACTCGCGCCGCGGCCAGATCGCGCCCAGCGACAGGGCGACCGGCGTGACCACGGCGCTGGAGGCGGCGTAGATGCGCGCGGCGCCGGTGCGATAGCGCTCCTTCGCGCCGAGGCTCATCAGCGTGCCCTCGGGGTAGATCAGCACCGGGCGCCCTTGGGCCAGCAGCCGCGCCGCGCCGCTCACCACCGCCGCCGTGCGCCCCTGCGGGCCGTTGTCCACCGAGACCGAAATCATGTCGAGACTGGCCAGAATCCGCCCGACGAACGGGTATTTCTCAAGCTCCTGCATCACCACCGCGCCCATGTTCGGAAAAAGCGCGAAGAACAGGATGGCGTCGAGTTCGGACTGGTGCTTGGAGACGATCAGCTGCGGTCCGCCCGGCGGCAGGCGCTGCGCGCCCAGCACCAGCACGCGGGCGCCGAGGACGGTCTCCACCATCGCGCGCACCCGCCGACCCCACCAGCCCAGCGTGGCGCGCACCGCGCCGGGCCTGCCCAGCAGCGCGCAGACCCAGCAGACCAGCGCCACGCAGAAGGTGAAGGCGTAGAACGTCAGGTTGAAGACGAGCGCGCGCACCGCCGCCGCTCAGACCAGCGCGGCGAGGCGCGCGCGCGCCTCGGCGGCGTCGGCGTCCATCTGCGCCACGAAGGCGGCGACGCTGTCGAACCGCGCCTCCGGGCGCTGGAAGGCGACCAGCGCCACCGACAGCCGCGCGCCATAGAGATCGCCGGAAAAGTCGAACAGGAAAACCTCAAGATTGGGCCGGTTCCCGCCGAACATCGGCCGCACCCCCAGCGAGGCGACGCCGCCATAGCCGCCCCGGTGCGGGCCGTCGAGCACATCGACCCTGACCGCATAGACGCCGAAACGGGGCAGGGTGAGCGCGCCCAGCGCGAGGTTCGCCGTCGGAAAGCCCAGCGTGCGCCCGCGCTTGTCGCCGTGGCCGACCACGCCCTCGATGCGGTGCCAGTGGCCCAGCATCCGCGCGGCCTCCTCCGGGCGGCCGTCGGCCAGCGCGGCGCGGATCGCGGTGGAGGAGACCTCCGCCCCGCCATCCGCCACCAGCGTCGCCAGCGTCACGCCAAAGCCCAGCCGCGCGCCCTCCGCCTTCAGCGTCGCGCCGTCGCCCGCGCGCTTGGCGCCAAAGCAGAAATCGGCGCCGACGGTGACATGGGAAAGGCCGAGCGCGTCGTGGAGGATCGCCTCGCAAAACGCGCGCGGCGTCATCGCGGCGAGCGTTGCGTCGAAGTCGAGCGCGAACAGCAGATCGACGCCCAGCATCGCAAGCCGCCGCGCCTTGGTGTCGAAGTCCATCAACTCGAAGGCGGGCGCGTCGGGCGCGAAATAGCGGCGGGGATGCGGCGCGAAGGTCACCACGCCCAGCGGCGCGGCGGGCCGGGCGGCGCGCGCCAGCTCGATCACCGCGCGATGGCCGCGATGCACACCGTCGAAATTGCCCATCGCGGCGGAGGCGCCGCGATCCCCCGCCTGCGCCGCCGCTGCGCCGCGGATGATCCGCATCACGCCCCCTTTGGTCATGCAAGGCGGTCAAGCCGCCCGTCTCAGGCGGTTGGTATCGCCCAAGCGCGGCGGGGCTTCAAGGCGTCGCGGGCGTTGGCGCGGCGGTCAGTCGAACTTGGCGGAGGGCGCCAGCACCAGCGCCTCGCCCTTCAGCACCGGCTTGCCGTCCACCGCGCACTGGCAGGCCAGCGTCACGCGGCGCTTGGAATAGTCGATCTCGGCGACGCTGACCGACGCCTCGACCAGATCGCCGGGGCGCACCGGGCCAAGAAAGGTGAGCGCCTGCTTGAGATAGATCGTGCCATGGCCGGGCAACTGCTCGCCGATGATCGCGGAGATCAGCGAGGCGGTGAGCATCCCGTGCGCGATGCGCCCGCCAAAAATGGTGTCGCGGGCGTAGTCGTCGTCGAAATGCACCGGGTTGCGGTCGCCCGAGATGCGGGCGAACATCTCAAGGTCGGCGTCCTCGATCACCTTGCGCAAGGTCCGCGTCATGCCGACCGACAGATCCTCGATGCAGATCGTGCCGCGCACGACATCTCCGAAGGCCTCAGCATCCAACATTCGCCCCTCCTGCTCTGGCGCCCAAGGGATGCCATGTTGCAAGTGCGAAAGCAAGATGGCGGCGCAAGAAAGTTTGTGAGAACGGGGTGAAGGCGGAAGTTTGTTGCGCATGCTCCGAGAGGTTGCGCAGCGGCGCAGCCCCTCACCCCGACCCTCTCCCCGGCGGGGAGAGGGGGCGAAATCGGCGCCGACAGCGCGCCGCCGTCCTGCGGGGCGCCGTCATCGCAGCCGCGCCCCCTCTGCCGCTTGCGGGAGAGGGTCGGGGTGAGGGCGGGTTCCGCTACCGGCTCAGCGCCCGCATCGCCGCGTCCAGCCCGCTCAGCGTCATGGGATACATGCGGTCGCCCGCCAGCTGGCGGATCATGGCGATCGACTGGGTCCAGCCCCAGTGCGCCTGCGGCACGGGGTTGATCCAGGCGTGGGCGGGCCATTGCGCGAAGGCGCGCGCCAGCCACACGGCGCCGGCCTCGGCGTTCCAGTGCTCCACCGCGCCGCCGGGCTGCGCGATCTCGTAAGGGCTCATCGACGCGTCGCCGACGATCACGCAGCGCCAGTCCGCGCCATAGGTGCGCAGCAGGTCGAGCGTCGCCACCGGCGCCGCGCGGCGCGGGTTGGCGCGCCAGACCCCCTCATAGAGACAGTTGTGGAAATAGAAGTGCTCAAGATGGCGGAACTCGGCGCGGGCGGCGGAGAACAGCTGCTCCACCGTCTCGACATGGTCGTCCATCGAGCCGCCGACATCGAGAAACAGCAGCACCTTCACCGCGTTGCGCCGCTCAGGCCGGGTTTTCACGTCGATATAGCCGTGTTCGGCGCTGGCGCGGATGGTGCCGTCGAGGTCAAGCTCGTGATGCGCGCCCTCGCGCGCCCAGCGGCGCAGTCGCCTGAGCGCAATCTTGATCGAGCGGGTGTTGATCTCCACCCCGTCGTCGAGGTCGCGGTAGTCGCGCCGGTCCCACACCTTGACCGCGCGGCGGTGGCGCGAGCCGTCCTGGCCGATGCGCACGCCCTCGGGGTTGTAGCCGTAGGCGCCGAAGGGCGAGGTTCCCGCCGTGCCGATCCATTTCGAGCCGCCCTGGTGGCGGCCCTGCTGCTCGGCGAGGCGCTGGCGCAGCGTCTCCATCAGCTTGTCCCAGCCGCCGAGGCTCTCGACGAGGCGCTTTTCCTCCTCGGTGAGGTGCTTTTCCGCCAGCTTGCGCAGCCAGTCCTCGGGGATCGGGCGCGCCGCCACGCCTTCCGCCCCGCCGACCGCCTCGACGCCCTTGAACGCCTCGGCGAACACGCGGTCGAACTTGTCGAAGTGGCGCTCATCCTTGATCAGCGCGGCGCGGGAGAGGTGGTAGAACGCCTCAACGTCAAACCGCGCCAGGCCGGCGGAGAGCGCCTCCAGCAGCGTGAGATACTCGCGCAGGGAAACCGGCGCTCCGGCGGCGCGCAAGCCCAGGAAGAACCCGGAAAACACCGGCTCAGCCCGGCGAAAAACCCGCCAGCGCCGCGATCAGCGCGACGCCTGCGGTCAGCACCAGCGCCGCGACGCCGTGGGCGAGGCCGTATTGCACGATGTCGGCGCGGTTGCCGCCGCGTCTGCGGGCGCGCACAGCGCCCAGCGCGACGCCAAGGATGAAGGCGATAATCAGGATCATGGCCGCTGATACTTGATGAAAGGGGTGCGCTGGCCCACGCGGTCATAGAGCATCCGGCCGCGATAGTTGAACTCCTGGGTCAGCCAATAGACCGAGATCGCGCCCAGCCGGTCGGCCTGCGCATAGACCGCCTCGATCAGCGCGCGGCCCGCGCCATGGCCGCGCGCGTCGGCGTCCACGTAGAGGTCCTGGAGATAGCAGGTGTCGGCCTCGCTCCAGCAATGACGGTGCAGGATGGCGTGCGCGATGCCGATCACCCGGTCGCCCTGCGTCGCCGCCAGCGCGAACATCGGCTCATCGGCGGAGAGCAGCCGGGCGAAGGTGGCGCGGAACACAGACTCGGGCCGCGTGGTCTCATAGAACGCGAGGTAGTCGGCCCACAGCCTGCGCCAGTCGCCCTCGTCGCCGCGCGCCAGCGGGCGCACCGAAGTGATCGACGGGGTCATCGCCGCGCGCCCTGTGTCGGAAGGGCGGACGGCGCGCCGCGCCGCGCGGCGCTCAGTGGCGCAGGCGCCGGGCGTTGGCGGCGGCGGTGGTCTTGAGCGGGCGCAGCGCGGCGGAGGTGATCGCCGCCGCATCGCGGCCGCGCACCGCCGCCGCCATCGCGCGCTGCGCCGAGGTCGCGAAGGCCGCCGGTTTCTCCATCATCATCTGCGCCGCCTCCGGCGCGCTCATCGCGCCCTGCGCCATCATCGCGCCGCGCCGCGCGATCACCTCGGCGGAGGAGATGGTGAGACGCGCAATGGCGCTTGCGACCCGGCTCCAGGCCTCCAGCGTCTTCATCCCGGTCAGATCGGTGTACATCTGTTTCGCGCTCCCCGCGCAGGCGTGCAAGCGCGCCGGTCTGCTTATGCTGCACTGCAACATAGTGTGTCGCGGCGCTGATTGCACCTGATAAACGCGTTGACGCGGCATTTGTTCCCAATGTGTCGCACACAGCGCGCATCATCCCCCGCATCACCCGCCGCATTATCCCCCCCTGCGCGCCATGAACGCCAGCCGCTCGAACAGATGCACGTCCTGCTCGTTTTTCAGCAGCGCGCCGTGCAGGCGGGGCAGGCTCTGGCGCGCGTCGCGGCGCAGGTCGGCGGCGTCGAGATCCTCGGCCATCAGCAGGCGTATCCAGTCCAGCGCCTCGGAGGTGGAGGGCCGCTTCTTCAGCCCCGGCGTCTCGCGCAGCGCGGTGAACTGGCTCAGCGCCTCGGCCAGCAGGCTCTGTTTCACGTTCGGAAAGTGCACCTGCACGATCTGCGCCAGCGTCTCAAGGTCGGGAAAGCGGATGAAGTGGAAAAAGCAGCGGCGCAGAAAGGCGTCCGGCAGCTCCTTTTCGTTGTTGGAGGTGATGATGACGATCGGGCGGTGTTTCGCGGCGATGGTCTCGCCGGTCTCATAGACGAAGAACTCCATGCGATCGAGTTCCTGCAACAGGTCGTTGGGAAACTCGATGTCGGCCTTGTCGATCTCGTCGATCAGCAGCACCACCTTTTCGTCGGCCTCGAACGCCTCCCACAGCTTGCCCTTGCGCAGATAGTTGCGCACGTCGCCCACGCGCGGGTCGCCAAGCTGGCTGTCGCGCAGGCGGCTGACGGCGTCGTAGTCGTAGAGGCCCTGCTGCGCGCGGGTGGTGGATTTCACCGACCATTCCAGCAGCCGCAGGCCCAGCGCGCCGGCCACCTGCCGCGCCAGTTCGGTCTTGCCGGTGCCGGGTTCGCCCTTCACCAGCAAGGGCCGCTCCAGCGCGATGGCGGCGTTGACGGCGATGCGCAGATCGTCCGTCGCCACATAATCCTGCGCGCCCTCGAACCGCATCCGCACCCTCCGGTTGAACCTGACGCGCGCAACGGTAACAGGCGCGGCGCCGGGCGCAAGATGGGCGGGTTTTTATCGACAGCGCCGGGCCCGCGCTCTATACGTCCGCCCGAACGTCAAGGCGCCGGGGCCGTGGCCCTGCGCGCATGCGTAACCCGTGAGGTGGAGCTTATGACCGTGCAGAGCGCGATCAACGCCGAATACCTGCCCCATGACGACGAACCCTTCATGTGCGACCGTCAGAAGGCGTTTTTTCGCCAGCGGTTGCAGGAGCTGAAGCGGGAGATTCTCGACGAGAGCCGCGAGACGGTCGAGGCGATGCAAGAGAGCGCCGCCAACATCTCCGACCTGGTGGACCGCGCCTCCGCCGAGGCCGACCGCGCGCTTGAGCTGCGCACCCGCGACCGCCAGCGCAAGCTGATCGCCAAGATCGACGAAGCGCTGCGGCGGATCGACACCGGCGAATACGGCTATTGCGAGGAGACCGGCGAGCCGATCAGCCTGCGCCGCCTGATCGCGCGCCCCACCGCCACCCTGTCGCTGGAGGCGCAGGAGCGCCATGAGCGGCGCGAAAAGATCCACCGCGACGAATAGGCGGCGCGCGCTACCTTTTCGGTCGAGGACCGACGGAGACAGGCGCATGAAAGACGATTTCCCCCTTGCGCTGCTGCTGGCGCACGGATCGCCCAGCGACCCCGCCCCGCAGGAGCAGGCCATCGCCGCGCTGGCGGCGCGGGTCGCGGCGCTGGCGTCCGGCTGGCGGCTGCGCGGCGCGACGCTGGCCGCGCCCGGCGCGCTGGAGGCGGCGGTCGCGCCGGGCGCGGTCGTCTATCCGCTGTTCATGAGCGACGGCTGGTTCGTCTCGCGGGAGACGCCGCGCAGGCTGGCGCTCGCGGGGGCTGGCGACGCGCGCATCCTGCCGCCGCTGGGGCTGGACGCGCGGCTGCCCGCGCTCTGCGCCCGCCGCGCCGTCGCGGCGGCGCGCGCGGCGGGCTATGATGTGGCGCAGACGGCGCTGATCCTGGCCGCGCACGGCTCGCCCAAGGATCCGCGCCCCGCCCGCGCCGCCCGCGACGCGGCGCAGGCCATCGCGCTTCTGGCGCCGTTTCGCAGCGTGACCGCGTGTTTCGTCGAGGAGCCGCCCTTGCTTGCGGAAGGGCTGGCGGCGCCCGGCCCGGCGATTTGCCTGCCATTTTTCGCGATCCGCGCCGGCCATGTGACCGGCGATCTGCCCGAAGCGGTGGCCGAGACGCGGTTCAGCGGCCCGGTGCTCGACCCCATCGGCTGCGACGCAGAGATCGCCGCGCTGATCGCCGCGACGCTGGCGGACGCGGCCTTTCCCGTCGCGTGACGGCGTGACGAGGGCGGCGCCGCCCAAGGACGGCGCCGCAAGACCTCACTACATCTCGGCGATCTGCTCGAAGGCGTCGGCGCCGACCTTGAACAGCGCATACGTGCCCGGCACGTCGCCGTTCATGTCGAATTCATGATCGCCCGCCGCGCCCTTGTAGTCCACGTCCTGACCGGCGGCGATCAGCGCCTTGGCCTTGGCCCATTCGCCCGGCAGGATCGGCTCGCCCGGCGCCGAGGACACGGCGCGCAAGCTGGCCGACATCCTGGCGCGGTCGCCGCCCGCGTGCTCGAACGCCAGCGCCAGCAGAAAGCCCGCGTCGTAGCCCGAGGTGGCGAAGATCGCGCTCGGGTCGCCGCCCGCCGCCGTGGTCGCGGCGTTGAACCGCTCCAGCGCCGCGCCGCCCTCGCCGGTGGGCGAGGAGGCGACGAAGGTGGCGAGGTTGTCGGCGCCAAGCTCGCCGATGATGTTCTGCGCCTTCATGCCGTCGCCGCCGACGAAGCGCTCGAAGAAGCCGTTCTCCAGCGCCTGACGCAGGATGGTGAGGCCAGAGCCGTCGCCATAGTCGAACACCGCCAGCGTGTCGGCGCCCGATTTCGCCAGCTCCGCCAGTTCGGCGCGGTAGGACGCCTTGCCCTCCTCATGCGCCGAGAACACCGGAACTACGCCGCCCTGCGCCTCGTATTCCGCCTTGAACGCCTCGGCGAGGCCCTTGCCGTAGTCGTTGTTGAGGTAGGTCACCGCGATCGGGCCATAGCCCATCGCCTTGAGCGTGCGCGCCAGCGCCACGCCCTGATAGTCGTCGGATGGCACGGTGCGGAACACGGTGTCGTTGTCCTCCAGCGCGGTCAGCGCGGGGGAGGTGGAGGCGGGCGAGATCAGCACCACGCCGCCGGGGATGGTGGCGGTGTTGGCCGCCGCCAGCGTCGCGCCCGAGCAATGCGCGCCGACGATGGCGACCGCGCCCTCGATGCTGACCAGCTTGGCCGCCGCGTCGCCGCCCGCCTGCGGGTTGCAGCCCGCGTCGCCCACCGCCGTCTCGATCTGGCGGCCGTCGAGCAGGCCGCCCTGCGCGTTGACCTCGTTGAACGCCAGCTTCGAGGCGTCGATGATCGCGGGCGCCAGCGCGGCGATCGGGCCGGAAATGCCGCCCAGCAGGCCGAACTTGACCGCCTGCGCCTGCGCGCCCGGCGCGACGCCCGCCACGGCCACGGCGACGGCGGCGATAAGGGTCCGTTTCATGCTCAAATCTCCCTGTCTTTGCGGGGTCGTCGCCCCGCCTGATGCGGCACTCTCGCCAAACCGGCGCGCAAACGCCAGTGCGGCATTGTCTCGCGGCGCGTCACGGGCGTGGCGGCCGTTCCGGCAACAGCCCCTCGGGGCGGAAGCGCAGCACCAGCTGCAGCGCCAGCCCGATCAGGAAAACCCGCAAGTATTTGGCCTGAATGGTGTATTCCGTCGGCAGCCGGTCGGTGAGGATCTCGCTCATCGACCAGATCGCCCACACCACCACCACGCCCAGGATGGCGCCGCGATTGTTGCCCGAGCCGCCCAGGATCAGCATGATCCAGATCAGGAACGTCGCCACCATCGGGTCGATGGCCTCCGGCGTGATCGAGCGGTTGAAATGCGCGAACAGCGCGCCGCCCAGGCCCATCAGCGCGGCGCCGACCATGAACGCCTCCAGCCGCCGCCAGGCGATGTCCTTGCCCATCGCCTGCGCCGCCGTCTCGTTGTCGCGGATCGCGCGCATCATCCGCCCCCAGGGCGCGCGCAACTGCCGCTCCACCAGCAGATAGGCGCCCAGCAGGATCGCCAGCACCAGCGCCAGATAGGCGAGGTTGCCCTGCAGCGCCGCCTGCGCGTCGCCGCCCGGCCCCGCGAACGGGCGCGGCAGGTTCGAGATGCCCGCCGCAGCCCCGGTCAGCCAGCCTTCCGACCGCGCGATCAGCCGGATGATCTCGGCGACGCCGATGGTGGCGATGGCCAGATAGTCCGACCGGAACCGCAGGCAGACCTTGCCGATCGGCCAGGCGATCGCCGCCGCCGCCACCATCGCCAGCGCCCAGCCCATCGGCGCGGGCAGGCCGAAGCCGCCGATCCGACCCTCGGCGAAGGCGGAGGTCACGATGGCCGACGTATAGGCGCCCACCGCGAAGAACCCGGCGATCCCGGCGTTGAACAGCCCCGCAAAACCCCATTGCACGTTCAGCCCCAGCGCCAGGATCGCGTAGATGCCCATGAACACCGCCAGGTGGCTGGCGTAGGTCGCAAGGCCGATCCACTCCATCAGCGCGTCTCCCCGAAAAAACCGCGCAACGCCGCCGTCACCGCCTCCGGCGTCTCCTCGGCGGGGAAGTGGCCGCAATCCACCGTCACGCCGCGGATGTCGGGCGCAAACGCGCGCCAGTGCGCCAGCGCGTCGCCCGACGCCGCCGGAAAGCCGCGCGTCCCGGCGATCAGCAGGGCGGGGGCGGTAATCGTGCGGCCCGCCGCAAGGTCCGCCTCGTCATGGTCGCGGTCCACGGTCGCCCCGGCGCGATAGTCGGCGCAATAGGCCGCCACCCGCGCGGGCGGCGTCAGCGCGGCGCGGTAGGCGTCGAGCGCGCCGTCGGCGAAGGCGCCAAGGCCGCCGTCGCGGCTCCACCGCGCCAGCATCGCCTCCAGAAAGAACGCCGGGTCGCCGCCGATCAGCCGCTCGGGCAGGGGCTCGGGCTGCGCCAGAAACGCCCAGTGCCACGCCTTCAGCCCCATCTTGTCGAAGGCGCGCCAGTAGCTGAGCGTCGGCGCGATCTCCAGCACCGCCAGCCGCGCCACCGCCTCGGGGATGTCGAGCGCCATGCGATAGGCGACGCGCCCGCCCCGGTCATGCCCCGCCACCGCGAAGCGGTCGAATCCCAGCGACGCCATCGCCGCCGCCATGTCGCGCGCCATCGTCCGCTTGGAATAGGCGTCGTGCGCCGCATCGTCGGGCGGCGCGTCGCTGGCGCCATAGCCGCGCAGATCGGCGACCACCACGGTATGGCTGCGCGCCAGTTCCGGCGCCACATGCCGCCACGCGACATGGGTTTGCGGAAAGCCGTGCAGCAGCAGCAGCGGCGGCCCCTCGCCGCCGATGCGCGCGAAGATCTCCGCCCCGGCGCCGGGCAGGCGCGCCTCCCTGAAGCCCTTGAAAAAGCTCACAGCACCTTGCCCTTCAACAGGCCGGTGGGCCGCACCGCCAGCATCAGCAGCAGGATCGCGAAGGCCAGCGCGCTTTTGTATTGCGGCGGGATGAACAGCACCGCGCTCTCCTCCAGCACGCCGACGATCAGCCCGCCGAGCAGCGCGCCCTCGACCCGGCCCACGCCGCCCAGGATCGCGGCGGCGAACATCGGCAGCAGCATCTGCCAGCCCATCATCGCGCGCAACTCGGTGTTCAGCCCCAGAAAGAACCCCGCCGCCGCCGCCAGCGCGCCCACGATGGCCCAGGTGAGCGTGGTGACGCGGCCGGTGTCCACGCCCGACAGCCGCGCGAGGTCGGGGTTGTCCGACATCGCCCGCATCGCCTTGCCCCAGCGGGTGCGCGACAGGAAAAGCTGCAGGCCGATCACCAGCGCCACCGTCACCGCCAGCGTATAAAGCTCGCGGTCGCGCAGCCGCACGCCGAAATATGCGTCCGGCCGCACGATGCCCTTGGCGTAGGTCTCGGGATCGACGCCAAAACCCATCTGCACCAGCGAGCGCAGCATCAGCGCCACGCCCAGCGACGCCATCACCGTCAGGATCAGCGGCCGCTTGCGCAGATGGGCGTAGAACAGCCGGTCGGCGCCCACCGCAACCGCCGCCGCGCCGACCATCGCCACCGGCAGCCCCGCCCAGGGGTTCAGCCCGGTCGCCCACACCACCCCCAGCGCCAGAAACGCCCCCAGCGTCGCCAGATCGCCGTGCGCCAGATGCGCAAACCGCATCACGCCGAACACCAGCGTGATGCCGATGGCGCCCAGCGCGTAGATCGACCCCAGCACAAGGCCGGGGACGAGGTGGAAGTTGACGAAGGCCAGCAGGTCCATCAGCGGTTCAGCACTTCGCGGATTTCCACCATGTTCTGCTGCGCGCGCAGCATGTTGACCGACATCGCCGACAGATGGTCCGGCGTGAACAGCGAATCCTCGCGTCCGTTCGAGACGATCAGCGGCTCCAGAGCCGCCGCCTCAGCGAGATGGATCTCCATCCGGTCCCAGATCGGGTTGAGGTTGGACTGAACCAGCACGGCGCCAAAATCGGCCCGCGCCGCCTGCATGATGCCGTGATAGGCCCACATCATGCCGTGCGCGCGGAAAAAGGCGTTGTCGGCGCGGAAGTCGAAGACGCCGCGGTTGTTGCCCTCGCCGGGCACGAAGCTCTTGCTCGCCACGTCCCAGCGCGTGCCCCGGCTGCGGGTGGCGAGTTCGTCGGTCACGCCGCCGACATCGTTGGCGATGCGGTCGAGCAGCACGAACAGATTGTCGGCGCGACCGTCGAACACCGCCTCGCAGGCGCGCAGCCGGTCGTTGAAGGCGTTCAGGTCGCGGATCGCCTTGCGATAGTTCGACGCCGCCGTGGCGGCCACCAGCGGCAGGTCGGATTCGAACGGGTTGACCAGCCACATCCGCTCGTTGAGCTGGAGCGCGCCGCGCGCGGCCTCAAGCGCGGGGTCGGCGGCGGAGGTGCGCCGCGCCCGGCCCAGCAGGTCGGCGAGTTCGATGGTGACGCGCCGCACCGCGCGCAGCGCGCCGGTCTGGAACGACGCCTTGTTGTCGAAGAACGGCGTCGGCGCGAAGCCGATCAGCCCGAACCAGCCGATCTTGAACTGCGGGTCCATCGGCACCCAGGTGTTCTGGTTCACCAGCACGTCGAGCACATAGGCGGTCACCGCGACCGTCTGACTGGGCGCGCAGCCGCCCTCGGCCAGCGGCTCGCCCGGCGTCACAACCGCTTCGGAGACGGTCATCACCCGCTGCGGATATTGCAGGTCGTCGCCGCGAATGAAGGTGAAGCGCGTCACCAGCAGCACGAAATACAGAATCAGGAACACCGCCAGCGCAGGCCGGAAGAAATAGGCCATCGCCCACAGCCGCGAATGGCCGGGAAGGTCCTGCTCGCGCGTGGACTTTTTCAGCCGGTCGAAACCCAGCAGACGGCGCAGCCAGTCCCACACTTCCACCAGCCAGTCAAAAAATCGGCTCATGGCGTTATCCTCCAAGAAAAAGCTGGGCGATTTCGGGGTCGGCGAGCAGTTCGGCGCCGGTTCCCTCGCGCCGGTTGCGGCCTGCGGCCAGCACATAGGCGCGGTCGCAGAACGCCAGCGCCTGCTTGGCGTGCTGCTCCACCAGCAGGATCGACACGCCCGCGTCGCGCACGTCGCGCACGATCTCGAAGATGCGCTCCATGTATTTCGGGCTGAGGCCCGCCGTCGGCTCATCGAGCAGCAGGAGCTGCGGCTCCAGCATCAGCGCGCGGCCCATCGCCACCATCTGCCGCTGCCCGCCCGACAGCCGCCCGGCCTGCTCGCGCCGCTTGGCGGCCAGATCGGGAAACAGCGCATAGACGCGCTCATAGGCGGCGCGTGCGGCGTCGCGGCGGATGAAGGCGCCCATCTCCAGGTTCTCGTGGACGGTCATCTCGCGGAACACGTTGTCCACTTGCGGCACCAGCCCGACGCCGCCGCGCACGATGGCGTCGGGATTCTGGCCGGTGATCGGCTTGCCGTTGAACCAGATATGACCGTGGCGCACCTTCACCAGCCCGAAAACCGCCTTCATCGCGGTGGACTTGCCCGCGCCGTTCGGCCCGACGATCACCACGATCTCGCGCGGCGCCACCGTCATCGACACGTCGAACAGGATGTCGGCGTCGCCATAGCCGCCGGTGACGCGCTCGACCGAGAGCAGCGCGCTCATGCCGCGCGCTCGCCAAGATAGGCTTCCAGCACGCGCGGGTCGCGGCGCACGTCCGAGAACGCGCCCTGCGTCAGCACCTTGCCCTCGGCCATGCACACCACGGGGTCGCAGAGCTTGGCGATCATCTCCATGTCGTGCTCGATCAGGATGAAGGTGTAGCCGCGCTCGCGGTTCAGCCAGGCGATCTTGGCCTCGATGTCGCGCAGCAGGGTGCGGTTGACGCCCGCCGCAGGCTCATCCAGCAGCACCAGCTTCGCGTCGGTCATCATGGTGCGGCCAAGCTCCAGCAGCTTCTTCTGCCCGCCCGACAGCGCGCCCGCAGGCGTGTCGGCCAGATGCGCCAGCGTGATGAAGTCGAGCACCGCGTCGGCCTTGGCGCGCAGATCCCGCTCCTCGGCCTGCACCGCGCCCCAGCGCAGCCAGTTGGCGAACAGGCCCTCGCCGGTCTGCCCCGGCGCGACCATCATCAGGTTCTCCCGCGCGGTCAGGCGGTGGAATTCGTGAGGGATCTGAAAGGTGCGCACCAGGCCTTTGTGAAACAGCCTGTCCGAAGACAGGCCGGTGACATCCTCGCCGCGAAACCGGATCGCGCCGCCGCTGGGGCGCAAGGCGCCGGCGATCACGTTGAACAGCGTGGTCTTGCCGGCGCCGTTCGGCCCGATCAGCCCGGTGATCGAGCCTTCGCGCACCGTGAACGAGCAGCCGTCCACCGCGCGGAAGCCGCCGAAGGCCATGGTGATCGCGTCGATCTGCAACATGCGCGGCGGCTCCGGGAAGCGTTGGCGGTCACATAACCGCAGCCCCGCCTCCGCCGCAAGCGCGCGCGACAATCGCCCGCAAGCGCGCGCCGTTCACCCCGCCAGCGCCGTGCAGCCCTGCACGTCCACCGCGCCGCCCGCCGCGATCAGCGTCATGCGCAGCGCGTCGCGCCCGATCCAGCCCGGCCCGGCATAGACCTGCGCCTCGGCCGAGACGCTGAGGACCGCGCCCTCGGCCACGGTTTCGGCGGGCGCGAACCACACGCCCTCCGGCCCCTCGACCACCACCAGCGTCGCCGGGTCGGCGGCGTGATCCAGCGTCAGCCGCCCTTTGAACCGCCGCGTCGCGCCCGCGCCCGACACGCCGCAGGCCGCGCTCAGCACGCCGCCCGCCTCAGCCGACAACGGCGCGCGGGCGCGCCCCTCGGCCACCAGCGCCGCGCCCTGTTCCGGCGCGTCGCGGGCGATGGCGAGCGTCATGTCCGTGCGCTCGGGCACGCAGATGTCGGCGCACACGCCGAAATCGAACCCCAGCCGCAGCGCCACCGGCGCCGCAGGGTCAAGCGGCGTCACCACCAGCGGCAGGGTCACTGCGCCCTTGTAGCCCAGCGTCGTCATGCCAAACGTCTCGAACACTTCCGGCGCGGGCCATTCCACCGCCACCCCGGCGACGTTGACCGAGCCGGACCAGTCGAACTGCGGCGGGATCCCCGCGTCGCCGGGGCTGCGCCAATAGGTCTTCCACCCCGGCGCCAGCCGGATCGACAGCCCCGCCACCCGCGCGCCGCCCGGCGCCGCCCAGCCCGCCACCAGCGCGGTTTCGGCGCGCGCGACCGGCGCCTGCGCCTGCTGCGCCAGCGCGCCGGTCGGCGCCAGAAATGCCGCGAACACAAGCGGTGCGATGACTTTGACCATGACCCGCCTCCAGACCTTTGCGCGCCACCCTGGCGCCGCCGCGCGCGCGGCGCCCGTCACAAATAGGCGACCCGGCCCTTGAACGCAGCCCGCCGCAGTCGCATCATGTCATGTATGAAAGACGATGCGAAGCGCCACCTGAGCGGCCAGTTGCTGATCGCCATGCCCGGCATGGGCGACCCGCGCTTTGACCGCACCGTGATCTACATGTGCTCGCACTCCGACGAGGGCGCCATGGGCCTTGTCGTCAACCGCCGCGCGCAGGGGGTGACGTTCAGGGAGCTGATGCAGCAGCTCGATCTCAAGATCGGCCCCGACGCGCAGGCGGGCGCCATCCACTATGGCGGGCCGGTCGAGATGGGGCGCGGCTTTGTGCTGCATTCTGACGATTTCCACGTCGATGACGCCACGATGCGGGTGGATGCGGGCGTCAGCCTCACCGCCACGCTCGATGTCCTGCGCGCCATGGGCGAAGGGCAGGGGCCGCGCCGCGCGCTGATCGCGCTGGGCTATTCCGGCTGGGCGCCGCAGCAGCTTGAGGGAGAGCTGCGCGGCAACGGCTGGCTGACCTGCGCGGCCGACGAGGACATCCTGTTCTCCGACGACGACGCCGGAAAATGGGCCAGGGCGCTGGCCAAGATCGGCGTGTCGCCTGCGGCGCTGTCGGCGACGGGCGGCACGGCTTAACGCGTCTAGCGCGCCACCAGCTTCACCCGGTCGCCCGCGCGCACCGCGTCATTCGGCCCCAGCGCGTTCAGCACCCTGAACCGCGCGGCGTTGGCGCTCTCGAACGGCATCTGCCTTGCAAGGCTCTGCACGGTGTCGCCCCGGCGCACGGTGACGACGCGCAGCCGCCACGGCTTTTCCCGCGCCGCCTGCGCCGCCGATAGCGCGCGAAAACTCTCGCCCGCCTGCGCCACCGCCGCCAGCCCGGCGCGGTCATTGGTCCCCACCACGCCCATGAAGCGATAAAGCCGCCCGTCGCGGGTGCGGATCGCCGTCAGATGCAGCAGCCGCACGCCGTCGCGCATCTGCGCGGGCAGCACCGCGCTGGCGGCCTCCAGCCCGTTGATGCGCCCGGTCTGGAGGTTCTGAAGCTGTCCGGTGCGGGCCTGTTTGGCGATTCCGCCCGCCCAGACCCGCGCCACATAGGCGTCGAGCGCGCCGCCGGGGTCGCGCCCGCCGTCGAACACCACGCCCGCGCCCCTTGGCCCGCGCATGGTGACGGCGGCGGCGGCGTTGGTGATTTCGAAGCCGCGCGGGGCGCTGAAGGCGAAGCGCAGGTCGGGATGCACGAAGCCGCCGTCGCGCACGAACCCCTGCGCGGCGCTGTCGCCGTAGGTCATGCCGTCGATGGCGCGCAGATAGGCGTCGCGGTTGCGCGGCGCGTCCGCCGCGGCCTCCCGCGCCGCAGCCGTGGCGGCGGCGCGCACGCGCTCGGCGGTGGCGGGGTGGGTCGAGAAGAAATCCACCCGATTCGCGTCATAGCCGCCGCCGGCGAGCTGCGAGGAAAGCGCCGACTGCGCCTGAAGGCTGCTCAGGAAATCGGCCTGCGCCAGCGGGTCGTATCCCGCGCGCGCGAGATAGCCGATCCCCAGCCGGTCGGCCTCAAGCTCCTGCGCGCGGCTGTAGCTGGCGACCGCGCCCTGCGCCCCCTGCGCGCCCAGCTGGCCGACCGCGTCCACCACCGAGCGGTCGGCGCCCAGCACCGCCGCGCCGATCACCGCCGCCAGCACGCCGATCTGCGCCACCGCCGCCGTCTCCTGCCGCCGCACGCTGTGCGCGGCGGTGACATGGCCGATCTCGTGGCCGATCACGCCCGCCAGCTCCGCCTCGTCATTGGCCAGCGCCATCAGGCCGCGGGTGACATAGACATAGCCGCCGGGCAGGGCGAAGGCGTTGACCACCGGGCTGTCGAGCAGGGTGAAGGTCCACGGCCCCTGCGGCTGTTCGGTCTTCGCCGCCAGCCGCATCCCGATGTCGCGCACATAGGCCGCCGCGCGCCCCTGCGTATAGGCGCCGCCGTATTGCGCGACGATGCGGGTGTGGCTCTGGTCGCCCTGGCGCTGCTCGGCGACCGAGCGCGTCGCCACCGTGCGCGGCGCGGCGTCGGGCGACGGTTGCGCGCACGACGCCAGCGCCACCGCCGCGCCCGCCCAAAGAGCGGTCAGAACCCTGATCTTGCGCATTCACTCATCTCCCGACTCGCGCGTTGCCCTCGCGCCATGCCCGCTATAAAACCCGTTGGCAGACTCCGTAGCTCAGCAGGATAGAGCGGTCGCCTCCTAAGCGACAGGCCGTGGGTTCGAATCCCGCCGGGGTCACCATTTTCCTTGAGCGCGCCGCGCCTGGCGAAAATATTGTCGCGGCGGCGGTCGCTGGCGCGGCGGGGCTGGCGCGGCGCGCGCCGCAGGAACGCCCGCGCGCGGTCTGGTTTGCGTCGGCGCGCGTCCTGGCGGCATACTCGCCGCGCCATGAACGCCGCATACCTCTCCCCCGCGCTTCAGGCCCTTGGCGGGGTCGGCCTTTTCCTGCTGGGCATGACGCTGCTGACCGAAGGGCTGCGCGCGCTGGCCGGCGACAGCCTGCGCGGCATGCTGGGGCGCTTCACCCGCTCGCCGCTCAGCGGCGTCGCGGCGGGCGCGGCGGCGACGGCGGTCGTGCAGTCGTCCAGCGCGATCACGGTGATGACGGTGGGCTTCGTCGGCGCCGGGTTGCTGACCTTTCCGCAGGCGCTGGGCGTGATCATGGGCGCCAACCTCGGCACCACGGCGACCGGCTGGCTGGTGGCGGTGCTGGGCTTCAAGCTCAATCTGGGGCTGGCGGCGCTGGGCCTGCTGCCGGTCGGGGTGCTGGCGCGCATGTTCGGGCGCGGGCGCTGGCGCGACGCGGGCTGGGCGCTGGCGGGGTTCGCGCTGATCTTCATCGGCATCGACGCGCTTCAGGGCGGCATGGCGGCGTTCGAGGGCGCCGTGACGCCCGCCACTTTCCCGCCCGATACGGGCGGCGGCCGCGCGTTGCTGGTGGCGATCGGCGCGGCGGTCTCCGCCGTCACGCAGTCGTCGAGCGCGGGGCTGGTGACGGCGATGGCGGCGCTGGAGGCGGGCGCGATCAGCTATCATCAGGCGGCGGCGATGGTGATCGGCATGAACCTCGGCACCACGGCGACCGTGCTGCTGGCCAGCGTGGGCGGTTCGGCGGCGATGCGCCAGACCGCGCTTGGCCATGTGCTGTTCAACCTGACGACCGGCGCCGTCGCGCTGGCCGTGCTCGACCCGTTCACCGCCGCAATCTCGATGCTGACGGCGGAGGAAGGGGTGGGCGACCCGCAGCTGGCGCTGGTGGCGTTTCACACCGCTTTCAACCTGCTGGGCGTGGCGCTGATCCTGCCGGTGGCCGGGCGCTTTGCGCGCGCGGTGCAGCGGCTGGCGCCGGAGCGGCGCGGCGCGCTGGCCGAACGGCTCGACCCCGCGCTGCTGAGCGACCCCAACGCGGCGGCGGACGCTGCGGCGGCGGGGCTGGCGACGGTGGCGGAGGCGTTGTTCGCGGCGCAGGCGCGCGCGCTGAACCCCGACCATCCGCCCGGCGTCGATGCCGATCTGCTGGCGCAGGTCGATCAGGCGCTGGCGGCGGCGCAGGATTACCTCGACCGCATCGCGCCGCCGGGCGACGGCGCGGCGGCGCAGGCGCGCAAGGCGGCCTTGCTGCATGCGCTGGACCATCTGCGCCGACTCGCCCAGCGGTGCCGGCAGGGCGCGCGCAGCGCCGTGCTGCGCCGCGACCCGCGCCTGCGCCGCATGGCGCGCGCGCTGCGGCTGGCGCTGGCGCCGCCCGCGCCGGGCGCCGGGCGCGCGCAGTCGGCGCGGCTGGAGCGGTTCGCGACGCTCGCCGCGCGCTGGAGCGAACCCTACCGCCAGCGCGTTCTCGCCCGCGCGGCGGCGGGCGCGTTCAGCGCCGATGAGGCCGCGCGGCGTCTGGACGCGCACCGCTGGGCGCGGCGCAGCGCCCTGCACGCCTGGCGCATCGTCCACCACCTGCGCGCGGCGGCGGAAGTCGGCCCGGCGCCACAGGCGCCGCCGCAAAGCCACCCGGCGGATTTCTGAGCGGCGGCGGGCGGTCAGCCCTGCGCCGCCAACTCCCCCGCCAGCGCGCGGTCGATCAGGTCCGCCGTCTGCTCCACGCCGTAGAGCGCGATGAACCCGCCGAAGCGCGGGCCTTGCTCGGCGCCCAGCAGCACGGCGTAGAGCGCGCCGAACCAGTCGCGCAAGGGCTCGAACGGATGCGCGTTGCCGACCGCATAGACCACGTCCTGCAACGTCGCCGCGTCGCGCGGGCCGTCATGGGCGCGCAGCCGCGCCGCCAGATCGGCCAGCGCCGCGCGCTCGATGTCGGTGGCGGCGCGGAACGTGCGGTTGGGCAGCACCTTGTCGGCGACATAGGCCAGCGCGCGCGCCACCGCCGCGTCGAGACCGGGGTTCTTCTCGGGCGTCGCGTCGGGGGCGTATTTGCGGATGAAGCCCCACACCACCGCCTTGTCGGTCGCGCCTGCGGCGGCGGCGAGGTTGAGCAGCATGGCGAACGGCACCGCCAGATCGGAGGCCGGCGGCTGGCCGCCGTGGATGTGCCATGCCGGGTTCTCAAGCTGCTTGTCCGGCGTCTGATCGGGATACGCGCGCAAAAGCTGGTCGTAGTCGTCCACCGTCTTGGGGATCACATCCCAGTGCAGCCGCTTGGCGGTGCGCGGCTTGAGATACATGAACAGCGACAGCGACTCGGGGCTGGCGTAGCGCAGCCATTCCTCCACCGCGATGCCGTTGCCCTTGGACTTGCTGATCTTCCTGCCTTCGCCGTCGAGAAACAGCTCATATTGGTAGAGTTGCGGCGCAGGCTCTCCCAGCGCGCGGCAGATCTTGCCCGCCAGTTCGGCCGAGGGGATCAGATCCTTGCCGAACATCTCGTAATCCACCCCCAGCGCCGCCCAGCGCATCGCCCAGTCGGGCTTCCACTGCAGCTTGCAATGCCCGCCGGTGACCGGAACCTCGACCACCTCGCCGTCGGGTTCGCGGTAGGTGATCGTGCCCTTCTTCACGTCGCGCGAGAGGGTGGGGGTTTGCAGCACATGGCCGGTCTTGGGGCTGATCGGCAGGAACGGCGAATAGCTGTCGGGCCGCTCCTCGTTCACGCCGCCGAGCGTCGGCAGCATGATCGCCATGATCTCGTCATAGCGCTCCAGCGCGCGCATCAGCATCGCGTCGAAGGCGCCGGAGCGATAGACCTCGGTCGCGGAGCGGAATTCGTAGTCAAAGCCGAAGCGGTCGAGAAAATCGCGCAGCATGGCGTTGTTGTGGTGGCCGAAGCTGGGAAACTTGCCGAACGGGTCGCGCACCACGGTCAGCGGCAGGTTGAGATCCTCGGCCAGCATCGGCTGGTTGGGCACGTTGGTGGGAACCTTGCGCAGGCCGTCGAGATCGTCGGAAAAGCAGAACATCCGCGTGGGGATGTCGCACAGCGTCTCGAAGGCGCGGCGCACCATCGTCGTGCGCGCCACCTCGCCGAAGGTGCCGATATGCGGCAGGCCGGAGGGGCCGTAGCCGGTCTCGAACAGCACATAGCCCTTGGCCGGGTCCTTGCCGCCCAACCGTTTCAGCAGCTTGCGCGCCTCCTCGAAGGGCCAGGCCTTGGCGGTCTCCGCCAGCGCGCGCAGGGCTGTCATGTCGGGCTTGCTCCTTGAAGTGCGGGCGCGGGCTGCGCGCCTGTTGGTCGCGCGCATCCGTATTGCCGCAGCGCGGAGGGGTCAATAATGTCGCGCGCGGGATAGCCCCCTTGAGGAAACGCCATGTCCGCCCCGTTCACCGCGCAGGATGCGCTTGTCGCCGCCATGGTGGTCACCGCCGCCGCCGACACCAACATGACCGACGCCGAGCGCGACACAGTGGCCGGCATCGTGGCGCTGTTGCCGGTGTTTCGCGGCTTTCCCGAGGGGCGGTTCGGCCAGATCAGCGACGTGGTGGTTGAGATGCTGGCCGAGGAGGACGGCATCGAGCAGCTGATGACGCTGCTCGACGACGTGCTGCCCGAGCGGCTGCGCGCCACCGCCTATGCGCTGGCCTGCGACGTGGCGGCGTCCGACGGCGCGGCGGCGATCGAGGAGTTGCGGCTGCTGGAGATCATGCGCCACCGCCTCGGCGTCGGCCGCCTGACCGCCGCCGCCATCGAGCGCGGCGCCCGCGCGCGCTATACGCGGCTCTGAGGGGCTTCGGGCGCCGCGTCGGCGTCGCCGTCGCTGAGAAGGGCGGGCGGCGTTTCGGGCAGCGCCGCGCCGGGCGCCAGAGTGCGCACTTTCGACCAGCTGCGCGGGCCGGTGAACAGCAGGAAATACAGGTCGCCCACCTTTTTCGAAAACAGGTTGCGCCACCACGAACCGCTGATCCGCCGCGCCGCGGTCAGCCGGTGGCCGCCGTCCACCACCACCCATTTCCCCTTCTGGCCGATGCGCGCGATGATCGGATCCAGCGGCACGAATCCGCGCTGCATGATCGACCGCTCAAGCCGCGCGAGGCGGGGGCTGTCCTCACGCCGATCATTCTTGAAGTTGATATGCGGCAGCATCTCGACGGGAAGCATCACCGCCGCGATCCCGTCGGAGAAGCTCAGGCGCGTGAGATCTTCGGGCGTCGCGATGCGCTGGATGGCGGGCGTCGCTGTCATGGTCGCCCCCCTGTTTCCCTGCGCGCCGCCACCCGCCATGGCGCGGCGCATGGGCTTTTTATACATCGTGCGGTTGAGCGCAACGCCTTGACCCCGCTTGACACCACCGCCGCGCCAAGCGATCCCGGCGCGTGATCTCTCTCGTCCGCCGCCCCAGCAGGATGCGCCGCCCATGACCTCCAGCAGCACCGATCCCGCGCCAGAGCCGACCGTCACGCAAGCGCTCGCCGCCGATCTGGGCCTCAAGCCGGACGAATACGCGCGCATCCTCGCCATTCTGGGCCGTGCGCCGAGCTATACCGAGCTGGGGATTTTCTCGGCGATGTGGAACGAGCATTGCTCCTACAAATCCTCGAAGAAATGGTTGCGCACCCTGCCCACCGAAGGGCCGCAGGTGATCTGCGGACCGGGCGAGAACGCGGGCGTGGTGGACATCGGCGCCAATGAGCACGGCGTCAAACAGGCGGTGGTGTTCAAGATGGAGAGCCACAACCACCCCAGCTATATCGAGCCCTATCAGGGCGCCGGAACCGGCATGGGCGGCATCCTGCGCGACGTGTTCACCATGGGCGCGCGGCCCGTCGCGGCGATGAACGCGCTCAGCTTCGGGCGGCCGGAGCATCCGAAAACCCGCAGCCTTGTGGCGGGCGTGGTGGCCGGCATCGGCGGCTACGGCAACGCCTTCGGCGTGCCCACGGTCGGCGGCTCGGTGCGCTTTCACCGCAGCTACGACGGCAACTGCCTTGTGAACGCCTTCGCCGCCGGGCTGGCCGACGCCGACAAGATTTTCTACTCGGCGGCCTCCGGCGTCGGGCGCCCCGTGGTCTATCTCGGCGCCAGGACCGGGCGCGACGGGGTGGGCGGGGCGAGCATGGCCTCCGCCGAGTTCGACGACAGCATCGAGGAAAAACGCCCCACGGTGCAGGTGGGCGACCCGTTCACCGAAAAGCGGCTGCTGGAGGCGTGCCTTGAGCTGATGGCCTCGGGCGCCGTGGTCTCGATCCAGGACATGGGCGCGGCGGGGCTGACCTGCTCGGCGGTGGAGATGGGCGACAAGGGCGGCCTGGGCGTGGCGCTCGACCTTGACCGCGTGCCGTGCCGCGAGCAGGGCATGAGCGCCTTCGAGATGATGCTGTCCGAGAGCCAGGAGCGGATGCTCATGGTGCTGCGCCCGGAGATGGAGGCTGCGGCGCGCGCGATCTTCGACAAATGGGATCTCGATTTCGCCATCGTGGGCGAGACCATCGCCGAAGACCGCTTCATCGTGCGTCATCGCGGCGCCGTGAAGGCCGACCTGCCGCTGGCGACGCTGGCGGGCTCGGCGCCGGAATACGACCGCCCGTGGGAGGAAAGCCCGGCGCCGCCGCCGCTGGGGCCGATCCCGGCCATCGACCCCACTGATGCGCTGATGCGGCTGATCGGCCACCCCAACCACTGCGCGCGCGCGTGGGTGTGGGAGCAATACGATTCGCAGGTGCTGGCCGACACCGCGCAGACGCCGGGCGGCGACGCGGGCGTGGTGCGGGTGCACGGGACCGCGAAGGCGCTGGCCTTCACCGCCGACGTGACGCCGCGCTATTGCCAGGCCGACCCGGTCGAGGGCGGGCGGCAGGCGGTGGCCGAAGCCTTCCGCAACCTCTGCGCCACCGGCGCGCGGCCGCTGGCGGCGACCGACAACCTCAATTTCGGCAACCCGGAAAAGCCGCGCATCATGGGGCAGCTTGTCGGCTGCATCCAGGGCATCGGCGAGGCGTGCCGCGCGCTGGCGTTTCCCATCGTGTCAGGCAATGTCTCGCTCTACAACGAAACCGACGGAACCGGCATCCTGCCCACCCCCACCATCGGCGGCGTCGGGCTGATCGACGATCTGGCGCAGATGCTGACCATCCGCCCGCGCCCCGGCGACGCGCTGATCCTGCTCGGCGAGACGCGCGGCCACCTGGGCCAGTCGGCGCTGCTGGCCGACCTGTTCGACCGTGAGGAGGGCGCGCCGCCGCCGGTGAACCTTGAGGCGGAGGCCGCCGCTGGCGCGCTGATGCTGCGGCTGGCGCGCGCGGGGCTGGTGAGCGCCGCGCACGACCTCTCGGACGGCGGGCTGGCGCTGGCGGTCGCGGAGATGGCGCTGGCGGCGGCGTGCGGCGCGGCGGTCGAGGGGGAAGGGCTGGCGTGGTTCTTCGGCGAGGATCAGGCGCGCTATCTGGTCGCCTGCGCGCCAGACGGCGTGTCGGCGGTGCTGGCGGCGGCGGGCGCGGTCCCTGCGCGGCGGATCGGCGCGATGGGCGGCGACGCGGTGGCGCTGGGCGCGTCGCGCGCGCCGCTCGCCGCCCTGCGCGCCGCGCACGCGGGCGGGTTCGCGCGGCTGATGGGTGAGGGCTGAGCTTGCGGCGCTAGCCCCAGTTCACGCTGCGCACGCCGTCGATCACGAACTGCACCGACAGCGCGCCCAGCAGCACGCCCAGCAGGCGCGACACCACGCGGATCCCGGTGCGCCCCAGCAGCCGCTCGATGAAGCCGCCGATCAGGAACAGCGCCATGCAGATGCTCAGCACCGCCAGCAGCATCAGATAGATCATCGCCTGTCCCGCCGCGTCGCCGCTCTGCTGGTCGGACAGCAGGATCATCGTCGCCATCGCCCCCGGCCCGGCGATCAGCGGCACCGCGAGCGGGAACACCGACGGGTCGGGCTCCGGCGCGTCGGCGTTCTTCTCCCGCCGCGCGCTGCGGCTTTCGAACAGCATGTCGAGCGCGATCAGAAACAGCATGATCCCGCCCGAGATGCGGAAAGCGGGCATCGAGATGCCGACCAGCTTCAGCAACTGGTCGCCGCCGAGGCCAAACAGAGCCAGGATGAAGAACGCTACCGCCACGCCGCGCAGGCCGATCCGCCGCCGCGCGCGCGCGTCCATCCCCGCCGTCAGCGCGATGAAGATCGGCGTCAGCCCGATCGGGTCGATCACCACCAGCAGCGTGACGAAAGTGGTCAGCGCCGCGTCGAGCAGGGCGGGGTCCATCGCGCGCCGCTCAGCCTGCCAGCGCCACGGCCAGCCCCGCCGAGACGCCGGTGAGCACGGCGCCCCAGGCGGTGTCGAGCGCCGCCATGCGCCATGTCCAGCCCTTGAGCGTGGCGAGGTTGGTCGCCTCGTAGGCGCCATAGGCGAACAGCCCGAACAGCGCGCCGTCGCGCAGCGCGGCGCCGGGGTCGCCCGCCGCAGGCGCGCCGGCAAAATAGACGATCCCCACGCAATACGCCGCGTAGAACAGCGCCGCGACGCCCATGCGCGGCTCCTCCAGCATCAGCGCGCCGACATGGCGGCGAAACATCGGCGCCGCGACCTTCTTCAGCCACACGATGTCGATCGCAAGGAAGATCACGAGCGTCGCGGCGTAGAGAGCAAGATGGCTGGCCAAGGCGTGGTTCCCTTCAGAGCGCGTGGCGTGTGGTTGGCGGCGCCGGTCGGGTGGGATATAGAGCCGCGATGATCGATTTCCTGCGCTCCCTTCTCGCCGCTCCCGCCGCCCCGGCGCAAGCCCCCGACGCCGCGCTTGCGGTCGCGGCGCTGCTGGTGGAGGCCGCGCGCGCCGACGCCGATTATACGCCGGCCGAGGCCGCGACCATCACGCGCTTTCTGGCGGAGATGTTCGGGCTTGATCCGGCGGCGGCGGCGGCGGCGCGCGCGGCGGGCGAGACGGCGCAGGCGAACGCCGCCGACCTCGTGCGCTTCACCCGCGTGGTCAAGACCGAACTGGCCCCGCATGAGCGCGTGGCGCTGATCGAGGCGCTGTGGCGCGTCGTGGTCTCGGATGGCCGCCGTGACCCGCATGAGGACGCGCTGTTGCGCAAGCTGGCGCCGCTGATCGCCGTCACCGACCGCGAAAGCGCCGAGGCGCGGCGGCGCGTCACCGGGCCTGCGGGCGGCTGACCGGCGGGCGCAGTTTCGCCGCCCAGGCCTTGCGCCGGGACCGACCCTTGGGCGCCCGCGCTCAGCCCAGCATCCGCCCCACGATGTCGGCGGTGTCCTTCGACAGCCCCGGCGCTGAGGCGATGCGCTCCAGTTGCGCGCGGATCAGGCGCTGGCGGTCCTCGTCGTAGATTTTCCAGGTCTCGAACGCCCCCGCCATCCGCGCCGTGGTCTGCGGGTTGCGCGGGTCGAGCTTCAGCAGCCAGTCGGCGAAAAAGGCGTAGCCGGAGCCGTCGGCGGCGTGGAAGCGGCTGGGGTTGCCGGAGGCGAAGCCGCCGATCAGCGCGCGGAACTTGTTGGGGTTCAGCCAGTCGAAGGCGGGATGCGCGGTCAGCGCCGCCACCCGCGCCGCCGCGTCGGCGACCGGCGCGGTCGCCTGCGCCGTCAGCCACTTGTCCACCACCGCCGGGTGATCCTTCCAGCGGTCGAAGAACGCCGCCAGCGCATCCGCCGCCTGCGGCGCGTCGGCGTGGACCAGCGCCGCCAGCGCGGGGAACTGTTCCGACATGTTGTCGGCGGCGTCGAACTGCGCGGCGGCGCGGGCGAGATCGGCCGCCGTCCCGCGCGCGACCAGCAGCGCCAGCGCGCGGTTGCGCAGGGCGCGCCGACCCGCCGGTTCCGCGTCGGGGCTGTAGGGGCCGGGGACCGCCATCGCCGCGTGCAGCCGCTCCAGCGTCGCGCCCAGCCGCGCGCCCGCCGCGCGGCGCAGCGCGCGCGACGCAGCGTGGATCGCCGCCGGGTCGGCGAGGGCGCCCCGCGCGAAAACCTCGCGCGCCAGTTCGTCCTCGCCCGGCGTCTCCAGCGCCAGCGCGCGGAAGGCGGGGTCGAGGCTTTCGTCGCCCGCCAGCGCGTCGAGCGCGTCGAGCCATGCCGCGTCGGGCGCCGCGCCCGCCAGCATCCGCAGCGCCACGTCCACGGCGTAGGCGCGCCCGGCCTCCCAGCGGTTGAACGGGTCGCTGTCGTGCGCCATCAGAAAGGCGCGCTCCGCGTCGGTGGTCTCGCGCTCCAGCCGCACCGGCGCCGAGAAGCCGCGCAACAGCGACGGGACGGGCCGCCCCGGCAGACCGTCGAAGCTGAAGCAGGCCTCCGCCCCGGTCAGCTCCAGCACCCGCGTCCCCTCCGGCAGCAGATCGCCGCCGTTGGCGCCCAGCAGGCCGACCGCGACCGGGATCACCAGCGCCGCCTTGGTCGTCTGGCCCGGCGTCGGCGGCGTGGACTGGCGCAGCGTCAGCGTATAGCGCCCGGCGCCCGCGTCCCACTCCTCCGCGACGGTGACGACCGGCGTGCCCGCCTGCGACCACCAGCGCGCGAACTGGCCGAGGTCGCGCCCGCAGGCGTCCTCAAAACACTGGCGGAACTGCTCGATGGTGCAGGCCTGACCGTCATGGCGCTCGAAATAGAGGTCGAGCGCCTTTCGATAGCCCTCGGCGCCGACCAGCGTGCGCAGCATCCCGATCACCTCGGCGCCCTTTTCATAGATGGTCGCCGTGTAGAAGTTGTTGATCTCGACATAGGCCTCGGGCCGCACCGCGTGCGCCAGCGGGCCCGCGTCCTCGCGGAACTGGCGCGCGCGCAGCATCTTGACGTCCTCGATGCGCTTCACCGCCGCCGAGCGCGTGTCGGCGGTGAAGTGCTGATCGCGAAACACCGTCAGCCCTTCCTTGAGGCAGAGCTGGAACCAGTCGCGGCAGGTGATCCGGTTGCCGGTCCAGTTGTGGAAGTATTCATGGGCGATGATGCCCTCGATCCGCTCGAAATCGGCGTCGGTCGCGGTTTCCGGGCTGGCGAGCACATACTTGGAGTTGAAGACGTTCAGCCCCTTGTTCTCCATCGCGCCCATGTTGAAGTCATCGACGGCGACGATGTTGAAGATGTCGAGGTCGTATTCGCGGCCATACGCCTGCTCGTCCCAGCGCATCGAGCGCGCCAGCGCGTCGAGCGCATAGTCCGTCAGCGCCTCGTCGCCGGGGCGCACCCAGACGCCCAGCGTCACCTTGCGGCCCGAGGCGGTGACGAAGGGCGCGGTGTTGGCGCGCAGGTCGCCCGCCACCAGCGCGAACAGATAGCACGGCTTGGGGTGCGGGTCGCGCCACAGCGCAAAGTGGCGTCCGTCGCCCGCGTCGCCCTGTTCGACCAGATCGCCGTTGGAGAGCAGCGCCGGGTGCGTGGTCTTCGGCGCCGTCAGCCGCACGGTGAACACGGCCATCACGTCGGGGCGGTCGGGGTAATAGGTGATCTTGCGGAAACCCTGCGCCTCGCACTGGGTGCAGAACATGCCCTTGGAGAGATAGAGGCCCTCCAGCGCCTTGTTGTCCTCGGGGTCGATCTCGACCACCGCCTCCCAGAGGAATGCGTCGGGCAGGGGGCCGTCCACCGTCAGCCCCTCGGCGTCGAGCGCGGGCGCGACGGCGGCGCCGTCGATCGCCGCCGAGATCAGCCGCAGCTTGCGCCCCTCCAGCCGCAGCGGCCCGCCGGGGCCGTCGGGGTTGCGGCGAAAGGCGATGCGGGCGGTCACGCGGGTGGCGCGCGGCGCAAGGTCGAAGTCGAGCGCCACCGTCTCCACCAGCCATGCGGGCGGCTGATAGTCCGCAAGGCGGATCGGCTGGGCGACGGACTTGCCGGTTTCAGTGCGCATCGTGACGGGCTCCCTCATGGCGACGCGCGCACCCTAAGGCGCGGCGCGGCGCGGGGCCAGCGGGGGGCGCAGGACGCCTGTCGCGCGCGGCCTGCGTCATAGTGCGCAGCATCGAGCGCGCCGCTCACAGGATTGCGGGTGGACGATGCCGCGCGAAGCCTTGTAGTGTCATCGCAAGAGGCGGACGCGCGCGTTTGCTTAAAAATATCTTGGGAGGACTATATGTTGCACTTCGTGAAATCCGCCGTCGCGGCGGCGGCAATCGCCGCATGTGTCGCGGCGCCCGCCGTGGCGCAGGACCGCGCGGGCTGGCCCGCCAGTTTCTCGGTCGGCACCGCCAGCCAGGGCGGCACCTATTTCGTGTTCGGCTCGGGCTGGGCCAACCTGGTCTCCGAGGCGACCGGCGTTCCCGGCGGCGGCGAGGTCACCGGCGGCCCGGTGCAGAACGCCGCGCTGGTGCAGACCGGCGACCTTGAGATGGGCATGGTCACCATGGGCCCGGCCTATGACGCCTGGAACGGCCAGAGCGAGCTGGCGCCGGGGCTGAAGCACGACAAGCTGCGCGCGCTGTTTCCGATGTATCAGACCGGCTTTCACATGATCGCGCTGAAAAGCTCGGGCATCGAGAGCATCGACGACATCAAGGACGGCATGCGCGTCGGCGTCGGCCCGGCGGGCGGCACCCCCGGCACCTATCTGCCGCGCATCTTCGAGACGCTGGGCAAGAAGGTCGATGTGCGCTTCGGCGGCGCCGCCGATCTGGCGGGGCAGTTGCAGGACGGCCTGCTCGACGTGTTCGCCTTCGCCGCCGGGTTCCCGTTCCCGGCCTTCGCGCAGGTCGAGGCGCAGGTGGCGGTGAACTACATCGGCTTCACCGAGGAGGAGGTCGCCAAGATCACCGCGACCCAGCCGGTCAGCCCGTTCACCATTCCGCAGAGCACTTATTCCACCATGCCGGGCGATCAGCTGACGGTCAGCATGTGGAACTTCGCCGTGGGCAGCGCGGATCTGCCCGAGAGCTTTGTTTACGAGACGGTCAAGGCGGTGATGGGGCAGCACGACCGGATGATGTCGATCCACAAGGCGGCGAAAGAGACGCTGCCGGAGAACTTCGACAAGAACACCTTCCTGCCCTGGCATCCCGGCGCGGTGAAGTGGTTCGAGGAGAACGGCTACACCATCCCCGACAACCTCAAGGGCTGACGCAGGCCCTCAAGATGACCGGCCCCGGCGCGATGGCGCCGGGGCCGCCGCTGGCGCCAGCTGAGGGGAATACGCCATGGCCGAGACCATGAAGCCGGTGATCGCAAGCGGCGTGGATGACGAGCCGCCGGCAAGCTATGAGCGTGACTTCGAGCATGGCTCCGCGCTTTACTGGGGCCTGTTCGTTGCGGCGGTGCTCTATTCCTCGTGGCACCTCTACGTCCTGAACATCGCGCCGCTGGAGACGCTCACCTTCCGCATCGCCCATGTCGCGGGCGCGCTGGCGCTGGGCTTCGTGGTCTCGATGCCGGTCGCCGGGCGTGAGGGGCATCACGGCGGCGGCGTCTGGCGCGCGGTCAGCGTCGCCGCGCTGGCGCTTTCGCTGGCGGCGCTGGCGATGGTGGCCTACGCCTTTGTCGGCCTCCTGACGGCGGGGGTGAAGCAGCCCGCGTCGTGGGTGTTCGCCGGGTTCGGCCAGACCGTGACGCTGGCGAGCGTGCTCGCGATCCTGTCGGGCTGGTTCCAGCGCACGCCGCCCGCAAAGGTGCCGCCGGGCGACTGGGCGCTGGTGGCGGCGTCGATCGCGGTGGCGGGGTTCCTGATCTTCAGCCTCGACAATCTGGGGATGCGCCTGCGCGCGGGCACCGCCTTCGCCGATCCGCAGAACGGCTGGGCGGCGATGGCGGGCGTGCTGCTGATCCTGGAGCTGACCCGCCGCGTGGCCGGGCTGGCGCTGGTGATCATCGCCTCGATCTTCGTGATCTACAGCTTTGTGGGCCCGTGGCTCCCCGGCTTTCTTGAGCACAGCGGCTATACCGCGTGGCGGTTCTTCAGCTATGTCTATACCGACAACGGCGTTCTGGGGCCGACGACGGCGGTCTCCTCAACCTATATCATCCTGTTCATCATTTTCGCGGCGTTTCTTCAGGCGTCCAAGGTGGGCGACTACTTCGTGAACTTCGCCTTCGCCGCCGCAGGCCACACCCGCGGCGGCCCGGCCAAGGTGGCGGTGTTCGCCTCGGGCCTGATGGGGATGATCAACGGCACCTCGGCGGGCAACGTGGTCGCCACCGGATCGCTGACCATCCCGCTGATGAAGAAGGTCGGCTACAAGCCGCAGACCGCCGCCGCCATCGAGGCGGGCGCCTCCACCGGCGGGCAGATCATGCCGCCAATCATGGGCGCGGGCGCCTTCATCATGGCCGAGATCACCGGCATTCCCTATACCGAACTGGTGATCGCCGCCATCATCCCTGCGCTTTTGTATTTCGTCTCGATCTATTTCATGGTCGATTTCGAAGCACAGAAGCTGAATATGAAGGG
>Ga0210044_10000417_pt1 | contig 64220 bp, 42 predicted proteins | sample CryGey13umfilter_2_FD_183959 | JGI IMG/M metagenome (GOLD analysis project Ga0210044, IMG submission 183959) | Groundwater microbial communities from aquifer in Utah, USA - Crystal Geyser 4/9/14 3 um filter (SPAdes) (version 2) | ecosystem: Environmental > Aquatic > Deep subsurface >... | reverse complement strand
CGATCCGGGAACGTACTTTCCCAGCGAGCTCAATGAGTTCGGGAATCGCTGTGGGGTATCTCGGCTCGTTGAATCCGCGACTTGGGGTGTAGAGATAGACCAAGACCCCTTCGGGCAGTTGGTCGAAGACCTCAGCGGCTGGTACCGAGAACTCACCCCACACGATGTCTGGGGCGTTCGCGGCCGCCCAGGCGCGCACCTCGTCCGCAGCCTCTTTGGCGGTCAGGCCCTTCTGCGCAAGGGTGTCGAGATCGGAGGTCTGTGCCTGACCGCCCTTGAAAGTCTCATGAGCGCTGTCTGCGGCCTCGCGTTGGGCGCCGGCGCTGTCTTGCCAATACTGTTTCACGTCTTGCAGTGGCTCGATGGCGGACAAGGAGTCGCCGCGGCTGCGGTTGTAGACGATGTCGCCGTGGACGATCGCCCACATGTCCCCGTTCTCATCTTTGAATCGGACGTAGCTGTGGCCGCCGTCACGAGTGAGTGGCGTGCCGGTGAGCGTCTCCGACATCACCTCGGCATCCACCCCAATTGAGTTCAGGATCGAGGCCAGCACTTTACTCGTATTGTGGCAGTCCGTCGCGCGTTTACCGTCCGCCTGCACGCCAACCTCAATCGTATCATCGCGGTGGAACAGCTTGCTCGCGAGCAGGTCGAGCAGATGCGCCATCGCCACCTTTGCTCCGTCCTTGGTCTTGATCGCCTCGACGGCCTCGAGCTCTTCGGCGCTCACCCACTGAAGTGCAAACTCCCGTCCGTTCGCCGCCCGTTCGGTGGCTGAGGTTTTTAGGGTCTTTGCAATTTCTCGACGAGTCTTTTCATCCACCTGTCGCGTGCCGAGGTGCTCCATCAGGTGGGTTCCCACAGAGGGGGTGAAGCCCTTCAGAGGAAGACGGCCAAGGTCGGCGTCTTTCACGATGGAGGAGAAGAAGCTCTCGAGCTCTTCGGGCGAGAACTCGTTGATGCGTTCCAAGCTCTCTCTTTCGAAGGTGGAGGCGCCGGGGCGACCGACAAAGCCCCCAAGGTCGACTGGCGTTAGAGCCTCGAAAAGCACCGAGCGTTGTTTCGGCGAGAGCGCTCCAAGCGCCTCGACGAAACGTCGCATCGAGGTCGTCCCTTCTTTGGCCATCACACCGGCGGGAAAAAGCCGTCGATAGAATTCCACGACCCTGTTGGCCTCGAGAAGAGGGACGAGGACCTGAAACTCTTGCGAGTCTAAGCTCTCGACGCGTGAGAAGTACGCCTCCCGTTGCACTCCCTTCAGACTCCAGAACTCGACCGCTCCCATCTCCTCGGCCGTCATCTTCGAGAAGTCGGGGGTCTCCGAGGTCTCTGCCCCCTCGGCGACCCCTTCGGCGTTCGCCGTCGTCTCGGCGACAGCTTCGTCGCCCGGCTCCTCATACAGCACCGGTCCACCGGCAGCTCGAACCGTGAAGGGTTGGCCTCCCAGCGCGGCCTGTGCCCCTCTCACGGCCTCGACCTCGGCGTCTAAGGCCGCAGCCTCTTTCTTTCCGCCGGCCGTTGCCTGTGCCCCTTCCTCCGATGGCGGCTGCTCGTTTTTCTCAGACCCTCCCCTCTGCTGCACGCTGTGGATGGCCTCGTGAGCCAGGGTCATCGAGTCTTGGAGCACGTCATCACAGGCCACTCCAATCCCCACGCCTTGCTCAGCAACCGCGCGCCTTCCCTTCGCGACGAGGTCTGGTCGCAGCTCGACCTTCAGGTCCCCCACATCGGTCCCTGTCGACTGCTTCACCTTGTTCGCCACTTCGGCATCGAGCTCGCCGAGCTTCCCCAGCGAGCGTCGCACTGGTTTCGCTGCAGGGCTCGACTGGTTTTGAGAATCGGCGTCGCGGTCTGCGGTCTGCGGTCTGCGGTCTGCGGTCTGCGGTCTGCGGTCTGCGGTCTGCGGTCTGCGGTCTGCGGTCTGCGGTCTGCGGTCTGCGGCGCTGTGCGGCTGTGCGTCGGCCTGAGGGTGGTCACTGACTTGCGGACTCGCCGCCTCGGAGCGCTGTGGGACGTCGTCGTCGGTTTTCGTCGGGTCTTGGTGTGGCTGTTGGGTTTGTCCGAAGCCCGTAATCATAGGAACTCACCTTGCCGAAGAGAGAAGAATCGAGAGTAAGAGAGGGCACAATATCTCCATCGAACCCGAGCAGCAAGCAACGCAACAGCGCAGCGGGTTTACTTCGAGAGCTCCGACAGAGCTCTGTGGCGCGTTCGGAAGTCTCTTTCGGGAGCACAGGGCTCCACGAACGCGACTTTCCAAGGATCGGGCCCCAAGACCCGCAAGAACGAGCTGTGCACGCCCCCGCTTTCCCTGGCCTCCGGTACTTCGGCATGAACATGAACACGATGGGGACCTTGCGCCTACCTGGCCACGACGTGGTTGCGCCCGGTCTCTTTCGCGGAGTACAGCGCCTCGTCGGCCCGCCTCACCAGGTCTTGCTCGCTGGTCACCTCGAACTCTGGGTACGAGGTGCACCCTGCGCTCAAAGTGACCCGAATCTCTTGGTCGCCATCGGCCGTGACAGTGTCCTCGACGAGGCGCCGCAGGCGTTCGGCGACCATGGCGATGTTCTCCTTCGAGGCCGCGGGCAGGAGCGCCAAGAACTCCTCTCCGCCGTATCGCACGAGGATGTCCCCCTCGCGCAGGGCGGCGCGGGCGGTCTTGGCCACCGCGATGAGGACTCGGTCGCCGGCGAGGTGCCCGTAGGTGTCGTTGACTTTCTTGAAGTGGTCGATGTCGAACATCATCACACCCAGTGGAGTCCTGGCTCTCAGGGCGCGGGAGAACTCCTCGCGCAGGCGCGCCATGCCGAAGCGGCGATTGTAGATGCCGGTCAGCGGGTCTAGGGCGGCGAGACGCTGCAGGCGATCGTGAGTGAGGGCGTTGTTGAACGCCAGCGCCATCCCAGAGCCAAAGAGGTCGAGGCGGTCGATGGCTTCGGGGGCGAAGGGCTCGGCGGCGGCGAGAACGACGACTCCGAGAGGGATGTTGGTGTAGACGATCGGCTCCACCACCACCTCGCGCGGTGTGAAGTCGACCAGCACTCCCTTTACCTGGAGGTCGGCTGGGAGTGTGATCCGCTGTCGAGTCTGGGTCTTCAGCGCACGTTGGACGTGCTCGCTGTCGGCGATGGACGCCGCGTTCGTAATCCCGAAGCAGTGGGCGAGCTGCAAGGTCCCGTCTCCCACCACCAGAATGGCGCCCGCGTCGGCGCCGAGGTGGATCTGGAGCTGCTCGAGTGTCCTCTGCGCGAGGGTCTCAAGCTCCAGATGCCGGGCGAGGATATCCGAGAACGAGCGCACGGCGAGCTGGGTCTGGCGCGACTCGCGCAGTCCCTCGAGGAGGTAGTTGAAGGCCTTACCACTCTCTCCGAGAGCGTCTTCCGAATCCACGGTGATCATGCACTCTTCCATGCACCCGGACAGGTCGCTGCGCGTGTCTTTTCCACGCAACCTGGCTTCGACCTTGCGCATGTGCTCGGATAGGGACGTAAGCTGTCCGCCGACGACGTTCCTTGCTAGGTAGATATTGACGGCCCCTACCAGCACGCCTGCCGATAGGCAGACAGTGACGAAGATGGGGGTCCACACTAGGTGGGTGGGGATGCCGAGACCCACGGACACCAACGGAAACACCAAGCCGACCAGCAGACCAAAGCCGATCATCCAGATGGCGAGGTCGTTGAAGATGCGGCGAGTGAGTCTGACCATGTTACCCTCGTGAGAAGTAGTCCCGATGCAGCGCTGGCCAAGAAACACATCGGGCGACACCTCTATGCCGAAGGAATTGCCGAGCGAGCGAGCGATTTTCGCACCGCAACTTATGCGTGGGAGTTATCAAAATGAAGCGAAAATCGGTCGTGGGCAGTTGAGGCCATTGGCCAAAGAAGACACGCTTGCTGTGCTGTGGCCATTCGGCCTCGCGGAGCCGTTGGATATTTTTTTCACAAAAATATCGACGACAACACAAATATTTACTTTCGATTAGAAGACATCCGAGCAGCTCGACCAGAAGTCGAGGGGTCGGCAGTGATGATCTGACGTTGGGGCGCTGAGCGTATCCATAGCTCGAGGTTTTGACCAAGCGGACACCGCACCACTCTGGAGAGCCCCATGGGACTTCGCATCCTTCTGATGCTGCTAGTTTTCTCACTTTCAATCGCCGCCTGCGATGACAGCGATGACAAAGTCTCTGGCGCCACGGACACGACGCTCGACGCGATCGCCGACGGGACTCACGAAACCGACGTGACGGCCGACGTGACGGCCGACATGACTGAGGACCTGACCGGCGACCTAGCCGGCGACATGGCCGGCGACATGGCCGGCGACATGGCCGGCGACATGGCCGGCGACATGGCTGGCGACATGGCCGGCGACATGGCCGCCGGTGTGAGCTGTGAACTCTATTGCTCTGAGGTCACGACCATCTGCACCGGCGTCGATGCGCAGTATGCCTCTGAGGCTCAGTGCCTCGAATTCTGTACGAACATCGCTGTCATCGCGATGGGCACCGAGGGCGAGACGTCCGGCAATACCGTGGCCTGCCGACTCACCCACGCCGGGCTCGCCGAAACGAGCGGTCAGAAAGCGACCCACTGTCCACACGCGGGGCCCACGGGCGCCGGAGTGTGCGGAGCTTGGTGTGACTCCTATTGCGCCCTTGTCGCCAACATCTGCACGGGGAGCAACACAAACTACCCCGATGAGGCCACCTGTCAGACCGCCTGCACCGGCATCCCTACCACAGGCTCGATCGGCGACATGAGCGGCGACACGGTCCAGTGCCGTATCCAGCACTTGAACTTGGCTGTGTTGAATCCCACGGCCCACTGTCCACACGCCAGCGAAGATGGGGGTGGTGTCTGCGTGAACTGACTCTCTTCCCGGGCTGGCCTCGGCAAATCGCCGAGGCCAGCCATGCACATCGCAGCGTCCGAGTGGCATCGAGCGGAGAGGGCGACGCCCGTACAGCACGCCAGAACCCGCGGCCCGAAGCCGATTCTCGCCGGCTGACCGGTTTCCCCTCCCGGACGATTGCTCTACAACCGTTGGACGCACACCGCGCAGACGCACGTGGGGAGGAGATCGGTGACAGCTCGTTTCATCGCGATCGCCGGCAACATCGGCGCAGGAAAGTCGACGCTCGTACGGTTCCTGGCCCGCCGCTTCGGCCTCAACGCGCTCTACGAGCCGGTCGAACACAACCCCTATCTCGACGACTTCTACCACGACATGAAGCGCTACGCGTTTGCCTCGCAGGTCTTCTACCTGACCCGCAAGTTCGCGCTGCACGTGCAAGCCCAGCGCTCCGAGGAGCGCGTCATCCTGGACCGCTCCATCTACGAGGACGCCGAGATCTTCGCCGAGGGGCTCAAAGCCCAGAAAGTCCTGATCAAGCGCGATTATGACACCTACCGAGAGCTCTACGACGTCATCCGCCAAGAAGTGCAGCCGCCGGACATCCTGATCTACCTGCGCTGCTCGGTGCGCGGCTTGCGCCGACGCATTCGCAAGCGCGGGCGCGACTACGAGCAAGACATCCCCATCGCCTACCTGCGACGCCTCAACCAGATGTACGAAGCCTGGTTCGAGGCCTACGACCTAGGTCCCAAGGCGGTGATCGAGACGGAGAGCCTGGACTACCTCTCGGATCTCATCGATCGGGTCGATCTCTTCGAGCAGATCGAAAAGCTCCTCGAGTAGGGCCCCAAAAAATCGGGTGAGCCAAGCTCGCTTTTTTGGCTCGTCGGTGGATGTAGGTCATCATCGCCCGGAGACCTACGTCGAGGTTTAGACTCGACCCGCAGCTCCGAGGCAGACGATGACCACCGATATCAACGCCACTTCCAATCGCCCTCGCGCCGCGCGCTCCGTGTTTTCGAAGCTGTCGGCGCTGCGTTTGATCGTGCTGCTGACGACCACAGGGTGTCAGAGCGCCCAAGCTCCGGACGAAGCGCCGAAACGGGCTGAGGCCGTGGCTGAGGCCCCGACGCAGCTCACTTTGGTCGAAGGCTGGGGCTGCCACACTGTCGACTCGTGCTTCGGCCTCAAAGTCGGCCGCTCTAGAACCTTCGAGCGACGCGTCGGAAAGAGCGTCGGACAGGAGTCTTGGACCTTCGTCGAGGCGACCCAGGAGGGTTTGGTCTCGACCTACGCTCAGGAGGGCGGGCCCGAGCTCTATCGCGTCGACCCCACTGGCCTCTCATTGAGCTACGGCGGCGAGCTGCTCCCCGCCGTGCGCTTCCCCGTGCGCTTCGGCGTCGCCTTCTCGGTCCACAACGCCAAGGGAAGCCGCGTGACGATGCACGTCGAGCGCAGCGAAGGTGTGCTCGAGACGCCGGCCGGCAACTTCGAGGGCTGCATCCTACACAAGGCGCGTTTTTCCAACCCCGAACAGCCCGAGGCCCAAGAGATGGTCGTCGAGACCACTCTCTGCGAGGGAGTCGGCGAGGTCCAGAAGCGCATTAAGTTGCCCTCGTTGCCCAACCCCATCGAGTTCACGTTGTTGGCCAAAGAGCAGGTCTGACCTCTCTACTCGACGACGACGAGGTCCTTGTCGAACTCCCACGGTCCGCTGCGCGTCGGCTGCCGAATGCAGCCGCGCAGCTCGGCCAAAAACCGTCGCCGCGGCCACTCTGTGGCGCCGAAGCTGGCCAGGTGCGGCGTGTAGACCTGACAGTCGATGAGGTGGATGCCCCACACCTCGAGCTGTCGCAGGAGCGTCGCGAACGCCACCTTGGACGCGTCGGTCTCCCGCGCAAACATCGACTCCCCGTAGAACACCGTCCCCAACGACACCCCGTAGAGCCCCCCGACCAAGTCCGAGCCCCGCCAGGCCTCGATGGAGTGTGCAAACCCCAAGACGTGCAGGTTCTTGTAGGCCTCCAACATCTCCTCGATGATCCACGTGCCTCCTTGCCGGGGTCGATGGATCGACGCACAAGCGGTGATCACCTCGTCAAAAGCCTGGTCGAGGGTGACCCGAAAGATCCCTTGCCGCAGCGTCTTGCGCAGACTGCGACTGATCTTCGCTGTGCCGGTGGTCAGGACCATGCGCGGATCCGGCGAGTGCCACAACAGCGGCATCCCTTCCACCGGCCACGGGAAGATGCCGGACGCGTAGGCCAGAAGTAAGCGCTCGGGCTGCAGATCCCCGCCCACGGCGAGCAACCCCTCTGGGCTGGCGAGTTCGGGGGACGGAAAGAAGATCTCTTGGGTCAGAGCGAAGACAGGCATAGTGGGTCCATTTGGGGGGTATTGCCTCGCTTACCACGACCGATTCTGCGCGTCATTTCAATCAGCTGTACCGCGAAAATCGGTCGTCCGCTCGGCAATTCTTACCGTTCCCAGACCAAACGACCAGCCACGACGGTCGCGAGACAGCGAGCCGTCAACAGCGACTGCGGCGTGCAGGCGCTCAGGTCGGTGTCCCAAACCGAGAAATCGGCCCGAAACCCCGGCCACAGCTGACCCAGCCAGGGCTCGTCAAAGGTCAAACTCGCCGCGCCCCCGGTTAATGCCCAGAGGGCATCGCGCCGGTCCAACCGCTGCGCCTCTCCTGGCAACTGCACTCCGGCCTCGGTCTGTCGCATCGTCGCACCCCATAACGTCGTCGCCGCCTGACTCGTCTCGATGGGGTGGTCGGAGCCAAAGCCAAACCGCACGCCAGCCCGGCGCAGCGCCCGCCAAGGGTAGGCGTGCACAAGGAGCTCGGGAGCCAACGTGCGCTGCGCCCAAGGCAAGTCGCTCAGGGCGTGCAGCGGTTGCACGCTGGCGCACAGTCCCAGGGCCGCCATGCGGCGCAGCTCGCTGGGCTGCGCGACCTGCACGTGCTCGACTCGCCAGCGGGCGCCCGGCGGCGCAACCTGCAAGGCGTCGACGGCGTCTCGAACGGCCACGTCTCCGATGGCGTGGACAGCCACTTGCCAGCCTTCCCTCTGGGCCTTGTCGATGACCGCCCGAAACCGGCTGGCGGAGTCTGGCTGTACGCCTCCGCCCGTGCTCAACCTCGCCCCACCAGAGCCCAAAGCGCCGTCGGCAAAGAGCTTCAGGCCACGCACCCCCAACCGCGCCGGAGATGGGGCCACCTTGCGTTCGGGCAGCATGGCGAGCGCGTCGGGCTCTGGGTAGATGAACGCCCGCACCCGCAAGGGCAAGGTCCTGCCTTGCTCCAAACGACGCAGACTTGCAAACAGCTGGGCATCGACGACCATCTCGTGGACGCAGGTCACGCCGGTCCGATGGAAGCACCCAGCCTCCTCGAGGACCATGGCGTCGAGCGCGGCGTCACGAACCGGCGGGATGTGGGCCCGCACCAACTCCATGGCCGAGTCGACCAAGAGGCCGTTTGGCTCACCGTCGCGCCCACGCCCGAGCCAGCCGCCGGGCGGGTCTGCGGTTTGGCGCTCGATGCCAGCGCAGCGCAGTCCCAAAGAGTTGACCCACAAGGCGTGGCCGTCCGCACGGGTCAAGGCGATGGGCACGTCGGACCGCAGCTCGTCAAGAACCCGCCGCGGCTCGGGATGCTGGGTGGGATCGAGGTGCGAGGTGGGAGCTGTGTCGACCGTCAAGGTCCTCCAGCCATACCCCACGAGCCAGGCGTCCGGCGTGACTGGGCCGTGCAGCTTGCGGCGCAGCGCGGAGAGGCTCTCGTCGCCCTCGAGCCTGATGGAATCGGGAGCCATGCCCAGGCGCCCCAAGTGGGCGTGAGCGTCGACGAAACCAGGAAAGGCGAAGCCCTTAGGCAGCTCGGCGGTCGCGCCGACCCGCGCGCCCAGCGACTCGACGACGGCGTCCGACGGGTCGTCTTCAGGCTCAACCTGCGTGAGGCTGTCGACCCGCGCGCGCCCCGAGGTCGAGGGAACGAAGAGGGGACCGACCCAGGTTACGACCACCACAAACTCCGCAATGGCCGCAGAAGGCGGACCTCCCCTCTTTCCGCTTCGAGGGTGTTGTCTTTTGTACGTGGTGACGCCATCTTCGGCCTCCTCTCCAGAAACGAGCCTGTTGTGATGGAGAGAATCGCGACCGGGAGCGCCGGCGGCTCGCCGGCATGAGTCCTAGAGCGCATTCGGACTGCCCGAGCCTGTTGCGATAGAGGCCCAAGCCTCGCCATTTGCTCTTTGTTGCGCCGCAATCCGTGCGTGCAGGCCGGCGAGCCGCCGGCGCTCCCAGTTGGCGCTCTTGGCGTCGAGAGTGATATCCCGATATGCCACCCTCGCCGAAAGGTCACGAAAGACAGCACCCTCGGCTCAGGGCCTCCGTGCGTGCACGCCAGCGAGCCGCCGGCGCTCCCAGTTGCTGCTCTTGGCGTCGAGAGTGATATCCCGATATGCCACCCTCGCCGAAAGGTCACGAAAGACAGCACCCTCGGCTCAGGGCCGTGGGGGAGGGGAAAAGGACTCACTCCTCGCCCATCCCTTCGATCCGCACTTTTGGCCCAGTGGACTCTCCCCGCACGTGGATCACACCGGTGTTGATCTGGGCCTCGCCCTTGATCGCCTGTGGCGCGTCATCGTCTCCCAGGACGGCTCGACGACGCCCGGCCTCGCTGCTCCGCTTCGCCTCGATCGAACGCACGAAACGGTCCCAGGTCGTCTCGCCGCTGCGTCGAGAGGTGGCGATGAGCTGGCGGAAGCGATCCCAGGTGGTCGCCGCGGTGATGGGTGTCACGCTCTTGTCTTTGGGGTTGCGCCATTTGGCCTTGAAGCGTCGCCAGGAGGCTTCGCTGGGCCCATCGGCTCTCTTGACGGGGACCTTCTTGGCCATCATGGAGCGGAAGAGATCCCACGTGAGCTCTTGGCGCACGGTGTCCACGGAGAGCTGGATCGCGACCGAGTTCATGGTCTTGCGAAACTGCTCCCAGGGGGCGTCGAGAGCCGGCAACGACTTGACTGCCTTGATCACCTCGAACTCTTCGATGTCGTCGGGCGAGAGCGCGATCACCTCGTCGGCCGAGAGGTTGGACTCGTCGACCTCGATGCAGACCTCGAAACGCTCGTCCTCCTCCTCGCTGAAGACCTCGAGATCGGTCGCGCTGAGCAGGATGACGTTGGAGACCTCGCGATGGGAGCTCCGATCATCTTGGAAATACTCGAGCTCCTCCTCGCTGAGCGCGAAGACGACGCTGATCTCCTTGCGTTGGGAGGTCTCCTTGCGTTGGGAGGTCTCCTTGCGTTGGGAGGTCTCCTTGCGTTGGGAGGTCTCCTTGCGTTGCGAGCTCTGTGCCTCTTTGGCGGGCTGCGGGGCTTGATACCCAGCGAGCGTGATCACGCCGTCGAGCTCGGGTACCGAGGTCGTCGGGGCGTTCTCGTCCGCCTCTTCACAGTTGAAGACCGCCGCGGCGTGCACGGGAGCGCTTTCGGGCGCTTCGTCATCGAAGACCGCCCCGGCGAGCGTTGGAGCGCTCTCGTCGACCTCCTCGTCATCGAAGAGCGCGGCGGCCTGCTGGGCCAACGACCGCGGGATGGCGTGCAGCTTGTCGGTCGAGGAGATGACGAGCTCCTCGAAGAGGCCGGCGAATTCGGGATGCTGGTTGAGGGGCACGAACGGCCCTTCGCGGGTCTCGCTCACCTCGTGCGCCGCGCGCACGACTCCGAGACCTTGCAGGCGTTGGAGCACCTCGAGGCCCCTCACCTCGACGACGGTGGCGTCCGTCCTCACCCAGAAGACCTTGGACTCCTCAGGGCTCGCCGCGGGCGGCGTCGCGTCACCGCGGACGAAGTACGGCGAGGCGGAGGCGACGACGGTGCGTTCGTTGTCGGTCTGAATGAAGAGGCGTCCGATGTCAGGGTGCTCTTCGGCGCGTACCCAACGGCCATCCGGAAGCTCCTTGATCAGGGCGTCCTTGGCGATCACACCGATCTTCGCCAAACGGGCCAGCTGTGCGCTGTTTTGGGCCTGAAAGACCTTCAGGCGGGTCTTGATGAGGAAGCGGCCCATGGGCAGCAACTCCTTGAGTGCAATAACAACCCCGTCAGCGACAGGGCACGGGACTCTTTAAGAAGCGCCCGTCGGCCGCGAGTATATCTTTGCGTCCCGAACTTTGCGATGCCAAAGCGTTTTACATCGTCTTCATCGCTGCGATCCAAGCTTTGATACGGCAGTTTGATGAGTCCGACGGGCCGGTCCAGGTTTTCATTCTGGCTCAGTCTGGAGTCTCGAGTCTGGAGCTTCAGCCGGATGCTGCCCTGCATGCTGCTGAAGTCCGACAGGCTACCGAGGCAGCTCCGGACTCCGGACTCCGGACTCCAGACTTTGATACGGCAGTTTGATGAGTCCGACGGGCCGGTCCAGGCTTTCATTTTGGACAGTCTGGAGTCTCGAGTCTGGAGCTTCAGCCGGATTTTGCCTTGCAGGCTGCTGAAGTCCGACAGGCTACGGAGGCAGCTCCGGACTCGGGCCTATCAGCTCAGCCCATAGCCTCCAGACGAATGAGACTGGCACTGAGCTGGTCCTTGCTCTCTTGGAACTCGGCCAACTTTTGGCGCTCGGTGGCCACGACGTCGGCCGGCGCGCGGTCGACGAACTTGGCGTTGCCCAGCTTCTTGGCGATGAACTCGATGTCCTTGTCGAGTTTCTTGATGGCCTTGTCGATTCGCGACTTCTCCTCTTCGACGTCGATGAGGCCGGCCAGCGGCACCACCAGCTCGACGTTGGAGGCGATGATCGTCGCCGCTGCGCTGGGCCGCGGGTCGGACTTGGCGCGATAGACGATGGCGTCGACCTTCGAGAGCGTTTTTACGAACAGCTCGGTGGCGTCGATGATCGCTCGATCGCTGGCGTCGTCGCTGTAGATGAAGAGCTCGGCGATGCGCTTCGAGGGTGGCACGTTGGACTCGCCGCGGATGTTGCGCAGCGCTTGGATGAGCGAGATGGCGACCTGCATCTTGGCCGCCTCCTCCGGGAAGCGCAGGGTCTCGGAGACCTTGGGCCAAGGCGCCACGCAGATCGACGAGGGGCTCCCCTCGGCCTTGGGCAGGGCCTGCCAGATTTCTTCGGTCACGTAGGGCGTGAAGGGGTGCAAGAGCCGCTGAATGGTCTCGACGACGTGCACCAGCACGTTGCGACTCGTGGCCTTGGCCAGCTCGTCCCCGGACTGGTAGAGCGTCGGCTTGGCGAGCTCGATGTACCAGTTACAGAACTCGTTCCAGAGGAAGTCGTAGACGGCCTGCGCCGCGTCGTTGAGGCGGAACTCGTCGAGCGCCGCGGTGACGGCGCCGACGGCGAGGTTGAGGCGCTCGAGGATCCAGCAATCGGCGAGGGAGAAGCGGTTCTTCTGGGCGATGAGCGAGCTTTCTCCCGCCTCGCAGGAGCCGTAGGCGAGGGCGTCGCTGTCCTCGAGGTTCATGAGCACGAAGCGCGAGGCCTGCCAGACTTTGTTCAAGAAGCCGCGGTAGCCCTCGACGCGCTTGAGATCCAGGCGAATGTCGCGCCCTTGGGCGGCGTACATCGACAACGTGAAGCGCAGCGCGTCCGCGCCCTGCGCGGGGATGCCTTCGGGATGGTCCTCGAAGAGCTGCCGGCAGGCTTCGCGCTCGGCCTCGGGCACGGAGTCGGGCGTGACGCCGTAGACCACGTGCAGCGGGTCGACCACGTTGCCGTAGGTCTTCGACATCTTCTGTCCGTCCTTGTCGCGGATGAGCGCGTGGAAGTAGACGGTCTCGAACGGAATTTCGCCCATGAAGTGGAGGCCCATCATCATCATGCGGGCGACCCAGAAGAAGATGATGTCGGCGCCGGTCTCCATGACCGAGGTTGGGTAGAACTTCTCGAGGGTGGCGGTGTTTTCGGGCCAGCCCATGGTCGAGAACGGCCACAAGGCCGAGCTGAACCAGGTGTCGAGCACGTCGGGTTCTTGCACGAGCTGGGTGCCGCCGCAGCTCGGGCAGGCGGCCGGCGCCTTTCGGCTCACGATGGGGCGTGCGCCGGGCCCGATGTGGCGCTCGGCGTCATGGGCGCCCTCGGCGTGGGACTCGAAGATCTCCGTGCCGCTGCAGTCTTTACAGTACCAAGCGGGGATCTGGTGTCCCCACCAGAGCTGGCGCGAGATGCACCAGTCGCGGATGTTGTACATCCAGTTGAAGTAGGTTTTTTCCCACATCTTGGGAAACATGGTGGTCTTGCCGCTCTCGACCGCCTCGATGGCCGGCTTGGCGAGCACGTCGGCCTTCACCCACCACTGCGGCAGGAGCAGCGGCTCGACGATGGCGCCGGAGCGCTGCGAGCGGGTTGGCATGTACTGGTGCGGCTCGGTCTTGACCAAGAAACCGCCGGCCTCGAGGTCGACGAGCACTTGCGCGCGGCAGTCCTCGCGGGTCAGGCCGCGGTAGGCCTCGGGGGCCTCGTCGGTCATGCGCGCGTCGACGCCGATGACCTGAATGCGAGGCAGATTGTTGCGCACGCCGGTCTCGAAGTCGTTGAAGTCGTGGGCCGGCGTGATCTTCACCGCGCCCGAACCGAAGGCTGGGTCGGCCGCCAGGGGATCCCCAACGATGGGAATCGTGCGTCCTGTGAGGGGCAGCACGCAGCGCTTGCCGATCAGGTCGATGTAGCGCTCATCTTCGGGGTGTACCGCGACGGCGGTGTCGCCCAGCATGGTCTCGGGACGGGTCGTGGCCACGACGATGTTCTGGTCGGTGCCCTCCACGGGATAGGCGATGTGCCAGAGACTGCCCTGCTCCGGTTCTTGTTCGACCTCGAGGTCGCTGAGCACGGTCTGCGCCACCGGGTCCCAGTTCACCAGGCGCTCACCGCGGTAGATCAGGCCTTCTTCGTAGAGGCGCACGAAGACCTCGCGCACGGCCTCGCTCAGGCCCTCGTCCATGGTGAAGCGCTCGCGCCGCCAATCGCAGCTGGCGCCCATGACCTTGAGCTGCTCGATGATGCGGCCGCCCTTCTCTTCCTTCCACTGCCAGACGCGCTCGAGGAACTTTTCGCGTCCGAGCTCGTGGCGGGTGAGGCCCTCGCTGGCCAGCTGCCGCTCGACCATGACCTGGGTCGCAATGCCGGCGTGGTCGGTACCTGGCAGCCAGAGGGCCTCGAACCCTTGCATGCGCTTCCAGCGGGTCAAGAGGTCTTGGATCGTCACGAAGAGCGCGTGCCCCATGTGCAGTTGGCCGGTGACGTTGGGCGGCGGGATGACGATGCAGAAGGGCGGCTTGTTGGAGTTCTCGTCAGCGTTGAAGACGCCGTCACGAATCCAGGTCTCGTACCACCGCGATTCCACCTCGGCGGGCTGATAATCTTTCGCGAGCTTGTCCGTCATCCGTCCTCTCCTCTCTCCGCAATACTTTTGCTGACCGTTCGACGCGAGACCAAGCAAGTCCGCCGGGTCAGCCGCTGCAACGCCGCCGAAGGCCGGCGGCGACGTCAGGAAGTCGCGTATCATAGCGATCGGCTCGTCGATTGGAAGCCTGACCCAACAACGTTGCGGTGACCGCACCGGGAACACAGCGAGCAGAGTGAGTTTTCGGCCTTTGTTTCTTTTGGGTTCGGGCGGGCTGTGGTTGGGATACGTGGTTCTGGCGGTCGCGCACGATTTCCCCAACGTTTCACGTTGGGCTGTCAAGGACGGCCCATTCAGGGCCGGCGCCCAGGGACCCGGGCAGGCGTCAGGCTGACCTCGACAACCCTGGGCAAGCTGGCTGGGGCCATGTCACGCCGCCCAGATCCAGGGCATCCGCCCTGGAGGGCGGTCACCGGACGTAGCCCAGTGCAAAGCGCTGGGCCGCGCCTCCGACCGCCCGAACCCACGACTTGTCCTGGTAGGAAGTTCGAGTGTACGCTTGAGTTCTCTGCGAGCCTTCTCTACCCTGTGATCCATTGCCGAGAGTTCAACGAGAGAAGCTCACCAATTCAAACGGGGAGGAACTCCATGGGTACGTTCTTGGGGGGGGGGGGCGGGCGGCATTTGTCCTCGTCGGGTGCCTTTTTGTCATGAGTTGCGCTGAGCCCGCGCCGGATGAGCCCGCGAGGGGGTCGGACGTCGACTCGGGTCTCGTGTTGACCCTCCCCGACGGGGCGCTGCCAGACTCAGGGATGCGCCTCACCATCGAAGAGCTCGCCGTGCTCCCAAGAGGCGCCGTGCGCGCCTGGGAGCTGGGGCCCGATGGGACTAAGTTCGCTGAACCTGTGAGGCTCGAAGCCGAGTATGGGGATTTTGAGCTGCCGCCAGGAGTCGACTCCAGCACGTTGAGGCTGTCGGTCTACGTAGACGAGCGCTGGGTCGCGCTTGCCGACAGCGAGAACGATGTCGACAAAAAAGTTGTCCGAGCGACTACAACGCACTTCAGCATCTATGGGTTGGTGCCTGACCCGAAGCAGGTCGATGGCCGAGGGATGCTTTGGGAAGCCAACGGCGTGAGCGTGACGGCCGACGCTGAGCACTTTGCTCGGCTTTCGGCCTCCCCAACGGCCATCAGCCTCTTCCTCAGCGGCGAGCAGGCGGGGACCGCCGCGCTGAGCCTGAGCGGGCTGCCCACCCAGGGCACTCATCACCTCTATGTGGACAGTCTCGAGGATCATCGGCTCGTCACACCTGCCGACGCAGGCCAGGTCAGCCTCTCCATTGATGGCGCTCGGTCTCACTACCTTTGGCTCCAACCCAGCCCTGGGACGGTTCACATCGGCGGCACGTTCGATCAATGCGCGAGTGTCGGGTCCTGGTCTGGGAACGTCTGCAGGTTGAGCGCGGATATCGTCGGAGGTGTAAGTATCGAGGCGCCCGACGTGGTGCTCGACTGTGACGGACACCGGATTTCCCAAGAGTTTGCTGACCGCGGCATGGGTGTGGGCGTGTTGGTTACGGAGACGCGTCAGCTGGGATTCCCGAGCGACATCACCGTTCAGAACTGCGTGGTCGGCGGGACCGACCAGTGGTTTTGGGAAGGTGTCGCGGTGTTCAGCGGCACACGCATCCACGTGTTGGATTCGGTGTTCGAGGACAACGCCTACCAGTTGAAGCTGATCTCGGGGAGCGAGGCCGAGATTGTGGGGAATTCTTTTCTCCGTACTTTGGCCACTTCGGTTCTCGTGTCAGAAGACGCGACGAACGGGGTGATCGCCAACAACGCCATGACGCCGGGTATGCCGTGTCGAACTTCGAGGTTGTGGACAACACGATCAACAGCTTCTTCGGCATCAGACTTTCTCGAACCTCCAACATCTCGGTTGTTGGAAACTTTATCAAGGTGACCTTGGACGGTCTGCGCATTTCACCTGACGCGGTCATGACTGCGCTGCGTCACAACACTATCGAAGCGGGACGGTGGGGAGCCGCGTCAAACCAGTCGGTCGAGCTCTCGGATGCGGGCGAAGGGAATTGGTGGGGCCACGACTGTCCAGAGCCGCCTTTCGTGCCGGGGGTGGACAGCAATCGCGCCGATGTGGTCGACAGCTTCGCGTATGGACGGCGAGACGCGTGGGAGCTGGGGTTGGAGCCAGGGTGTGATACGACGCCGCCAGTGGCTCCCGTGATCCTGTCGCCCGTCAATGAAGAGGGCATGGTCTTCTTCATGGCGCCGGTGATCCTTGGGAGAGCCGAGCCATTCTCCCAAGTGAAGATCTTTGAAGGGACTACTGAGTTAGGCGCTGGCTACGCGACGAGCGAGGAGGATTTCGTGGTGTCCCTGAGTTCGCTCATGTCCGGGCAGCATGTCATTCATTCTGTGGCGATCGACCGCTCAGGGAACGAGTCGGTGCCATCCGCACCGCTCTCTTTTGGGATTCTGGTGATCGATGAAGGGAACCCGATCTCTGCTGAGAACGGGAAGTTCAGCATCGTCGGGCTGTCCGTGTCACCAAACCCATTCGATCCAACGACGGAGATAAACCAACTGCATCTAGCTCTGGATGTTGACGCAGTCAGGGGACTGGGGGGCAACTCTCAAAATCACCGCCTCTTCGCCTTGACTGCAAGGGTCGTCATGGACCCTGAGACACTGGAGCCGATTACGACGATCTACGCTGCGTCCGAGATCGAGGGCGATAATAACGCAGGACCAGCACGCGTCACTGTCATTGATCAGTGGAATGGCTGTAGCGATGACGGCTGTACTATAGCGAAGTTCAAAGCCTACCCAAGCGACCTGACTGTCGCGGTCGTCAGACTATATGCTGGCAATGGTAACGGGCCGCAGCCCAGTCTGAAACCAGGGGAGTTTCTGACACATAAGTTGATGTCTGAAATCATGAAGCAGGTATTGATTGATGTTACGCCGACGGACCAATTCGATCCGCGTGTCTTTATTGATGTTGTACGCCTAGGTTCCACTCGCGAATCCCGCCGCTACACACTCCAGCCTCTGGTGCTCGATACGTGGCCACCCTCGAAAGAAGAACTGGTGAACTTCGTATTGGAGGTTCTAACGAGAGATGGGTTTGATGGCCGATATGATACTTCGGTCATCGGCTCAGCTATTGCGTTGAATGCAAACGAGCTTGCTGGGTTGTTTAGGAAGAATGGGTTCGAGTACTACGGCATAGAAAAGAGTTGGTTCGAAGAGCAATACTTGCCTCGCGGTGCGGCGGCGGTGGGAATACTAATGCCAGGAGCTGGGATAGAACCGGGACGAGGCTGCGACAATGGGTCGGACATTCTCGTTATGGTGTTCGATTCAGAGTCGTTGTGTGATGCTCCCGGTTTGCAGGCTGCCTTCATAGGAATGGCGCCATGCGACTCTACCACGTGTGCATGCCGATGCGGATGCGCAAGTCCAAACCCAACTGATTGCAATCCAGAGTACACGAGTGAGACTGGTGAGTACGACTCTGGAGGGGAGAACTGTCAAGCGTGCTATGGTTCTACTTCCTGTTCCCCGGGCCAGCTGTGCACTATGTGCTGGCCTCAGTGAAGTGGAGATCGTTCTGTTCGGGACATCAAGAGTCATAGGCACGACGGTGCTTTCCGACACTCCTAAATCGTGCGCATCGTATACCGATTTTATTCCGAAAGATCTTGTCGTACTGTTACTTGCCCTCCATGGGCTCAGCACAGTTCGCACTTCCAATAAGCCCCAGTGGTTTCTGCGTTCGCTAGCCACGAACTCCTGAGGTTGTCGTGAATGGCATAGAGATACTGAGCAGAACGTCTTGGTTCGCTTTTGCCGCCGTCGTGGCTCTCACTTTGTCCACCGCTCCCAAAGCCCAAGGAGAACCCACGCCAGAGGCCAAGCCCATTGTACCGATGTTTGGGGACACAATGCCCGATTTGGACTTGGAGTATGTCCGACAGGTGCCTGATGGACAGACAATCAACCTGGGCGCCCTCAAGGGCAAGTTCGCGATCATCGAGTTCTGGGGCAAATCATGCGGTGCTTGCATCGAAGTCCTGCCGCATCTCCGAGAGATTGCTGAAGACCTCGAAGGCGAGGACCTGCAGTTTGTGTTCATCGCCGATGAAGCCCCAGATGACCTTGCGGAACTACTGGAAAAGCACGCAATGCCAGGTTGGCACGGCTTCGATCCTGACCGGTCCGTGTTCGATTCCTGGGGCGTCAACAGCGTGCCTTCTACGTTCGTCCTCGACCGCGAAGGACGGCTCGTCATTGTAACTTACCCGCTGTTGCTGACGGTTGACGCCATTTTGGATCTTTTGGCGGGAAAAGAGCTGCCGAAAAGCGTTAGGGACTTCAGCCCACTTCGCAGGCCCATCACCGTTGCGTCGTTCAGTGAAGGTGACCTCGTTCAACTCGTCATCCGTGTCGCCGACTCAGATCAAATGCTAGACGCGCAGAAGTGGGAAGAATACGTAGCGTTAGGCATGCAGGCGACGCGGGTGCTCCAATATGCCTTCGATGTTTCGTCTGTGAGAATGGAAGTACCCGTCACGGCCGGCTCGGTGAAGTTGGACGTCACGGCCCGTGTCCCGAGGGAGTCCGGCGAGTTGCTCAAACCAATGCTCCAGAATGCCCTCTTGGCCACGCTGGGTCTTCGTTCGCGTTGGGAAGAGCGAGTTGTCGAAGTGCTCGTGTTCGGCGTCTCCGAGAGTCCGTGTTTTGCGCCCTCCAAGAAGGGCGACCCACTCCCCGAACGACGAGAACGGCATCTGGTATCCAGGAACACATGCCCCCAGATTGTCTACAACTTCGAGGAGTTCCTTGGCTTGCCCGTCATTTTGGAGGACACACCCGACGCCATATGGATGTTTGACATCCCGCTGTCAGGACAGGGCCTCTCGATTTCTGACCTCGAATCGTGTGGCGTCGCCGTGAAACGAGAGAAGCGGGCTATCGAGATATTCGTGCTGGAGCATGCCGAAAAGGACGGCGAGTGACTGGGCTAGCCCACTGCAACAACGCAAACGTGACGGTTCTCCGGCTACTTGCGCTCAGCCGGCAGCCGCTCAACACCCGAGCTCCCCAGCGCACAAAAGCAGCGTGTCCTGCGCTACATGGAGTACCAACTCGGACAGGACCCCGTGGCGGCGATAGAACTCGGCAGCATCCGAAGCGGACAAGGCTATTTCGACCTCGAGGGCGACCTGCGTCGCCTCGCCGTCGGCATTCGAAGCAATCCCACAGTCCTCGCCCAGGACCGCTTTCCCCGGGTCGACGACGCGGAGACCTGCGTCCGCCTCGCCGATGCGCTGGCCGCTGAGTTTGCCTCCGAAGCGGCCGCTCCAAACGACTGGCTCAGCCGGGTCCACGTCGCCATCTTCCAGTGCTATCACCGCGAGGTCCTGCAAACCGCGGCGTGGCTCTACCGCAAGACTCCCTCGGCACTCACCTTCTACCCCTCCATCTACAGCGGCGGCCGCCCTCGTGCAGCCGGAAGCACCGAACCACTCGAAGCCTCCACCGAGACCATCTCCGACGAGCCTGAGACCGTCTGACGTCTTCAGGCGATCATCTTGGCGACGAGCTCATTGACTCGTCGCCAAGGTTCTTACCCGCGTCCTCGCCCGTCGACGGGTCGTCGCCAAGGTTTTTGCGCGCGTCCTCGCCCGTCGACGGGTCGTCGCCAAGGTTTTTGCCCGCGTCCTCGCCCGTCAACGGGTCGTCGCCAAGGTTTTGGCCCGCGTCCTCGCCCGTCGCACGAGCCCCCGAAGGGGGCCCTGGAGTTTGTACACATCCACTGCAGCGCGCCCGAGCGCACGACGCTCGAAGCCTCTACACACCTCCGACCGCCCGAGCCCACGTCGCCGGGCCGTCCCCAAGCCTAGCCCACGAGCGGCTTGCCCTTCTGTGCAGTCCAGCCTTCGAGGCCGCCCTTCAAGTAGAAGACGTGCCGGTGGCCGCGAGCGACCAGAAAGTCCGCAGCGCGCAGACCGCGCTTCGACTCCTCGGCGACGAAGAGCACGTTGTGGTCGGCGGGGAGCTCATGGCTCAAGGCCGCCAGCTCGCCCATGGAGGCGGCCCTCACCCCTTGCAGCGCGTTCGCCGCGCGCTCCTCGTCGGCGCGCACGTCGATGACGATGAAGTTCTCGAGCCCCAGGAGCTCGAGCTTGGCAGGTGAGAGCTCGCGAGCCTCGGCGAGGCCCTCACCGGTCGCTTTGCTCTTCTCGGAGAGGAGGGAGCGGGGTGCAGGCTTTTCGGTTGCTGCCTCGCTGTGGAGTGGGCCCAAGCCTTTGGCATCGACCGCCTCGTTCACCAGCGTCTCGAGCTCACCGTTGGCATAGAGCTCGAGGCCGATGTCGCAGCCGCCGACGAATTCACCACCGACATAGATCTGCGGAAAGGTGGGCCAGGACGAGAACTCCTTTGCGCCGTTGCGGATTTCCGGGTCGTCCAAGATGTTGAACGTCGCATAGGGCTTACCGACGCGATTGAACACGTCGATGACGCGGGCCGAAAAACCACACATCGGCTGGTCTGCGGTGCCTTTGATGAAGAGCATGACGGTGCTGCCATTGATGAAGCGCTGCATTCTCTTGGGGACGTCGAGTCCGGCACCAGAGGTGGGATCGACGGTGACGCCAAGCAACGCGTTGTGACTCTGCATGTTTTGCTTCCTATTTCTTTGGCCACTTCGATGATGAACAAGCGTGGCTGGTCTGGAGTTGGTCTAGAGTTGGTCTGGAGTTGGCCTACGTGGAGAGGGGGGTTCGCTCGGCTGCTGTACGGTTCTCTCTGACGAATCGACCGAATTTTGCTGTGGCGAAAGCCAGTCGTCTGCTTGGCAATTTCAGTCTCGCCTTAACGGCAGACGTGTGAGCTTGCAACCGAATTACGGGGTCGCAAGACCCCTAAGAGCTCAATACCAACCGGAGGAGCTTTGTGAAAACCCCGCAGGGCCCCTGCGGAGTACCGAGGTAAGAGCGTGCAAATAGCGGCTTGACTGTGATACAAACGCGCGTTTCTGCCAGCCGGTTCGACGACAGATTACTGCCATCGAGATCCGCTCTGCGGCCAACCATGCCAGGTTTACGACCTTGCGATGCGCGGGCGGCGAGTTATTTGGATTGGCTCGCTTCCCCACCATCGAAGAGAGAAAAATGAAGCCGACGGAGTTGATCGAGCTCACCCCCCTGGGAGGGCTAGGAGAGTTTGGCAAGAACTGCATGCTGCTCAAGACAGCAGACACCCGAATCCTGATCGACTGCGGGGGGATGTTCCCCGATGCCGAGCACCCGGGAGTCGACCTGATCGTTCCTGACTTTCGTCAGCTGGACGGGGTCTTTCTCGATGCGCTCGTCCTCACCCATGGGCACGAGGACCACATCGCGGGAGTGCCGCATCTGCTCTCGTATCTGGTCGAGAAGAAGAGGGCTCCCATCAAGGTTTATGGGACCCCTTTCACGCTCGCCTTGGTGACGCGGAAGCTGGAGGAGTTCAACCTGCTTTCCGCGGCGGACCTGATACCGTGCAAGGCCGGGAAGGTGTTCCACATCAAGGGGATCTCGGTCGAGCCGATCCACGTCAACCACTCGATCCCAGACTCCGTCGCCCTCGCCATCCGAACCCCGAGCGGGCTCGTGTACCACAGCGGCGACTGGAGGATCGATCACACGCCAGTCAACGAGCCCCGTATCGACCTGCAGCGCATCGCCGAGATAGGCCGCGAGGGCGTCTACATCTTGCTCGCCGACAGCACCAACTCGGACGTGCCGGGGTCTTCGGTGAGCGAGGCCCGTGTGGGCGTGGAGTTCGAAGACGTCATGGATTTGGCGCCGGGACGTGTGCTCGTGACGCAGTTCTCGTCAAACATCGGGCGCCTGCAGAGCATCGTGAGCGCTGCCACCGAAACTGGCCGTCGGGTCGCGCTGATCGGACGCGCGCTCAGACGCAACGCGAGCGTGGCGAGGGAGACTGGGCACCTGGAGCTGGTCGATCCGCGAGTGCTGATGTCGCTCGAGGACGTGGTGAAGCTGCCCGATCACGAGGTCGTGATCGTGGTCGCCGGGTCGCAGGGGGAGCCTTTCTCCAGTTTGACCCGTATCGCCGCCGGTGAGCACCCGGAGGTCCGCATCAAGACTGGGGATTGGGTCGTCTACTCGAGTCGCAAGATCCCAGGCAACGAGAAGCGGATTTCTTATGTCGTCGACCAGCTGATCGAGAGGGGCGCGAAAGTGCTCACTCCTGGCGTCAAGGTGTTGCACACGACGGGGCACGCGCTCGCCGACGAGCAGAAATTGTTGCTGAACTTGCTCAGGCCTCGGTTCTTCGTGCCGGCACACGGCAGCTATCGGCAGCTCGATGCACACCGGAGATTGGGCGAGGAGCTCGAGCTGGAGACCCACGTTTTCACGGTCGGCGAGACGCTGACGTTCGTCAACGATAAGGTATCGCGTACGGCGTTACAGAACGTCGAGCCTATTTATGTGGTCGAGCAGCGTCGTGATGTCGTCGACGAGGAGATCCTGCGGCAACGGCGACAGATCGCTGCGGGTGGATTCGTCATCGTTACTCTGCTCAAGACTCACGCTGGCAAGCTGGCCGAGGTCTTGGTGCTGCCTTATGGCGTCTGCATCAAGGCAGCCTCACTCGTCGCCGAAGCGAAGGAGAAGGCGCGAGAGGCGGTTGTCGCCGTCGGACACGGCGACGACGTCACCCAGTGCGAGGCGGCCCGACTGGCGGTTCGCCGCTTCTTCAAGCTGCACTCCGAGCGCAAGCCGTTCGTCATCGTCGAGGTGTCGCGGATCCCGGCGGCGAGAGCGGGCAAAACCTTAGAGAAGTCCGAGAAGATCGAGGACAGCCAGGCCTCTTGAGGCTATTCTCTAGCTGGTGCCCGTCCGGAAATACCCCATCTGCGGCGTCGCCTTCCTCCCTCGCTCCTCGGCGTACCGGTCATGCGCCTGCGTCGCTCGGTCGTCGGCTCCTTGCACCTGGGGAATTTCCGAACGGGCACTCAAAAGATGTCCTTTGGGAAGGATTGCGTGTTTCGCTGAGCTCGGCCAAAAATGCGACCGAACTCTGAATTTCAAGATGGACCCTTAGCTGAACAGCTTCTCGCTCGTGAGCAATCGTGTCTTACTCTCCTCGCACATGGGTCAGGTTGGCGCGTCCTTCGAAGGGTGTGGTCGCGCTGGCTATTCTCCTGGTGCTCATCGCCCTGTCGTCGGCGGCGGTTGCCCAGGAGATCCCGCTGGTGGACGCCACAGAGCAGAGCCCAGAGGAGCAGGTTCTTGAGGTCACGTTGACGCTTTACGATGAGGTGCTCGCTCACCCTGGCGGCTGTGACACTCTGTGGCGAACGGTCCGCGACGTCTTGGATCGTGAGGGGCCAGGGCTCGAGGCGGCGCTCGCCCAGCTCACCGAGCGGTCTGGGACGATGAGCCCAGACGAGCTCACGGCGATGGCCTTGGTCTTTCGGGAGGGCTTGTTTGCAAATGCAGAGGTCGACGCGGCGCAGAGCAAGCTCTTCAGCTGCCTGAAGGCCGTCTCGGAGCAGGGCAAGAGCCGACCGCTGGAGAACCAGATGCGCCGCTTCTACGCCTACCACCAAGCGCTCTTCGATGTCCTTGTCGGCAACGTGGACTGAGCATGGTGGTGAGGCGCCCTTTTGCTGTCGAGCCCTTGCAAGCTGACTCCTTTCCAGGCGCGGAGGCACTTCGCGGGCGACTCGACGCTGCCCTGGAGGCCCTGAGCTTCGCGCCCACACGCGGTCCCAAATTGAGGAAGACGGCGGAACGCACGGTGAAGTCGGTCTTGATGGACTTTGCTCGTCGAGGCGTGGTCGAGAAGTATTTCGTTCGGTGCAACGAGGAGACGAACCTCGACTCGCCCGGCGCTGTGGTGGTGGAGGTGATCGTCAAGGTCCCAACACGTGTGAGGCAATTCGAGATTCGCCTGCAGGCTCGATGAACGAAAAAATATCGACTACGAAAAAAGTACGGAGTCGAGAGACCGAAAGTTTCGTGCGAGCCCACATGGGTCGCTATGATGAGGAGTCGACGCGGCGAGCCGAAACCGAGCAGATTGCTCGTTGTTCGGTGTAGCTTTTGGCGACCCGAGTCGCGAAGCGCGCCGTGTTGGACGGGGCGCAAGCCAATGGAACAGATATTGCTCAACTGTGCCCACAGTCAGCTCCGACCCTCGCCACTGTTCGCCTCCATGGCTGGCGCGGAAGTACAGGTGGAAAGTACGATGAACGCTCTCACTGCCCTCGTTACAGCGCTTCGAAAATCCCGGCGACGTGGATTTACGATGATCGAGATCATGATCTCGGTGCTGATCATGATCGTTGGCTTGGTCGGCATTTTTGCGATGCAGATCGTGGCGATCCAGGCCAACGCCTCGTCTCGTGATGTGACGGAAGCGCTTGGGGTGGCCGAGCATTTTATTGGGACCTTGGAGCAAGACGCGTCGAACTGGACCACGGGCTCCGCGTTGGGCAACACCACGATTTTGACGACCATCACTTCGAACGAGGGGGTCTGGCAGCTCGCCAACGGCAACCAGCCGGTCAATGTGCATGGAGTGGCGGCCGACACCATCGCCCGCCCCGCTCCTGGCGAGGAGATGGGTCGCTTCCCCTATTGTGTGGCCTACCAGCTGAACTGGGGCGTGGACAACCAGGTCATCTCTGGGCTTGTCCGAGTGTATTGGCCGCGAATTGGCGGCCAAAAGCTGTTCGGCGACGACTGCGGCAGCACCGCGGACCTCAACACGGCCATCGATGGCGCGCCCCAGGTGGGTGTTGGCGTCGTCACCCTTCCATTCGCCGTCAGGCGCACCGATGTCGAGTAGGAGTGTGATTTGATGGGCGAAAACAAGACAAGATGGAGTTCGGTCTCGAGACGTGGGTTCACGCTGATCGAGCTGATGATCGGCATGCTGCTGACCACGATCGTCATAGGCGGCACCTATCTGATGTTCACGTCGAGCAGCGAGGTCTTCAGTCATCAGAACCTCACCTCGGAGAACCACAACAACATTCGGTTTGCGGTGGAGTTGTTGAAGGCGGACGTCGCTCGGGCGGGCTTCATGAGCTCCCCTAACGGGGCGACGGATCCCCAGGTCTGTCCGCCACCTACGTTCTCGGTCCCAGCGCTGTCGCTCACCGAGGATGTCGTGGTGCAAATTGATGGCTCCGATTTCCTGACCACTGACCAACTGCTGGTCGTGGGCGACATGTCGGCCTATCCCCCCTTCCAAATCAGCAGCATTGCTGGGACGGTCATCACGGTGGTCCCCCAACCAGAGGTCGATGACGCGACCTTCGCCAACATCTTCCAAGAACCGGTCTCTGCGTCTTCTCGAGTGATCCGGCTGACGAATCCCGATGGCCTTTCCCAATTTGGCAAAGTGTCGAACGTGTCTGGGGACGACACCATCAATCTAGTTCTCCCGTTGACCCCTGCCACCACGGGCTCGTGTGGATACAGCCCGATGGCGGCCGAAAATCACGAGATCAACGCGGTCACGGGCTATCTCTACACGATCGAGGCCGATCCCGCGGTCGATGCTTCCATGGAGAAGACCGATTTGGTGCGCTGGCGGGCCGATTTTACGAACGGTGGCTTTACCAATATCCCCGGCTCTCGTCTCGTGGTGGCCGAATACGTGGTTGGCCTCGACTTTGTCGTGTTGGGAGTCCCTTCGGGACAGCCTGCGAACGATCCGAGCGTCGCCCTCCCTGACCCCGAAGAGGAGCACGGCATGGACAGCTCGGGCTCGACCGCTTCCATCATGGACGAGTCTGACGTTGATGCCAGTCCGCAGCGCGTGCGCTACGTCGACTTCCGAATCATGACCAGAACCCGTGAGGCCATCCCGAGGCGTCTCGCCGTACCCACTGGGGCCAGCGCGGTCGGGCACGCCGAACAAGTCTACTTCCCTCTCAGCAACAACCGAGTAGCGGACGTTCGCACGATTCAAGGGAAGATCGCGGCGCCGAATCTGACGTTTCGCAACCTTCAGTAAGGTTTGAACCATGGACACTCAGAACCGAGCCAATTCCGGCTTTCATCGTCGAGGTGCGGCGCTCATTCTCACGCTCTTCGCGTTGTTGGCCATCACCGGCATGGGTCTAGTGGCGATCAATTCGGCGAACGAAGAGATCCAAGCCGCTGGAAACTACAAGTACACGCGACAGGCGGAGCAAGTCTCCGCGGCGTCCCTCAACGTCGCGCTCGGTGAGGTCGGTGAGCGGGGCGACGCATACTGGTCATTGATGAAACAGCAGGTGTTCGCCAGAGCCGCTGCTGGTGAGGGCAGCGGCAACCCGGCGAACATCCCGGCGCAATACATATTCCAGTCCGCGACGCTGCAGCCTTGGGTGACGCCCTGGTACAACTCGACCACACCGCAACACACCGACGCCGACCAAATGATGCCTGAGATGACCGTAACCATGGACGAGCCTCTCGATGGCTACAATGCGGCGGGCTACTCGCAGAACTTCTGTTTCAAGAGGTTTGAGTTCCAGTCGGGCGGCTCCGTCGGAACCGATCCGCTCGCCACCGCGATTTCCCTCGAAGATTCGCACGTGCAATTCGGCCAGGCGGCGCACCGCGCGTTCGCCCTTTTGGGCCCTCTGGAGTGTGAAGGGAACTGAGTCAGAACCCGCGCTTGAACCGGTCCGCTCGGTAGTCCTCTCCGCTGAGATAGATGAACTCGCAGAGATCGAAGGCTCGGCTCTGTGAGCGCTCGCCGATACGGTCGGACAGGAACTCCTGGCCGGCGTTGGCGCCGCGTTCGTTCCCCATGTGCGGGAAGTAGTTCGTCGCGAAGAAGGTCGAGACGCCAGCGTCGTTGTAGCGTCGGCTGATCAACTCGTCGATGATGCGTTGTTCGAACTCCGAGCGCAGACGTCCCTTCCCGAGTTCGTCGATGGCCAAGACTGGGATGTGAGCCAACGGGGTCAGCATCTCGCTCTCCGAGCGGCTCTGCGAATAGCCTTCCCGGATGTCGGCCACGAGGTGTGAGAACTCGACGTACATACAGGCGATGGACTTCTCGAGAGTGAGATAACGCAAGCAAGCCGTCAGCAGATGAGTCTTCCCAGTGCCGACTCCGCCCGCGAACAAACGCCCGCGATCTCCTGGCACGAAGCCTTGTAGGTATCGCTTCAGCTCTTCGAGAACGACTGGATGGTCGGGCATTCTTAGGCGGAACGTGTCGAAGCTGGCGTCATGATAGCGCGCAGGGATGCGAGCGGTGTTGAAACGTTCGATGCGAGTGTCGAGCCGGGTCCCTTCGCAGGGACTCAGAATCTCGTAGCCATTGCCATCGACGTAGCTCTCGTGGGCTTGCCCATCGCATCGCTTGCAACGGCGCGGATCGACCACAACGACACGGCGTGCAACGGCGAAGGTGCCTTTGGCTTCGACGGTGACCTCCGCGTTTTCGAGCAACGCGCAGGGCGCCTTATTTTTTGAAGAACTCATTATCAGTCCTGTAACTCATCGAGCCCGAAAAGCTCGAGAAGGCAGCGCTCTTGTTGCCGCGCTCGATGCGCCATGGCGGCGTCAGGCGCCATGACTTCGGTTCCTCGTCGCGCGTCGCGCTCGATCCGTGCGTGTTCATCTGGGCGCAGTCCAGCCCGCAGCGCCTCGAGGATTCTCTTTCGTGCTGCTTTCCAACTGTCAGCGGGGTTGTCCGCGCCGACCAACGCCCGGTAACCAGAGCGTAGGGCTTCCTTCGTACGTTCTTCGGAGCTGCGCTGGCCAAGCTCTATCAGCAATTGGCGTCTGCGTTCCAGGTCTATGCTGCTGGAGCGATGGGAGGGTGGTCGCGGACTTGGGTGTTGCTCTCGATGTGCGCAGAACAGCCTTTCCACGTGCTCTCGAGCGAACGAAATGGAACGAGGTGCGCTCGGCCCCTGCCAAACGGCGAAGGCGTGCTCTAGGCCTCGCAGGACTACCGAGAGGGGAATTTTGGCCTCTCGCCATGCCCACACGATGGAGAGATCTTTTGACGACATGACCAGCCCATGTCCGCGGCCGTTCAAAAACGCGGCGGATACTTCTTCGCAGTAGGTGTCTTGGGCGGGCTCCATAGGCGGTTTCGTGTCGGTCCCTTTCCGATGAGGTGTCCTCTCTACCATTTGATGACGGCCGAACCCCAAGTAAAGCCTGAGCCGAACGCGGTCATCGCCAGCCAATCTCCCTCGTTGAGGCGCCCGGCTCGGCGTGACTGGTCTAGGAGGATGGGGATGCTGCCGGCCGTAGTGTTTCCCACCAGCTGAATGTTCGTCGCCACTCTCTCCGGAGGCATGTCGAGCATACGTGTGACCATCTCGATGATGCGGAGATTGGCCTGATGGGGAATCAGCAAGGCAAGGTCACCGACCGAAACTCCTGCTGCGTCGAGGACGCCCAGCAATGACGACTTCATGGTTTGCACTGCGTGTCGAAACACGAGGCGTCCCTTCATCTTTGGATATTGTCGGCCGTCCAACAGCATCTGCGCGGTGATGCGTTCTGGGTGCTCGGCGCTGCCTGGTCCCTCGCACCAAAGATCTCGTGCATGTCGGCCATCGGCGCCGACCTCGACGCGGATGATCCCACGCCCCTGGGGACCGGCCTCGAGAACGACGGCTCCAGCGCCGTCTCCAAATAGCACGCTCACCTCCCTTCCATTTGGGCTGAGATCCAATCCCGTGGAGTGCACTTCAGCACCAACGAGCAAGACCGTGCGAGCCGCCTCCGAGCGGATCAAAGCGTTGGCGACCTGCAGCCCATAGAGGAACCCCGAGCACTGATTCCGAATGTCCAGCGCCGGGATGTTTTCTACTCCGAGACGACTCTGCAGCAGACACCCACAGCCAGGGAAGAGCACGTCGGGGGAGAGAGTCGCGAAAATGATATAGTCTAAGTCGGCGGGCTTCTTGCCGGCGGCTTCTAGGGCCTCGAGCGCGGCGAACAGGCCAAGCTCACTGGTCGTTTGGCCCGGAGCGATAAAGTGACGCTGCAAAATTCCCGTTCGCTCTTGGATCCACTCGTCGCTCGTGTCACAGCTCTGCTCGAGCTCTTTATTGAGGACAATCCGTGGCGGCAGATAGTGGCCCGTTCCAGTGATGACGGCGTTTGGCATCGGGTTCGCTCCGGGAAATGGGGTCGATGCACTGTATCCTAACCCCACGTGCTGGGCGAGCCCGGTCGACTTGCGTCGATGAGCAGGCGAGCAAGCGACCGAGTTTCGTGCCGCGCAAGTGAACGAAGTGCGGTGAGAAGGACTTGGCAGCGACAATCGCTCTTGTGTCGAAAATCCTAGGAACTTTTCTGAACGTCGGCTCGTCTTGTTCGCCGATTCGGGGGGACGTGGTTCACGTCTTTGGCGGAGGGCCTCTGGGCGATGGGTTTTTTTCGGAGAATTCGCGCTCCAGGGAATATTCTGAGCCTACTGACTTGCAGAGTGACACGAACCACGCTATAAGTCCCCCCGCTCAATCTCACAAATCAACTTTGATTTGTATGATTTGCCGCTTTCGGCGGCACAACGGAGGTAGTTATGAACGTTCGCATCGTATCGCTTCTCGTCGCCGTCGCTTTTCTCCTGACTGGTCTCACCGGCTGCAAAGACGAAGTCGATAAGTTCACCGGTCACGTCGATGGTATGGCCGAGGCCGCCGAGGGCGCGAAGGGGGACTGCGAGAAGCAGGCCAAGGCCGTAGAGACGTACCTCAAGGACAACGAAAGCGAGATCAAAGAGCTCGGCAAGAAGCTCAAGGAGAAGGACGAAGGCACCGAGGCGCAAAAAGAGGCCATAGAGAAAGCCGTGAAGCGCTTCGAAGAAGCCACCTCCGATTGCCCCGAAGCCGGCCTCATGATCCGCGATCTGCTGGCCGCCCTCGGCGGCGAATAAGCAGTCTTGATGTCGAGAACAACGGAGCCCCTCGGGGCTCCGTTCTTCGTTCTTGTTCTTTCAGCTAGAGCCCATCTTGAAATGGCGTGTGTTGGAGAGATCGGTGGAAAATACGGCCGAATTCTGAACTCTTCCCAAAGGACATCTTTTGAGTGCCGGTTCGGAAATGCCCCAGGTGCAAGGAGCCGACGACCGAGCGACGCAGGCCACGCACAGGTACGCTGAGGAGTGAGACCGGTACGCCGAGGAACGAGGGAGGAAGGCGACGCCGCAGATGGGGCATTTCCGGACGGGCACCAGCTAGTGTAAACCGTCATGACTCTCCATGTTTATTGACTGCAAGGAGCGCCCCCCAATCCTCAGGAATTCTTCAAAAATACCGGCATGTTGTTGATTACAGAAAAAAGAAAGTCATTGGGGGTCCGGGGGACAAAGTCCCCCGGCGGGTCAGGGCAGAGCCCTGCTTCCCTGAAAGGCCACGCTCATAAGCACGGACACATGTGAAGCGTTACACTAGGGGGTCGCTTCGACCAGCTCGTCGAATTCGACCTGCACGCCCTCCGCGCTCAGCTCCCCGACCCTCGACCAGACCATCCTTCCTTCTCGAAAGACAAAGCTCGCTGGCAGGGAGCCATCCCAGCTCTCCCCGACGATGGCCTTCAGCTCTTCGGGCGCCTCCTCCAGCCAAAATACCGGAAAGTTGGGAGGGTTCGATGACAGGTAGTCGATCAGTTGGTCCTCCCCCTCGGGAGGATCGGTCGCCACCGAGAGCAGCTTCAGCCCGCGTTTGCGATAGGCGTCGCTGATGGCGATGAGCTCGGGCCACTCGTGTCGACAGTTCACGCACCAGGCCGCCCAGAGGTGCAACAACGTTGGGCCTGTTTGAGTTTGCAGACGGGCGGCCAGAGACTTGATGTGGGTCCTGGGTGGAGCTGTGGCCTCAGCCGTTAGGCAGGGCACCGCGCCAGCGACCAGAATTCGCTCGGTTCCTGGCGCCGAGGTGGCTCGAGGCGAGCCCGCCGAGCCTAGGGCACCGCTCTCTCCAAGCTCCTCGAGGGTCTTTTCGAGCGCGCCCGCCTCGACGCTGCCCAGGAACGCCCCTTTGCGCTCGCCCCGAGTGTCGAAAACGAAGGTCGCCGGGAGCTCGCCCTGCCAGGCACCGCCGATGCCTTCGAGCAATGCATCGGCGTCTCTGCTCGTCCACCACAGTTGGCGGGAATGGCTCTCGTGCTGTGCCACAAAAGCCTCGAGCTTGCCTCGGTCTTCACGCCGATCGAGGGACACCGTCAGCCGCTCGACGTTCGTTCCGAGCTCGGAGTAGAGGGTCTGCACCACGTCCCACTCTTCGATACAGGGTGGGCACCAGGTCGCCCAAAAGTGGACCACCAAGGGCCGACCTCGCCGTGTGTGAACAATTGACAGCAGCTCGTCCGTACTGACCGGCTCGAGGGTCGACGGGGACTCCCGCGTTGCGTCCGTCTCAACAATAGGCTTCTCGGCCTTGCAGCCGGCGAGGAGACCTACCAAGAGGCAGAGCGCCACCACACCAAGACGGCTCATCGCTTTGCTCCGGCGGCGATCCAGACCTCGATCATCCGCAGCTCGTTGGCGGTGAGGGGTCTTGCGGAGATTTCCACCCCGAGCTCGAGCTCGGGGCTCCACCACGGTGGCGGCATCGCGGTCCCGACTCGCTCAGGGTAGTCCGGTATCGCTTTGTGCATCAGCACACTTTCGCTGGGAAGGTAGGGCTCGACGAGGTCTCGAGTCGGGGAGCGCAAGCTGGGCTGGCCAACGATGCGCTCGTAGTCGAGCGCTGGGAGCGCAAACCAATTGGGCGGGTACTCAGCCAATCGGTGGCAGCCGCAGCCCTCATCAAGCACGTGCTGGACGTGCTCCCACGTGGGTTGCGTCCCGTGCACTTCGGTGGCCGCCGTTCCGTCCCCCGTCGTGAAGCGAATGGTTGGAGCGAAGAGCATGGGGGATCCATCCACCCCTCGGATGGTGTCCGGGTCGAGCGACAGCTCGTAACGCAGCTCGGGCTCGAGTGGGCGGAGCAAGCGAACCGTCAGCCTGCGGGACACCATCTCATATTGAACTCGGTTTGGCGCAGCCACACCGCCAGAGGCGAGGGTAACGGTCGAAGAGCTGAGCTCCGAGGGATCGAGATAGGCGTCGAAATCAAAGTAAATTGGGGTGTTGGTCGGGACTTGTTGGGCCCCACTAGGGGGGTAAATGTCGCGCACATGAACCGCCGCCCCATAGGGTGGCACGGTCGGAACAGGGTCCGGCTCCACAGTGTCTTGTTCCGCGACGCCGTTCTCCACCGCGCAGCTCACGACGCTCGAGCTGACGAAGGTCGCGAGGAGCGCGACGAGAGCCAGCCGACACAGGCTTGCGCGGGCCTGGTGTCCCAGTCTTTTCGATCCGGCGGCCTGGTGTCCCAGTCTTTTCGGTCCGGCATGGTGGAGATTGCGAGGCATCGTCGGGTCTTCAGTGTCGCGAGATTGCACGGCGAAGTGTAACCGCTCGGAGCCTAACCGCGAAGACTCGAATCGGCGACTGTGGTCAGACTTTGATGGTCTTCCAGGAGCCACCACGAAACTTCCAGCCCATGATGCTCGCCAAGAGAATGATGTAGATCACCGCGGAAGACCAGACTCCGACCGGACCGAGCTCGAGCCGAATGCCCAATATGTAAGCCAGTGGAACCAGGCAGACCACGTGCAGCGTGCCCTCGACGTACATTACAAATTTGGAATTGCCGGCGCCGAATAGGGCTTGGGTGAGGATCAGGCCAATCCCGATGGCCCACTCGATGGAAGCCAAGACGCGGATCGACGGGATTGCTGCGGTGATCACGGCTTGGTCACGGCTGAGGAGCCCCAACGCGACTTCGGGCCAAATGAAGGTCAAGAGCCCAATGAGCCCAAAGAGCAGGCCCCCCAGCTTGGCCGACTCCCAGCCATACTTCTCGGCGAGCTCTGGATCCCCCTTGCCCATGGACTGTGAGACCAACGTCGCGGTGGCGGTCCCAAACGCAATGGCGCTCATGAACGTGATGCTCAAGAGGTCCATGATGACCTTGGCACCCGAAGCGAAGATGGGAGGTCGGGCCTCGATCGACATGAACGCCAAATCGGAGACGTAAATCCGCCCGAAGAAGTCGTGGGAATCGAAGAGTTGGTGCTGCAACGAAGCGAAACTCTTGGCGAAGGGACCGCCGTAGGCGGCGGTCGCGGACAGGGTCTCCTCGACCGCCATGGTGTCGAGGTATCCGACGATCTTGAGGAACATCAGGAAGCCCAACATGGCGAAGACCGTCGCTAGGCCGCTTGGGAACGAGATTCGAACGATGGCCCAGGCCACCTTCTTGCTCAGCTTGGACCGACTGAAGTACTTGAACTTCTTTATGTATTTCGGAGACAACGCCCACAGTATCATGATCGCGAGGCCGATGTAGGTGGCGATCAAGCTCGCCAGGCCGGCCCCTGCGACGTAGAGCCTGGGAAACGGCCCAATGCCAAAAATGAGCAGGTAGTTCAGGATGATGTTGGCGGCGTTCATGATGATCGCGATGACCATGTGAACGTGGGTCTTGCCGATGCCGTCGAAGAAGCTCTTGAAGGAGATTGTCGCCACCATACTGAGGACGCCAAGTAAGCGCAGCTGGGCGTACGGGATCCCGAACGCCAGCACACTCTCGTTGTCGTTCAAGAGTGGAAATACGTAAGGAACGGCCAGGTACGAACCGATGGAGAAGACGATGCCGCTGATGACCGCGATGGTGACCGAGTTGGTGAGGGTCTGCCCCGATTTTTCGAACTTGCCTTCGCCGAATCGACGAGCGGTGATGGCGAGCGTCCCCACGGAGAGCGCCGAGAGAAATCCGCCGACGGACCACAGCAAAGGCAGGCTGTATCCGAGCGCGCTCTGTCCTGCGATGGAGTAGCTCGGCTCGAGCCACCCGACCATCACGGTGTCCATGATGTTGATCGCGGTCTGGGTGAGCATCGCGAGGATGACTGGTGCCGCGAGTTTCCCGATGCGACCCCACATTTTCACTTCGAGTGTCATGGCACCTTCGTTCGAGTGTGCTTCGACGCTGGATTGAACGCGCGCGCATCGAGGCGAAGAGTTTCGTAGAGCATGCACCCTCGCTTCGCAAGTCCTCGATCGTTGGTGTTCGAATCGGCTTGCGCTCACTATCTGGCCGAAGAGACCTTCGTCTCTTCTTGCTCAGAGGCGTCGAACCCCCTAACGTCGGTGGCTCTTCGCCACGTCTCATCACAGATTCTCGTGAATCCAAGTACTCCGTCAGCCGAAATCTCCCGGTCTCGTCAGCAGCCTACCATCAAGCAACTCTTCGACGATTTGATCGGCGAGGTGCTCTGGTCCGAACGTGGCGAACAAGAGGGAAGTTACGCCTATTTGCTGTGGTTTGTCGGCGCTAAGGCCCACGCGAGGCGCGCCTTCGAATCCTTGTTTCGCAGCGGCACGGAGAGGGCGGCGCTGCCCATTTTTTTTCTCACAGGCGGGGATGCGGACCGACGCCTCGAGCTGAGCTGTTCGTTAGATGCGCAGCTCAGCCCAGGCCCCATTCGCTCGACCTTCAGACGGGCGATCTTTGCGGACTTCTGGTTGCGGCGGGACGAACCAGAGCAAGCCAACGACTTCCTCTTTCGGACCGAGTCCTGGGCGGACCTACCGGAGCGGCTGCCCTTGCGCGGCAGAGGCTCACAGGAGGTCATCAAAGCCATCAGCGAAGGGTGGCGGCGAGCGTTGAAGCGAGGGGCGTGGGGGGAAGCAATTTGGCTGCAGAGCGCCGCCGCCCTCTTGGGCGACGAGCGTCAGGTGCGGCTGCTCGAGCCCGGTCCGAACGCCATGCCGTTGCCGCTCTTGACCTGGGCCATCGACCACTCGGAGCTGCGCTTCCTGGATCCGAGCGGGCTATGGACCGCTGGCGAGCACCTCCAGGACGAGGCGGAAGCCGCCACTTTCAAGGTCTTGAGCATTCGAGCGCTCGAATCGCGTGCCCCAGACGAGGCCGCGCGCCGCGCCGCCGACCTGGCCGAGAGCGGCGTGGACCATCTCGCCGCCTACCTGCGCGCGCTCTCCCAGCGAGGGTTCGTCAGCGCCAACCAGCTGGCCAACGCCTCGGATGCGGCGCAAGCGCGCACCGAGCTCTGCCTGGACCTAGAGCTTGTCGAATCCCTCACTCTGTTGCGGGTCCTCTATGGGCTCGCTGGCGGCGTGGACGCCAACAAGCTGACCATTCCCAGTCAGCGCCTCATGACCCAGGCGAACCCGCACCTCGGCGGTGAGCTGCTCTTCCAGTTGCACGAACGGGTGCTCCACAGCGGCGGAGATCGCAGCGTGCTCGCCGAGTTCCTGCGCGACAAGGGTGGTCCTTCTCGAAGCCTCGAGCGCTTGTTCTTGCAGGGCAACGAACCGAAGCTGATGTCTATCTTGGCGCTGCTGCACGAAGGCCTAAAGACTCCTGACGGCACCCTAGGTGCCATCTTCCAATACGTGCCTGAGAGGGTCTCGGAAGCGGATCTGCGAGAGTCCTTGTTGGCGGAGGTCTCCTCAGGCGAGGCCTTTGGGGACCTCCTCTTCGCGCTCAGAGACTTCTTGCGGTTGCGCAACGGGGAGCCCTTGACGAGCCGTTGGTTGCCGCCGGCGGTTCACACTCTGTGTGTGCAAGACGTCGCGGACCCCAAGCTGACCTTTCTTCTCGAGGGTCTCACGTCGTCCCCAGTCACCGAGATTGCCGGCAAGGCCGCGCTCTTGCTCGCCTTCGTCGCCATCAAGAAAAACGATACGGAGCGTGCCTTCGCAGCCCTTGTCGAGGCTTCCAGCCTACTCAAGGGCTCGCCCGAGGTCGCCTACCTGGCCGAGAACCTGGGCAGTTTGCTCGGCGACCCGACTCTGGCCGACAGCATCCGCAATCGCGCAAAGGAGATCCGCTTCCAGAGCCGGTTGCGACAGGAGCCCGAGGCGGCGGTCGCGTATCTGCGTGCCGTGGACCACTCAACCTCGGCGAGCGACCGACAGAAAGGCGCGCGGATCCTGTTGCAGGCGGGCCGAGGTGCACAGGCCCCGGCGTTGAAGGCCGACCTCTTGGAGCTGGCGGCCTCCTGGTTCGCTGAAAACGAGTTCTCTCTCGACGAGGCCATTACCGCCAGTCGCGAGGCTGTGGTGCACTCGGAGACGGCTGAGACCGTCTCCACCCATGTGAAGCTCCTCGCAAGGGCGGAGGAGTTCGGAGAGCTCGCCACGTTCCTCATCACCAAGACGAAAGGCGGACGAAGCTTCGAAGGAGTAGTCGAGGCCGAGGCCATTCGGCGGGCGGTCGCAACCTGGCCGACCATCGCGACCTCCGAGTCGAAAGCGCACGGTCTCGAGCAGTTTGCTTCGGTCTGCATCGACTCGGTTCGAGGTGACGAAGAGTTCGAGCGCTTGGCTCGGCTGGTGATCGACATCAAGGTGGCCTCTGGCCGACACTTGGAGGCCGCCCGGTGGCTCGACGCCCAACTCGCAAAGGCCCGCACAGTCGGTGCCCAGGCGAGCCTAGAGCTCATCAAGGGCGAGCTCGAGGGGCTGGCGTCCAACGACGAGAGCGCCTGGCGGCATTTCCGGATGGCTCTCGAGAGTCGGGGTCGGGTCACGGAGTTTATCGATCGCGTCATGGACGTGTATGCCGCAAATGGGCGCTGGCGAGACCTCGCGGCGAGGCTCATCATCACGGCGGAGCGCACGGCGCGGCGAGAGATTCGCACGGAGTGCTTGCTGCAGGCGGCACTGGTTCTTTGGGAACAATGCGCTGACCTTGAAGGCGCCGAGTCGTTGTGGTCTCGCGTCCTGTTGCACGAGGTTCCCGACTCGCTCGGCAGCCTGACCAATGCAAAGCGGTTGTTGGCGGCGCTCGGTGTTTGGGGAGATGTGGACGAGGTCTTGAGGCGGCTCGCGCGCATCGCGGCCCCGGGCGCCGAGCGTTCTCGAGTTCTACAGGAGCGCGCCGAAGTGCAACGGGATTCGCTGGGAAGCCCCGGCAAGGCGTTGCAGGTGCTGATGGAGGCGTTCGCCGAGGACCCCTCAGAGCTGGCGCTCTTCGAGGAGCTCGAGAGTGGGCTGCACAAGGCGTGTCGTTACGAGGGCCTGAGGCAGCTGTACGGGACCGCCCTGGAGGCCCAGAAAGCCCACCCCACCCTGCCTTACGATCTCGAAGAGCTCTCCGCGCGCAAGGGACAGGTCGAGTTCTATGAGCTCGATCTGCCGTTCGATGCAGCGAAGAGTTTGACGGATGCTCTGCGCGTGAATCCTGGAGAAGAGCGTTACCAATCGCTGATCGACGAGATCGCTGCTGTGACCTCCTCGCCAGAGCTGTCGAGCACTGCGGTAGAGCTCCAACTCAACAGCCTGTCGTCAGAGCATCCAAGGCGAGTCCAGGTCCTGGTCGCCGCAGCCCAAGCTTATGAGCGCATGCCTGGCGGCGCAGCTCGGAGGCTCGAGCTGCTCATCGAGCTCGTCGAGCTGGCTCCAGCAGACCCCTACGGAGCAAAGGCGTTGTCTGAGCATTGGGGTCAAGCTGGCAAAGTCGCGGAGCAGATCGTCGTCCTGAAACGGTTCTGCGAGGTGAGTGAGGACACGGACAAGCTCGGACCTGCCTTACGAACCTTGGGCTCGCTCCAGGAGCCGCTCGACATCGAGGCCTCCATCGAGGCCTACGAAACGCTCGTCAAGCACGTGGATCCCGACGACAAACTGGTCCTCGCTTCGCTCTCGAGACTGCACAAGCAGCGACACGACTGGCGGCGCTTGGTGTGGGCGTTGAGGGAGCTGTTGCGCCTGGAGGACGACCCCGACGAACGGGCTGAGCTCTTCTCGTCGCTGGGCGTCGTCTTCGAATCGGACTTGGGAGACCGAGTCCGTGCGCGCTCGTCATTCGAGCGTGCGCTGGAGGAAGCCCCGAACTGTCGCGCGGCTCGCCAGGGAATTCGCCGGCTGCAGGTCGCGACTGGGGACTTCGAGGGGCTCGTGCTGAGCCTGGAACACCTCGCGTCAACGGAGCCTGACGAGGCGGAGCGGAGTCGTCTCTTGGTGGAATGTGCAACGATCTACCAAGACGAACTGGGAGACTGGGGGGAGGCCGAGAAGATGCTTCTCGAGGCTGCCATTCGCAGCGACGAGCGGGGCTGGGCGCGGAGCAAGTTGCTGGACGTGTACATCTCGGCCCAACAGTGGTCAAAAGCCTCGAGCCTGGTTAGTGAGCTCGAAGAGATGGATGGGATGGGAGAGACAGAGAGAGCCAGATTGCGGTTTCAAGAGGGGATCATCGCCCGGGAGATGGGAGACCTCGACCGAGCGATTACAGCGTTCGAGGTGGCGCTCGAGCACGATCCGCTCCATCAAGGTGCGTTCTCGTCACTTGTCGAGCTGTTCGAGAACCGCCATGACACCCCGCATCTACAGTTCGTGTGGAAGCTCCGCGCGCGGTTGCGCAAGCTCTATGCGGAGAACCCTGACCCAGCCCTGCGGCCCAAGGTCGCAGCTTGTCTGGTCAACGTTCTTCTTCATTCGGCGACAAGCAATCGATCCGCTGGTGACATCGACGCGACCCTCGAGGACCTGCAGGCTGCGGTCGAGATCGAGCCTGATCGAGTCGACACCTTGGACGATCTGCTGGAAATCCTCATCGGGTTGCGCCGATTCGAAGAGGCTTTTCTGCGCGTCAAGGAGTTCTGTGACCGGGCGGTAAAAGGGAGTCGGACCTGGAAACACGGCTGTTTGCGCGCCGGAGACTTCGCGCTGAACTGGTTGGACGACCCCGAGTCTGCGGTCGCCTATTATCTGGAGCTCAAGACGGCTTCCCCTGGGGATCTCGAGGTCGGGTATCTCTTGGCGCAAGCTCTAATGAGGGCTGGTCAAGTCGCCGAGGCGAACACCCAGATGACGCGCCTTGGCGCGGCCTATCGAGGGGCTCGTCCGGAGCAGATGCCTGAGAGCAGTCGGCTGGTGGCGGCGGACCATCAGTACTATCTGGGCCTGACGTTCGAGCACCTCGGGCAAGCCGAGGAGGCAGAAAAGCACTACCTCCTGGCTTTGCGCTTCTCTCCGCGCCACCCTAGCGGCACGCTCGCTGTGCTGAAGCTGCTCTGGAAGCAAGGCCGTTGGAGTGAGCTCGAGATCGCTCTGCAGAGCGCCGAAGGTGCGCTCTCGGACCCGCGGGATGCGGAGACTCTGAACCGGGTGCGGCTGTTGGGAGCCCACGCGTTCCGGGAGACGAACCCGGACCGCTCGACCGAGTCTCTGGAACGGATCTTGTCCCAAAGACCTAACGATCGGGAGGCGCTGTCGACGCTGGCGAGGTTCCGGGGGGACACCGATCCGGAGGGCGCTCTGGAGACCATCCGACGTACGATGGAGACCGGGCAGGTCTCGGACCGTCTGGTACAGGACTACGCTGAGATCGCTGCAAGAGCAGGGCATCGCTCGCTCCCCGCGCTGGGTGCTCTCGCTGCGGTGTTGGGCATCGAGCTGAGCGTGGCGACGCCCCCCTTGGTAGGCGCCCCCGCGTCCATCGAGGAGCTCGTTGCGGCCGAGCTTTCGGACGGGCTGTTCAAGGCCTTTCGGCGGTTGAGTCAAGACCTCGGGAACGAGACGAGGCGCCAACTCGACCTGACGGGGCTGAGAGGGACTGGTCATCTAGCCCCCACTGCACAAGACGCGCTGAAGCACGCGCAGCGCGCTCTAGTTGATGCCTGGCCTGGCCTGCGGAGCTACGATCTACGGGGGTTCGAGGCGGGTGCCGTGGCGGGGGGTGTTCAGGTTCGCCGGGCAGCAGACCGCATCGGTCTCGAGCTCTACCTCAGCGTCAAAGGCGAAGACGACCTGGGGGCGGCCCAGAGCGACGAAGCAAAGATGCTGTTGGCGCGCGGGAACGCCAGCGCCTCGCTCGGACTCGACGTGTTGACGACCCTCCCTGAGGAGGAGTTGACGGAGTGGTTCCGCTGGTTGCTCGACGTGGCGTCGGACGATGCTCGCCCGCCGCGAGACGTCGCGCTGACGTGCTCCAAGTGGGATCTCTCTCAGTTGCAGAGGGGTACGGCCTATTCGAAGCACGATGATCTGGCCCGCATCGTGCGGAGGGGGGCCTCCGCAGGGCACCGGACACTCGATCGTATCGGCGCGCTCGTGGGCGGGCTAGAGGCCGCGCTCATCCAGGTGTTAGAGTTGGACTTGGGCATCGAAGTCGAGCCCGGCGCCCTGCGCAACTGGCTGGAGCAGAGCGAGCGGGCGAGGGCGCTGGTGTGTGACTTCCTGGCCTTTGACGGTTTCAGAGTTCCCTAGTACAGCGCACGTCACGTGGTTCGCTTCGAACGAGGCCGGTGTCCAGAGGCGAGCGAAACCCGATCGCCTCGGCAAGGCGTCTTTCGGCTCGCGCCGTTCGTGCTATAATCGGGCGACCCAAACTTTGCTGTTGACGCAGGCATGTTACATGGAGCGCAAGTTCAACCCTACTATCCGCGCTGGACACGGGCACACCTACATCAGAATTCAAGGTGTGATCGATGAGGACAATGCGCTTGCCGAGCTGACCAATCAGCTGCAGGGGAGTGTCTTGCTTCTCGATCTGGCCGAGGTCGAGCGGATCAACTCCTGTGGGGTCAGGGATTGGGTCAATTGGCTCAACAACCTCACAGCCATGGGTTTGCGAGTGGTGATGATGCGGTGCTCGCCGGCCATCATCAACCAAGTGAACATGGTCACCAACTTTAGCGGCGATGCTATTATCCACAGCTTCTTCGCGCCCTATTTCAACCCAGAGACGGACGAAGAGAAGTCGGTTTTGTTGTTTACCCGCGACCTCATCGGCCAACGGCCGGTCAAGGCTCCGAGGGTGACCTGTGAAGAGACGGGCTATCCCATGGAGTTCGACGACTTCGAGGAGTCGTACTTCGCCTTCGTGGGGGGGTTGGGTGATCTCGACAGGCTTCTCGACCCCGGCATCCTGCAGACGATCCAGTCGTTGACTCCAGAATATGGCCGGCGTGGAAACTTTGCGCCGACCTTCGAAGTCGATCCGACGCCGCTGAGCACCTCGACTCTTGCCTACCAAGCCTCTCAGCAGGCGCTCTCTCCGTCGGAGCCAGAGTGGCGAACTCCCGCACCGAGCCACAGATCACCAGCGACGCAGTCCTCCGCGGGCGCGTTCTTGGAGTCCGCTGCCCCGCCAATATTGCCCAGCAGACAGCCTGTTGACGCGCTGTCAGCGTCTGGGATCGATCGGGCGTTCTCGGCCGCCCCTCCTCCGAAGCCCGCAAATTTCGTCTCCAGCCGCAAGGAGGCGGAGAGCCTTTTGGTGTCGCCCTCCCTTGCACAACCCCATGCGCAGAGTCTGGCAGCCAGCCCATTCCTCTTTTTTGGCCTCGGCGTTGCGCTGACGATCGTCGTCGGTGTTCTGCTTTGGCTCTTGGTGTCTTGAGCGATGACGGTCCTTGGCCCAGCGGTAATGGTGGAGGCGATTGCGGCCATCAGCCGTACGTTTCTCGATGCGGCTGTGCTCGTAGACGAGAATCGGCGGGTGCTGCACTTCAACCACCAATTCTTCGCCCTCTTTCCCAAGTCTCTGGCGCGCCGGTTGGAGGGGCAGCTCATCGACGATCTGCTCTGCCTCGAGCTCGGCGGCGACGGCTTCGATCCGATCTCGGAAGCGCTCGTAAGCGGAAGTCCCCGACGCTACGACGAAGCCAAGGGCCTCTTTACCGACGGCCCGACACTCTCGTTGATCGTGAGCGCCACTCCGCTCCTGAACGACTCCAAACCATGGGCGTGTTTGGTGCTCCTCAGGGACGTCACCGACCTTGCGGACGTTCAATCCAAATACCGGCAACTACAGGCCGTGGAAGCTCAGGCGCGCGCCAGGCTCGAGTCGAAGATCTTGGAACAGGGGAAGCTGATTGTGGAGCGCGGTGAGGAACTTCGCCGGATGCAGGAGGAGCTGACAGCCTATCGAAAGAAGCTTTTCATCTGAGGCAACTGACAGCCTTTCCAAGGACGCTCGATGGCCAAACGAATCATCAGCCTGCGAATCAAGCTCACGGCAACCACGGTCCTTCTGACTTTCCTGGTCGTCGCTGTGTTCGCAATGTTGATCCTGAGGTTCGTCAGCGAGGAAGTCGAGGCAGAGACCAAGCGGCTCGCGTCGGTGAGCACAAAGGCGCTCGACGAGCTGGGGACGTCGTCGTCGCGATATCTGGCGTTGCCCGCGGCCAGCCCCATGTACGACAACGATTTGGCGGCCCTTTACTCCTTGGTGCGTCCTTCGATTGTGCAAGAGACGGGGGCGGACGTCGTGACCGCCTTCATTGTCGCCGAGAACGGTCGTGTCTGGGTGGCGCTCGCTGACTATGACATCTCGATGTTCAGGCTCACGGCGGATGACGCTGAGCCTTTCTACGTCGCGACTGCAGATCCGGATGCCCCAACCTTGCTGGAGACACTCCCGGACTCGTGGCTCGCGCGCTATCGCGACGCAGAGAGCCTCCCGCTGCGCGAGGTCGTGAATCGGCCGTTGGTAAAGGGTGGACAAGAAGAGACAGTGGAGTTGGTCCAGTATACGGCGGCGATCATCGACCGAAACGGTGAGCATCTGGGTTATCTCAGCCTCGCCTACTCGCAAGACAAACTGCGGGCTGAGGTCAGCCGCATCCAAGCCGACGGAAAGGCGCGTCAGGCGGGTTTGCGGCGCTTTATCCTGCTGCTCGGCATCATCGTGCTGGTGGTGGGATGCGTCATCGCCATTCTGCAAGCCCTCGCCATCACCCGCAACATCAAGCTGCTGTCGAAGGCCACCCAACGCATCGCCCAGGGCGACTTGAGTGTGCGAGCCGACGTGCGCTCTCGTGACGAGATCGGCCTGCTGGGACAACAATTCAACACCATGGCCGATCGTGTTCAGGCGCTGTTGTTGGAGACCCTCGAGAAGGCCAAGCTCGAGAAAGAGCTCGACATCGCGAGGATGATCCAGGAGGCCTTAGTGCCACCGCCAGGTCTGACCACACTTCCTGGGTTCCGATTTGCCGGCTTCTTCCGTTCCGCCTCGATCTGCGGGGGAGATTTTTGGGGCTACCACGTGCTTGCGGGGGGAGACCTGCTCCTCTCCATCGGCGATGTGACCGGTCATGGCGTTCCGAGCGCGATGATCTCTGCGGCCGCCAAGAGCGGTCTCGACACCCTGATCAACGTCTCGCCCTCCAGGCTGTCCCTGCCTTACCTCCTCGAGGAGCTCAACAAGACCGTCTATGACACCGCGCAGCGCAAGTTCGTCATGACTTTCTTGGCGATGAAGCTCGACACGCGAGTCGGCTCCCTGGAGTTCGCCAACGCCGGTCACAACTTCCCACTGCTGCTGCGCTCGGTGAACGGGAAGCCAGAGGCTCAAGCGCTCATCGCACGGGGAAACCGCCTGGGTGACGTGCGCAACAGTCGCTATCAGCAAATTGGATGTGAGTTGCTCGCAGGCGATCTCATCTTCCTCTACACTGACGGCCTGACCGAATATCGAGACCCGCAGGGAAGAGAGTACACGGAACGGAGGCTGCGACGGCTGCTGCTGAGTCATTGCCACTTAGAGCCCGACGCCATCCTGTCCAAAGTGCTCTCTGACCTGTCGGAGTTCGCTGGCAACGCACCGCAAGAGGACGACATCACCATCGTAGTCGTGAGAGTCGGAGGCTGAACATCGTGACGCTGAATCCCCCAGCCACAATCCGGACCGTGCTCGCGGGCGCCTTTGTCGGGACCCTGCTCGTGCTCAGTCTCGGCGGAATCGGCCTCGCCCAGAGCCGATACTCGACCAGCGAGGCTCAAGAGCTGCTGGACAAGGGCATCAAGATTGAGAAGACGGCCGAGTCCAGCAACGACCTCGAATTGTATGAGGAGGCCGCCGAGAGCTACGCAGACGCCCTAGATGCCGACCCGACTTTGACCAAAGCCTCCGTGCGCTTGGGCTATGTTCTTTACGTGCTCAAGCGACACAAGGACGCGGTCGCGATGTTGCGCAAGGCGCTGGACCACTCCAACGGCGATCTCGAAGTCGAGCACACCCTGGGCATCAACCTCTATCAGCTCGGGCAGGAAGACGAGGCGGTAGCTCACTTGCAGAAGGTCATCGACGGCGGAGTCGAGCTGCCGGAGGCTTATTTCATCCTTGGGAAATACGCCATCGAGAGAGGCGACATGGAGACCGCCGACGCGCATTTCTCCAAGTACCGGGAGCTCAATCCCAGTGACCCCCAGGGAAACAGGGCGTTGGCCAGTATCCACATCAAAGTCGGCGCCTACGATGAGGCCTTGGACGACCTCAACCGCGTCATCGCCCTGGAGCCGGATGACATCAACGCCTACATCTCGCGAGCCGCGGTGCATTTCGAGGAGCAGCGCTATGATGAGGCCATCGAATCCTACCTCTACGCCCTCAAGCTCAACCCAACCTCCCTGAAGATTCGCTACGACCTAGCCAGCGTCCACTACATCGCGAAGGACTACGACAAAGCGCAGAGGGAATTCGAGATCATCCTCGAGGCCGACCCCGAACACTTCGCGGCCCTCTATTTCCGCTCCTCCGCGCTGCTGGCCAAGGGTGACACTGCCGCCGCCAAAGAGGGCTTCCTCAAGCTCCTGGAGCTGAAGGAGGATTACGAGTTCGGGCGCCTCAAATTGGCGCAGGTTGCCTTGATCGAGGGCGATCTCGGTGGCGTTGTGAAGTGGCTCGACGACGCCTCGTCCTCCTCATCGACCAACCCAGATGTGCTTGCGCTCGCCGGCGAGCTCCACCGCAAGCTCGGCAACACCACACAGGCCATCGAGAACCACAACACACTCATCCAACTCGACCCAGAACGTGCCGAGTACCGCATGATGCTCGGCTTGGACTACATCGCCGCGAAGGATTTCGAGGGTGGAGTCCTCGAGTTTCGCACCGCTGCGGAGCGGGATCCTGCGAACCTCGGCGCCTGGAAGGGGCTCTCGGCCGCGATGCTCTACGACGCTTCGGCGCTGTCGAGCGAGGGCAAATACGACGAAGCTGTCAAGGTCCTCGAGCAGGCCTTGGAGCTGGACTTCCATCCGGTCGAGACCCGCGTCAACCTCGCCATCATGGCCCTCGCGGTGGACGATGTGGAGAGGGCGACCGACTACCTCTCCGACGTCAAGGCGCTCGACTCAGAGTCCCCGGCGGTGAGACGCCTGGACGCGCGGCTGATGGTCCACCGCGAACGCTATGAGGAGGCAGCAACCACCCTCGAGGCGTTGGCGCAAGAAGCCCCAGAGCAGATGACAGGCGCGAGCTGGCATGACCTCGCCGTCGCGCAGGGCAACCAAGAAAATTGGGAGCGCGCGCACGAGGCCATCGCGAAGGCCAAAGAACTCGGGATCGAGTCGCCCCGCAATCGCTCGCTGATCGCGGCTCGACTCGCCTTGTCTTTCGCCAAGAAGGAGCAATGGCGCAAGGCTGAAGACCTCTTCGACGAGGCCCTGCAAGATGTCGACTCGCTGAGCAGCGTCGAGCGGGTGAGGCTGGAATACGGTGTCGCGATCATCGCCCTGCGAAACGAGAAGTTTGGCCGTGCGGAGCGCTACCTCGAGTCGGTGCAGTCGGGTTACCAGCAGCTCTCGAAGAAGGAACGAAAGGCGGTGACGAACGCCAAGAAGCTCGATCTCAACCTCGAGTTGGCCTACGCCTACTACCGCGGAGGAAAGCCGGCGAAGGCGCTCGAGCTGCTCGACGAGAAACAGAAGGGAGAGGGCGATGAAGCCGCTCTCGTGCGAGCGATCCGAGAGAAGCTGGCGATCTCGGCGTATGACGAAGGGGATTACGCCACGACGATCGCGTTGCTCGAGAAGGCCGCGAAGCTCGACGAGACCCCTGACGTCCTTTTGAACCTCGCGGCGGCTCAGTACCAGTCGGGTCAACAAGGAAAAGCCGCGAAGATCTTCGAGCGATTCGCCGCCAAGGGCGTGGTCCAAGCCCTCCACAACTACGCCATATACCTCGACAACGTCGCCAATCAGCCAGAAGAAGCCCTGAAATACTATCAGGACTATGTCGCCAAAGGTGGCCCCCAAAAAACCGAGGTCGAAAAGATCATCGAGATGAAGCGGCGCGTCTTCGGCTTGCAAGGAGGCGGCGATGACATCTGAGTTCGCACGAAACAGAATTCGGCGACGGATTCTCGCTGTTTGGGCCGTACTGGCTGTGTTCGTTGTCCTCCCCTGCAACGGGAACACGCAGGAGGACGTCTACAGCATTGCCCTCTTCACGCCAAACCTCGATTTCAAAGACGGAGTCGCCCGGAACTCCTTTGTCACCGAGATCGCCGCGACGCTCAGTGACCAGACTGCCGTCACCTGGACAGCCAAAGCCTTCGCCCGACAGGCCGATTTCGAGAGCGAGCTGCGCAAGGAAGGCATCGATCTCGCCATCATCGATGGCGTCTATTTCGCCGCGAAGGGCAGCAAGATGACGCCGATCGCCTCGCTGAAGTCGGCGGGCGGGAGCGCCGAGTCCATGAAGGTCTATGTCCGCAGCGGAGTCGGCACATCCCTGCACGAGCTCAGAGGGAAAAAGCTCGTGATCGCCGAGTCCGGCGGCTACCTCGAGCGGATCATGAGCGGCGAGGTCCTCGGGGCCGAGATCGCGGCCGACGAGTTCTTCTCCGAAGTGCAGCGGGTCAAGGACGTTCGGTCCGCGATCAACGCTCTCGAGCTGGGAAACGCCGATGTCACGATGGCCTATGGCAGCTACGCCGAAGGTTTGAAGTCCGTCTTCGAAACCCCAGAGGTTCCCCTGCCAGTCATCGCCATCACCTCCAAGCGGCTCGATGGCGAGCTGCTCGACGAAGTGAAAAAGTCCGTCCGCAAGCTCACCACAACGGGCGCAGGGATGATCGCTGGGGCCGGCAGCTACAACGGCGACGCCGTCAGACGAATTAGGTCCATGGCAAGCAAGAAGCGCACGACCAGGACGCCAGAGCTCATCGTCCCTAATGATCTGGTCCTCGAGGTGGGGCGCCTTAACCTCCCGACAAAAGACAGCCTTCTCGAGCCCATTCAGGCAGGAGACGTCTTCATGCTTCCCGATCTCAATGACGTTGTGCCCGATCTGGAGGCCACATGGTGACCAGCGCTCCCCCTCTCGACTCCATCTTGCTCCTCGCAGGCGATCGCAAAGATCAGCGATTGCTCGCTAAGGCGCTAGGGGCGACGGGTTGTCTCGTCGAGTTCGCGGCCTCGCCGGAAGAGGCCGAGCGGTGCGTGAAGATCAAAGGGCCGCAGCTCATCGTCGCCGACTACGACCCTGACCCCAACGAGACGGGATGGTCCCTCGAGCGCTACGACAAGTTCCTCGAGTCCATCGCCGACATCGGTGACTCTCCTCGTCGCACGCGGGTGCTGCTGCTCGCCGACAAGAGACAGAAAGAAGAGCTCGGCTCGCTTTTTCGCCTGCCCTTTTTGACGAACCTAATCGCCAAGAATCACCCACTCGATCTGGACGAGCTGATCATCACCACCGCGAAGATTATCAACGGGGACATCTTTGGCATCGAAAAGTATCTCTGTTACGGAGTCAAACCCGTCACGCACATCGTACGCAGCAGCCGTGACAAGACCCCTTTGCTCGAGACGCTGGCTAACTACGCCACGGGCCTAGGCATCAACAAGCGGCTCGTGACCGTTGCGAAGAGCGTCGCCGACGAGTTGATCATGAACGCCATCTACAACGCCCCAGTGCGGGAGGACGGCTCTCGCCCGTACGCGCACGTCGCTAGGACTGACGCCGTCGATCTCGCCAGCCACGAAACCTGTCGCCTGACCTACGCGTGCGACGGACGCCAGCTGGTGATCGCGATGCTCGATCGCTTCGGCTCGCTCGCCGTCGAGACCATCCGCGAGTACTTACAGCGTTGCTTTGCGATGGGGGCAGACCAAATCGAGGTCAAACGGGGCGGCGCTGGGATGGGGCTGTATTTCATCGTCGAGGCGCTGAACAAGGTCATCATCAACATCTGCCCAGGCCGGGGCACAGAAGTCATCGGCGTGATCGACATCTCCGGGTCCTATCGAGACTACGCGGAGAAGAACAAGTCGTTTCACATCTTCTTGGCCTGAGACTCACCGCCGACTCTTCTTCACTGACCTTTGAGTGTGTCGAGGGAGTATGCCGTACACACTCGGCGAAACTCGCCATGGTGGTGTTTGTGCACCTCGAGCGGGTAGGCGCGGTCTGGTGCTTCAGGGCAGGCGGCGCGGGCGAGGCAAATCTCGGAACAGCCGCCTCCGGCCACGTGTCGTGCGCACGCCCTGAGGTCGATCGAATTTCGCTCGCTTCCTAGCACTGAGGTGGCTCGAAGCGAGCCACCTCGCGTCCTTGCGCTCGCGATCCGCTCGGCGAGGAGGTTCGACATCGCAGGGCAAACCGCGATGCAGTGGACTGTCGCGCAGTGGTCGCAAGCTCTGGCTGGTGTTTGGCCCGACTGTGCGACCTGCAGGATTGGGGAGCGGCTCAGCGCCTCGAGCATCGCGTCGTGTTCGGGCTGCTCGAGGTTGAGCTCGACGATGAGGCGCAGCGACCACCAGAGGCCGAACACAGGGTGGATGAGCAGCCCATGACGACTGCGGCGTGCCATCCCTGCACGTTCCGCCGCTGCCTGGAAATCCGTGGCAGGGATGCGACCAAAGGGCAGGATGAGGTCGACCGAATCGAAGTCCCTCAGGAGCTCTCGGAGCTCCTCGGAGACCACGCGGGTCTCGGACTCTATGGGGTCTGAGGAGTGCCCCGTGCGCAGGGCCGCCAAGGAGAAGTCCGCCGCGCTGCCAATGACAAGCGTGGTCCTAGACTCTTGCCGTGCGACCCCGACGGCACTGAGGTGGTGGCCTTCGAGGGCTCGTATGAATGGTTCAGCGGACCTTCCACCAGCGAACAAGTTTCCCCCCCAGGGTTGGGGCAAAACGGCTCACGGTCGGCGCCGGGCGGAAGCGGCCCGTCAGGCGAGCATCGGGTCGTCTTGCTCGAGAATGACGAGCTCGTCGTCGATCTGCGCCACGGCGGACTCAATGAATTCGAGCAGCTCCCTGCTCCTCTCATCGGTCATGTCGACGAAACGCACGCCAATTCCGCGGTTCGGTTTCGCAACGTTGCGGACGATCTGACAGCTGATGTCGAAGCCCTCGGCGGTCTTGGGGTGAACCAGGATAAGGTCGAGAGTGTCCCCCTCGGTGTGGGGTTGTGTGGTGAGAATAAAGGCCCCACCTGCAGAGATGTTGGTCGTTCGGGTATTCTCGACGGAATCGCCGATGATCTTGACGTCCCATGAGGTCGAGTGCCGCACGCTCATTCGCTTGATCGAGTCGATGGGGGGCGGGTTGTCGACGCGTTGAAGTGGGACCGGGGGCGGTTCGCCGTTGGGTGTAGCGCAATCGATCGTGAGGTTCTTGACCCATTCGGTCCAGCGCTTGCGCGCGAGCGGGCCGAGACCATAGAGCTGAATTCCCATCCCTGGAGGCGAGTCCATGGTGAGGGTGCCCGGGGTTGGCAAGACGCGGTGGACGACCATCGCCAACACGTGCAGCTCCTGTCCGTCGCTCGCGACAGGAACGCGCAACCGGATGAGCCGCCGGACGGGCGCTGGATCATCGGTCTTGATGAACATTCCGCGCTCGGAAATATCAATAGCGCGGAGGCTCCGGTTCCCCGAGTTCTCGAGGACCGTGACACCGATTTCCAGGTGAATTCTGGATGAGTTGCGTCGCTCGTTTGACATCATTCAACGCGGTTGAAGAGCCATCCTCCTCACTCGATCAGCGTCAAAGCTAGAGCCGGAGAGAGGCCATGGGAGTATGGTCAAACAGGTGTGGAATTGCAAAGGCTTTTGGGGCTCGACCGGATATTTTGGAGTCGACACTTCCATTTAAAAATACAACACTTGCCGATGGGCGCCCAGCTTTGGCGGGGCATTTCTCGCTTCCGGAGGCGGGGTGGGTCGAGCACCGACATTTGCCCCAATCCAACGCTGTGATACCTTCAGCCGAACGTTGCCCTGACCCCCCATGCGGCAGCACTCCCCAGAAACTGGCTTTCCACGCGCTCTGTCGCACTTCCACACACGACTTCAACAGGTTGGGCTTTTCCCCATGAAGACGACCTATTTTATCGCCGTCCTCATCGTTGTCTGCTCATTAACGAGCAGCGCCTATGCCCAAAACGAGTCGGAGCCCGTGAGCATTCCTGCGGCTCTCGTCGAGGCTCCTACCAAAGACAACCTCGCGGTGGAGTACGAGGAGGTCGCCGCTGTCCGAGTGCTCGAGAGGAGGCTCTTGCCATCCTCCGAGTCACGAGTGAACAAGCTGGAGCTTGGGTACGGAGTGGGCGCTGCAGACCGCCTAGCGCTGGCCGGTGAACCTCCAGTCAAGGTCCTCACGAGGACCGCAGCGAAGGAGACGGTGGGGCTCTCAGGAAGTGGCCTGCAGGTCAACCTCGATCCACAGCTCTTCGATGCCCTCGAACAAATCAAGAGCGACCTCATGCAAGGCACGGCTGAGGCCGATGGGAGCTTCGTTCTGCCCTTCGGAATCGAATGTGCTGACCAGCCCTCTGTCCAACGTTACCTCGCCCTCTTCACCGACCAAGGGAGCAAGACCCTGAAGGTTTGGATGCAACGCTCGGGGAGATGGCGGCCTTTGATTCTGGAGATCCTGCAGGAAGAAGCGGTTCCGCGAGACCTGCTCTTCCTTGCGATGATCGAGAGCGGCTTCAAGACCCAGGTGAAAAGCCCCGCAAATGCAGGTGGAATGTGGCAGTTCATTCCGGGCACCGCCCTGGACATGGGCCTGCGGATCGACGCCTACGTCGACGAGCGTTTCGACCCCATCAAAGCGACCCGCGCGGCAGCAATTTACCTCAAGCGCCAGCACGCCAAGTTCGGGAGCTGGCCACTCGCCATGGCCGCCTACAACGGTGGGGCGGGGACTGTCTCCAAGGCCATCGACACCTACAACTCGAACGACTACTTTCAGCTCGTCGAGTATGGGGCGATGTACGACGAGACACGCCGCTATGTGCCCAAGATCATGGCTGCTGCCTTGGTGGCCAACAATCCAAAGAGCTTCGGCTTCGATGGACTGGCCTCCGACCCGGCCTGGGACTACGACGAGGTCGAGGTCCCTGGCGACGTGCGCTTGAGCCTTCTCGCCGATGCAGTGGGCTCGACGCTCGAGGAGCTCGAGGAGCTCAATCCGGAGTTGCTGCTCAAGCAAACGCCTCCAGATCGGGAGACGTACACGCTCAGGATTCCCGCCGGCACCGGCTCCTTGTTCGTCGAGAACTTCGACAACTTGGTGGAGAAGTACGGCAAGAAGCACGAGCGAATCACCCTGCGCTTCGGTGAGACCATCGAGAGGGTCGCCCAGAAAACCGGCGTACCCACTCGAGTGCTAAGGGAGATCAACGGCTTCGCCAACAAGGAACGCGCTCCCTACGGGACGACCCTCCTCGTCCCTACAAAGGGCCGATCGGCCGTCGAGCCAGAGTCGCCCTCGAAGGAGATGCGAGTCGTGTTGGTGCCCAAAGAAGAGTTCACCTTCGAAGGTCGAGAGCGGGTCTTCTACGATGTCAACAAGGGCGACACCCTCGAGGAGATCGCCGATCACTTCGGGCTGCGAAAGGTGCAGGTCGCGCTGTGGAACGACCTTGACGCGACGGCCAAGCTCCGTGAAGGCTTGACCCTGCAGCTCTTCCTGCCGCAGGACCACGCGACCGACGCGATTCTCTCGCTGGAGAGCGAGGTGCGGGCCCTCGAGATCGGCTCCGAAGAGTACGAGGATTGGACCCAATCCAAGACGCAGTCCGAGGGCAACCGAACGACCTACAAGGTCCAGAAGGGCGACTCCGTCTCGAAGATCGCGAAGAAGTTCTCTGTGAAGAGCACCGACCTGATTCGCTGGAACAACCTCGACTCGAAGGGTACGATCCGCTTGGGGATGCGACTCGTCATTCAAGGCAGCGCCGCCAAGCAAGCCAAGCCGAAGAAAAAACAGAAGAAGTGACTTCGGACCTGCATGTCGTTGGCGCGGAGTCCTTCGCGCGCGCCTTCGCGGCCGTGCGCGCCGCTGAGACGCCATTCGTCTGGCTTTGGGCGTTGGTTTCCACGGGCTGTTCTGTGTGGGGTGGGCTCGCCGACGTGACTTTCCTCGCCTCGCCAACTCCTGAGGCGCCGCGTGGCGTTGGGCTAATCAGAAGGGCGGATCTCTATGTTGTCGGAGAGACCGCTGCGATCGCTCGAATCGCCACACAGACCCCACGTGATGGAAGGCTCTGGGCCTGCGAGAGGGACTGGACCGACGAGCGTTCTTATAGCGTTCGTGGACATTACCTTCACCTTCGCCATGCGGCGTGCGCTTCGCCGCATGGATCGCGGTGGAGCTGTGGACTTGCCCAGAGTAGAGACCGAACCTCGCTGTCTCACGCGCTGTCACGGCAGTATGGCGAGGCGCGCATCGACCTCGACGCCTTGCTCGAGGCTGGACACCTGTGGGTCGCCCGAGACGCGGGTTCGGTGATCGCTACGGCACTCACCGTCGAGGTTGAGGGCTTCGAGTCCCTGTCCGGACTCTGGACGGCTCCAGAGTGGCGCCGAAAAGGGGTGGGTGGCGCACTGGTTCGCCGCATCCTCTCGAGCTCTTGTGCTCGCGGGACACCTTGTATTCTCAACGTCGAGGCCAGCAACCATGCGGCATTGTCGCTCTACAGACGGGCCGGGTTCCAAGGACACTCGGCGTCGCTGGAGCTCGAGAGACGATGAGTGACAGGGGCACTGAAGGCGATCGCCGCCTTTGGGTGGCCTGTCGACAGGGGCACTGAAGGCGATCGCCGCCTTTGGGTGGCCTGTCGACAGGGGCACTGAAGGCGATCGCCGCCTCTAGCTCGAGAGGCCGAGGAGATGGCCGCTCTTCTTTTTCTTTGTGGTCAGGTAGCGCTGGTTGTGGGGGTTGGCGGGCACGAGAATGGGGGTGCGCGCACAAACGGTCACGCCATTTTCCTCCAACCCTACGATCTTTTTCGGATTGTTGGTCATCAGGTTGACCGACTCCACGCCGAGGAGGTCGAACATTCTCGCTGCGACGTCGTACTCGCGCAGGTCGTCGTCGAAACCCAGATGGTAGTTCGCTTCGACGGTGTCGAGGCCCGTGTCCTGTAGCGCGTAGGCCGCGATCTTGTTGGCGAGGCCGATGCCACGGCCCTCTTGGCGCATGTAGAGAATAAGGCCGCACTCGAGGTCACCGAGCTGTTCGAGGGCGACCTCCAGCTGTTGTCTGCAATCACAGCGTAACGAGCCGAAGACGTCCCCTGTCAGACACTCGGAGTGTAGGCGAGTCGGTACGTTCTCTGCGCCGTTCACGTCCCCGTGGATCAGGGCGACGTGGTCCTTGTGATCCTTGTTGTTTCTGAAGGCGACGATACGGAAGTGCCCGTACCGCGTGGGCAGCTTTGCTTCTGCAACGATCTCCACGCTCAGGGGCTCCTGAGAGAGGTCGGGCAGCGGTCGGGTCACTTCGTTGAAGGCGTTCTGTATCTGCGTAATGATCGACATGGGATTTCAACCGTTGGCATTCGTGCGCGGCAAGGGCGGCATACGATTCGTCGTGGACTCGCGAACCCGACCAGTGGTCTCTCGGTTGCGTCGCTTTGCCTCGCGTCTCGACGAGAAATTTCCTGGTTTCGCTCGGCGCGCTCACGGTACGTCAACAGGGGGTCCACAGATCGAGAATCTGGTGGCGCCGACATCATGACCCCCCACGAACTCTTTTCAAGATTCTTTTGCTGCGCTGGGCACTTGACTCCATCGGTAGTGGGTGGTGTGGGCGGTGCCAGTCGCTAGCTCACCGCTCCGATAATCGCGAGAACGACCCCTATCACAGCCGAGCCGATCGCCGAAGCAAACATGACCTGAGCGGTCTTTTGCGCGCTGCCTACCATCTCTTCTTTTGACCGCGTCGAGATGAATAACTTCTGTCCATCGGCTTTACGCATCGCCAGTTGCCCCATCTTATCATTGACCTGCCCCATAATGGTCACGCGGCGGTTCAGTGGCAGCACGTGCTCCTCATAGTGGTAGCCCAAAGTTCGGCGACCCGACCCTTGCATCATCGGTGGGGTCAACTGGAAACGGCCAAAGCCAATTCCCCCCAATCCACCCATGGTCGCTGGCTCGAACTTGGAGACCGACTCGATGAGCGAATCGAACTTGGCGCCGTCAGGGACCACCAACAACTTCCCGGTCTCGTCTTTGACGTAGAAGGGGCAGGACTCTTTCGTGTCGCTGACGACATCGGTTCCCGTTCGCGTCTTGCGGACTTGGTTGCCGTTGTTGTCCTTCTCCCAGTACTCCTCGTCGTACTTTCTGCGCACGGACATGCGGTAGTAGACGCAGGAGTGCTCGCCCAGTTGTGAAGTCAGAGGTTGGTCGCAGACGATGTCCCCCACCAGCTGTGCACTCTGCTCGAAGCTCCCGGCACCGAGCTCCGCTGCGATGGTGCCGGCCTCATCGAGCAGATCGGCGGTGTTGCGCTGCTCGAACATGCGCATCTCGTAGACCGACTTCAGCTTGAAACGGTGTGCGATGAAAAGACCAATGCCGACGACGATGAGGATGATTCCAAAGATGAGCATCAGACACCTCCTAAGACTCAAGGGGTTCTCACCACTCCTGCACGTCGCTCCCCACGGTCCCGGGCCCGCGTTCCTTCTTCTTGTCGGGGTCGATAGGCCCGTCGCCTTCGGGGACGCTCAGGTGGGGCTTGAGCGCGGTGTGCTCACGCACATGCACCAGCGCCCGCAGGTGCAGGGCGTTGAGGAGCAGCTTACGGAACGGCCCGAGAGGCTCCTGGAACACACACCCGCGGAACTCGAGATAGACGTAGATCGGCACGCTCTGCGGACCGTAGTCCAACTCTGCGGGCTGGTCGCCGGCGCGGAACACCGCCTCGTGGAACACAGGCATCGGACCGGCGTAACCAGTCTTGTGAAAAACCTCGTGGGCGGCGGGGCCTGGCTCCATGTAGATCTCGACCCAGTCCTTGCCAATCGCTTCGTCGATCGGCTTGGCAAAACCGCGAAACGCCAAGGTCTGAACCATGGTTCGGATGAGGTTGGTCGCCGCCTTGAAGCCAGGACTCGACGGCACGATCATCACGTCATATCGAGGGGGCGCTGTCTCTGACATGTCTTCTCTCCTGGTCTGTAATGGAGCGCCTCGAGAGGGGCGTCGGGGCAGCGGCGCCTATGCTACGGGGCCCTTTGTTTTCGCGCAAGTAAGCAGAACGACGAACTCGTGGCCAAGGCTTCCCAGGGCCGCGTGATGAGCCGACGACTCGGCTCCTTCAATGCAACGAATCGCAGTCAACGTTGGAGAGCTCGAACCCCAACTCGTGTAGGGACAGAGGTCCGCTCTCCATGGACTCTCCTTGTTCCGGAGCCAAGCACAACGAGAACCACTGGTCGATGAACCGTCGAGAGACCTCACAGCCCGGCCGCCAGGTGAAGGTTGATGGCGTCAACGGCATGGTAGAGCCCCCGTGGGTCAGGAACGGATTGGCTCGTGGTGCCAGGGCGACGGCGGGAAGGCATTCCTGGTTGCGACAGCGCAGTCCACCGGTGCAGATCGAGACCTCCAAGAGGAGGGGTTGTTCCTCCGGGTCGAGGAGGGTGTAGGCGACTTTTAGGTCGTCGCCGACTCGTTGAGTGGGACCGACGGCGATTAGAGTGGCGGCGCGGTCTGGGGGTGGGGGCAGGTCGCACCCTGCCAAAACAAGAACCCACCCCAAAAGAGCAGCGAGGAGCGCTAGAGGCCTCACGGGGCGGACTCCTCGAAGGGGGCCATGGCGGCGCGCAGAATGGCGCCGAGCTCTTCGTGCAGCAGACCGTTGGTGGCGAGGACGCGCGGGACGTGGGGATCGAAGGGGGAGCCGTCGATTTTGCTGACGCGGCCGCCGGCCTCCTCGACGAGCAGCCAGCCTGCGGCGGAGTCCCAGGGGTGCAGCCCGCTCTCCCAGTAGCCGTCGAACCAGCCGGCGGCGACCGAGGCCAGATCCAGGGCGGCGGAACCGGGTCTGCGGATGGCGTGGCAGCGGCGCAGGACCTCGGCGAAGACGACCCGGTTGTCGACCCGGCCCTCTTGGTGTCGGCCCGGCGCGAAGCCGGTCGCCAGGAGGGCGTCGCCGAGATGCTCGGTCTTGGAGACGGCGATGGGGCGTCCGTTGAGGCGCGCGCCCTCGCCTCTCATGGCTTCGAAGAAGTGGTTGGTGACGGGGTTGTAGACCACCCCAACCTCGGCCTGTCCGTCGACGATAAGGCCGATGGAGACGCAGAACCAGGGAAAGCCATGCGCCATATTCGTCGTCCCGTCGACGGGATCGAGGTACCACCGCGCTTCGGATTGCGCGCCGCCGACCGCATCGAGCGGGCGGTTGCCGCCGCTGAGCCCCTCCTCTTCGCCGAGCACCGAGCATTCGGGCGAGTGCCGCTCGAGGAGCTCGCGCAGGACGGCCTCGCAGCTCATGTCGATGCGGGTCACCAGGGAGTCGTCGCTCTTGATGTCGATCTGCAGCGGTTCGGCGAGGGCGAGCCGGATCGTCTCGCCGGCGCTGTGGGCAGCGAGCTTGGCGATCTCGAAATAGCGCTGGCGCGCGTTTCTTGTGAGCATTCACGGCCTTGGCATGCGGTCAGTTCTGGAAGCAGACGGAGAGCACCGTGCCGCCGTCGGCCGGGGCCTTGGTGAAGCAAGCGATGTCGAAGGTCTCGGGGCGCTCGGCCGGGCAGGCCTTGGTGCCATCGCCAGGGTTGATACATTTCAGCAGACAAAGCCCGGTGCCGCCTTGGTAGCCTGCGGTGGTGACGCAGGCCGAGCCGGTTGGACAGCCGCTCTGGGTGGTGCAGCGGGACGAACAATAGCCGCCATCGATGACCTTCGTCGAAGGCGAGGTCAAGAGGCAGAGTCCACCCATGCAGCCGGTGTCGTCGGTGCAGGCGGCGCCGATGGGGCCGCCCGCCAACGAGGTGCACGCGTCAAACCAGACCTGCGCGCCTTGAGCGTCGATCGTCGGCACGGAGGCGCAGTGAAATCCTGCTCCGCTGCAGCCGCTGCAGCCGAGAATGCAAGAGGGCGTGGAGGCCGAGCCGAGGCCCTTCACCGAGCAGACTTCGGTGGGCGCGCAGCCGTTCACTTCACAGCTGGGGGTCGAGCAGTAGCCTGCGCTCTCGGGCAGACAGACGCCGCCGGCGCAGTCGGCGCCGGCGCTGCAGGGGGCTCCTGTGGCCGCGCCGCTGGTGCAGTGGTCGACCAGACAGCGCCCGTTGGTGCACGCCGTCTCGGTGACGGTCTGGCCGCCAGGTGAGCAGCGAGCCAAGGTCTGGGTGTCCTTGCAGGTGGCCGAGTTGGCGACGCAGAAGGGCTCTGGGGGTTCGCATTGGTGGCCCACGCAGGTGTAGCCGTCGGGACAGGCGGTCTTCACGAGAGAGGTGCCGTCGGCCGTGCAGACCTCGAGGTGTGTGGCGTCGCTGCACAGGCTCACACCAGGGCTGCAGATGAGCTCGGTGCCGGGATCGCTGCCCGTGTCGAGGTCGAGAACCGAGGTGTCGGCGGCCGTCGAGTCGGTCACGGTGTCGCCTGGGGCGTTGGTGTCGCGATCGACGACCGACCCCTCGGCGCAGGAGAAGAGCAGCAGGGAGAGGGCGAGGAATTTCAGCACGGTGTTCATCGAGACGCTTCGGGTGGATGATTTCAATCGGCCCCCTCCCCCCGAAACGGGCCCGAACGGGAGAGGGGGAGTCCAGCTGGGGTTGCTGGTTCTTTGGCGGCCGCGGCCCAAGACCTCTAACGCTCGACAGGGTCGACGTGTTGGGGTGAGTCACGAAGGTAACAGCGAGCGAGGCCTCGAACAATTCTTTTGCTGGGTGTCGAATGCGCTCCGCGCCGTCGGGGGTCTCGCGTTCTGTTTTCGCGCAGAGTCGCAGAGCCGCAGAGAACGGTGGTGGGTTCCGTGGACGCGAAGGTTTGTTTGGGTTCTTGGAAAGAGCTCTTCGACAAGACCCTCTTTCGTCAGCTCCGCCCGTCTCGGTGGTCAGGTGAACTGCGTCACCCTCCCCATCAAGAGCCAAAAGCCTTGACCCGCTCGAGCCGTGGCGGCTGTCGAGAGCCCAAAGCCTTGACCCGCTCGAGGCGTGGCGGCTGTCGAGAGGAAAAAGCCTTGACCCGCTCGAGCCGTGGCGGCTGTCGAGAGGCAGAAGCCCGCTCGAGCCTTGGGGGACTGTCAACGAAGCAGCGACGACTGCTATGGCTTGCAAGGCCGAGCGCGTCATTTCTTAAGGGCGATGGCCTCGCTTCCACGCCAGCACACATGTGTTGCCGTGGTCGCGAGCGTGTGCTTCTGAAAAATGCCCGCTTCGTGACTCCACGCCCTATGTCGGTCGCTCGACCCATAAGCCCCAAAGAGAACGAACCGCCAACCATTCGCCGAGCGGATGACCGATTTTCGCACCGCAAGCAGGCGAAATGACGCGAAAATCGGTCGTGGGCAAGCGAGGCGACAGATCGAAATCGTCGGCCTCACGTGCGCGCTTGAGCGAGCGTTAGAGATGAGTGTACATTTCGCCGAGCGGATGATCGATTTTCGCACCGCAAGCAGGCGAAATGACGCGAAAATCGGTCGTGGGCAAGCGAGGCGACAGATCGAAATCGTCGGCCTCACGTGCGCGCTTGAGCGAGCGTTAGAGATGAGTGTACATTTTTGCGGCCAATGACCTCCAAAGTCGCGAAGTTCAAACCCAATCATCCGCATGAAGCACTACACCCTAGAGCAGCAGCGATTCGCGCTAGAGACTATCAAGTTAACCTGGACGCGCCTCGTCACCCGAGTGTGCCTCCAAAGCATGATGCGGCTACCCGCGTTCGAATTGGGGACGTCGAAAGATTGGGGGCGATGGGCCCCGGCGACTCGCACGTTCACCATCAACATGAGGCTCGCCGTGGAGTTCGCCGGTCACGCAGACTTCGTGGACACGGTGGCCCATGAGCTGGCTCACCAATGGGTGAGCGAGGTCGTCGGTGGGTACGAGTCCCCTCACGGCCCGTTGTGGAAAAGGGGCGCCCGCATGTTTGGCGCCGACCCTCGCGCCACAGCCAAAGACCAGCTCGAAGCCCTCTGCACGGGGCTCAGCCCCGATGACGCGCGCGTGGCAGGGAAGGTCAAGAAACTCCTGGCTCTCGCCGGCTCCTCGAACGAAAACGAGGCGGAGCTGGCCGCCTTGAGGGCCCGGGAGCTGATGTGCCGACACAAGCTCGACGCCTCTCACGGGGAGCCGCGGTGGGGCTACAAGACGCTCGGCGAGCCCTGGAAACGACGCCCGCGCTGGCTCTACATCATCTCGAACATTCTCAAAAACTTCTACGACGTGGAGACGCTCTGGCTGTCGGAGTTCGACTTCGAATACGACAGGGAGGTGCACGGGGGCCGGACGGTCGCGAAGGTGCTGGAGGTCACCGGGACCCCCGCGGCTGTCGCCGTCGCCGAGTACGTGTACGACTTCCTCATCCGCGAGGGCGAGCGCAGGCTCGAGGATTACCGCCGGAAAGGGGGCCGGACGTCAATGACGGCGCGGACGAACTTTTTGCTGGGTCTCCACGATGGATTTCGCTCCAAACTCCAGGAGCAGACGGAGGCCTTGGAGCGAGACCCTGAGCAAAGCGCGTTGGTCCTGGTGAAAGACCCGAAGTTGAGTGAGTTCTTTCACGCCCGCTATCCACGAATCCATTTCGTTACCCAGAGCTCCAGGATCAAGCAAGACGAGGCCGCTCGCTCCGAGGGGAGACGCCAGGGGAGGGAGATGACCATCCTCGAGGCGGTGTCGAGCAATGGCGATGGCCCGGTGAGGGCGTTGCCGCATTTGCGCTAGAATTCGCCACCCATCAAGGGTCAACTAAGTTCGCTAAGCGGCCGGCCACGTAGATATTCTTGTCTAGCGGTCAACGGCCAGCAAAAGAATTGTCTTCTTGCTTGGGCGATGGTTCGTGACAGGCTAGGCGGGTTTTCAACGCAAGGCTGATGGGGTCCGCGCTGGGGCTTACTCGCCGAGTGCGCCCGATCGGGCTCCTGGCCGCGCGGTCGGGCCACCGTGCGCAGCGTTGTCGCGGTCCAGGGGTGCGGGGCGTCGCGGCCGGACAGCCGTCGCCCCCCCCCGCACCCAATCCGCCCAGGCGCCCTCTGAGGTCGGCTAGGGCTCCCGGCCCCGCAAGCCCCCAGCTCGACGCACGCTGCTCCGGTGCTTGAAAGAGCCAGAGAGGGTTGCCCGACCCGGAACACCACGTCCTTGCGTACAGGGCCCGACTCGATAGACGGACAAAAAGGCGCTAGGGTTGTGCGGCGGCGCGGTTCGCTTCAGCGTAGATTTTCTCGAGCTCTGCGCGGCGCTTGTCGATGGCTTTCTTGTCTCGACGGTAGATGTCGGAGAGGAAGGCGACCTGGCCCGAGTCGTCGACACGGGTGTTGAAGTATTCGGTTTGGACCGGCACAGGGGTCTTGAGGTTGTAAGTCTTCGACTGCAGCGGCGTGGTGTTGAGGATCTGCTGGACCTGCTTGGCGTTCCACTGCCCGTCCTGAGTCAGCATGAACTCGGCGAAGTCGAGGGGATCTTGGACGCGCATGCAGCCGTGGCTGAAGGCGCGGATGGGATTCTTGAAGAGTCCCCTCGAGTTGGTGTCGTGGAGGTAGGTCTCGAAGGGGTTGGGGAAGATGAACTTCACCCGTCCCAGCGCGTTGTCGTCCCCAGGCAGCTGGCGGACATACGACCACGCGGGGCGGTCTGGGTTCACGATCTCGAAGCCGTTCTCTTCGTAGTAGAGGGGATTCTCCAGGACTTTGGGCTCGAGCTCCTCGGTTCGGATGCGGATCGGCACGTTCCAGTACGGGTTGTAGATGATGTACTCCATGAACGCGTTCTGGGTCTGCGTCTGGTTGGGCCGAATGATCTCGTTGTTCTCGTCCAGAACGACCTCTTTGGTGACCATGTCGCGCTGCGCGTCGTTGTTCCCGATCACGATGCGGAAGCGCATCTTGCGCTCGCCGTGCTGCCAGACCTCGGCATGGAAATCGGGCAAGTTGATGAAGATGTAGTAGTCGAAGGCGCCGAGGAGGGTCTTGCGGTAGCGCTCGAGGGTGACGTCGATCTTGGCCAAGCGGTCTTCGACCGGGATGTTGACGTTGTCGATGAGCTCTTGGTCGAGGTTGCTCTTGACCTTCATCTGGTGGACGTCTTGGTAGAGCTTGATGGCCTCGACGAGGTCGTCGTCATAGACGTCGTCGATGGTTCCCACCGTGTACCCTTCGATGGCGAGGCGCTCTTTGAGCCGGGAGAGGCCTGGGTTCTTCTTGCCGCGCTTGAGCTTCTTGACGTTGGCGATGGAGACCTCTCCCCAGCCTCCAGCCGCTGCGATGTCGGCGTAGCGCTGTCGAGCTTCGACGAGCTTGGGGTACATGGGGTGTTTGGGAAGGAGCGTGTTCAGGGCGACCTTCGCCCCGTAGTTCTTGAGGTGCAGGAAGAAGGCGCCCACGCGGGCTCGGTATCGCGTCTCTTTCTTCGCCCACTTCTTGAACGGGTTGAGCTGTGGGGTGTTGTCGGGGTGCCCCAGTCTCATCTCCGACGCGTAGCGTCCGAGCTGCAGTCCGAGGGTGGCTTCGACTTTCGCGGAGACGCCGTGCAGGCGGTGGCTGAGGAACGCCAAGGTCGCGAGGCGCTGACCGAGCCGCGGCATGGGATTTTGTTCGCCTTCGGTGCTGAGTGCGGCGTAGAGCGTCTCGAGCGCCTTGCCATCGGAGGGGTCGAGCTCGGTGCGTTCGGCCCAGTCGGCGACGGCGAGCCAGTCTTCTTCGGTGGGATTGAAGTGCTTGAGCTCGTCGAAGCCAGCGCTCATCTCGTCGAGCTGTTGTTTCGCCTCCAGGAAGCTGGCTGGTGCTGGATACTCTCGGCTCAAGGCGTGCTGGTGGGCGAGCCCCAAGGTGTTGGCGACCGCTTCGGCGTCGGACATCCACTTGGAGTGGTCGAGGATGAGGGTCTCGAAGGCGGCCTCTTCGTAGACGGACCAGGTCGCCTGGTCGGCTTGGGAATCGTGGTCGAGTTGAGCGCGAAGTTGGGTCTCGAGTGCTTCACGAATGGGCGGCGTGGGGAGCTCGCCCATCCGCTCGGTGAACACGGCCTGGGCTTCGCCAAGCAGCTCGTCGAGGCTCTTGGCTTCCCCAGTGCTCGGGTCGGTCGTCGAAGGTTTGTTGGGACCACAGGCGACGAGCAGCAGGGCGAACAGGCCGAAGGCGATCCACGATTTTGGATGGGGCAACGGTGTCATAGGGTTCGAAATCATGGTCTTTCCCCGGAACTGTTCGCTTCGAGCACGAACTGAGCACGTCGATTCTCGGAGAGCCAGGAGGAACCGACTCGCTCATTATTAAGCATCGAGCGGCCCGCTGCACATTCCCGAGGTCGCGACCGCGACATTTGTGTCCTTATGAGCTTCCCTACAAAATCATTTGGGTGGAGGCAGGGCTCTGCCCTGACCCGCCGGGGGACTTTGTCCCCCGGACCCCCTTTCGCTTTTTTCTTTCTTGCAGTCCGGCCAGCGACCGGAGGCTTCCCGCCTCAACGGGAGTTAAATTATTGCACTTCAGGGGTACCGAAGTTTGTCCAGCGGTGGAAACCTATCGAGAATCTTCCACGATGAGTCCGCCTGGACCGACGTTCATGGGGACCGAAGACCCGGTTAAACTCTGCTGCAACGAGAGTGCGCACTGGATGCCGCGAACCCGGCGCAAAACTTGGACATCGAGGTTTTGTAGGGAAGCTCTTATGTCTTCGTTGGTTGCGCGTTCCTGCGCGGGCAGTGGTTCGTCGGGCGGCGATCGCTGCTTCGTCCCGTCAGAGGCAGGGAAACCGCGTGGTTTCCAGGGATAAAAAGAGTCTCTTGACAGGCGCAAGAACCCGTCAATAATGACGCCGCCCTCCGCAAATGCGGCTCTGTGTTCACCAGCGGTTCGACGTGGAACGCGACTTGCGTTCACCGGCTCCGTCACAGCGTCCCCTCCTGCGCTCCCTCTGTCGTCTTCATCCTGTTGTTGGAGCTGGTCGTGTCCGAAACTACCGTCAAACGCAATCCCTTGATGACTCTCGCTGCTCGCGTGCGGTCTCAAGAGTTCGCCCGTTTCCTCAAGTTCGCGATCGTCGGCGGCTCTGGTGTCGTGGTGAACATGGGCATGCTCTGGCTCGGGAAGGTCTTCATCTTCAACGCGATGTCGCATCAGAGCGCCATCGCCTGGGCTGGATTTTTCGCCATCGCCATCTCTATCCTCACCAACTTCTTGTTGAATGACGGCTGGACCTGGAGCGATCGACGAGCGGATGGGGTGCGCGCCTTCCTGGTGAGGATGGGCAAATACGTGCTGGTTGCCTCGGTCGCCGGGGTGGTGCAGTGGCTCATCCTGCAAGGTTTCGTGCACGTGGGAGTGCACTACCTCCTGTCTAATCTGGTCGGCATCGCGGCGGGTATCGTGATGAACTACTGCGCCAACAACTGGTGGACGTTCCGCTCGATCGCTGAAGAGTGACCCAGAATTCGCCGAAAAGCGAAACGCCAGACAGGAGGCCCCGTCTGGCGTTTGTGTTTGTCGTTTCTCGTATGTCGACTGGCATGGGGGACGACAAGTCCACCAGGAACTTTCGCCAACGACACCGAATCCGCCGGGATTGGTCCAATCCAGCCGCAGGCCTAACTAAGGAGTCGTCAGGAAACAACCTGCCCGTTTGGGCATCGCCAGAGGCGTGATGGCAGCGTCGGTCTGCTTCGACGATGCTGGGCATCGCCTGCATCGACCTCCTTGCCCTCCCACCTCTGACTTCGCCCAAATGCGCATTTTGTTCCCGGACGACTCCTA
>Ga0210044_10000416_pt1 | contig 64280 bp, 51 predicted proteins | sample CryGey13umfilter_2_FD_183959 | JGI IMG/M metagenome (GOLD analysis project Ga0210044, IMG submission 183959) | Groundwater microbial communities from aquifer in Utah, USA - Crystal Geyser 4/9/14 3 um filter (SPAdes) (version 2) | ecosystem: Environmental > Aquatic > Deep subsurface >... | reverse complement strand
CTTAAAACACGTCCGGTAGAATGTTGACACCGTTTCCGACTTTCCGAACGAGTATAATGTTGTAAAACAACGAATAGCAGGTTGTAAAGATGTCTCGACCATTTGATATATCAATAATAGAAAGGATTCCTATCCGGTAACCTTTTCCCTTGACTCTTATCATAGCAGGTCGGCGGGCTCGCCCCCGACATGGATGCCGATGGCGTCCTTAAATTATTCGATCGCAGGGGTCAAGTCGAAGATCCCTATTAATCGGGGACCCCTGCCTACCCACTCTCATTCCCTAAATCAGGTAGCCCCGTTTTCATTAGATCAGTAGGATGGGTCAACGCCCACTCAAACGACACCACCAATCAAACATGCTCTGAACTTGGCTTCGTCTATGTTGATGGACAAGCTGACCCATCTGTTCCCATTGGCGGTCAGCCCTCCTGGGCTGACGCTTCTGTTCGATGGGGATGGGGCAGACAAAAGCACCCTCTGAATGTTCTGGGCTGGCACAATAATCACAGAGTATTCCCTATACATGCTAATTGACCCATCCTACTAACAGCAACCTTTTTGTTTCTGGATAGGTGGGCATGGTACGTTACCGTACGAACAAAACACACAGCAATCGCCCGGCTTTGGCCTTATCACCTCTCCGCAACCTTTGCACTTATAATAAAACTGGCAAGCATCCTCTGGCATTTTCTCTGTCTCGGAGCGCCCGCATTGTGGACAAGTGACAGTGGATTCAAGAATTACATTCATTTCAAATTCCTCTCTGGTATCAAACACCTTGCTTGATATGGATTCCTGTAACATAACGCCACGCATGACCGTTTTCTAACCCGCCTGCGTGCGGGTTGAAATCAAGTAACCCACAGCTTGCTGTGGGATAACTAAAATTCATACGGAGCCAACTTGACGGAAACATCAACGCTTCTGCTATCCGGAAATCTTCCCACAGCAAGCTATGGGTTACCGGTTTGAGTCGATGCTATTGAGGCAATAGCTTAGATCGGCTGCTCAGGAACTATTTGCACCGCCCTTATTTTGGCTTTTACAAGCCCTGGCTTCGTCTGAACTATATCCACAAGATCCTCTGCATACTTGATAAGCTCATTGTTCATTTTCTTCAAGTCGGCGACAAGGTCCTGGTATTGAGGAAACTCCCGCTGCAGATCCTGAGGAGCTTTCTCCAAATTCTCCGCAGAAATCAGAGCTCTTTCCCACCATGTCCGGAATAGAGGATGCCACTGTGTCAAATGGGGCCGAATTCCATCGTTGAGAACCCTCAATACGAAATCTGAAATGCTTTTTTGTGTTTCCAGATAATGAGGACAGCATTCGGATAAAATGTCACGGGTTAAAGGAAATATTTCATGTAAAGAATCATATACTTGAGAGATAATATCGTGGGTTTCATCAAAGAGCAAAGCTGCCTTTCGAGTTTTTAATTGAACATACATCTTCCAAGCAAGGACTCTGTCCTGATCCGAGGCATCGTAGACGATGTTCCCTAATCCAAAAGGAATATTGAGTGTAATTTTCGATTTCTTATACCTCTTGTTCACAATAAACCAAACACAAATGGGAAGCGTCGCGCCAATGCACATACCGAGCCAAAATGCCCCTAGACTGACAACTTTGAGTGCTGTGTTTATGACAATCGATAGATTTTCGATTAAGGCAAATGTATTCGGCATCTCATGCCTTTCGGTTCTGGAATGCCCATTCAATCCAACCCGGGAACTTTTCAGGCTGCCAACCACCTACTGCGTTTTGGGGAATGCCCTTCGGAATCTGGCCAAAAGTCCCTTGAAGCCTGATTCCGAGAATTCCCTTCCCTTGCTTCAATCCTTCAGCAATTTCCCATTTTACCCATTCACTTTGCGCAGTCTTATTCCCGATAAGAACTACTATCACAGAGGCTGGCTGAATATACTCATCCCGAATTATATGGCATACGTAGTTTGTATCGTTGCTCTTTATGCGATGATCCAATTTATGATTGTAGAATTCAAATCCGTCCATGATATTTCGCAGACCGAGAAAACCATTTACCTGATGTGTATCATCATGGTCGAAACTTATAAAAATCCTACGCTTTGTCATACCGACGCCTCCGCTCATTGAGAGCTCACGTCTATCTGGCACTTGCATCGTCTAAAAATCATATCATCCTCATAGTCAAGAAATCAGGTTTGCAATAAGTAGCCCCACTTTCTGGAGGGCTCCAGTGACGCCGTTGATCGTGGCTATTGCCTGTAGCGAAAACCGAAACTCTCCATACATATAATCAATCACGAATAAAATCTATACTATCCGAAATATTAAAGCAACCCATTTTAGGGGTGTGACCCTGCAACGAACAAAAAGGAAATGGGCGGGGACTTGGTACAAATTCCCTTCACAAATTCACCCTTAAATCCCCAGAACACGGCGACAGTTAGTGTTTGCTAAAATTGTGCTATGAAAATATTAATTCTACGATATTCGGCGATACTCTCCGCCATCAAACGAATTTGGCATATCCCGCTAATAAACAAGCCATTAGGGGCTATATGAATATCCTCTAACGGCTTATGAAACTATGCGGGAGGCGGGACTTGAACCCGCATGCCTTTTGAGCACCACCCCCTCAAGATGGCGTGTCTGCCAGTTCCACCACTCCCGCAATCCTTTGTGCCGTCAGGTGGCTTCACCTGACAGAACGAATGCCACTGTCAGGTGGTCCCACCTGACAGCACCTCCAAATCGACTACGGCTATTTGCCTCCGCCACCGCCGCCTGATGGTGGTGGTTGTTTGGGAGTTATTTTCTGTGTGCCTTGAACTTTGCTGTTCGGTGTTTCGCCCAAATTAAACTTCTTCTTTATTTCCTCTTGCATCCGCTTCTGGTTGGCGGCTTTTTCTTCAGGAGTCTTCCCCGCTATCTCGGCAGTTCCCTGCTGACTCCCGGACGGAGGAACCACTATCGGTTGGGTTCCCTGCTGAATATCAGAAGGAGGGACGCCAGTCGGTTCGCCCATCGGCTGGCCACCGGTGTTCTGGCCAAGTTCTTTGCGAACAGCCGATTCCTGCGAGGTTCCACTGGTTGCCGGAGAAACGAAGGTCAATCCCAGGCAACTGATCATAAATAAAATTGCAAGGTAAGTAGTTGCTTTCGAAAGAAAAGTTGCGGCGCCTCGTCCGCCGAAAACCGCGCTGGTGAGCCCGCTTCCCCCAAAAGCTCCCGCCAGACCCTCGCCTTTGGATGACTGCAACAGCACTACCATTATCAATGCTATGCAAATCAAAATATGAATGATTATTAATAATGTGAACAACTTTCCTCCAGATTTTTATTATTCGCTAGTTATTTGGAAGCGCTGCGCGCTATCTTTTCGAAACTTTCCGCCTTGAGGGACGCTCCACCTACCAGGAAACCATCGATATTATTTTCGGCAATAAGCGCATCAGAATTATCGGAATTGACTGAACCGCCATAGAGGATGGTCAGCTCGTCCGCAACTTGATTCCCAAAATCCCTGGTCAGCTTCTCTCTGATAAACTTATGTGAGGATTCTGCTTGTTCCGGAGTGGCGGTTTTTCCGGTTCCTATGGCCCATACCGGTTCATAGCCGATAACCATATTACTCATCCAATCGGTCGGGAAACCCATCAAAGCCCCATCGAGTTGGGATTCTATCACCTTTTCGGTTAGACCCGCTTCCCTATCTTCAAGCTTCTCCCCTATGCATAATATCGGAATCAGACCAATTCCGAGGGCGGCTTGAAGCTTTTTGTTGATTAGCTCATCGGTATCCCCGAAAATGGCTCTGCGTTCGGAATGCCCTACGATTACATAATGGCAACCTGCCGATTTCAGCATCTCGCCTGATATCCCACTGGTGAATGCCCCGGATTTCTCATAATACAGATCCTGGGATCCCAGTTTAATCACCGATTTTTCGATGACTTTATGCACAGGTATCAGGTTTATATATGGAGGGCAAATCAGCAACTCCGCACCATTGAAACCCGTCAATCTGGCTTTTATCTCTTTTGCCAATTTGACAGCTTCGTCAGCCGTCGTATTCATTTTCCAATTGCCCGCAACGAGCTTTTTCCTCATTTTGTCAGGGTTCCTTTCATTTCTTATCTGTAAGCGCTTCCACCCCAGGCATCGCTTTCCCCTCCAAGAACTCCAAAGAAGCTCCGCCGCCGGTTGAGATATGGGTCATTTTATCCGCAAAACCCGCCTTCTTCACTGCCGCCGCCGAATCCCCGCCGCCAATGATCGTAGTGGCTCCTTTCCCGGTGATTTGGGCCAAAATCTGGGCAACTTCGATAGTCCCTTTGGCAAAAGCTTCTTTTTCGAATATACCCATCGGCCCATTCCAGAGCACCGTCTTGGCATCCGAGAGCTTTTCACGGAATAACCGTCTGGTTTTCGGCCCAATATCGACCCCAATCCAGCCTTCTGGAATTTCATCCGCAGGCGCGGTTTTGGTGTTGACTGCGTTGCTCTCAAGATCGGACGTTATGATGGAATCCACTGGCAGGACAAATTCACATTTCTCGGATTTGATCCTTTTGAGGATATCCTTGGCCATCTCCAGACGGTCTTCTTCCACCAACGAATTGCCTACCCTGTAACCTTTTGCCTTAAAAAAGGTAAAGGTCATCCCGCCACCGACCAGAATCCGATCGACTTTGGAAATCAAATTATTAATGACATCGATTTTCCCCGATATCTTGGCTCCCCCCAGTATGGCCACGAAGGGCCTTTTCGGTCTGGTTACGGCATTTCCCAAATACTCGATTTCCGCCTTCATTAAATAACCGGCTATTGATGGCTGGATAAGCCCCGGCACCCCCGCAGTGGAAGCGTGGGCTCTGTGCGCAGTCCCGAAGGCATCATTGACATAGACATCACCAAATTTGGCCAATGCTCTGGCCATTTCGGGATCGTTTTTCTCCTCGCCCGGGTAGAAGCGAAGGTTTTCCAAAAGAAGGCATTCCCCATTGGCAAGTGATTTGACCGTAGCATCAACCTTTTCACCAATGCAGTCATCGATAAATTTTACTTCATGGCTCAAAAGTCTTCCAAATGCGGCCGCCACTGGTCTCAATGAGAATTCAGGATTCTTTTGACCTTTTGGTCGCCCCAGATGGGACATAAGAATCGCCTTTCCGCCGGAATCGATTATTTTCCTCACCGTGGGAATAGTGGCGATTAATCGAGTATCGTCGGTAACTTCGCCGCCAGGTCCTATCGGGACATTAAAATCCACGCGGGTCAAAACCCGTTTACCCTTCAAATCAATATCATCGAGCGTAAGTTTCCTGAATGACACCCCAACTCCTCTATCTTGATCCACCCAGAATCCTAAGCATATCAACTACTCTGGCCGAAAAACCCCATTCATTATCATACCAGGAAAATACTTTCAAGAGGTTTTTATCCTTCACTATAGTTAAAAGGCTGTCATAAACTGACGAATGAGAATTGCCGACCACGTCTGATGAGACAATCGGATCAACACAATACTGGAGAATGCCTTTCATTCTTCCTTGCGATGCCGCTTTCATCGCATTGTTGACCGCCTCCACGGTGACTTCCTTTGAAGTCTCAACCACGAGGTCAACCAGAGAGCCGTCGGATACGGGTACACGCACCGCACAACCATCCATCTTGCCCTCCAATTCGGGTATGACCAACGAGATGGCCTTGGCGGCGCCGGTCGATGTAGGAATCATTGACAAGGCGGCGGCACGTGCCCGACGAAGATCTTTATGAGGCAGGTCCAGAATCCTCTGATCATTAGTATATGCGTGAATCGTGGTCATAACACCTTTAACAATACCAAAATTATCATAGATGACTTTGGCCACCGGGCCAAGGCAATTGGTAGTGCATGAGCCAATCGTGACAATATGGTCAGAGCCATGATTATATTTATCTTCATTAACTCCAATCACGAAAGTCGGCAACTTATCTTTGGCCGGGGCTGATATCAAAACCTTTTTGGCGCCGGCGGTTATATGCTTGCCGGCAGTACCTGCGCTCGTGAAAATGCCGGTAGATTCCAGGATAATCTCAGCGCCCAATTCCTTCCAAGGGAGATTCTCAGGATCTTTTTCGGCTGTCACCCGAGATCTTTGCTTCCCAACGACGATATAATCGCCATCGACCTTGACTTCATCCTTGAAAACGCCGTGAACTGAATCGTACTTAAGTAAATGCGCCAAAGTCTTGGCGTTAGTGATATCGTTCACCCCAACTATGTTAATGTCGCCTCGGGCAACGGCGATCCGGTAAACTAATCTGCCGATACGCCCAAATCCATTAATACCAACTTTCAAAGACATCATTCCTCCAGAAATCCTCAAGTTGAAATTTCCAGTTTCAAAGTTGCTAATAAAACTCAAATTCCTAATCATTGCAAGAAAAAAAAGCAGTTTTTTGCCTACTTCAAATCCAGCGCAAACCCGCAAAACCACTATGAAATTCGAATTTGCTTTAAATCGGGATAATGAACGAATGCCAGCTCAAGTTGGAGTTGGAATGAGGACGGAATAAATCCGTATGTATTAAGAAATGTTGATTTTGAAAAGAGAATTGGTTATATTAAAAAGCTTTTTATGAACAGGTTGATTATCAATTGACAAGGAGGAATCTTGGATAATATAAAAACAATGCGCGACTCCACATTCGGATTTTCGCGAGTTCCTGATGAAAAGATACTAGAATACGCCAATAATTGCGGGGCCAATCACTATGGGAGATTGGACTTGGTCGTGAGGAAATCCGAAGGGGTCTGGCTGACAAATATCCAAGGGGGAAAATATCTGGACTGCTTAGCCGCATATTCGGCCGCCAACCAAGGACACCATCACCCAAGAATCGTTCAGGCGGTGGTAAATGCCCTTCAAGGAAACTATGGTTCGGTGATTTCAAACATAGTTTATTCCGATGCGGCGGGGCTTTTTCTGAGGAAATTAGCCAATATGATTCCGCAGCTCGGCCCTCGCTTTGGAAATAATGGGAACAAAGTTCTCCCCAAGAATGGAGGTGTGGAATCGGTGGAAACTTCATTGAAATTCGCGCGCTATTATGGTTTCAAAGCGAAGGGGATTCCAGATGGGATGCAAGAAATTATCGTTTTCGATAACAATTTTCATGGCAGGATGATAACCACAATCTCGTTTTCCACTACTGAGAAATATAAGAAGGGCTTTGGACCGCTTACTCCCGGTTTCAAGTCGGTCGCGTATGGAAACCTTGATGCTGTCCAAAAAGCACTTACTAAGAATACTTGCGGCATTTTGGTAGAACCGATGCAGGGCGAGGGCGGGATGTATCAACCTCCAGATGGATTTCTCCGAGGTTTGCGGGAGATTGCAGACAAAAACGATTTGATGCTTATTTTCGATGAAATTCAGGTTGGTCTGGGCCGCACCGGCAAAATGCTCTGCTTCGAGCATGAAAACGTTATTCCCGATGGGATTATTTTGGGCAAAGCCCTTTCGGGCGGCCTATTGCCCCTCTCGGCATTTGTTACAAACACCAAACTGATGGATCTGGTTTTCCAACCCGGTTCGGATGGTTCCACTTTTGGCGGCTATCCATTGGCATGCGTGGCTGGAATCGCCGCGCTGGATGTTATTGTCGATGAAGCGCTTCCCGCACGCTCCGCCGAAATGGGGAGGATATTAAGGAACAAGATCGTTGATATTGCCGGGCGCTCTTCCCACGTAAAGGAAGTGCGAGGCCGGGGGTTGTTCATCGGTATCGAAGTCAAAGACGGCAATGCCATGGATTATTGCCGAAAGCTACTGGAACTTGGCGTCCTTGCCAATGACAGTCATGGGCATACTATCAGAATATCTCCGCCGTTGATCATCAATGAAAATGAAATTGATTACCTTATTGAAAAATTGGAAAAAGTCCTGGTTAATTAGTGTAGCTGGTCAGATATAAAGAACAAATTCCCGCAGTCCCTGATATGCGGGAATTTTTTATTTTGGCCGGCCGTGATAAAAAATAGATTCATCAAAAGCAACCAACTGCCGCCGTATCGATTCATAATTGATACTACTGCTGATACTTCGCAAAAACAATGGCGGCATTATGTCCACCGAAACCGAAGGAATTTGAAATGGCGATATTGATTTCCTTCTCGGTGAGGCGATTGGCGCAATAGTCCAAATCACATTCCGGGTCGGGAGTCTCCAGATTTATAGTTGGATGAATTTTATTATTTATTATGGATAAAACTGTGATGACAGCTTCAATAGCTCCTGCCGCCCCCAGGAGATGGCCAAGCGCCGACTTTGATGCATTAATAGGGATCCTATAGGCATAATCCCCAAAGACTTTTTTGATGGCTTTGGTTTCGGCCGGATCGCCTATCAACGTGGCGGTTCCGTGGGAATTGATATAATCAACTTCGTTGGGTCCAATGCCCGCATTTTGGAGCGCGGCTTTCATAGCCAAAGCGGCCCCACTTCCTTCCGGGTCAGGAGCTGAGATATGGTAAGCATCGGCAGACATCCCATAACCAATCATTTCCGCATAAATCCTCGCCCCTCTTCTTTGGGCATGCCCCAATTCCTCCAGGATTAAAACCGCCGAGCCCTCACCCAATACAAAACCATCGCGGTCCTTATCGAAGGGTTTTGAGGCCTTCTCCGGTTGATCATTTCTGGCAGAAATGGCCCTGATGGCGCTGAAACCCGCGATGGCAAAAGGGACAATGGGAGCATCGGTTCCACCCGCAACCATTATATCGGCTTCGTCGCTTTTTATAATCCTGAAGGCATCGCACAAGGCATTGGCGCTCGAGGCGCATGCAGAGGAAATGGCATAATTCGCCGCCTTCAAATTGAATTTTATGGAGAGCAGTCCGGGGGCCATGTCAGTGAACATCATTGCCACCAAAAAAGGAGATAACCTTCGATACCCTTGACTCAGATAAGTATCATATTGCCCCAGCATAGAGGTTATGCCCCCCGACTGATGTCCGATTATCGCGCCGGCTCTTTCCGGCGTAAATCCTTTTTTCATAAGTTCGCTGTCGGCAAACGCCTGACTGGCCGCAACCAACACATACTGATGGCTCAAATCAATACGCCGGATTTCCTTTCGGTCCAAATAATCCAGGGCATTGAAGTTCTTGATTTCAGCCGCAACTTTGGATGGTAAATCATTTGTATCAAATCTGGAAATCAGGCAGGTGCCGGAATGCCCGGCCAAAAGCCTTCTCCATAACTCATTGACATCTAAGCCCAACGAGCAAACAGCCCCAAGACCGGTAACAACAACTCTTCTTCTCTGGTTTTCCTGCTGCATATCCCTTACAATAACAATCTAACGAATTTTGCCGATGCCGGCATCTTCAATACGAATCGAATATCATTAATAATGATAATATCGACCACAATTATAATGCTTATTCTAAAGATGTGCAATACAATTGGCTTAAACCTCAAAAACATCGGTCAAATTACTTTAGTCCCAGCCGGAATAATTTTAAGAATAATTCCACCTTTGGGTTATTATGATGGCCGATAAATTCGACAATAATAATGGGAAAAGGGAAATATGGCTTATAGACAATCCTATAGATGAAAAGTGACGGAGAGTCATTGATGAACGAAAAAATCGCGATTATTGGCGGAGGCAATATTGGCAAAGCTATTGCCAAAGGCTTATTAGGATCGGGACAGGTTGATTCTGCGAATATGGCAATTACCAGAAGAAAAATCAATTTGCTGGATGAATTCGCTGAAAAGGGAATAAAAATAAATCAGGACAATAAGAAGGCCGTTCTGGAGTCAGAAATAATTATAATAGCGGTTGAACCCAAGCATCTCGTGGGAGTACTGCAGGAAATCAGGGGTGACCTTGATCATACCAAACATATCGTGGTGTCGATAGTTTCAGGGGTTTCTATCAGCGAAATTGCCAAGCAGATCGGTCAGGAGATACCGGTAATTCGGGCCATGCCCAATACCGCCGTGGCCATTGGTGAGTCTATGACCTGTCTTGCTTCTTTAAGAGGCAACGACCATGCCTTAGAGACTGTAAAGGATATTTTTGATTTAGTTGGGAAGACCATCATAATAGATGAAGAGCAGATGGTCGCGGCAACAGTTTTGGGAGCCTGCGGAATTGCATTTTTCCTGAGAGCAATTCGCTCAGCCTCTCAAGGAGGGATCGAAATAGGCTTCCATTTCGATGAGGCTTATGCCATTGCGGCGCAAACTGCCAAGGGAGCGGCATCCTTGCTTCTGGAGCAGAAGAACCATCCGGAAATAGAAATCGATAAAGTCACTACGCCTCGGGGATGCACGATATCGGGCTTAAATGAAATGGAGCACCGGGGATTTAGTTCAGCAATGATAAAGGGGATTACGACTTCGGCTTCAAAGCTAATCAAGATTAAAGAGAATGACTGAGGGCGGCCGCCAGGTGATTTCAATGAGGACGACATAATAGCATTTTTATTCCAATACCGGAAACCTCACCCCCGCATAAATAGTTGACATAATAATTACAGTTTTATATAATGTAAAAATGGAGTGCAATTTAGCCAATCCCGGATGTAAGCTAATTTTCGGAATAACCTCTATATTTATTCTTAATCTCTTACCTGTCTGATGAGTAAAATATCATTAAAGAAGGCCCGCGTAGTGTTATTGGGTTTGGATGGGGCCACATTTGATCTGCTGTTGCCCTGGATAAAGCAGGGAAAACTTCCCCACATGGAAAAACTCCTCAAAGATGGGGTTAACGCAGAGCTTGAATCGACCATCCCTTGCACGACGCCGGTAGCATGGTCAACTGTCTTCACCGGCAAGAATCCCGGAAAACATGGCATTTTCGATTTTCGGGAAAGCTTCCATCGCAACCCCGGCCGCCCGCTGATTTCACTTAATTCGATTCGGGCTACACGTTTATGGAAAATGCTGAATGCAACGGGAAAGAAGGCCATCTTATTGAATGTGCCCTTGACCTTCCCTCCTGAACCGTTGGATGGGATTATGGTAAGCGGGATGATGACGCCGTCCGAAAAAAGTAAATTTACCTATCCCTCTGAAATTAAAGGCGAATTATTGGCTCGCTTTCCTGATTATACTGTGGATATTGATATCCCAAAGTATGATACCCAGTTTCTTAAGGATGGCCTTGAATTCCTGGGAGATGTTGAGAAATCCTTCAAGGCCAGGAAAGATGCCTTCTTTTACTTTCTGAATGAAAAGCCCTGGGATTTTCTTTTCGCGGTCTTCATCCTCTCCGACCGTATCCAGCATCTCTTTTGGAAATATATCGATCCTAAAGATAATGAATTCCGGCAAACGGAACACGGTCAACAGTTGCATAATAGGATACTGGCGCTTTACCAGATGCAAGATGAGATGATCGGTGAGATTGCTTCAACCCTTCAGGAGTATGATTCCTTATTCATAATATCAGACCATGGCTTCGGGGGGACCGAAGCATATATCAATGTGAATACTCTGTTGGAAAAATGGGGCTATTTGAAATTAAAGCCGAAGGCCTTTGGGAAAAGAGTTTTTTTTAAAATATGGGAAATCGGCGAGAGCAATTTCGCCAAAAAACTCATTCCGGATTCAATTCAGCGCCAAGTCCGTTCGAGGATCCGAAAGACCCGAAGCTCATTCAAATCCGATTTGGAGGAACTAATAGATTATGATAACACAAAGGCGATATTTGCCTCGATACCATGCCAGGGAATCTATATAAACGCGACACTAAGCGATGGGACCTCTATGCCCGCTGAGGAATATGGGCGCTTACGTGATGAGCTAAAACATAAGCTTTTGGAATTGATCGATGATAAAACTGGCGAGAAAATAATGGATGCTGTATATTATCGGGAGGAGCTTTATAGCGGCCCCTACGTAAAATGGGCCCCAGATATTGTATTCATTGCCAGGAATTATGCTTATCTGGGCAGACATCATATTGGAGCGCCCAGTTCTATCAGCGATTACAGGGCGTTTCCGAACGGGTTTCACCGTCCCCAAGGGATATTTATCGCCTGCGGAAACGGGATCAAGACGAATGTCCGGCTTGAAAGATTTCACTTGCAGGATATAGCTCCCACCATACTATATAGCCTGGGCAACCCGATTCCCTCAGATATGGATGGTCGCGTGCTTGAAGACATTTATACCTCGGAATACCTTTCTGATCATCCGATCCTGAGCACTGATGAAAGCGATTCCCATTCCGAGAGTGAAATTGTATATTCCCAAAATGAAGCCGAGGAAATTCAGAGGCGATTGAGAAGCCTGGGATATATCGAGTAATTTTGACAGTTAGAAAGAGAGTATGAAGAAATTAATAGTAAATCTGGTCAAATTGTCTGTAACTGTTGTCATTCTAATCTTGATCTTCAAGAAATTTCAGATCGGTTGGGGAGACATCTCCACCGCAATTGCAGAAAGCAATCCCTGGTGGTTCGTAGTCGGGATACTCACTCAAGTGGCGGCAATTACATTCTCCATACTAAGATGGAGGGTTTTATTGGAATCGCAAGGATTAGCGGTTCCTTCTGGTCATTTAATCAAAACCTATCTCGTGGGACGCTTTTTGGGAACGTTTACCCCGACCGGGGTGGGGCTTGAAGCCTACAAAGCTTACGATATAGCCCGATATACTTCCCGTGGGACGGAATCTGTGACGGTAGTTTTTGTCGAAAAATTCCTAACGTTGCTGGCATTGAGTATTCTAATGCTGGTTACCCTGCCGATGATAAAATTGAATACGATGTTTATTGCGGTATTTTTCATCTTTTTCCTGGCGATACTGCTCATACTCCTGGTACTGATATTCAAGGCTTCAATATTAATGGGTATCCTTAAAATCCTTCCTCTTCGGAATAAGACCGAAGGACCTGCCAGCAAGGCGGTGGCCTCATTTGAGAATTTTAAGCATTCAAAAGGCGCCATGGGAATGGCGATTGTTTATGGGGTTGCCGTCTATCTTTTCCTGTTTTCCACTTTTTATACTAATGGCATGGCCTTGAGGATAGGCAAGAATCAGCCGGGAGACCTTTACCTGGCTCAATCAACCGAGAATGCACGGAATACGCTTCTAAAACATCATATTGAATTTATTGAGCAAAAAGAGCCAGGCAGTGGCATGATTGAAGTATTCCTGACCGATATTGAGCATCGGCAATTATCATCTGCTGACACCAAGTTTTCCACGGCAAACGATTCCAATTATCAGCGCAAGGGATTGGGTTTAAGCGATGTGCTGAAAGTCGGACCATTAACACAGATTGCGACCATGATTCCTCTTTCTATTGCCGGTATCGGGTTGCGGGAAGGGGCATTTGTGGGACTCCTAAAGTCTATGGGAGTATGGGTCGGTCAGAAGACAGTTTTGGCGGCAACTATGTGGTATTTCGTGTCAGTGTCGGTAAACATCTTCGGCGCCATCATCTTTTTGACCCGGCGCACCGATTATAAAGCGAAGATCACTAAAGAGGAATTTAAGAATGTTACATCTTAATGATGATCAAGCAATCAATATTTAAGGAATGACAATGTACGATATCAAACGACGGATGAATTTTTCATCTCATTTATCAACCGGTGCAGCTTCAGGCATCATCACCGGAGTCTTGGTTTCCATCTGGGAATCATTCGTAATAGTCGCCACATCAGGTGAGTTGACAGAAATCTGGCTCATTCCGTATGGCTTCATCTTATATGGTTTGGTATGCGGAATCATAGGCTTGATGATTGGCGTGGCCGGCAGTGTGATAGATCGGCTTCTCAAGATAAGACCCAAACTGGGCACAGGATTTCTCATCTACTTTTCCTTTATGTTTCTGATATTAAGCTTTATTGTGGGACGCTATCGCTATTTTCAGATTATTCTCGGTGCGGCTAAAGGGCTTGGCGTTTTGGACTATTCGATTTTACTCGCCGCAGTCATTGTCGGCACTGCCATCATTACATTTGTATGGAAGATATTTTCCGGTTTGGGACCGGTTAGGGCCATGTCTGGGCTGATTGGGGCCTGTATTTGGTTCGTGATACTGGTAATGGTTTCGCTGGCAACTGCTGGAATATACGGCACCAAGACCGTTAATCCCCCCGGCAAACCGGCCTTGGCATCCCAAATACCAGGCACAAATGTGATTTTGATAATTGTGGACACTTTGCGTCATGATAGATTATCGATAAATGGATACACAAAACACCGGACCCCGAATTTCGATGCTCTTGCATCGGATGCAATTAATTTTACCACCTGCGTTGCCCAATCAAGTTGGACAAAACCGCAAATTGCGACAATTCTCACCAGCTTATATGCATCCTCACACAAGGCAATGAGCAAGGCTGATATACTTCCTGATGCAATCGAAACCATTGCGGAAGTATTTTCTCAAAAAGGATATTACACCATCGGGATAGCCGATAATGTGAACATCGCCGAAGCATTCAATTTTCAACAAGGATATGATGAATATTATTTCCTAAAGCCGGAATACTATTTTCATGCCACAGAATCAGCCTTCAAGCTCTCTTTGTATGGGCTGGTTAGGGCAATCCGCGCCACTTTCTTTGCTAACGAATTCTGGCCACAGCATTTCTATCAGCCAGGAGAAGTGGTCAATGATAAGGCAATGGCGCTGCTTGAAACCATCAAGCAGAAACGTTTCTTTATGCTTATTCACTATATGGATCCGCACGATCCATTCTTCGTCCACAAATCTTTAGGTCGTGATTCTTACACCGGCGTAGGTTACGCCCGAGCCGCCAATCAGGACCCGCCAGCTTCGGTAGCAGGCCTTTACAGCGATACCTACGACGGAGAGGTTCTCTATTACGATGATATGCTTGGAGAGCTGGTCCAGTATTTGAAGAAAAACAGTTTATACGACAGTACAATCATTGTGCTGACCTCAGATCACGGTGAGGAATTTTATGAGCATAATAACTGGTGGCATGGCTATACGCTTTATGAAGAGGGGATTAGAGTGGCATTAATGATAAAGCCCGTTGCCGAGACTTTTCAGCCGCACATCGATACCACGATGGTCCGCAGTCTCGATATTGCGCCAACGATACTTGGTTTGGCTGGAATCGACCCGCCACCTTCGTGGCAGGGAGAAAACCTTTTCATGCGGACTGCAGAACCGGAATATATATTTTCTGAAGAAGAGTTAAGCGGCAATGACCTGTTATCAGTGCGCGGCCGCGAATGGAAGTATATCAAAGCCAATCCTGAGAACGGACGTGGCCTTAAACCCCAGGAGTTATATAGAATATCAGAAGATCCCCTGGAGAAAAATAATGTGGCTGAGTTGTATCCTGAGAAGGTCGCTGAGCTTGACCAGCTTCTCAAAGGGATGAAGCAATTGGCGGCAGGTCAGTCGGTCGCCGGCCACGAAACCGAGCTCGATGCGGTGACCCGGGAACGGCTGAAAGCGCTGGGCTATATCAAATGAGTGAATCGTACTGATGGAAAAAGGGGTAAGCAAATTATTTATAATCGGGATCGATGGAGGCGATCCCGATTTTATTTTGGGCCGGCTGAAAAAGCACCTTCCCAATATAAATAAACTCGCTGGAAAAGGGACTTATGGAACAGTGCTTTCCACTATTCCTCCAGCAACCATTCCAGCATGGAACTCTTTCTATACCGGGCTAAATCCCGGGGGGCACGGATTATACGATTTTACCACACCTCCGGACTATCACTACCGAGTGCATTTTATTAATTCTCGCCATAGAAAACCGACGACCTTTTGGCAACTCGCCGGCAATGCCGGAAAACGTTGCGCGGTGCTGAATTTCCCTTCATGCTACCCTCCCGAAAAGATTCAGGGGATTATGATATCCGGCTTCGACTGCCCCCTGCCATCGGGCGCAGACCGGAGCTTTATTGAGCCGCAAAATATTTATGATGAAATTATAAAGTGCTTCGGACCATACCGAATTTCGGGTTTTGACCAGGTGAACCTTGAGCCAGCTACTATGAGCAGTGCGGCGCAAAGCCTTTTGGAGACTGCCGAATATAAAGCAAAGGTCGCCGAATGGCTTCTGAAGAAAGAGAAATGGGATTTGTTTATGGTCCACTTTGGGGAAGTGGATGCCGCCTGTCATCATTTCTGGCGCTATTATGATTCCAATTCGCCAAGGCGACGCGGTGATGAAGGAACGCAGTTGGCTGAGGTCATTCCCAATGTGTATTCCAAGATTGACGAGATGATCGGTCTTATGATGAATTATATAGATGATAAATGGGCGGTACTACTGATATCTGATCATGGTTTTTCGGGGACCAGCAGGAATGTTTTTCACTTGAACAATCTACTTCAAAAAGCCGGGCTTCTTTCCTTCAAACATCAGGGAATCATCAGTGATTCATTTGTGAAGAAAGCCCTAAAATATCTTCCCGTCCCAGCCAGGAAGTACTTTTTTCGCGGATTGCTGTCAAAAGCGGCCGATAGAATCGAAGGCATAAGGCGTTGCGGAAATATTGACTTTTCCGGGACCAAGGCATTTTCGGAGGAGCTAAATTATTTTCCCTCTGTGCGTCTTAATTTGAAGGGGAAATATCATTCTGGCAATGTTGCTCGTTCGGATTCGAATAAGGTCCTTAAGGAGGTTGAATCAGCGCTTCGTGAATGCTACGACCTTGATGGAAATCCAATCATAAAAAACACCTATCGAGCTGAAGAAATCTATTTCGGTCAGTATGTCGATCAAGCTCCGGACTTGATAATCGAGATGAATAATCCGGGCGGCTATATTAATGGCCTATTACCATCCTCCATAGGGGGCCCGATGGCAAGGGAATTGAAAAGTGAAGAATATGCCGGGGGAAAAGGCAGTTTCCCGTGCGGGGGTCATCGCCGCCAAGGATTCTATATCTTCCATAATGCCCCCTATCCTGAAGCGGGCGATAAAGAATTAGAATTATTTGATTTTGCAACATTCATCCATTATATTTTAGACATAAAAGCAATGGAATTGCCTGATGGCTAATATTATCACAAATACTGAGAAAAATATCAATATCAAAATCCCGAGGGGCATTGAGAGCATTTCTGCGGTTCTTCCGGCCCATAATGAAGAAGAGAATATCACTGAAGCGGCTTTGCAAGCTATCAAAGCATTGCAACGTCTTCCTCTTGATGAATATGAAATAATCATCATCGATGATGGTTCATCTGACCACACCGCAGAATTGGTGGATAACCTGCGCGATGATTATAAGCACATTCGCTTGATCCGGCATCCCCAGAATCTCGGGTATGGCGGTAGCTTAAAATCCGGGCTACAGAACGCTACTGGAGATATGGTCTTTTTCACCGATGCTGACTTACAGTTTGACTTGAACGAACTTCCAGGATTTATTGAAGCTTTGGAGGATTGCGATATGGTCATCGGTTTTCGCGCCAAGAGGCCAGAGCATTTCATCCGGAGATTTAATGCGTTTTCGTGGGGATGGTTGATAAGATTTCTGTTTGGCTTAAAGGTTAGGGATATCGATTGCGCCTTCAAGCTATTTCGACGGGAATTGCTTCAATCCATCCACATGGAATCAATCGGGGCATTCATTAACAGCGAGATATTAATCCGCGCCAGAGATAATGACTTCAGGATTAAAGAGCTTCCGGTAACTCATTTTCCGAGAAAGGCAGGGAAAGCGTCCGGAGCCAGGCCAAAAACCATCATTCGTGCATTCAAGGAACTCTCCAAACTCTACAAACAACTAAAACACAACAATTGCCATCGACAGCAAAACCCCGCCTGCTTATCATAGCGGCAGTCAATCCTACCGGACTTTTTGGTTCTCAATTCTTGGTTCGACAGCATTTTGATATGTTTAAGAAAGCAGGGAATACCATTCGCCTGACGACCCCGAAATGTCATGGTGAGTTCAAAAGGAATGGACAGATAGATGAACAATCGGGACCATCTCTAAGAAAAATCGCAGATTTACGAAAGTTGCTCGCTTCCTCAGAGCAAGCCATCGAGGAATTCAAGCCTGATCTGATTCTGGCGCATAATTATGAAGCAGGGCTTATCGCAAAATCCTTGAAAAGACGGACTTCAATCCCTATCATTTATATTCCGCATGGATTATTAGAAAAAGAATTGCCCACTTATTATTCGAACCCGATTAAGAAACGTATTTTCCCGATTGTAGGGAAGATCCTCGACCGCAGGATATTTCGCAATGTTGATTATGTGGTAACCTTGACCGAACCCCTGAGGGAATACATCGGCAGAAAATATAAATTTAACCATATTTCAGCCATATCACCACCTTTCGAACCAATGGGTTGCCCGGAGAGCATCAAAATACCTCGTGATTTGGATGCGATATTTTATAGCGGCAATCCATACGGTTACCAGAATTTCGAATCATTGATAGACGTGATCCGTGCTGTCAGAAAACGAAACTCAAACTCGAAACTCATAATTGCCGCTAATCCCCCCAAACATAAATGGCAGAAAATATTAACTAATTTGAAGAAAGCGATTAGATGTGAAATCCATTATCCCAAAACCTTGGCTGAAACTATGGCATTGGCATCGCGGGCTGGATTGGCAGTAGTTCCCCGGGTTGATCCATTCGGATTTCCCATGAAAATTCACCTTTATGTAAACTGCCGGTTGCCGATGGTGGCGTATGATTGTGGCTGGCCCGGATTGGTAGATGGTGAAACCGCACTTCTGGCAAGCCCCGGCAATGCCAGGGAATTGGCAGAAAGAATTTTGGAATTGCCAAGAGATGAAAAATTGGGGATCGCCCTTTCTTCAAATGCTTATGAGAAATTTGCCAAAAATTATTGTGCTACCCATATTAGCCACAAATTCCACGAAATATTTAATAAATTATAATCCCCCTGGCGCATCCGAGTGATTTATGTTTAACGGCTTGCCGTAAACGGATTGAAACCGGGGGACTAATTCTAACCTTTACCAATAATTACTACCTATGCCTCGAATTTTCCTATGGGACAAGGTGACACTTGTTCCAGCAACATTGATTTCCATCGAAATGCCAAAGAAGGTTAAGTATAGGGCAATAAATGCCGTTATTTTAGTAGAGGCTATCGAAGGAGAGTTGCTTTGGCAAAAAAACTTAGGATACTAAACGTCGTTGGCGCTCGTCCGAATTTCATCAAGATAGCGCCATTATTGCGAGAACAGAAAAAGCTTCCCGGTGAAATCGAGCCAATTCTGCTTCATACCGGCCAGCATTATGATTACCAGATGTCGCAAAGAATATTCGGAGATCTGGAGCTTCCCGAACCGGATATATACCTGGATGTTGGCTCTGGGAGCCATGCCGAGCAAACCGCTCGGGTAATGATTCCGTTTGAAAAATATCTCGTTGAAAAGCCGCCGGATCTGGTCTTGGTAGTGGGTGATGTGAATTCGACCCTCGCCTGCGCGGTGGCCGCCTCAAAAATGCAGATACCGATTGCGCATGTGGAAGCCGGCTTGCGCAGTTTCGATCGAACCATGCCTGAAGAGATAAACCGCGTGGTAACCGACCAATTGGCGGACAATCTCTTCGTGACTGAAAGCGCGGCTATCACGAATCTTATTAATGAAGGCCGGCCTAAACGTGCAATTTCATTTGCCGGCAATGTAATGATCGATTCCCTAATCACGGCAATTGAGAAATCACGTGAAGATGTTTTGGATCAAAACAATCTGACGCCGGGCGAATACGCAGTTGTTACCTTACATCGTGCTTCCAATGTGGATGATAGTGGGACTTTCGCAGGGATAATCACTGCGCTTGTGAAGATATCTGAAGAGATAAGAGTCATATTTCCGGTTCATCCCCGCACCAGAAATAATTTTAAGAAATTCGGGCTTCAGCAACTTATAGAATCAAAGGACTCAAATTTGGTGCTATGTGACCCGGTAGGATATCTCGATTTCGTGGCGCTTCAGAGAGATGCCAGACTCATATTAACGGATTCCGGGGGAATTCAAGAGGAAAGCTGTTATATGAAAATACCCTGCCTGACTCTTCGTCATAACACTGAAAGACCGGTTACGATAGAATGCGGATCCAATCGGTTAGTCGGAACTGACCCTGATATGATAGTCCGATATGCGCTGGAGACCATTGAGAATCCACCCACTCAAATTTCCACGCCCAAATACTGGGATGGCAAAGCATCGCCAAGGATCATTGAGGAAATCCTCGGCAAGTATGGAATTGGTTTCGTAAGTCACAGGGCATCGGCCCAGCATATTCACGGGTAGGATATGTGCGGTATTGCCGGAATTGTCTCAATTGACAATAGGCGAGCATTCGCCCCTTCTCTGTTGGAAGATATGGTCCTCATCCAGAGCCATCGTGGCCCCGATGAGGGCGGGATATTTCTGGCCGAAGGCGCTGGTCTGGGGCATGCCCGGTTATCCATTATCGACCTTTCTACCGGCAGTCAACCGATGGCCAATGAGAATGAATCACTATGGTGTGTCTATAACGGGGAAGTTTATAATTATATTGAGCTTCGTCCCGAACTCGAAAAAAGGGGGCATAAATTCAAAACCACTTCTGATACGGAGGTTTTGATTCATCACTTCGAGGAAAAGGGGCCAAGGGCTTTCAATGATTTCAATGGCCAATTCGCAATCGCTTTCTGGGATATTTCAAGGAAAAGGCTTACTCTGGTTCGCGACAGAGTTGGTGTGCGACCGCTATTTTACGCAATTGTAGAGGATCAATTCGTTTTCGCCTCCGAAATGAAAGCCATATTGTTGCACCCGTCTATCCGTTCTGAAATGGATCCCGAAGCCTTAGATGAAATATTCACTTTCTGGTCGGTGCTGCCGCCGAAAACATTGATTAAGGGGATAAATGAGTTGCCGCCCGGAAGTTACCTGACGCTTGAGAATCGAAAAATCGAGGTGAAGAGCTATTGGCAGCCACAATTCCCGGCGGAAGGATGCGAAGATGGCAGGCCATTATCAGATTTAGTTGACGAATTAAAATCGCTCTTGATTGACTCCACTATCATACGACTTCGGGCGGATGTTCCCGTAGGAGCATATCTCTCGGGCGGGATCGATTCATCCGCTATCACTGCGTTTATAAGAAATTATACTTCAAATCCGCTAAAAACATTTTCAGTGACTTTCGAGGATAAGAATTACGATGAACAAGAACATCAACTGCAATTAGCAAAATATCTTGATACCGAACACAAAACAATTAACTGCGCCTATCAGGATATCGGGGAAATTTTCCCAGATGTTATCTGGCACGTTGAAAAACCTTTGGTGAGGACCGCACCGGCCCCGATGATGATGCTATCAAAGTTAGTGCGTGATAGCGGCATAAAGGTTGTTTTGACCGGCGAGGGCGCCGATGAAATTTTCGGCGGATATGATTTATTCAAGGAGGCGAAGATCAGATGGTTTTGGGGGAAGAATCCTGAATCGAACTGGCGGCCAAAGCTTCTGGAGAGGCTCTATCCCTATTTGGCTCTGTCGCCTGGGAAAACAAAGATTTATCTGCAGAAGTTTTATAGGGCAGGCCTTGAACTGCCTCGGGCTCCGCAATTTTCTCATTTTCCGCGGTGGTCAACAGCTTCGAAAATCAAAGCATTTTATGCCGATGGATTTCGTAATCGCCTCGGCGATTATGATCCTGTCGATAGCTATATCAGAACTATTCCCCCTGCTTTCAAAGATTGGTCTTATCTGGGCAGGGCCCAATTCATAGAAATCCAAACCTTGCTATCATCTTATCTATTGTCATCTCAGGGTGACAGGATGGCGGCGGCCAATAGTATCGAAGGACGCTACCCCTTTCTCGACCATCGTCTGATGGAATTTGCCGCCCATCTACCTCCAAAATATAAGATTAGAGGTTTATTCGAAAAGTATATCCTTCGTGAAGCGGTTAAAGGTCTGATACCTGAAGACTTACGCAGGAGGGTCAAGCGGCCTTATATGGCGCCTGATGCGGTTAGTTTTCTGTATAAGGGGGCGCCAAAATATATCGATGAAGCGCTTTCTTCAGAGTCGCTCAAAAATACAGGCATATTCAAACCCAATATGGTGCAGAATTTAGTGAGAAAGCTATCTAAGCTCGCATCTGATCGCATAGGTTTCAAAGACAATATGTCGTTAGTCGGCATTTTATCTACGATGATCTTTCACGACCAGTTTCTGGTCAATTTTGCTCAAATATCTTCCGACAAAATCAAGAGATGGCGCGAAAAGAATATAATATTCAATTATAGGGGAAAGCATGAACATAGAAGGGACTATACGGCAGTTCATCGTTGAAAATTTCCTGATGGGGGAAGCATCGCGGCTTGCCGGCGACAAGGTTTCCTTCCTTGATTCCGGGATAGTGGATTCAACCGGTGTTTTGGAGCTGGTAACTTACGTCGAAGAGACTTTTGGAATTGCGATCGAAGATGATGAATTACTGCCGGAGAATCTGGATTCCATAGTGAATCTGGCGAATTTTGTCCGCAAAAAGAAAGAGAGCAGACAGCCAATCAGCCAGAAACAGATCTAGTCTGGTCACTCAAATAAGAATGCCACAAGGGCTGGCTTCAGGGCTTGTTGAAAATGTGGTTTCTTGACTTCCTCCGCATGTCATTCCCGCGGAAGCGGGAATCTATCTCTTTGTTTAATATGGATTTCCATTTTCGTGGGAATGACAGTTAAGCAACTTTCCTTTACCAAATAGGGTTTTTCAACACTCCCAAAGCTGAGGGCACCCTGATCTACCAGCTTATTTTACCATCACCATCCGCTTTATGAAGGTCTTATCGCCGGCGGTGAATTTGAAGAAGTAAATTCCGGAGGCGAAGCGGGAAGCATCCCATCGGATAGATTTGTATCCTGCGGGCTGGAATTCGTCCACCAATTCCATAACTCTCTGACCAAGCAGATTATAAACTATAATCCTGACTTTCGATGCTGAGGGCAGATCATACTTGATGGTAGTGGCGGAATTGAATGGATTCGGATAATTTTGATATAAGTCGTAGTGTGAAGGCAAAGCCGAATTCTCATCATCGACATCGGACAGGATGAAACCATACCACAAGAGCATCTTCCGCATCACTTCCACCGCTTGATCGAAGGGGACATAATAAAATGGGAAAGTGAAATATGAGCTTTGAAATGCGTAGCGCGGCTCGCCGCCGATATCGATGACCGGCGCATAACCGACAGCAACGGGCTGCCGTTCAAATTCCGAGCTATCCGGCTGGTATGATTTGAAGGTGAAAAAAGTGGTCGAACCTTCTTTGGGAACCAGATATTCTACGGTTGGCAGATATTCTCTGTTTATTTCGTACCACCATCTACCGGAACCCCGGTAGGCGATTTCGATTACCCTGAGGGTGTCAAAGGTCAAATCATTGAAATCCGGCTCGACTCCGTATGCTCCGACCATTTCTTGATTGAGATTGGTCTGGAAATTCCATCCGGGGTAGGTTCCGGAATGAAGATTGAGATAATCCCGCGCGAACCTCCCCAAAAAATTATTGCCATCGCCGACACCATTGACAATCTGAAAAGTGGAATCGACGGAGCGATTGCCGACCAGAAAGGTGTATCTGCCGGTGAACATTATTTTCCCGCCGACATCAAGCATTCTATGATACCATTGGACAGCCGAATCGCTCAGCGGCAAGTACCAATCATCATTAATTACCAAAACCAATCTGTATTTCATCAGTTCTTCAACCTCGGAGCCGCCATCACCTGAAAATAAAGTCCTATCGCTATTGTTCAGCCATGTTACCATATTAAGAGTGTCAATACCGGCGGCCTCAAGAATCCGCATTTGGTAATTCCGGGCTTTTGCCGCGCTGTCGCATTCCGCTGGAAAATTCAGGTAGCGGGAATCATCTATTACCAAAATATCCTTGAGCCCATCATCCCCGGAACTCCAGTAGGGTTGCATCGCTTTGAACACGCCCGCCGATTGCAGATTTCCAAGAGAATCGGCATAAGTGGAGTCGATCGCCATCGAATCATCTCTGGCCTGAACCCTGAAATAATAATAGCCGGTTCGGAGATTATAGATATCTAAAGTCTTGTCGGTAACCCATTCGGTGCCGCTGGCGCTATCAAATGATTCCCATCTCACCATTTCATTCAGCGTTGAATCGAAAGCAGAATAAATGAATTGCTCGGAGGAATTGGTATCCGCCGCGGTTTCAAAAGGTCCGAATAACTCCCAATGGTAGTATGTCGGCCGTAAATTGTAGGGATCATCGGGGTCCTCACAATACCACCTTGCCTCGATCCCAGGGTTAAATTGGGTGAGGTATGGACAACTATAGTAAAGACGCCTGAATTGTGCAGAAAGAAAGGTTTCTGGTGGATGATTAATCCACCCTTGCTCGATGGAGAGAGGGTGATCGGGTGTGCCGACGGAGTTCCCAACATTGAAATCGTCCCTGGCATAGATAAAATAATTGACACCGAGAGGTGTTACATATTCGGCTGGTATGATGCCGGAATAAATATCGCTGGAGTCATTCGGCATCATCACAGTTTGATATTCCGGCTGCCCCGCGATGCGGTAGCTTAAAGAAGCTGAAGAAACATTATTGGTGGAATCGATAATCTCGGCCATCACCGGGATCGGCTCACCTATATACAGGGCTCGGATAGTATCATGCACAATCCGCGGAGCCACGTTGGGTAGAATCGCCAATTGATAAGGATATGCTGGGGCAGTGAAGGGATCAATTCCGACTTTGTCGCCATCGACTGCGGTTATGAAATAATCGACACCCGGCGGCTGAGAAAATGACCCGGGTATCAACGCTCTATAGGCATGGGGAGGGATAAAGGGAGTCATATTGGCCGAAGTGAATGATCCGGAGCCAGTGGTCCTATAATATAGAGTTACGCTGTCGATATTGGGATTGAGATCAAGGGCCGCTACCTCGGCGTCAATGGTGAATTCAGTTCCGGCATCCCAGGCCTGATTGTGAAGTAATAAAGTTGACCACATTCGCTGTATTGAGGGGGGACCATCATATCGAACTATGGCATTGTTGATATTGGCGATGAAGTCAGTAAAATTCAGATTTTCGTAATACTGACCAATAGATGTGGTGTCATAGGCGTGCCCATACAAATTATCTGCGAAATTATTGGGTAACTGATGCATATATTCACCGCCGACTACTGCCAGATCGATATTTCTCGATTCGCCTGGATTGAGATCGAAACTTCCAAAAGATAATAACATTCTGGTATCACTACCCAGAGCGATATAGCCGCCCCATCCCAGAGAGGGAGGAATCCACATTCGGCCATAGGGGCCGCCTTCGGAATAATCGATGGCGGAATAGATTTGATCATAGTCGCGCTCCCCATTTGACATCACGAAATATCGGGCGGCATCGCCTCCGGGAGTGCCGATACCCCCTCCTGGAAAAGGTCCATGATAATTCTCCTGCCATTGGGGCCCCCAGTCGCCAAGTGGATTGAAATTGCTGTTCCACCAATTGAAGCAGGAAGTTAAATTATCTTCAGGAGGATTCAGTAAGATCAAACCGCATACGGAGGTCGGACTCATATAATTCCAGTTGTAGAAACTGTCTGGATCGCCATTATTATCAATTATGTAAACCGCATATCGATCTCCGGCATCAATCGATCCGGCAAGATCATCTGTCGCTCCGCCGCCCATATCTTCAACATGGTGAATATCGCCATCATAAAACATTCCAATCCAAATATCATTTATAGGATGATCAAAAATATTCTCTATCGTGAAGCGGAGAATAGCGAAGTCATTGGAAGGGGCATTGAACCAGGAGTAGCTGTGAACGGTAATTTTCACCCCAATAGGAATATGAGGTCGCAGGTCGATTGGGTCTATATCGGCATGAGTGATACTGGTGTCATAGAAAACTCCGATGATTTCACGGTCTGCTATATCCGATTGCATTCTCAAAGAGCCGTCGGGACAGGAATCTGGAAATATCTCCCGAGTGCCCCACCAACCATCATCAGCGACCGAAACCAAAGTATCGCCATTGACGATGGCGCCTACCCATATACCGCCCTGGAAAAGATATTCGAGGCTTGAATTCTGCGGGAATTGGAGAGGCGGGGCCGTGCCCCCTGTTTCGGGATCGATTACGCCATATCCTCCCCCTAAGGTCCCATCATTTACTATGGTTGTATTGAGATTCGATCCCCAAGTTGTGAGATTCCCATAGCAAGGGTCATCTTTCCCAGAGACGACTGATGCTGAAAGCAGAATAACAGCAATTAGGTCCAAGAAGATAATTTTCATAATGACCTCCTGCAATCGATTGCCAAGCCGGTTTTAGACCGTTAATATTATATATCTTAATCTCTATATAAGCTATAGAATTAACTAATCGATATTTATTTCAAGGCGATGGCCTCAGGCGCAATTGTTAGGGCGAGTTGTATGATTTTGAAGTATATCCTGAGATTATGCCAACGCTTAGTATGTTTCTGATTCACTATCATAATTATAGAGCCGGGGAAATGCGAAACCGAATATGAATTCATTCGAACAATGTTTGAGACAAAGGCAAAATCATTTGCGTCCGAAAGAGATACCAGTATATTACAATCAAAGAAGTTAGAGGATGCATTTTTTGAAGTAAAGCCAAGGAATTCAATGAGTCAGGAAGAAAAACTATCGACCCTAATTATCAATACCATCCGCACATTGGGCATTGATGCCATCCAGAAGGCGAATTCAGGACATCCGGGGGCATTAATGGCGTTGGCGCCGGTGGCATTCACGGTTTGGGATAAATTCATTCGGCACAATCCGCAGAATCCGGAATGGCCCAATCGGGATCGATTCATCCTCTCAGCCGGCCATGCTTCGATGCTTCTTTATGGCATTCTTCACATAATGGGTTACGATATTACTCTAAGTGATATAAAGAATTTTAGACAGTTACATAGCATAACTCCCGGCCACCCAGAATATCATCTTATTCCCGGCGTGGAAACAACTACCGGACCATTGGGGCAGGGTGCGGGCTGTAGTGTCGGTATGGCCATAGCAGAAAAATGGCTGGCAAGTTATTTCAATCGTCCGGGATATGACATTATCGACTATAACATATTCGTAATTGTCAGCGACGGCGACTTAATGGAGGGTGTTTCCAGTGAAGCCGCCTCTCTGGCCGGACACCTTGGGCTTGGCAATCTGGTATGGATTTATGATAATAATCATATTACTATTGAAGGCTCCACCAAATTGACTTTCAGCGAAGATGTAGCTGCCCGTTTTAGAGCCTATAATTGGTTTGTTCAGAAGGTGAATGATGCCAATGATTTGAAGGCCATTGAATGCGCATTGAAGAATGCCAAGACGGAGAGCAGTCACCCATCTTTGATCATTGTGGATAGCCATATAGCCTACGGCAGTCCCAATAAGCAGGATACATCTGCCGCTCATGGATCGCCGTTGGGAGAAGATGAAATTAAAGCGGTGAAAAGGAATTATGGATGGGACCCCGAAGCTAAATTCCTAATCCCGACTGAGATAGAACCATATCGGCAATCGGTGATAGCCAGGGGGATGAAATTTGAATCGGAATGGAATAAGAAATTTGCTTCCTATGAGATCGAATATCCGGAACTGGCAAATCAATTCATGATGATGCTGAAGCGTGAATTGCCTACCGGGTGGGAAAAAGATTTGCCGCTATTTGCCGCTGATGTCAAGGGTACGGCGACACGCAATTCCAGTGGGAAAGTGCTCAATGCGGTGGCGAAACATATTCCTTGGCTTATCGGCGGATCCGCAGACCTGGCCGAATCTACCAAGACTCTGATAGATGGGGCCAAGAGCTTTGCCAATGGAGTTTATGATGGGCGCAATTTCCATTTCGGAATAAGAGAACATGCTATGGGCGCAATCGCCAATGGAATGGCTTTGAGCAAAATTCGTCCATATACGGCCACTTTTTTGGTCTTTTCCGACTATATGAGACCTTCCATCCGCCTGGCAGCATTGATGAGTCAACCAGTGATATACATTTTTACCCACGACAGCATCCGTCTTGGCGAAGACGGGCCAACCCACCAGCCAATCGAACATCTGGCCGCATTACGAGCGATTCCTAATCTCGATGTTATCAGACCTGCCGATGCCAATGAAGTTTCGAGCATTTGGAAATATGTATTGGCGGTCACCGACCATCCCATCGCCTTGATATTGAGTCGTCAATCCATTCCCACCATCGATCGAAAGATATATTCCTCCGCGGATGGGGCATTAAGGGGCGCTTACATTCTGGCTGACTGCGATAGCTTGCCTGACGTAATGCTGATCGGAACGGGCTCTGAAGTCCAATTGTGCCTTGACGTCCACGAAGTCCTAATGAAAGAGGGAGTTAAATCACGGGTTGTTAGTATGCCCTGCTGGAGCCTGTTTGACTGGCAGAGCAAGGATTACAGGGAGAAGGTTCTGCCGTCCATCGTGAGAACGCGCATCGCCGTCGAGGCTGGATCGACAATGGGCTGGGAGCGGTATCTTGGATGCCCAAATAAATCACGAGTCATCGGGATGGAAGGATTCGGTGCGTCAGCTCCGGACAAGGAGCTATATCGTGAATTCGGTTTTACCGTCGAGCGGATAGTGAGAACAGCGAAAGAAGCCTTGAATTCAACTTCTGTTCACCACCCGTAAGCCTCCGCTTATCAAGAAAGCATCGATTTTGCGCTGATTCGCTAAAGTTAAAGCTGTGGCTCTTATCTAAATCAAGTCTGCACATCCCCATATTCAGGTTGACATTTCATATTTTATTTGTTTATTATGAAGTAGGAAAATAGTAGGATTTTGCTTTCTTTGAGATTCAATGAGGATAGATGGATATTGATCTTATTTCAATTGGCGCTCATCCGGATGATGTGGAAGTTGGGACGGGTGGGGTGTTGGTCAAGATGAGAAAGTTGGGTTTTTCAACGGGGATAATCTACCTAACAAAAGGCGAGATGGGGACCGGGGGGACAATGGCCATCCGCAAGAAAGAAGCGGAAGATGCCGCGGAAATCCTTGGGGCTAAACTGCTGGCACGGTTGGATTTTGGCGATTGCAAGGTGGAAGATAATTACGACTCTCGTCTCAAAGTGGCGGGATTGATTCGGAAATATCGTCCCCAAATAATACTCTGTCCATATTGGGAGGGTGGGCATGGCAAACGTCAGGGGCATCCCGACCATCTTGCCGCAGGCAAAATAGTCATCAATGCCGCCAATTATGCCACTTTAAAAAAAATACCCGCCAAAGGCGAGCCGCATAGGGTCAAGGCGATATTTCATTATTTCCTGCCATCAGAAGTTCCCCCCACTTTCGTGGTAGATATCACCGAAGAATTCGATGCCTGGATGGCGGCACTCAAGGCTCACAAGTCTCAATTCTTAAATCCGATGAAAAAGCGTGATTATATTTGGGCGTTGGAATCGATGGCACGGGGATACGGGAATGCTATCGGGATGAAATATGGCCAAGGGTTTGCCATTGGCGAGCCGTTGCGAATTGAGAATCTTTTCTGTCTCATTCAAGAAGCCGGCGCGTATGCCGGCTGTGCCTTCCCTATTAGAAGCCCCAAGAAAGAAAGTGAAAGGTCACGACAATGAAATTATTGATTGCTGTCTTGGTCTCGTTTATTGCTTTCAACAATCCGATTTTATCAAATGCGGATGACATGGCAAATTTATTCGGTAATATCTCCGTCTCATCATCAGGCAAGTTCATATTCAGTTCACCGGGCATTGGCGGAAGAGCTAATTCCGGGAATGGAGTATTTTGGTGCAGGTATGAAATTGGAGGCTTTTCGGATGAGGTTCGTGAACTGCTAAATTTCCAGCTATATGAAGAAAATCGATTGCTATTTACTTTGGATCGAGCTCCGGGCTCGGCGGTTTATATCTCCGATTCCGGCATCACCGCCTTTATGGATACGCGATTTCATTTTAGGAATGAATTGACTATACATTTCCATTCTCCGGCGGGTGAATCGCTTTTTTCGGAGACTTTCAGGGGTGCCTCGCTTTTTGGTTTCTCGGATAGAGGAAGCAAATTCGGAGTCGGAACTTCAGAGCATCTATTCATAATTTCAATTACTGATCATCAAATCGAAACATATCCCCCCGCCGATCAATTTGATTTAGCCGAGGACGGAAATATTCTTGCCATCTCCATCGGTGGAAAGGTGAAGATTTTTCGGGATGGAGGGCTTATCAAAGAATTGGAGACTGGACTTAATTACATCCGCAAAATCAGGGTTTGTGCCGAAGATAATAGCATCATCATCATGAATAAGAACCGACTCAAAGCCTATTCAATTGAAAATGGCAATCTGTTTTTCGAGAATAATCTTGAAAGCGAATTATCATATCGTGATCTTATTGTCAAGGATGGCAAAATAATTGCCGCCATCCATTATCGAGACCAGGACCTTTCTAAAGGCATTATGAGAGTTTATGACGCCGATGGGAATGTTATTATGTCGAGAGATTGCTCAGCCCAAAAAATGAGGGTATTTGATAAATCAGAACTGAAGAAGACCTCGCCCACTGGCTATGATCCAATTCCCTGGCCATTTTTCCCTTTTGACAGCATGTGCACTATCTGGAATCATTATGAGCAACATATGAGCTACGGGGAGGCGGATTGGTCATATCTTCACCAGGGATTGGACATAATAACGCCTATTGAAGAACCCGTATATGCAGTTGCGCCCGGAATTGTCAAATGTGTTCTCACGCTGGGTGGTGATGAATATTGGCGATTGGCAATCAGTCCCGAACAGTCATCAGGATGGTCGAAGGGCTGGTTGTACGCTCATCTGATCGAAAGCTCAATTCAAGTTGACGTGGGAGATTCTGTTGCCATTCACGACTATCTTGGAAACATCATCTATTGGGCCGAAGATTGGGGGCATATCCATTTTGTAGAGATAGAGGATTCTGGATTGGTATGGCGGTATGATGATAATGAATGGGGGATTGTCTATAATCCATTGCTATCACTTGTGCCGGACACCGATTTAAATCCGCCGGTGATCGAGAATGTATTTGGCTGGTCAAAATTCGGTTTCTGCCAGAATGAAACCAGCAATTATCTTCAGCCGGACAGCCTGTATGGGGATATTGACATCATCGTGAAGGTCAGCGATTATATCGGTGATTCGGAATGGGAACAACCGGCTTTCTGCTCATATTATTGGGTGCTTGCAATCCCGGAAGGGGACACAATTATATCACGGACAATGGGGCATATTCTAAATCATCCATATAGTTTTTATGGAACCGAATATTACGAACCCTACGCCACGCTTCTTTACAAACGGGATAGCACCTTGCTGCCACCGATGTGGATGGATAGGGATCGGGATTATTACCATATCATAACCAATAATAATGGCGATTCGTTGGCGGAATTATCTGAGAAGGCGCTGGCATTTCCTACTGCTGATTGTCCCGACGGGGATTATTGTGTCTATGTGCAGGTTTATGATGAGTACGGCAATTTTGATATCGATAGTATGGAGGTCCAATTCAAGAATGGGAATGTCGGAGTGGAGGATGGGCACACGGTAATACCTGTTGATTTTCAGCTTGAACAGAATCACCCCAATCCATTCAACAGCTCAACCATAATACCATTCAAACTTGCCAGCCCAGGGAAATTGCAGATATTCGATATCGCTGGGAAGATGATCTTTTCGGCAGATGTCAGCGGCGAAGGCGATTATAATTGGGAAGGGATTGATAGCCAGGGAAGACCGGTTTCATCCGGAATATACTTCTATAAAATCGATAATGCTGATTCGAAACTCGTCCGGAGGATGACTCTGGTTAAATAGACTAACTTTGATTTACATTTCGAGGTTTCCAATGAGAAAAATAGCTATTTTAGCATTGCTTCTTATCTGGCCGCAGATTGCCTTTGCAATTTTCTGGCCGGTCAAACCCACAAATCAAGCTCACCCGCTGGGAAATTACTGGGGAGAATATCAGGATTATGGCGGCTCACCCTACCTACATCCTGGTATAGACATATTTGGCAATGCCGGTGATTCGGTGTTCGCCGTTCGTCCCGGATATGTCAAAGCGATCCTCACTACCAGCGGCGAATGGCATTGGCGCGTTGCCACCGGCTCGTCCGCCGGCGCGGATAGTTGTAATGGCTGGCTATACGCCCATCTACTCCAATCCAGCATCGCGGTTCAGATTGGTCAGTATGTCCAAGAAGGGCAATACTTGGGCAAGCTCGTGGAATGGCCAATTTATAATTTCCATCATCTGCATTTTGCCTGCATCAGGAATGCCGGAGTGACATGGCAGGCGACCTGGCTATTTGTGGGGAATCCTTATGACTCCTTGACGGTTTTTAACGATACGGCCGCGCCGGTCATACGAAAAGCTTATGGGAATTATCTTTATGCTATCAGCAATCAGAACAACCCATCACAATATTTCAATCCCGCAGGAGCTTTGAGCGGGAAAATCGATCTTATTTCGAGAATCGATGATCTGGTGGGTGACCCCTACTGGAGATTGAATCCGCATCGCATCGAATATAACATCCGCAACACTATGCTTGATTACGGTCCAGTGCTCTCATTCGAGTTTTCTGATTTCTTACCATGGGAGGATGTTATGGATGTAATTTACCGTGTCGATGCGACCTGTCCTACTCGTGGAGACTATGACTATCGCGATTATTACTTCATCATCACCAATTCGGATGGCGATGGCAAGCTCGAATTATCTGATGCCGCTAATAGTTTGGTGACCGATGACTTTCCGGATGGATATTACTGGGCGGTGGTTAGAGCTACCGATGGTGTAGGGAACTCCAGTGTTGACAGCATGCAGATTCAAATCGATAATAATCCGATTTCGCTATTTTCGATTTATATGGTGCCTAATGATATTCCGACCTCCGTCCCTGCGGCAGGAGGCACATTTCGCTTCACTGGCATAATCGCCAACAATTATGGCAACACCACGCAGACTGATGTCTGGATAATGCTGACCCTTCCTAACGGGACAACTTATGGCCCGCTCTACAATTTCCAAAATATCCCGCTGACTGGCTATCAGGTTTTGGCCCAGTCGAATATCGTCCAAAATGTGCCCTCTTACGCTCCTCCGGGCGATTATAAATATCGCGCTTATGCCGGCGATTATCCCAGCGTGGTAAGGGATTCAGCAGTATTCGCTTTTACTAAGTCAGCGATGGCGATCGATGCGGAAGAGGCCTCATTTGTTGACTGGGAACTCAATGGTTGGTTTGGTGGCGAAGAGGAATCCCCGGAGTTGGTCGGAACGTCTGATTATTCAACGGTTTTGCCAAATTATCCAAATCCATTCAATGGCTCCACGGTAATCCCATACCGCAATGTTAATGGCGAATCGCAATTGCGAATATACGACATATCCGGACGGTTGGTATATTCAATTGCGGTAAACGGCAGTGGGGAATTGATTTGGGAAGGAATCAATGGCAATGGAGATGCTGTACCCACTGGTATTTATTTCTATCGGATAATCGGCGATAGTGAAAGCAAAGCGAATAGAATGATATTGGTGAAATAATTTTGGCGTTGATATTTCCCGATGCGGCAGATGACGAGCGTGCAAGGAAAACCTAAATCGTCTATCTGCTTCAATGGGATCCGTTTCGAAAGAGGAGGATTGCGATGAAAGGCTTGTTCAGTTTCACTGTGGTGATGGTAATCGGTATCTTCTTATTAATTCCGTCGATTGTATTTGCCCACTGCGATACCCTTGATGGTCCAGTAGTTAAGGATACGAAGCTTGCGCTGGAAAAGAGTGATATCACTCCGGTTCTTAAATGGATTAAACCGGCGGATGAAAATGAGATTAGTGCGCTATTCAATGAAACGATCGCTTTAAGGGCCAAGAATCCAGAGGCAAAAGGATTTGCCGATAGATATTTCTTTGAGACTGTAGTGAGAGTCCATCGGGCTGGTGAAGGCGCTCCTTATACCGGTCTGAAACCTGCCGGGACTGACTTGGATCCGGCAATTGAAGGAGCAGATAAGGCTTTGGACAGCGGCTCGGTTGATAATCTGGTCAAATTGGTGACTGGTGATATAGCCGCAGGGATAAGAGAGCATTTTTCCCGCGCAATGGAAACGAGAACACATGCGAATGAGAGCGTTGCCTTGGGTCGCGAATATGTGGAAGCTTATGTTCAGTTTGTGCATTATGTCGAACGATTGCACCTTGATGCTACCGGCGAGGTTTCTCATGATGAGGGACTCAAAAATAAAGTGGACGAAAGCATCCACCAACATTAATGGAGTTTCCTATCGCATCGATATGGTTGCCATCCGAGATGAATTCGATATCCCTTGTTTGGGTAGGCGCGAATGAATAAATCCTGGGCCATTATTATCATATTGGTTCTTTTGTCTTGGGCCCTTGGCCTTATCTTTTACCCCCAAATGCCGGAGCGGGTCGCTTCACATTGGAATTTCCGCGGAGAGGTGGACGGTCATATGTCGAGATTTTGGGGAGTGTTCCTTCTTCCATCGATTCTCTCCGGATTGGCCCTTCTGTTCATTGTGATTCCCAGAATTGACCCGTTGAAAATGAATATCGATGATTTCAGGAAACATTTCGATACCTTCATAATCATTGTTTTTGGATTTCTGTTGGTTCTTTACTTGGACGTAATTTTATGGAATTTGGGTATTGAGATTAGCCCCAATTTGATTTTGCCATTTGCATTGGGGATTTTGTGGTTTGATGTTGGTATTCTCCTTGGACATACCAAGAGAAATTGGTCGATCGGTATCAGAACACCATGGACATTATCGAGCGATATGGTGTGGAAGAAAACGCATCAGCTTAGCGCCAAGCTTTTTAAGATCTGTGCGGCGATAGCAGTGGTCGGAGTTTTGTTTCGTGATTATGCCTGGATATTTGTTCTTGCGCCGGTGATAATTACCGCAGGTTATGTTATATTTTATTCGTATAGCGAATACCAAAAAGAGGCCAGGCACCCATAGCCTCGCTGCGCCGCAAATCGCAGAATAATCGGAATCGGGATATTTTCTCGGGAAAAAACCAAGAATGAAGTAAAATTATCGATCGCCCAAATTTCAAGAGATGATGCCAACAGGAATTCCCGGGCTAAAAATTACTTGACTTGCGGGAGATAATGTAAAATATTTGATGACAATACTATGGATAGCGATGCTTGTGCTTTGCATAATTGGAATACGCAATTCCAGAATGATGATTTCTGGGTCTCAATCGCCAATGTTTTTGACAATGCGGGTGTAGTTCAATGGTAGAACACAAGCTTCCCAAGCTTGATACGAGGGTTCGATTCCCTTCACCCGCTTTCTTGGAAGGTTTGTGAAAATCAAGTTTATATATGGATAATAAGGAACCTGATTATACAAGAATGAAATCAATCAACTGTTTGAGGAGGTTATTGGATGAATTTTGCAACCAGGTATTTTAAGGGCGCCGCTCTATTGATCCTACTCATGACTGTGGCGGTTTTGGCCCAGGATCAAGGTGGTGCTGTACAGAATTTGTCGGGTAGCACCATAGATTGGGGCGACCAGACGATAATGGCTACCGGCATAGGCACTCCAAATCCTAAGCTCTCGCCAGCCCAGCAAAGAACCAGCGCACTGACTTCCGCACGAATCGATGCTTATCGCCGTCTAATGGAAGTGATTAAGGGGATCAATCTCACCGGTGAAACTGTGGTCAATAACTCGATGGTAGAATCGGATGTTATCCGTGTCACTGTCGAGGGCACCCTTCGTGGATTCCGGACTGTTGGCTCACCAAGATATATGGAAGACGGGACCGTCGAATTGGATGTTGAAGTATCTCTTGCCGGGAAAATTCTCGGAGTATTGTTGCCGCCTACCGGATCCAAGCAGGTCGAATATGAAGGCAAAGAAATCCCTTCCAACCCCAGTGGCTCCTATACTGGCATGATTGTCGATTGCCGTGGCCTTGGTGTCCAGTATGCTCTTTCCCCAAGGCTATTGAATGAGAGCGGTGAGGAAGTCTATGGGCCAGATTGGGTCGATAGGGATACCGCTACTGAGAAAGGGATTACCCAGTATGGCACCCAAGAGTCAGAATTTGCATCAAGAGTAGGGAATAACCCTTTGAAGGTAAAAGGAATGCGGGCCGCTGGCACCAACAACTGCGATGTGATCGTCAGCAATGCCGATGCGGTAGTACTTTCATCGACCGATGAGAATCTTCTTTTCATGGATCAATGTAAAGTCGCCTTTTTAGTAGATTAGGTTTTCAAAAGGGGTCTGCGAGCGCAGACCCCTTAATCTTTGCCAATCGGGGAAAATATGATTTTACACCTGAAGAACAGCTATTACAAAATTATGGTTTCGATTTTGGCAATTCTATTGGCCTTACCTCTATTATCATTTGCTGAAGATAATATCACTTTGCGTGTCACCGGTATGGGCGTTGTGACTGCCGATGATATGGGCAAAGCCAGAGATGATGCAATAAACGATGCCCTGCGCAAAGCGGTTGAACAGGCGATGGGGACTATGATTTCCGCCGAATCGATCGTCGAAAACTCAATGCTTATTGAGGATAACATTTATAGTAAGACCCAAGGATATGTCAAATCCTTTTCTATCTCATCCGAAGGCAAATCCACCGTTATGCCCAATGTTTATGAAGTCACCATAGACGCTACAGTTTCGGCGGCGGATATTAAGAATGATTTGGTCGCTTTGGGGATTCTTATGCAACGCAAGGGTCTCCCCAAGATCATGGTTATGATTGAAGAACAGAACTTATCCGATCAAGATTATTATCGTGAAGGATATGATCTTAATACTGCCGAAGAGGCACTGCAGGAAATTTTTAGAGCCAAAGGATTTCGGTTCGTCGATCAGAAAACGGCCTTCAGGAATATCCAAAAGAGCGCTGAAATGGCCGCATTTAGCGGCGATACTCGTGCCGCCGCAGTCATCGGCAATCAATCGGGTGCTGAAGTTATTATTACCGGCAAGGCGATATCCCAGAAGGCGAATGTCAGCGCTCCGATGGGTGGCATGATCTCGGTGCAGGCAAATGTCAACCTTCGTGCCATAAGAACAGATAATGCGGATGTGCTTGGGACCGCCGCCGAGCATGCTCCCCAGGTGCACATTGATGAGATAACAGGAGGAGTCCTCGCAATTCAAAAGGCAACCAAGAAGGCCTCTGAGACTCTTGCCAGCAGGATAATCGAGACCTGGTCTGCCGACCTGGCCAGCGGAATGAGGGTTGCCATCACCTTTCATAATGTCCAGTCATTCGAGGATTTGAATCAATTAAAGTTTGTCATTCAGGATTATGTTCGCGGGGTCAAATCAATCAACCAAAGGTCTTTTGGCGGGGGGGTAGCCATTTTAGATGTAGAAACGACCTCTACTGCCAATGACATAGCGGCGGAATTGACGGGGAAATCCAATCCCAATTACCTATTTGAAGTGATAACGGTTTCCGCCAATAACTTGGAATTAAAAATAAAGAAAAAATAGAGGACTCAAGGGCTTTCCCTGTTCAGGAGAAAACTAATGAAGAAAATAATATTGGGAATACTGATAATTTTGGTTTCGATAGCGGTATCGGATTTGTTTGAAACGTTGGCTTATGCGCAGGAAGAAATGGCGCCCGTGCCGGTACCGATGTTGAAAAGACGTGTGGCCGTTTTCAATTTTGAGGATAAAACCGATTACGGCAAATTCAACGTGGGCGAGGGTATGGCCGATATGTTGACCACGGACCTGGTGAAGAGCAACAAGTATATCGTTTTCGAGCGTCAGCAGATGGAAAAGGTGATGCAGGAGCAGCAGATGGGGCTGACCGGTGCAATCACCCAGCAAACCGCGGCGCAGGTCGGAAAACTGCTCGGGGTTGAACTCGCGGTATTTGGAGCGGTCACTGAATTTGGTCAGAAGGAGAGCAAGACTGGCGGGGCTCTAAAGAAGCAGAATTTCGGCATAGGCTTGAATAAGAGCCAGGCGAGGGTGGCGATCGATGTGAGGATCGTCGATACCGAGACCGGACAGATTATGGCCGCTGAGAGTGTAATCGGGGAGGAGAAAAAAACCGGGCTGGCTTTGGAGACCCACGACATCAGCTTCAATAATAGAAGCCAATTCGACCAGACTCAGGTGGGAAAAGCAACCCGCAAAGCCATCGACCAGATTATCGCCAAAATAGATGTTCAATTGAGTCATAAACCTTGGAGCGGTAAAGTCATCAAGGCTGGCGATCAGGGCGTATTTATTAACGGAGGCAGTAATATCGGGCTTCTGGTAGGTAACATGCTCCAAGTTTTCCGTCCCGGCGAAGAACTGATCGACCCTGAAACCGGACTTTCCCTGGGCTCGGAAGAGAAGAAAATCGGAGATGTGCAGATTTTTGATGTTCAGGAGAAATTTTCCAAGGCGATGCCTCGAAGCGGCAGCGGATTCGCCGCCGGTGATGTAGTCAGGCCATAATGAATTGATGATAGGATTTATCTGCCCCGCATTCTTGCGGGGTTTTTATTTATTGTTTGTGAAATATCAGCTCCGGAATTAAATTTGGGCGGATCAATTGAGAGTTGAGGTATGTATGGCCAAATCTGTTATCAGTCTGACGGTTGGTTTCTTTGGTGCCCTTATTTTGATGGCGATCGCTAATGCAAGCGATAATGGTGCAAGGTTAACGTTCTATATTGGCGATGTCAGCTCGCGGCAAGTTTCATCGGAAACTTGGAGTGTGGCAAAATTAAATCAAGAGATGATCGAAGGCTCCGAGGTCAATACCGGAGACGAATCCCGCGCCGAGCTCACTTTGCTTGAAAAGAGTGTAATTCGCGTGGGCGAAAATACGCATTACATTTTTACGTCGTATTCAGTTGCAGACTCCAGCAATAATGTCGAAGCCTCATTATCCAAAGGCCGGCTTTGGGCGAACATTCAAAAAATGACCGGCAAAGAAAATAAATTCAGCGCCAAAACTGCCACTGCGGTGGCGGCAGTGCGGGGTACAGTATTTCGGATGGATGCGCTTCCGGATTCGATCACGGAAATTTTTGTTTATAAGGGCTCGGTTGAAGTCGGGGGTCCGCAATGGGCTCCTGATTATGGCAAGCCTCGTAAATGGTCTGCTCCAAAGCAGGTCGAAGGCCCCAAAGAAGTTCCTCTGGAAGAATGGACGGAGATCGTTCGCGCCCAGCAGAAGCTCATCATTGGGCCAAAGGGAGTTATTAGCAAAAATAAGTTTAATCTTTCCGCAGATAAGAAAGATGACTGGGTGGCGTTTAACCTTAAAAGAGATGCGATCCTTAATGATTCCAAATCGGGGCAAAAATAGATGAAAAAGGGAGTAGCCATCATCACTTTCAATTTACTGATAATGCTACTTCCGTAAAATCCAAACTTCTATTCCCCGGTACTTCCTTGCTAAAAATTGAAAAGATAAGACCAGGAAGCATTGCCGCAAATTGGCATTTGCCCGCAGAATCGAAATTGATGGCCATTAATAGGCATATCATTCGCGATGCTCTGGATTATGCTTTTCACTCTGCTGACGAGGAACTCGAAATTCTAATCGAGTGTTCATCAGGGGAATCTCGAATTTTTGAAGTTCACCGTGAGTCCGGCGATGACATCGGCATGGAATTCGCGCCCGATAAGATTAGGTGCTGTGGCAACAAGTGCATTTTCTGTTTCATTGACCAACTGCCGCAAGGCCTGCGTCCAAGTCTCTACATCAAAGACGAAGATTATCGTCTTTCATTCCTTGGGGGCAATTTCATTACTTTGACTTCAGTTACCGAGAGCGATCTTAAGCGAATCATACGGTATCATCTCTCGCCGCTGTATGTTTCAGTTCATACGACAAATGAAGAACTGCGAAAGTCCATGCTCGGGCGGAAAAAAATCAGGCCTGTTCTCGAAACCCTCACTGATTTGGCCGAGGCCGAAATAGAGATTCATGCGCAAATCGTATTATGTCCCGGATATAATGATGGTGATGAGCTTGAACGAACTATCTCAGAGCTTGAGACCTTTCGGCCCTTTCTGAAATCAGTTGGTATCGTGCCTGTGGGCCTCAGCAGTCATCGTGCCAAGTTGCCTATCTTAAGATCGGTGGACAGGGATGCCGCAGAACGGACCATCGCATCATTCGGTCCCGCCCGACAGAGACAGTTCCGACTTGGAAAGAAAGACGGCTTTGTTTACTTGGCTGATGAATTATTTCTGATGATCGGAGCTCAGGTTCCGGAAGTCGGGTATTATGATAATTATCCTCAGTATGAAAATGGAATTGGAATGGTTCGTTCCCTGCTGGATGATTTTGAAGAATGCAAACAGGAACTCTCGGCAATCTCGGATCGCCGATTGGAAATGACTTTTATCACGGGCAAGTTGATGATGCCCGTCTTGAATCAAATCGTTATTCCCGAAATCAACAACCTGGCGGCAAATATCTTCATCAGGGTGTTGCCGGTTGGCAATCGCCTGCTGGGTGATTCGATTACCGTCAGCGGTCTTCTTTCTGGAAATGACATCATCAATAGTTATGCAGAACAGAAAGTAAAATCTGGCTTGATTATACTTCCGCCGAATTGTATTAATACTAATGGCTTATTGTTAGATGATCATACTCCAAATTCAATTGCTCAGCGATTACGAACAGCAGTAAGCCTCGGAACTTATAATATAGTAGAGACTTTAGTGAAAGCAGTTGAAGGAATCAATTAATGCCGGTATCCGTAGTTTCAATAATTGGTTTGCCGAACGTGGGGAAATCGACTCTTTTCAATCGAATCCTGGGCGAGCGCATTTCCATTGTTGACAATACTCCCGGAGTGACCCGGGATCGTATTTATAGAATTGCGGAATGGGCGGGACGGCAATTCTACTTGATTGACACCGGCGGATTTCTTCCTCATGATAAGGGCAAGATTAATAAGGCGGTGATGTCGCAAGCCCGCATTGCGATGGAAGAATCGGATTTGGTATTGTATGTAATCGACGGATTGGCGGGTCCCATGCCGGAGGATGATGACTTGGTGGAAATTGTCCGCAAGCACAAAAGAAATCTCCTGCTGGTCGTAAACAAGATGGATTCTGCCGATGAATTCAGCGATTCAAACGAATATTTCAGATTGGGAATTGGCGAACCTCTGCCCGTATCGGCTACCATGGGTCGCAATATCGGGGATTTGCTGGACCATTTAGTAGATCAGCTTCCACCATCTACTGCTGAGGCGAAAGAAGCCCAGGGAATTAGGATCGCGATCCTCGGGAAACCAAACGTGGGGAAATCATCCCTGGTGAATGCCCTTCTCGGTGAAGATAAACAGGTTGTAGATGATCGGCCTGGCACGACCCGTGATGCTACCGATTCTTATCTCAAACATTATGGCGACAGCTACATCCTGATTGATACGGCCGGTTTGCGGAAAAAGGCGAAAATCTCGGATGCCCTGGAATATTATACAGTTCTGCGAACGCTAAAAAGCATCGATCGCGCAGAAGTTGTTTGCTTATTGGTCGATGCTCTAGAGGGCATCTCCCGTCAAGATATGAGAATCGTCCAGCAGGTTCTTGATGCCTATAAACCGCTGATAATTGTGATTAACAAATGGGATTTGGTCCAAGCTGTCAATACAGTTGAATACGAAAAGCAATTCCGCCTTGATTATCCGGAATTGAAAGCTTATCCGCTGTTCTTCACTTCCGCCATTACCAAGAAACGGCTTGCGAAATTATTGCCCCTGGTGAACGAGGTTTATACCGAGTCTAAGAAAAGGATCCGGACTTCCGAATTGAATAATCTGATTCTGCCCGAACTGCGCACGACTCACCCTCCTGCTATTGGAGGCAAATTCATAAACTTTTACTATCTGACTCAATATGATGTCCATCCGCCATCCTTTATGCTTTCCTGCAACCGTCCGGAAAACATCGATGCGACCTATGAGCGATTTATCAAGAATCGCATCCGCCATCATTTCGGATTTGTCGGTTCACCCATAAAATTGAAAATAAGGCAAAAGGGTGAGGAGGCATGATTGAGCCGGCAATTTCCATCATCGTCAGCTATCTTGTCGGAGCTATTCCCACGAGCATTATTGCCGGACGGTTCCTTAAGGGCATTGATATCCGTCAGCACGGTTCTGGCAATGCGGGAGCCACCAATGTCTATAGAGTTCTTGGCCCCATACCTGCAATCACGGTATTGTTCATCGATGCCGGTAAAGGAGTATTAGCGGCCCTTTGGTTTGCAAACTGGATTTCACCTGATATTTTGGGAGATCCTACGAATGCCAAAATCCTCTGTGGGTTGGCGGCAATGATCGGGCATACTTTTCCCGTATGGGCGGGATTCAAAGGAGGCAAGGGAATCGGCACTGCCGCCGGAGTGATGATATCCATCATACCAATCGAAACTGTAATCCTCCTGGTCATATTTATTGTTGTCGTAGCGGTTACCAGATATGTATCTTTAGGCTCAATTGTGGCTGGCCTACTTCTGCCGATGATTATGCTTGCCGAAAAATTTGTAATCGGCAAGAGTGTTTCCAGTGTTTTTCTGGGAATCTGCATTTTTCTCAGCATCTTTGTGATTTATTCACACCGTTCTAATATCAAACGGCTTAATGCCGGCACTGAAAATCGTTTTGGAGAGAGAGTTAAAATCTAAGACAAATCACTTATGAGTAAAATTTCTGATGACCTCAAAATCGCAGTCCTAGGAGGAGGAAGCTGGGGCATTGCTTTTTCTGTTCATCTCTGTATTTGCGGCCATAAAGTCCGTATTTGGGAATTTAATAAAGCCGATGCCGCCTTGTTGGCAGGTACTCGCCAGCACCAGGGAAAGTTGCCGGGAATAATCATCCCTCGTGAAATTAGAATCGAAAACGATTTGCATTCAGTCCTTGACGGTGTCCGAATAATCGCCATGGCGATCCCTTCCCATACAGTCAGACAGGTGGTACGGTCACTGCGCGGCGATCTAAACCGTGAGGTTTTGATCATCAATCTCGCCAAAGGACTGGAGACCGATACATTAATGAGGATGTCCCAAGTGATTATCGAAGAGCTTGGCGACGAGTTTCGCAATAATGTTATGACTCTTTCAGGGCCATCTCATGCGGAGGAAGTCAGCAGGCAGATTCCCACGACTGTAACCGTGGCGGGGGATAGCATTGAGAATCTTGAATATGTTCAGAGGCTTTTCACTTCGAATTATTTCAGGCTTTATACTAACACCGACCTGGTGGGTGTAGAATTGGCAGGCTCTCTGAAAAATATTATCGCCATTGCCGCCGGTATATGTGATGGATTGGGCTATGGCGATAACACTAAAGGAGCACTGTTGACACGCGGCCTTGCAGAAATCACGCGGCTTGGGCTGGCTATGGGTGCGGTGCCCGATACTTTCGCTGGACTGGCAGGGTTGGGAGACTTAATCACTACCTGTCTCAGCCGTCATTCTCGAAATAGATTTGTGGGCGAGCAGATTGGCCTTGGCAAAAACCTGGAGCAAGTATTGCATGAGATGACCATGGTTGCTGAAGGAGTTCGAACTACTCAAGCGGCATACAAACTGGCAAATATGTATCAGGTGGAAATGCCTATCACGATTGAAATGTACAGCATATTATTTGGCGGCAAATCCCCTCGCGAGGCAGTAAATGACCTTATGACCAGAATACCCAAACCGGAGGTTGGTTAGATGAATGAAAGAGAGGAACTAAGTTTCGAAGAGGGATTGAGACGGTTGGAAGAAGTGGTTGACAGATTATCGTCTGAGGAAGTATCATTGAAGGAATCATTTCGGCTTTATGAAGAAGGCGCTAAATTGATCCAATTCTGTTCCAAATTGCTCACAGAATTCGAAGGGAAAGTCAAACAGCTTTCCAAGAACCAGGGGGATGGATTTACCACGGAACCTTTCGAGAAATGAGACTCCGGTAATTTGAAAACCTTCGGCATCATAGCTACCCCGCATCGCCTTCAATCTGAAGATACCATTCTGCGCGTGGTTGACTGGCTTGCGATCCACGGGGCCAGTTGCTATCTGGATGAAGGCTTGCATGATTTCATAAATGGCAAATGCAGTTTCGTGCCGCGTAACCAGCTTCCCCAACAATGTGATTTCATAATAACCCTCGGAGGCGATGGCACTCTTCTGGCGACCGCGCGGGACGTGGGCAACGCTGGAGTGCCCATCTTGGGCATCAATCTGGGATCGCTGGGATTCCTGACCCAGCAACCCGAACGAGCTCTATTCAATTCTCTGGAACGTATCCTATCGGGCGAATATGAGATCGAGGAGCGGTTAGTGCTGAAGGCCAACGCGGATCCTTCCGTTAACAATGACAGCCTATATGCCTTAAATGACATGGTCATCGACAGAGGCGCGCTTTCGCGATTGATTACGATTCAGGTTAGGGCTGGCAATGATTATGTCAGCTTGTATCGTGCCGATGGCCTCATCATTTCTACTCCCACCGGTTCCACAGCCTACAACCTTTCCGCTGGAGGCCCCATAGTATTCCCAACGATTGATGCCATAATCATCTGCCCGATCTGCCCACATTCGCTCACGCAACGGCCAATGATCCTCTCAGGGAAAAGCACCATTGATCTGATCGTTAATTCCCCGCATGGCGAGGCTTCCCTACACATAGATGGCCAAGAAGCTTATCCATTAATCTCCGGCCACAAAATTACTATCAGGGCCGCCGAATATCGCATAAATCTGGTGAAATTCTCTGATTCTTCGTTTTTTGAAGTGCTTCGTAAGAAAATGCACTTGGGTCGCGAACCCAATATCGGTATATAGTTGCTGAATTTTCTGATTTATGCTATATTAGGCGGCAGATCGAGGCCGATATGCTCAGGCGTTTGAGAGTAAAGAATTTTGCGCTCATAGAAAATTTGGATTTGACATTCTCCCCGGGTTTTAATGTTTTCACAGGCGAAACCGGAGCCGGAAAGTCGATCATAATCGGGGCTCTAAACCTTCTCTTCGGAGACCGTGCCTCTTCGGAGCTATTCCGTGAAGGAGAGGATTTTCTGCAAATCGAAGGCAACTTCGACCTTCGTGAAAAAAATGAGGAATTGATAATCCGACGGGAGATGCAGCGCGGCGGCAGAAGCTTTATCTTCATCAATGACAAGCAGGTCACCCTTCAAACCCTAATCGACATTACTTCTGATTTAGCTGAGATTATGGGACAGCACCAGCATCAGACCCTGCTCAATTCCATTCATCACGTCAAAATAATCGACAGATTTGGGGACTTGCAACGGGCATCTTCCGACTTCCAGCATAGGCTGAATGTCTGGAAGGATCTGAAATCTGAAGTTGACAGCCTGATCAGATCGCGGCAGGAACGATTGCAAAAGGCCGATTTCCTGAAGTTCCAGCTTTCCGAAATTGAATCTGCCATGCTTAGAATTGGTGAAGCCGACGAACTTAATCGTCAGAAGCGCATATTGAAAAATGCGTCTGCTCTCAAGGAATTGGCGTCGGCCCTTTATAACAATCTTTACGATGACGGAGAATCCGTATATGTAAGAGCCAATCGATGCCTTGGGTTATATCAGCAGTTGATTCGGATCGACAAGGATTTCCCGGTTAAATCTAATGACCTTGATAGTCTCAGCATTCTGGCGGAGGAGATCGGGAAAGCCGCGGCAAGTTATTTCGACAGCATTGAAGATGATCCTGCGCGTTTGGAATGGATTGAAAATAGACTGGCGGAAATGGAAAGGCTTCAGCATAAATATGGTACCGATATTGCCGGTATTCTCCAGTATGCTGAAGATATAAGAAGCGAGATTGAGGCTTCCGATAACTTCGATACCAGAATAACCCGCCTTAACCGGGAATTGGCACTCCAAACAACCGCATTGATAGAATCTGGCCGGAAATTAGATGAACTCCGATTGAAAGCTTCCAATAAGCTATCATCAAAGCTTAAACACCTCCTGTCTTCAATGGGTATGGATAAGATGGAATTTCAAACCCGTTTCTTCGAAAACGAAACCGGGAATGAAATTCAATGCAATGGCCACACATATCTGGCCACCGAAATGGGACTCACCCAGCTTGAATTCCTGATTTCACCAAACCCCGGAGAAGGGCTAAGGCCGCTGAAAAGGATTGCCTCCGGAGGAGAGTTGTCGAGAATTATGCTGGCCATCAAAACTGCGCTCGCCAGAAAAGATAATATTGATCTTCTGATTTTCGATGAAGTAGATAATGGCATTGGTGGCGAGGTCGCCATCATGGTGGGGCAGTTATTGAAGGAGCTTTCCTCAAGCCATCAATTGATTTGCATCACCCATCTCCAGCAAATCGCCTCGAAAGCCGACACTCATTTTGCGGTGGGAAAAGAAACCATTCGGAATCGCACCCGCACACTGGTGCGAAAGCTCGATGGCAAAGATAGGATTTCTGAAATTGCCCGACTCATCTCCGGCGATGCCAGCTCGGAAACATCGCTTGAGTTCGCCCAAAAGCTCTTATCTGAAACCGACCGAAAGCCCCGTCCCCATCGGGGAAGGAATTGAATATGTTCGGCATTCAGGGACGGTTTATCACCGTCCCCAACCTCCTCAGTATTTCCAGAGGCGTATTGATTATCCCGACAATGTACTTTGCTGTAGCCGGCGGGATGGTAAATTTGACCATCGCCGCCTGCCTTGGAATTTTGATGATACTTTCCGATATCGCCGATGGCGTTGTGGCGCGAAAAACCGGCGCAATCAGCGAATGGGGAAAAATCCTTGATCCCCTGGTGGACAAGTTCTGTATTTTCATCGCCGGCGTCTCCGCAATCATCTGGAGAGACTTCCCTCTCTGGGCGGCCATCATCATATTCGGCAGGGATGCATCAATTCTGATTGCAGCATATTATCTATTCGCCAAAAAGAAAGTCCTGTCGATGTCCCATCCGGTAGGCAAATATACCGCGCTGGCAACAGCATTAACACTTGTCTGTTACCTGGTGCCGTGGGACGAAGGGAAAATATATTTCCTTTATCTGACTCTCATACTCATAGTCACATCGGGGATATTTTATCTCGTCAAAGCCATCGAATCCTTGAAAGGTAACCGGAATGGAGTTATTATCAGGAAGTAGAAAAAAACTTTTATGGGGTCTGGGCGCAAGTTTGGTGGCTCTTTTTATCACGATAATACTTGGCCAAACCATATTCTATGACATCCTCCAATCCTTCGAAGCGAAGACTTTGGATTGGAGATTTATTTATAGGGAAAGGCTACGTGATCCTGCTGTTCCCATTGAAGATATAGTTATAGTTGATATAGATGAGCGCAGCCTTGAAAAATATGGCCAGTTCCCCTGGCCACGCAGTTACCACGCCGACCTATTGGAGAGACTGAGAGCAGATAGTGCGCTGGGAGTGGCATTCGATATTCAATTCTTCGATGCCCCAATTGATTCCCACTCACAAAATCTTTTCATCGAATCAATCCGTGAAAGCGGCAACATTGTCAGCGCTGTGGCGCTTTATCCCGAAGACAAAGACCATTTTCGCTACTCGATGGACAAGAACCCCTATGCGGCATTGGTCCCGAAAATAGAGGATTTGGGTGCGGTTAAGCCCCTGCAGTTCGACCGGATTGACGGTCCCCCGATGGAATTTGCCGAGGCATCAGCTTCCCTGGGGTTTGTCAATTTTGTCCCTGACCGAGACGGAATCACCCGCCATACGCCTTTGGTGTTGAGAGCCGCCGGTGATAATTTTCTTTCGCTCTCCTTAGCCCTCATAAATAGTGCATTTAACAGCAACCGGCAAAACCCAATCTCCTATCGCAAGGGCCATTTATATCCTGTGCCCGAGTTGGAGGTGCCCATTGACGAAGATGGATTATTCAGAATTAATTTTGTCGGTCCCCCGATGAGTTTCCGCTATATCTCATATTATGATGTTAAAGAACGGCGCTTGCCTGACGGATATTTCCAGGGAAAGCTAGTCCTAGTCGGTACTTCAGCACGGGGTCTGTCAGACCTCAAGATAGTGCCAATCTCCAACGAATTCCCTGGAGTCGAAATTCACGCCACCGTAATGTATAATATCCTCACTCATCAATTCCTGAGGACCGTTTCCAATTGGCTGATCCTCCCCCTTCTAATCATAATTACTTTTTTGCTGGGCACATTGTTCTATGGGAGCAGCGCCTTCAAGGGCTTCCTGCTATTCCTGGCCATAATCCTTGGCTGGTTCATTCTGGTGGTAGTGATGTTCGTAAAATCCTCAATTATCATAGAGTTGGTGAGACCCATTTTCACATTTTCATTGACCTATGTTCTGGTGGTTGTGCATCGATATTTCGGGGAGGAACAGGAGAAAAAGAAATATCGCGGCATACTTCAACATTATGTGGCTCCAACCGTTGTTAAACAAATCGTTGATAATATCGATAATCTCAAACTGGGTGGAGATTCCCGGGAGCTTACGATGCTATTTTCAGACATCGAGGGTTTCACGGAGGTGTCGGAACGACTTACTCCCCAACAACTGGTTACATTTATGAATGCCTATACTACTATTCAGACAGAGTCGGTCTTCGAATTTTTCGGCACTCTGGACAAGTACATCGGCGATGCCATAGTAGTGATTTTTGGCGCGCCGGAAGTCAGATACGAATTGAATTATCCGGAGTGCGCATGCAGAGCCGCCCTTAAAGTGAGCGAAAATGACAAAATTATTTCCGAGAGATATAAGCATCTCGGCGTAGGGAAAATCCGCACGCGCATCGGTATCAATACCGGCGAAGCTGTGGTAGGGAATATGGGTTCCTACGTGAGATTTTCCTATACCGCCCTCGGCGATAATGTAAATTTGGCCTCGCGTCTGGAGGGCCTCAATAAGGAATATCGAACCAGAATACTCATATCCGAAATGACCAGGAATCATACTTCTAAAGAATATATCACTAGAGAGCTTGATCTGGTTAGGGTCAAAGGGCGAAGTCAGCCGGTGCGCATCTATGAACTTATGGGTTATGGCGCGACAGATGATCCCGCGGCTCATCTGATTGAAAAATTCTCAAACGCTCTCCGCAACTATCGAAACAGGGATTTTAAGAAAGCGGAGAAGGATTTCTTGAAAATCCTTGAATTCAGGCCAACCGATGGCCCCGCCGATATGTTCGTTCAACGATGCCGAAGTCTAATTGAAGAGCCACCGCCTGAGGATTGGGATGGAGTATGGGTAATGAGATGGAAATGAAGAATGATTTGCCACCATAACAACCCCCTTTCCATTTATGAACATTGCGCATAATTCCAATGCGCCGGCCGGAAATTAGGGCAATGTAGATAAATAGAGACTGATTATATTATTTCCCCAGAACATCGCAATCGTTGCCCCAGTCGCCAAGAATGGACCGTAGGGGATGGTGTGCGATCTCTTCTCGGAGGTCCTGGTAGGGATGATAATTAGGATGATTCCAACTATTGATCCGAATAGCGATGAGAGGATTAGGGTCAATAGAACTGCTTTCCATCCCAGGAAAGCCCCAATCAGCGCTGCCAATTTTATATCGCCGCCTCCCATACTCTCCTTCTTGAATATCGCGTTACCTAAGAATGCAATTGCATATAAGATTAATCCCCCGGCAAGCAAGCCGATTATGGCGTCGGCAGGACTGATGCCGCCGGGAAGGGCTGAAAATGCCAGGCCCGCGGCCATTCCCGGTAATGTAACCTTATCGGGGATAATCTGAGAATCGAGATCGATGAAAGTTATCACGATAAAAGTTGAAGCCAAAAACAGAGCCGGGATCAATTGCGGGGTGAAACCATAAATTAGATAGCATAACCCAAAGAAAATTCCTCCCAATCCTTCGACAAATGGATAACGCAAATTAATTTTTGCTTCGCAATACCGGCATTTCCCTTTGAGTATGATATAGCTCAAAATGGGAATGTTGTCGTATGGTTTGACCGGCGTGAAGCATTTCGGACAAAATGATGGTGGGTAGGTTATCGATTTCTTCAATGGAAGCCGATAAATGAGAACATTAAAGAAACTTCCGAATATCAGGCCCAGGGCAATGATAATGTAGGGGAAAAACGGCTCAAATTCGGAAATCGCCATTGCTTCATCCTCATTTAAGTTTCAATCTCAATTCGATATCACTCTCATATCATTATCGGATATGAAGCGGTGCCATATAATAAGTTGGCCAATATAAAAGGCCGGAGCAGAAGGCTCCGGCCCAAAGATCCAGATTCTCAGGGATTAACTGTCAACATCATTTGTAGTGCACGTCAACGCCCCTGCTTGGTCGATCGTCCAGACATCATTTGTCGCATCATCGTCAAGATTGGCTGTCGCAGTGCAAGTGAATGTATTGGCGGCTGACACCATCACGTATGAGTACCGGGCGCTCGTCATTATTTCCACGCCTATTGCGGCGTAAGCTGTAGGCGCCGCTGCCGACGCAGTCTCTCCATTGCAGGCGTAGGTATCGAATTCCTGACGATATGCATGCTGCATTGTGTAGATCTGCTTTAAAAGCTGTTTGGCTTCAGTTTGCTTCGATTTGGTGGTAGCCTGCATAAATCTCGGAATTGCCAGTGCGGCCAGAATTCCAACGATCACGACCACGATCATCAACTCGATCAAAGTAAAGCCCTTTTGATTGTGATTACTGCGGAATTTGCTTAACATCTCATCCTCCTTTGCTGATTTATCAATTTATTCCTTTATCTCTTCCCGCAACTTGCTTGCCGATTCTCAGTTTCCGGAAAGTTAATTCCACCTAAATTAATATATTGCGCTTCAATCGGTTACTCACTCTTGCCATCGCTCAAATTTCGACTACCAGTCTAATCCTTCGAAATTCCTCGTTATATTCTCTTGCAATTTGCATAATGCAATGGTCAATTCGGAACATCATCTGTCGAACAGAGCAGAACTCCGGTATTATCTATACGCCATACATCATTCGTCGGATCATCGTCTAAACCGGTTGCCGTTGCAATTGCCACAAAGCTGTTCTGAAGCCCAGTCACAGAGTATGAATAACGTGCCGAGTGCATTATCTCAACTCTCACCGACAGCATGCTGAGATTATTGCAATTGGTTTCCGACGAGTCTGCGGTAATAGATGAACCATCGGAAGGCCAATAATTGCCATATTCCTGGAAATAGGCGCTTTCCAAAACATATATCTGTTTGAGAATCCCTTTGGCTTCCGCCTGTTTAGCCTTGGTTGCCATAGCCATATATCTACTGACAGCTAATGTCGCCAGAATCCCCACTATCACGATCACAACCATCAGCTCGACAAGCGTGAAACCGCGATTTCCACCCGATTCTCTTTTTCTTTTTAATAAGCGCAGCCGTCTAATCTCCATCATTGACATTAGTTGTATCTTCATTAATTATATCGGAAGAGGTGGGATCAATATTAATAATTATTTTGAAGCAACTATCCGCGGCAACGTTATCGCCCCTGAACTTATAGTATGTTCCAAGGCCCAATAGCCACTCCAGATAAAACCGCGTAAGTTCGATATCCCCATCTCCCCGAGGGAAAATCTCATAGTCGGCCTTCATACCCATAAGCGATTTCTTATCCGAATACCTAAATAGGATGCCCGACGGTGTCAATTTATCAGACAGAAAGCCAAGTGCCGGCGAAAATTCTACAAACAAATTTTTCCCATACTTCGCGGCAAGTTTTCCGACTATTTCGCCTAAATCGATTTGCTCCATGGTTGGCCCTATCAATCGCGATAATTGCCTTTTCCTATACCAATTCCGATCGATTGAACCGAAATCAATCATCTCGACATCGGAAAGTTTGGGATCAAGATATTTTTGGTAATCCAAGAGGAACTTGCTGTTCATTGAACTGCAGACCACAAGGCTTTCCCCGGACAAGGGCTCACAGAGTTTTTCCGCTAATATCTTGGCGCCATAGTACTTTCGAAGTGAATATGTAAGGCTGTCACTTGTGATAATTACCAGCAAAAGTAGAATGAGCGAACTTACAATTGCATACTGCTTGATCCTTCCCTTTTCTGACAAACCGATTCTTGCCAGAATCCTGCTTATAATGAATATCCATCCTATAGCCCCAACCATGGCCAAAATAGCATTTGATAAAAGCAGGTAGCCATGAATGTCCAGATAGGCATAAAAATAGTCCTCAAAAAAGAATATGGAGAGAATGTTGAGAGCCAGCATCGAAAATAAACCAGTGCCCAACCGTTTATCGTTTCTTAATAAAAAGACGAAGCCCGCCAACGCCCCCAATATTCCTACGGGTCCCCATTGCCGATAAAAAACCGTTAAAGCAAAAGATACAAGTTGGATCAGATGATCGAAGATAGCAACTCCGGATGATTTCCAAAAATCTGCCGCAATGAAAATTCTCCAGAATCCGCCGAATGTTGACGGGTCACCCCAGAAATATTGGCTCCCTCCCAGGAACCTTAGGGGGAGAAATAGCAATACGGTCGCTCCCAGAAGAAGAACACATATAGAAAGAAATACTGTTCTTGATAATTTTCCTGATATCTTGATTCCCGAGAGAATTATTATGCCCGGTAAAGTGAGAAACACGGTGAGATGATGTAGTCCTGCTCCCAATCCAATGATAAAGAAGCTTAGCAAAACGCTTCTAATTCTTTGTTGCTGATCCTTGCATGGCCTGGATGTAAAATAGATGGCCAATGACAGCAGCAATAAATTCGGATAGTACACTTCCGCCCGGGTGGCTTGAGTGAGAGATGAGAAGCTAAATGCAAAAAGCAAAATCAGAGCGGCCGCAATAAATTCCAATCCACTGACCGCCAATCTCGCCTTCCCCTCCAACCGGGAGACTAAATTGCTCAGGATTAAGAAGAGGACAAAAATAGATACTGCGCCACAGACTGCTGAGAATAAATTAAGTCTATAACCCAGATCGCCAAAGGGCAATAATGAAAACAAGCGTCCCCACATAATGTAAATTGCAAATCCCGGCGAATGGGGGATTCCTAACATTGCTGAAGCTGTTGATAATTCCGCAGAGTCCCAGAAATAAACTGTCGGACAAAGATTATAAAGAAAAATAAGAAATGATACCGTTGCCAATAGGGTGCCCAATATCAATTCCCTTCTGCTCCGCAAGCGCCGCTCTTTCAAAGATCGCGATATTGCCTCGCTATCCGAGTCTGCATTTGTGGTGAGGAGGATTTTCTTAATCGCTGTCTGATTCAATTACTTCCCTAAACCAGATTTCTCTTTAAGTTTGTATCGGTCGATTTTGCGATAAAGGGTAGAGGAATCTATGCCCAATATCTTGGCGGCTTTTGCCTTATTCCAATCTGTCTGATTCAGAACATATAGGATATAAGCCTCCTCCATCACGCTCAATGATGGATTTAACGGGACGGTTTCTTTGGAAAGGTCCGGAGATGGCTTTCTCGTCGTTATCTTCTCCGGAAGGTCGTCAAACTTGATTTCGTTGCCCGATGATAAGAGCACCGCCCGCTCAATCACATTTTCCAATTCCCGAACATTTCCTTGCCAAGTGTAGGAACTCAGGGCCGCCAGAGCTTCCTCCGACAGTCTTTTCAGCCCGCAACCTATCCTCTTGCATTTGCGTTCAATGAAATGAGAGGACAGGAGTGGGATATCATCGATGCGCTCCCTCAGCGGCGGAATCCTTATAGGTAATACATTCAGCCTGTAGAAAAGGTCTGCCCTGAACTTCCCGGAATTGACCTCGGATTCAAGATCGGCATTGGTGGCGGCAATCAATCGAATATTGAATGGAATTCTGACTGTATCGCCTAGCGGAGTCAATTCCTTTTGCTCCAGCACTCGAAGCAATTTAATCTGGATGGATGGGGGAGTATTCCCTAATTCATCCAGAAAGAAACTACCCCCATCAGCAGTTTTTATCAGACCTTTTTTATCTTTATCAGCTCCTGTGAATGCGCCCTTTTTATAGCCAAATAACTCTGATTCCAACAAAGTCTCCGGCAACGCCCCGCAGTTTATGGAGACAAACGGTTTATCACAACGGGGAGAAAGTTCATGTATTGCCCGCGCAATCAGCTCCTTGCCGCATCCTGATTCGCCGGTGATCAGCACCGTGCTTTCTGTCACCGCCACCCGTTCTACTACTTTTTTCAGCTTGATAATTTGAGGTGAATTTCCGACGAATTTCCCCAACCCTCCAGTTTCCGAGAGTTTCTTGCGCAATTCCAGATTCTCGCTGATAACTCGCCGTTTTTCCAAACAATTCCGTATAGTGTGCTTGACGTCATCCACTTTGAATGGTTTGGTGATATATTCGGAAGCGCCCTTTTTTAGGGCCTCTATGGCAGTTTCCACCGATCCGAAGGCAGTCATAATGATAAAGTCGATATCGGGCTGTTTTCTTTTTATGGTACCCAGCAACTCTATCCCGGACATCTCCGGCATCATCAAATCCGCCACCACAAGATCGAACTCCTTATCTCCAGCAATATCCAGTTGGGCCAATGCTTTCCTGGCGGAGGTGAAAGCGGTAACATCATATCCCTCCTTCTCGAGCATAATCTCCATAAATTGGCACATGCCTTGTTCATCATCGATTATGAGGATTCGTTCTTTTTCCATCTTGCTGATCAGAATGTGTTCAATTCACTATTAATTTCGGCTAAAATAGGTGTTCGCTTAGAGCTTGGGAATGATAGATTCAATTATCTTCGATGAAATCATCACCCCCCTTTGGCAAAAGTTTAGGTCACAACCTGAAGTTAAGATGGGCTATTTGCATCGATACTGAGATATGGTGACAAAAACTTGAGGGATCGAGAGGATTTGAATGGGGTCTGAAGCGCAATTGTTGTCAGAAGTTTATGTTTTCGAATTTTTCTCCTGCGCAAGTTGCCTCAACCAGTCGTACCAAACATCCATTCCTTCGCCACTGCGGCAGTAGATCTCGAATTTCACCGGAACCACTCTATATTTAATTTCGTGTCGGCAAGTGAAGTGTCCATAGTTGCGGCTTTGGTAGTTCCAATGTAACTTTCGGCAACAATATGTGAAAGTATTCACGTGCTTCTCCCCCAAGATATCTTGCTCGGTAGTTCCTTATCTAAAATAGCCGGGAGCGGTCCCTTGTCAAACTAATTTTTCCGTTACCGTTACTTCACCTGAAGCATCGAAGGCTTGGCCTGAAGAGTCTGCTAACCACGCCCAGATAGGATTGGATGCCTTGGTCGTGAACCCAAGTCCTCGATAAAGTTTTTTGGCTCTCTGGTTTCCCGAAAAGACAGCCAGCGAATAGTGATGCACTTCCTGTTGCATCAATACCTGAATCGCGGATGACAAAAGATACTTCCCCAGTCCTTGGCCTTGATAATTTTCAAGCGTAAATAGCTGTCCGATCCATCCCTTGCGATTGAGAGTAATAAAAGATAAGAGCCGCCCATTTTCATCCATAATCATCCGCGATAATTCAGGATCGCAGACTTTCGATATTGCTTCCTGACATTCCTTGGGAGTGAAGCCGACATATTTCATAAATGCGTCGCCCACGGAAGCCATCAATTCCGCGGCTTCACCGATGCGATCGCTTTCCCATAAGCGGCTTTGACGATCGCCATCCAGGTCAGACATATTAATCTTTGGAATATTCTGGGAATTGGCCGTCATAATCTCCACATCGAAACGTTGGAATCCGAGTCCCGGGAATGCTGTGGAAGGCAGGTCGATGCCTATTACTGAACTCCATGATGAGAATTGGCTAACTATTCTACGGGCATGCAAATCCTCTATCAAGGCCATAAAAAGGGCATGTGCGGCCGGGCGGAAATAAATCTCCGCCGGGAATAATTCGCTTAATTGATGGCACCAGAGAATCTCTACACGATGATCACATTCCTTATAAATATAAAAGGAAAGCGGTTGTCCGGCGTTTTCCCAGACATAAGCTGGATTTTGCTCCAAAGCTTCCTCAAATCTTACCAAACAGCGATTTCGGGTTTCCTCCAAAACGGGACTTTTCTCAATAATTCCCCGAAAATCCTCAACAAGTCCGTTTGGAATCAAACTCGGACCATTAAGATGTATTAAATTCCCCTCTTCAGGTTTCAAGTACTCCGGCATTTCCCACCATACCGCACAAATGATATTACTCTCATTTGTATTTTCGGCGTTTCCCTAAAATTAATAAAAAAGCATTTGATTCGCAATCCAAATCTTTGATCAAATGCCGGTTTTGAGGTTTAATATATTTCTATGTTATCATGGAGCTGTAGAAAGTATGAAATATTGGAAAATACACCTTGTGAAAAAAATCACCGAATAGCCAGATTTTTGTTGACATTTATCGTAGGGATTCTATATTGAATGAACACTAATTTAGTCTATTTTTTGCTTTGCCGCTTGACGAGGATTCTGATTGCTATCATTCCGGATGCTGGAGGATGTCTGAAATTCAGAGAGGATGAGATCCTGAGGAACCATTGCATATTAATATGATGATAGATAAATTGAGGATATAGTATGGCGAATATTGCGCCTTATAGCGAAAAAGTGATGGACCATTTCACCAATCCCCGTAATATGGGTGAATTGCCGGATGCCAATGCTATCGGTGAAGTAGGCAATCCGGCCTGTGGCGATATGATGAGGTTATATTTGAAAATAGAGGATGGTGTTATTGCCGACGTAAAATTCAAAACTTTCGGATGCGGCGCGGCCATCGCTTCATCATCGATGATGACCGAAATGATTAAGGGCAAACCAGTGGAATATGCCGCCAGTCTCACCAATCAGGAAGTTGCCGATGCTCTCGATGGTCTGCCTCCCGTCAAAATTCATTGCTCATTGATGGCTGAGGAAGCGCTGAAATCTGCGCTGGATGATTATGAAAAGCGGCTGGCAGAAAAGGCAATGAAGAGCTGATTCATTTTGCGAATTCAGCATGCACCTTGTAATATATATCAATCATCCCTGCGAATAGAAAACCGGCACCTAAGATAAGTGCCGGCATTATTGGTAATCGGGTATAGGATGATTATCAATTGAGCGAATCTACTATTCCACCATCTTTCAGCTTTATCACGCGGGGGATATTATCTGCTATATGTCTGTCGTGAGTAATCATTACAATAGTGGCCCCATCAGCGTGTAATTCCCGGAATATCTCAATAATCGACCCTCCGGAAACTGAATCCAGGTTTCCCGTCGGTTCATCCGCCAACAGGATTGCCGGGTTGTTTGCCAATGCCCGCGCGATAGCTATACGTTGCATCTCACCGCCCGACAGCTCTGTAGGTTTATGGGCGGCTCTTTCCGCCAAACCAACTCGATCCAAAAGCTCCATAGTTCGCGTTTTCCGTCTTTTGGCGGGCATCCCGGAGAATATCAAAGGAAGCTCGATATTTTCATAAGTGGTAGCGTAGGAAAGAAGATTGAAATTTTGAAAAACAAAGCCGATCTTCCGATTGCGGACTTCAGCCAACTTGTTGGACCCGAATCGCCCAACTTCCTCATCATCAAGATAATAATCTCCGGTGGAGGGTGTATCGAGGCATCCGATGATATTCATCAAGGTTGATTTCCCTGAGCCTGAAGGTCCCACGATTGCTACAAATTCGTTTTCATCGATGTCTATGTCAATTTTCCTAAGGGCTTCAACCGAAACCTTGCCCGTCTTGTATATTTTGCTTAGCCCATTCATTTTGATTATTGGCATCAGTAGTAATTCCTTTCAATTCTCAAGAACTTTGCCCTCGGTTCTTCGTCAATCGTCATCTCCAACCTGCATGCGCCATACTTTCATTCATATCTCAAAGATTCCGCAGGATTGATCTTGGCCGCCTTTTTTGATGGGAAGTAGCCTGCCCAAAATGCGATCATTGCCAGAACTCCCACAGTCGCCAGCGCAATTTCCGTGGATAGGACCGGTTTCCCCAGAAATTGAAGCGCTTCGCCCTTAACAGGTATGCCTTTCAGTATTTTTATGATAACTCCCGAAAATAAGAATCCAAAACTTCCACCAAGAGCCCCTATCAACAACGCCTCTAAAATGAATTCCCACAGGATATATTTTGCTTTTGCCCCCAGAGCCATTTTTAGGCCTATCTCTTTGGTGCGCCTACGAACTGTTACATACATAATATTGGCCACTCCGACACCGGCAACCAGCATGGTGAGCGCTCCGATGATTCCAAGGAATAATTGAATGCCGAACAGCACATCGCCCATAGTCTTGGATTGTTCAATCGTATCCCACATGCTGAGCGCCCTCTCATCATCGGGATTGAATTTGTATTTACCTCCCAATATTCGATAAACCTCTTTCTTGACTTTTTCAGAATCATCTGGGTTTTTGGGTTTATAAATCAGAACATCAAGTCGCGTGTCGCCGAAGATTAGGCCGAAAGTTGTCATCGGTATGATCACTCGATCCGCATCGGGACCAGAATACATCCCCATCTGAAGTTTTTCAATCATCACTCCGATAATTGTGAATGGAACTCGATTTATAGTTATCTGTTTACCGATAGGATCCTGGTCTCCGAAAAGCTCTTTTGCCAGGCCTGAACCCAAAAAGGCCACTCTTCTCTTCTCGTCAAGATCATGCTTATTAATGAAACGACCGCCTTCCTGCGGTATATGATTGCGGATATTTTCGTACGAAGGAGTTACGCCGGTACAATGCCGCCCGACCATTTTCTTTCCATATCGTATGTCCACACTCCACCTCTGATATTCGCCTCCGACATCCTCCATATCCGGAATGCGGGCTCTAAGCAAATCAATATCCTCAGGCTTCATTACAATCCTTCTGCCCGGAGGCAGTCCTTTGAATGGCTTGGTAGTCTGCCCGCCCCAGACAACCACGATTCCCGAGCCCATCCCGCTTTCGCCCTTGGCTATTTGGCGTCTCAGCCCTTCCCCGAAAGAAAGGAGCATTATAATAGACACTGTCCCCCAAGCTATGGCCATCACCGTCAAGGTAATTTTCTTCTTTTGCTTCTTGAAGTCGGAAGCAAATAACCGTAGCATAAGGAATATTCGTTTCATAATCGTAGTGCCTCCACGGGATTAAGCTTGGAGGCTCTCCGGGCGGGGAAAAAACCTGAAATGAATCCAATAATGCCCAGCAAGCCGGTGGCGACGAATGCAATCTCAAGTGAGATTTGAGGTACCCCGACATATTTTTCCAAATTAAACATCGGAAACACGCGCACTATCAAACCTGAGAATAATAGCCCGATTAGCCCACCAATAATCGTTATTAGCAGAGTTTCAGCAACTAATTGCCACAATATAAAAGATGCTTTGGCGCCCAAAGCCATCTTAATCCCAAACTCTTTGGATCGTTCTTCAACTACCGCATTCATTATATTTGATACCCCTATTGCTCCGACTATAAGAGTAAACACTCCTACAATTCCCAGGAACACATTCATTCCCATGAAAAGCTCATCAAAAAACTCGTCATTCTGAGATGTGTCCCAAACCCATATCGCTTCTTCATCAGTCGGGTCATAATGATATTTGCGTCCCAAAACCTCATCAACGCGCTTCTCAACATCTTTTGAATGACTCGGTTCTACTGGTTTAAGAACTATATTGTTGAGATATTTCCTATTGTAAATCGAGGTAAATGTTGTATATGAGATAAAAGTCTTTCGACGGTCGGAGCCGGAATAGGAAGAGTTCTGGTCCTTTTTGATCATTACTCCGACAACTGTAAACGGTACGAAATTGATAAATATTGTTTTGCCAAGAGCATCCTCATCGCCGAATAATTCCTGCCAAGTCTCATATCCGATAAATGCTGTCCGACGTTTGTTGTCGATATCATTCTGGTCAATATAACGGCCTCCCGGCTCCGGAATGAGATTGCGCATTTCACCAAATTCAGCATTGCCCGCGGTTACTTGACCCACAAATACCTTATCCCGATACTTGATAGTTGCTGACCAGTTGGTATATTCAGGCGATGCCATCGCAATTTCAGGAATCATTGATTTAAGATATTCCGGGTCATCCTCCACAAAATGTATGTTACGGCTCTTGGGGGTGCCTTCGAAAGGTTTGCTGGTAGTGCCGGCCCATAATATCATAATCGATTCGCCCATCCCGTGCTGTTGCTGAAGTTGCCGTTCCTTGAGGCCAGTGGAAAAAGCCAACAGCAGAACAATTGAGGTTGTACCCCACACAATTCCAAAAGTAGTCAATGCCGTCCGGAGCTTCTGGCCTTTTAGATCCCGATGGAATTGATTGAAGAATAAGAGCAGACGCATTATTCGATCTCTTTGGGAGGTCTTTCGACTACGAAAGTACTTTCTGCCAGACCTTCGACCACTTCTATATTTAGCCCATCAGATAATCCGGTCTTGATGTACTTTTTCTTGATTGTGTCCTCGTTGGTGGTGTCATCCATCACCTCCACATAAACGGAATCCCCTTCATAGTGGACAAGACGCTCCGGCACCACCAGGATGCTATCCTTCTGATTGATCACCACTTCCGCATTAGCGGAATAACCGGCACGCAATGCTTTGCCTCCTTGATGCGTTATTTTTATCCAGACATCAAATAGGATAGTATTATCTTCCTTACGAGCTTTAGGAGAAATCTTATATAGAATGCCCTCCACTTTCTCATCGGGCAAAGCCCCAATTTTGACGGTTACTGCCATACCTTCATTGAGCTTGCCCACGTCAATCTCATCTACTGTGCCCTTAAAAATCAGATTATCCATCTTTGCTAACGTGATCAGTTCAGTCCCAGCCTGATAGGAAGTCAGCGGGACCACCGGGTCTCCGCGGCCAACATTAAGCTGTAGGATCGTTCCCACAATCGGTGATTTCACCATCGATTCTACCGGTTGATTGGCGATCTTGGTCCTCCCGCTCTCCAAAAGAGACATCTTTTCCTTGGCGAGATTATAACGAAGCTCATCTTCTTCGAAATTTTTCTGCATGTTGTCAAAATCGGATTCAGAGATATGTTTCTTTGCCAGAAGGAGCTGGGCCCGATCGAACTCTTTCTTGGAGTTCCTGTAGGCCACCTCGAAGATTTCGACATCTTTTTTGGCTTCCGCAAATTCGAGGGGTGTCGGATCGGGGCGGATTTCCATCAGCGGTTGTCCAACTTCCACAATGTCGCCCACCTCAATAAATAATTTATCTACAATGCCCGAAATCTTCGACTTGACCCCGACCTCGGTCTCCGGATTAATCTCTCCGACAGCCAGCGCTTTATCAACGATTGTCCCCCTCACTACCGGAAATGTTTTTAAACCATTCTGAGCTTTCCCGTTACCGGAAAAAAAAGCAAACCATACTGCGGCGATGAGCAGCAATCCTCCGACAACATAACCAATTTTTTTCACCATTCAATTCTCCAATTCCGACTAAACATCACTAAAATTTTATACGAGCGCCCCCTTCGTTCTGTTTCAAAATTCAATATTGCACATTTAAAACCCAAGTAAATTCGTGGCGAAATGAGATCATCGACCAGAATCAATTATGCAAGAGAATCGGCCTGAACAATATTACTGTTGGGGGAAAATAGATTGAGAGGAAGATATTTCAAAATCGAGAGGAAGCCCCATACTTGTGCACGGGGCTTCCTCAAACAAAACCTAATTCAATTTGAAATCACCGTGCTTTTCGATATGCGCAACTAAACCCCCATCATTGAGGATTCTGATCATCGCATCCGGCAATGGTGAAAATGTCAATTTTGTGCCGGTTGTGAGATTCTTAATGGTCCCCATCGACAGGTCAATTTCGAGTTCATCTCCAGCATTTATCTTGTCGGTATCGCAGATGAGAACCGGAAGGCCAACGTTAATCGCATTTCTGAAAAATATCCGCGCAAATGATTTGGCCAAGACGGCGCTAACGCCGGAGAGCTTTATAATAGTTGGGGCATGCTCCCTTGATGACCCCAACCCAAAATTCTTCCCTCCGACCACAAAATCGTTCGGTTGAACTTTCTTGGCGAACTCGGGATCGGCATCCTCCAGAACATGCTTGGCCAATTCCGGTAGGTTGCTGCGCAGATGGAACAAGCGTCCGGGCGCAATATGATCGGTCGATATGTCATCGCCGAATTTATGAGATTTTCCTCTAAGCAACATATCAAAACTCCTTAATATTTATTTGTCTTCAGCAATGCCTTAGACCATTTCATCTATCTTTTTCTGGAGGCTCGCTTCTTTGCCGCTTTTACCTTTTTCGCAGGTCTGAATGCTCTTGCTTTTGCGGCTTTCTTGACAACCCTTCTCCTTATTGTTTTTGGCGCTCTTTTCCGAACAGCCTTTTTAGCCACTTCTTTTTTGGGCAATTTCGAAGGATCCGGCACGGTGCCGAGCGGCCTAAGAACCCGGGTATATTCCCTTGGATCCGCGATGTATCCAGCAATAGCACTGGCGGCAACGGTTGCCGGTGAGGCCAGATAGATATTGCCGGCAGGATTTCCCATTCTCCCTTGGAAATTTCGATTTTGGGTCGCGATTACATTTTCTCCATCGCCCAGAATGCCGCCGTGTACGCCCACGCATGGCCCGCACCCAGGAGGCAAAATCAAGCCGCCGAATGCCATTACCGCTTGAAGATAACCATATTTTAATAGCTCGGCTTCGATTTTTTTTGAGCCCGGAACCGCTATGAGCCTTACTCCCGGAGCAAGTTTCTTGCCCTTGATGATTGTGGAGAATATCGCCCAATCGGAGAGGCGGGAGTTGGTGCAAGTCCCGAGGAAAGCTTGATTTACCTTAATATGATCTTTGACCGACTGGTCTATATCCCGCATATTATCTACTGTATGAGGGTAAGATATAATCGGTTTTAGAGTGGAAACATCGATATCGATTATGCGTTCATACTCGGCGTCGAAATCGGGCTTAATCTCGCGCCATTTATTGACCCGGCCCATCTTTTTGAGATACGCCTTGGTAATTTTATCGCTGGCGATTAATCCCGCTTTGGCGCCTGCCTCAACCGCCATATTGGCGAGTGTAAAACGCCCTTCCATTGCCATATTGTCAATTGCGGGGCCCCCGAATTCCAATGATTTATATGTGGCTCCATCCGCGCCGATCATCCCAATGAGATGCAATATCAGGTCTTTCGGATAAACTCCAACCGGGAATTTGCCGGTAACATTGACTTTATAGGTCTCCGGCACCCGCAGCCAGGTTTTCCCCAGAGCCATACCAATGGCCACATCGGTTGATCCCATACCGGTGGAGAATGCGCAAAGCGCGCCGCCCGTGCAGGTATGCGAATCCGCCCCGATGAGGAGGTCACCCGGATTGACATAATCCTCATTAATGACAGTATGGCAGATGCCATTGCCAACATCCGAAAGCTGTGCTCCGGTCTTGGCGGCAAATGCCCGTAGCGCCATGTGATCGTTGGCCAACTCCTTGCGCGAAGCCGGCGCCGAGTGATCCAGAAATAAAACTGTCCTCTCCGGATGAGCCACTTTTTCCAAATTCAGCTTTTGCAATTGCTTTATGGCCAGCGGTCCGGTTCCATCTTGAACTAAGGCCACAGTAACATTCGCAATAACTATCTCGCCTGCGGAGACTTCCTTTCCGGCGTGCTCCGCTATGATCTTTTCAACAAGCGTTTTACCCATAATTTATTCATCCTCCTGATTTCATTGAGTCAACGTCAATATATGGCCATACTTAGGTGAGGTCAAGGAGATTTCGATAGCGCGAACGTCAGCTAATTTCTCTCGAAATAACGCTTTGCGGGAGTTCCAGGACAGATTTTATTGGTTGCATTTTTCACCCGAGCTATTATATTATCATTATAGTTCTTCGAGAGTCTCTTGGATTCAAAAATTGTTTAACATTCCTCAATTCACCACGGAGGTCGTTTATGATCAATTTCCGAAGCGCATTGTTATTCGTATTGGCGGTGCTAATAGTTCAGGTCAATATGGCATCGGCAGCGGGCATCCCTGCAGAGAGGCCCATTTCTGGCGTAGTAAAGTTCGATCCCGCTCGATATTCCCAGAATGGCTTCCATCAGCTCGATGAAATCCGCCTTTTCAGCGACATAGGCCCGAATATCCGCACCAATCAGGATAATAGTGGAAATTCCCAAAATGAAACCACAATAGCTCGCAATCCCTTAAATCCATTTAATCTTATTGGCGGCGCCAATGACTATCGCAATGGGGAAGTTGATGGCGGCTATTATTACACTCTGAATGGCGGTCA
>Ga0210044_10000415_pt1 | contig 64287 bp, 58 predicted proteins | sample CryGey13umfilter_2_FD_183959 | JGI IMG/M metagenome (GOLD analysis project Ga0210044, IMG submission 183959) | Groundwater microbial communities from aquifer in Utah, USA - Crystal Geyser 4/9/14 3 um filter (SPAdes) (version 2) | ecosystem: Environmental > Aquatic > Deep subsurface >... | reverse complement strand
GGTTCGAAGAATAGAGCGCGGGCTGAAAGCATCGCATCCAATGTTCTCCTCAAAAAAACTTGGATTTCTCGCAAAACCACCAAACGGGGACACTCCGGGGACATCATAAAGGCAAGTACTTGGACAAAACGGGGACAGTACGGGGACAGTACGGGGACAAAACGGGGACACTTGAACATGATTTTGGCTGGTTTTGAACAGAATCTCATCTCACCAATTTCGCTTCTATGGAACGTACAGACGAAAAAAAATCCCCTGTAAGTCATTGATCTACAGGGGATTTTCTAAACTATCTGGCGGAGCAGGGGGGATTCGAACCCCCGGGGGATTTAACTCCCCGCACGCTTTCCAGGCGTGTGACTTAAACCACTCATCCACCGCTCCAGAGCTGGGCATTCTACCTGCCCAGGCCGCAGCTTTCATTTCACGTAGGGCATCAGCCATAAAAAAAGGAAGCAAACCGGCTGGCTGGCTTCCTTGGCAGGCTGACACCCAAAGGTGTCAGCGCCGGCTGGACATCGGTTTAGCGGAGTACAGCCAGGGTGGTCAATTGCCCGCCGCGAACGGTCTTGAGGGTTAGGGCACCGTTCTTGATGTCGCCGCGCTCGTCAAAAGAGACCGGGCCAGAGACACCCTTGAACTCGGACGTAGCGGCCAGCATGGGCAGATACTTGGCAGGATCAGCCGAATCGGCCTTGACCATCGCAGCGACCATGATGTTCACTGCGTCATAAACGTAGGGGGCGTAGAGCTTCACGTCAGTACCGAACTTGGCTTGGTACTTGACCTTGAACTCATCCATACCAACTTTGGCTTCGCCATCGACGCCGCCGGCTTCGGCGCAATAGACCTGATCGTCAGCAATGGCGTCGCCACCGAGCTTGACTAATTCAGTGGTGCAGATGCCGTCACCGCCCATGAATTTGGGGCTCATGGCCAGACCTTTCATTTGTTTCATCATGGGGCCAGCCACTGCGTCCATGCCGCCGAAGAACACCACATCGGGCTTCTTGGCCTTGATGCTGGTCAGGATCGCGGTGAAGTCAGTCGCCTTGTCGGTGGTGAACTCCTTGGCCACCACTTTACCGCCAGAGGCTTCGACTGCTTTTGCAAACTCTTCGGCAACGCCTTGACCGTAGGCGGTACGGTCGTCGATCACGGCAATGGATTTGCCCTTGAGGGTTTCGACAGCGTATTTGCCCAGCGTGCCACCCAGTTGGGTGTCGTCAGCCACCATGCGGAAGGTGGTCTTGAAGCCCTGACGGGTGTACTTGGGGTTGGTTGCCGAGGGCGAGATTTGGGGAATACCTGCGTCGCTGTAAATCTTGGAAGCGGGAATGGTGGTGCCTGAATTCAGGTGGCCAACCACGCCGGCAACCTTGGCATCAACCAGCTTTTGGGCCACGGCAGTACCTTGCTTTGGATCGGCTGCATCGTCTTCGGCCAGCAACTCAAAGGTGACCTTTTGGCCGCCCAGCATGACGCCAGCGGCATTGAGTTCATCGATGGCCATACGGGCACCGTTTTCGTTATCTTTGCCCAGGTGGGCGATGGCACCGCTGGTTGGACCAACGTGGCCGATCTTGACCACATTACCGGCGGGTGCGGGTGCAGGAGCAGCAACAGGTGCAGGCGCTGCTTCTTCTTTTTTGCCACAAGCCACCAGCAATGTGGCGGCAGCGATCAGGGTCAGGGTACTTTTAATGTGCATAAAAACTCCATGGTGAAAAAAATTCAGAGACAAATTCTAGCCGTGCACGATAGCTTAATTTCAAGGGCAGCACCATAGGGAGGTTCCCCATTTGGTGCATATATTTCAGTTGACGCCTGCGAAGCAGGTGGGTTTGGGCGCTGTTTTGGGGCGCTTCGCCGACTAGTTGCCGGGCGCACCAACAATACGATGTCAACTCGCAACCGAATGCAGAGTAACTGCAATTGTTGTGCCAGTGTTGCACCCAGCCATGCCTCAGACTCATGACGTCGCTCTGGCTTGCAGCTTGCGGCTGCTCAATTGGCAACCTGACGCAGAGTAGTGTTTCCATCGACTGCGCGCCTGGCGCTTGTCGTCTTCGTCATCGCTGACAATTTCAATGATGCGGGCGAACTGCTCGAAACCCGCCGGAACCGCTGAGCCCAGGTTCAGCAAGATGGTTTGTTCGGCCTTCTCCGGCAGGATTGGCGTCAGCACGATGGGGCTGTTGCAGCGCACCTGTGCGGGCGCGTCCTCAAAACAATGGGGCACAAATTCAGTGCTCGAAAACGCCCATAGCTGCTGATCGATTTGCGCCAGCGTTGGCGCATCGGCTGTCACCAACACCCGCGCTGCGCTGGCTGCAGCCTTGCGCAGCAAACGGCAGGCGTAAAGCAACTTGTCGGGCGCCTGGGCATGAAATTCGACGTCAGACACGGGGCTCAGGCAGCGTTGGTCTGCATTGACAAAATGTAGTGCAGTAGCAAGCCTACCGGGCGACCGGTTGCGCCCTTGGCCTTGCCACTTTTCCAGCCTGAGCCAGCAATGTCCAGATGCCCCCAAGGATATTTTTCGGTGAAGCGCTGCAGGAATTTGGCTGCGGTGATGGCGCCACCGGGTCGTCCGGCAACATTGGCCACGTCGGCAAAGCTGGTTTTCAGGCCCTCGGCATAGTCATCATCGAGCGGCATGGGCCAGCTCAGGTCTTGCGACGATTCGCTCGCTTTGGTGACTGCTGCAGACATGACCGCATCGGCCGAGAAAAAGCCGCTGCGCACGCCGCCCAGCGCAATCACGCAGGCGCCGGTGAGCGTGGCAATGTCGATCACCGCCCGCGGCTGGAAACGCTCGGCGTAGGTCAGGGCGTCGCACAGCACCAGCCGGCCTTCGGCGTCGGTGTTAAGCACCTCGATGGTCTGGCCGCTCATGCTGGTGACCACGTCGCCAGGCTTCACCGCGCGGCTGCTGGGAAGGTTTTCGCAAGAAGGAATCAGGCCGACCACGTTGATGGCGGGTTGCAGCTCCGCCAGCGCCTTGAACACGCCCAGCACACTGGCGGCGCCGCACATGTCGTATTTCATTTCGTCCATCTCGGCGGAGGGCTTGATGGATATGCCGCCGCTGTCAAAGGTGATGCCCTTGCCCACCAGCACCACTGGCGGCTGATTTTTGTCGGCGCCTTTGTAGTGTAGTTCGATGAATTTCAGCGGCTCGGCAGAGCCTTTGGCCACTGCCAGAAAAGCGCCCATGCCCAACTTTTCAACGTCTTTGTGGTCGTGCACCTTGCACTTGATGTGCGCTGACTTGGCCAGCGCCTGGGCGGCACGGGCGAGGTGACTCGGGGTGGCGTGGTTGGCCGGGCGATTGGCCCATTCCTTGGCCAGCTCAATGCCATGTACGGCAGCCACGGTTTGGGCGAAAGCGCTGACCAGCGGGGCGCTGTCGGGCACGCCGACCCTGACATGGCTGATGCTGCGCGACTCGGGCTTGCTAACAGTGGTGACATACGCATAACTGGCATCAGCCAGCGTGGTCAGGGCCACATGTAGCGCCTGACTGTCGGGTGCCTGCGCAAAGCACACGCTGATGTGCTTGGGTTTGGTCGGTTTGATCAAGGCCATGGCGGCCTGCACGCCCTTGCCGACATCACTGGTTTTGGCATCACCCAGTTGTACCAGCACCAGTCGGCTGCAAGCCAGTCCGGCGGGGCGGTAAATGTCGAGCAGGCTCGCCGGTTTGCTTGCCAGATCGCCTGCCTTGAGCGCCTTGCCGATCAGGCTCGACAGCGGATCGCGGCCAGCTTTGAAGTTCGCTGGCAGCAGCACCAACAAAACATCACATTTTTCATGGGCAGCCGTTGCCAGGTCCAAAGTCAGCAGTTCAAAGTTCATAATTCAGCCTTTCAAAGTGCCGCCATGTTATTCCATTCATCCCTTCGCAAAGAGCTGTCGCGCAGTTTTGGCGCCACCCTGATCGTGCTGGTGACGGTGGTCATGACCATGACGCTGATTCGCACCTTGGGAATGGCATCGCGCGGCAGCTTTAATCCTTCGGACGTGATGCTGGTGATGGGTTACATCGTGTTGGCTTACATGCCCACGCTGCTGACGCTGGGCCTGTTCATCGCCATTATTTCGACTTTGTCGCGCATGTACCGTGACAGTGAGATGGTGATCTGGCTGTCCAGCGGGCAAGGGCTTTTTGCCGTGGTACGACCCTTGCTGCGCTTTGCCTGGCCGGTGTTTGCGGTGGTCGCAGGTTTGGCTCTGGTGATATTGCCCTGGACCAATTTACGCATTGAAGAGCTTAAAAATCAATACCAGCAGCGCGGGGACCTGGAGCGCGTCGAACCCGGTCAGTTTCAAGAGTCTGCCGACGGCAAGCGGGTTTTTTTTATTGACAAGGACGTGTCGGCGGCGCCAGGTGGCGCCAATGTGTTTGTGGTCACCACCGAAGAGGGCAGGGAAACCGTGACCTCCGCGCGCAGCGGGCGCATCGAGACGCTGCCGATCGGGCGATTTTTGCTGCTCGACAACGGCCAGCGCCTGGAGCGTGCCGTTGGTTCCGCAGAAATCAAGGTCAGCAACTTTGAGCAGTATGGCGTCCAGATTGGCCAGGACACCCTCGAAGCCATCAATTTCGTGCCGATCAATACCCGCACCACCGCCGAACTGCTTGACGACCTTTCGCCGATTCATCGGGCAGAGTTGTCTTGGCGGTTGGGTTTGATTCTGATCTCGTTCAATTTTGTAATCATTGCGGTTTCGGTGTCGAGTGTGAATCCGCGCGTGGGTCGAAGCACCAATCTGGTGTTCGCCTTGTTCACCTTTGTTTTTTATTACAACTTGCTTGGGCTGGGACAAAACATGGTCGCCACCGGCAGGTTCAGCTTTGTCCAGTTGATGGCGGGCCTGCACGGCAGCGTGTTGGTTCTGGCTCTGCTGATGCTTGCAAAAAACCATCTCAACCTGCAATGGCGCGAAGTGTTTGGCCTGTCGCGCTGGCGCCCGAAGGTGACCGCAGCATGAGAACCATTCGACGGCTGATTTATGGCGAAGTGCTCTCGGCAGTGGCTTATGTCACGCTGGCCTTTTTGTCGCTTTTTTTCTTTTTTGACCTGGTCGAAGAAATCCAGTCGGTGGGGCGTCATGCCGCTACGGGGTATACCCTGGCGCACGCGCTTGCGTATGTGGCCCTGCTCATTCCCAGCCACCTCTACGAACTCACCCCGATTGCTGTTTTGATTGGCACCATTTTTGTCATGGCGCGACTGGCCCAGAGCTCTGAATTCACCATACTGCGTACCAGCGGGCTCGGTCCGTGGCGTGCGCTGCGCGCGCTGCTGATCCTGGGTCTGGGCTTTGTCGTGCTGACTTTTGCGCTCGGCGACTACCTGTCGCCAGTGGCCGACCGAACCGCCCAGTTGCTCAAGGCGCGCTACACCGGGCGCATCACGGTGGGCCAGACCGGTGCCTGGCTCAAGGAAAAGCAGGATTACGGCCAGTACGCCGTCAACGTTGGTGAACTGGCGTCTGATGGCGTGATGCATGACATCCGCGTGTTTGAGTTCGACAACCGTGGTTTTTTGCAGTCGATCATGCAAGCCAGTTCGGCTACAGTGGCGGACGATGACGCCTGGCAATTGCAGCAGGTCAAGCGCACCGAGTTCCCGGTTTCGGACGCTGAGACTGAGACTGCCCGCATTGGTCACCAGCAGTGGGACACTTTGCGCTGGCCCAATCACCTCAGTGCAGAAATGGTGTCAGCTGCCCTGCTCAAACCCGAGCGCATGCGCACCCTTGACTTGTTTCAATACATCCAGCATTTGCAAGCCAACGCCCAGAACGCGCAGCGTTACGAAATTGAATTCTGGCGAAAAGTTTTTTATCCCCTGAGCTGCTTGGTCATGGTGGTGCTGGCGCTGCCGTTTGCCTACTTGCATTTCCGCGCTGGCAGCATCACCGCCTATGTGTTTGGCGGCGTGCTGGCAGGTATCAGCTTCTTTTTGCTCAACAATGTTTTTGGCTATGTCGGCACACTGCAAAATTGGCGACCTTGGTTTGCTGCTGCCTTGCCGGGCCTGATTTACTCGGTGTTGTCGCTGTCGGCTTTTGGTTGGCTGGTAATCAGGCGATAAAGCGCAACCGTTTGATCGATTTCACCCTAGTTTTTGAAAGTCAAGCACCTATGAAAGCAACCATTCTTTTTGGTCATGGTTCGCGTGATCCGGTCTGGCGCGTGCCCATTGACACCGTCGCGCAGCGCATGCTGGCGATTGATTCACAGTGCTGCGTGCGCTGTGCATTCCTTGAAATCACGGCGCCAGACCTGGCCAGCACCACCGCAGAATTGGTGTCGCTAGGCATTCAAAGCATCACCATCGTGCCGATGTTTCTGGGGGTTGGTCGCCATGCCCGGGAAGACCTGCCGGTGCTGGTCGAGCAACTCCAGCGCAACTATCCGCTGGTCAGCTTCCTGTTGCAGCCGTCGGTGGGCGAGGATCCGCGCGTGGTGGAGTTGCTGGCCCAGATCGCCTTACCGGCTGCCACCATCTAAAGCCCGGCAGCGCCATGAACCTGCACCAATTCCGGTTTGTCCAGGAGGCCGTTCGGCGCAACCTCAATTTGACCGAGACCGCCAAGGTGTTGCACACCTCCCAGCCGGGCGTCTCCAAGGCCATCATCGAGCTCGAAGAAGAGCTGGGTATCGAGATTTTTGCGCGCCACGGCAAGCGCCTCAAGCGCGTCACCGAGCCAGGCCAGCAGGTGCTCAAGAGCATTGATTTGATCCTGCGCGAAGTCACCAACTTAAAGCGTATCGGTGACGAGTTCAGTTCGCAAGACAGCGGCACGCTTTCGATTGCCACCACCCACACCCAGGCGCGCTATGTGTTGCCCGAACCGGTGGCCAAACTGCGGCTGACTTACCCCAAGGTCAACGTCAGCCTGCACCAGGGCTCGCCCGACCAGGTGGCGCACATGCTGATCGATGAAGTGGCCGAGATCGGCATCGCCACCGAGTCGCTCGATGGCTACGACGAACTGGTGACGCTACCGTGCTACGAATGGCAGCATGTGTTAGTGCTGCCCGCCGGCCACCCGTTGTGCACCAAGGCGCACCTGACGCTGGAAGACATTGCCCACGAGCCGCTCATTACCTATCACCCGTCTTACACCGGCCGCACCAAAATCGACCACGCCTTTGCGGTGCGCAAGCTCGAACCCCGCATTGCGCTGGAAGCCATCGACTCGGACGTGATCAAGACCTATGTCAAGCTGGGCTTGGGCGTGGGCATCGCCGCCGAAATGTCGGTGCGCGATGTGGTTGAAGGCGACCCCGACAACGAACTGGTGATCCGGCCCGCCGGTCAGTTGTTTGGCCAGAATGTGGCGCGGGTTGCTTTCAAGCGCGGCGCTTACCTGCGCAATTTTGTCTATCATTTTGCCGAGCTGCTGAGCTCCCGGCTCGACCGCACCCTGGTCGCCCGTGCCATGACCGGCCATGTCAATGACTACGAGTTGTGAAACCTTGCGGGACAGACCAAGATTTGCGCAGCAAATTTGCTCTGTCCTCAACTGATTAGAAGATGATTACCCTCCAAAGCAAACTGCCCAACGTCGGCACCACCATCTTTACCGTCATGTCGGCCCTGGCGCTGGAAAAAAATGCGGTCAACCTGGGTCAGGGTTTCCCGGATTTTGACTGCGATCCCAGGCTGGTGGAGGCCGTCACCCGCGCCATGCAGCAGGGCAAAAACCAGTACCCGCCGATGCCCGGTGTGCCGGTGCTGCGCGAGGCCGTGGCTGCAAAAATAGTGGCGCTCTACGGCCGCTCGTACAGCGCCGCCACCGAGATCACCATCACTGCCGGCGCCACCCAGGCCATCCTCACCATCATTCTGGCTGTCGTGCATCCGGGTGACGAAGTCATTGTGCTCGAGCCCTGCTACGACAGCTACGTGCCCAACATCGAACTTGCAGGTGGCGTGCCGGTGCGCGTGCCCTTGACGCCCGGCACGTTTCGCCCCGACTTCGCAAAGATTGCCGCCGCCCTCTCTTTCAAAACGCGCGCCATCATCGTCAACTCGCCGCACAACCCCAGCGGTACGGTCTGGACGGCGGCTGAAATGCGGCAGCTTGAAGCACTTCTGGCACCCACCAACGTGCTGCTGATCAGCGATGAGGTGTATGAGCACATGGTGTTTGACGGTCAGAAGCACCAAAGCGCGGCTATGTTTGCAGGCCTGGCCGAGCGCGCCTTTGTGGTGTCGAGCTTCGGCAAAACCTGCCATGTAACGGGCTGGAAAGTGGGCTACGTGGCAGCTCCGGTGGCGCTCACGCACGAGTTTCGCAAGGTGCACCAGTTCAATGTGTTCACTGTCAACACCCCGGTGCAGTTCGGCCTGGCCGAGTACATGGCCAACCAGGGCGCCTACCTCAAGCTGCCGGAGTTCTACCAGGAAAAACGAGACTTTTTCCGCGCTGGCCTGAAAGACAGCAAATTCAGGTTGTTGCCCTGTGAAGGCACCTATTTCCAGTGTGTGGACACGTCGGCCATCAACAATCTGAAAGAAGCCGATTTCTGCCAATGGCTCACGTCCGAGATCGGCGTGGCAGCCATTCCGCTGTCGGCTTTCTATGGCGAAGGTTTTGACCAGCAGGTGGTGCGGTTCTGCTTTGCCAAGACCACGGCCACGTTGCAACTGGCGCTTGATAAATTGCAGCGGCTTTAAGGGGTATCCCGGACGAAGCAAAGCGTCATCCGGGGATTTGGTTTGTCAGCCGCGCAGGGCGTCAAGGCTGCGCGCAAGACTGGCTTCCAGCGGCCAGGGTTCGGCGCACCAGCGCGCAGCCAGCAGTTCAGCGCACAACACCGAAAAACTCAAACCCCGTGAACCCATGCCGGCGCACAACCACAAACCAGGCTGCTCTCCGGTTTCCAATGGCCCTGCGGCTGGCAGCCGGTCAGCTGTCGCACAGCGCATGTTTTTCCAGCCATTGAGCTTGCCGGACTCGAACGTGGTTTGCAACTGGCTTGCCAACTCAGGTAGCAAGGCTTGCAGGTGCGACAGGTTGCCAAGGTGATTGTCCAGGTCGCTGCGCTCGGCCGCAAGGGCGCTCTGGTAGGTTGAGCCCATGAACCAGGCCGAACCGCCGTCCACGGGCACATGGGGCACCACGGCTCCCGAGCCGTTGACCGGATGGGGCGGGAACGCCCTCTGGTCTGCGGCGTCGTGCGTGGCCCAACTCAGCAAGCCGCGCAAACCCTGCATCGCGGGCACTCGGGTCAAACTGGCAGCGCGTTCAGGTTCGTCTTGCAGCAAACGGTCTATCAAGGCGGCGGCGCCACAGGCATTGGCCAGCACCACGCGCTCGGCGCTGCACAGCACCTGGCCTTGCGCATCCAGCAAATCCCATTCACCATCGCTTTGATGCAGCCGGGCCACTGTTGCGTTGCCCATGAACCTGATGCCGGGTTGACTGAGCCAGGCGCGCACCAACTGCGCGGGTTTGAGCCATGCGCCATGCGGGTGCCAGACGTCTTGCGTGGTGTCGACGCCTTGGGCCCAAGCGGCCTCATGCAACGCTGCGGGTGCCAGGCTTGACCACTCCTGCCCGGCATCGCGCCAGTGGGTTGGCAGAGTGGGGTTGTCGTCAATGTGCCGCTCCAAGACACCGCTCGGTGCCCAGTCCTGGCCGGCGACCAGCAGGTCGCGCGCTTGTTGCAACATCAGGCGCACGCCACTGCGCGACAGCCTAGACAGCGCACAGTCGTCCACCGAGACATGCGGCACGACCAGGCCGACGGGCAGTCCGGAGGCGCCGGCGGCCGGGGCTTCGGCCTGATCCAGCACGGTCACTTGCCAGCCGCGTCGCGCCAGCGCGGCCGCCACGCTGGCACCAGCCAGGCCGGCACCAATGACGGCACAGGTGCCCACGGGCATGGCACTGGCAATCGCGTTTAACCTGGATTTTTTAAGTTCCCAGCGCGGGTTAAAACAGCCTTCGATCGGTGTTGGGCTTGTGCCCGGGCTTTGCGCGGGGCGGGTGTCTGTTTCAAAACCACATTGCACCAAATGGCTGGCCAAATTCGATAAAGCAAGCTGATTGGCCGCCTTGGCGGTCAGGCGGGTGCCGCGACGGCAGCAGCGCACCAGCGCTTTGACGATCCAGAGCGCATCTGAACCCTCCACTGGCACGCTCAAGGCCACTGCATCGGCTTCAAACTGCTGCTGTCGCAGAAGGCTCAAGGTCTCACCCACGCACAGCGTCAGCACCACATGGCCCTGATCCAGTAAAAACCGGTGGAAGCCCGGCAGCAGGCCGAACCATTGGCTGCCGAGCTCCTGTGCCAAGGGCACCAGCGCCGGGTTCTGGCCAACGCCGTTCAGCACATCCTGCTGGCTAATCGGGCTTTGGGAAAACGCGACAAAGTGCAACAGGCGTGGCCGCTTCGAGTCCAGACGCCAGCTGTTCCATGTTGAGAAGAAGCGTTCACCCGTGTCGAAGTCCGTATCAAGCATGCGCCAGCAGGGCTGGCCTTGCCACGCGTTTGTAGGGCCTTTGTCCAGGATTGGCTGCGGTTGTTCCGGGTTAACCGCCATCGGGTGGCGTTACTCCTTTGGAGGCACGTAGCCCTGGGCAGCGTCTGCGCCACCGCCAAAAAAGTGGTTTTCCATTTGCCGTGCCAGATACTGACGGGCGCGCGCATCGGCCAGATTCAGTCGATTTTCATTGACCAGCATGGTCTGGTGTTTGAGCCAGTCGGCCCAAGCTTGCTTGCTGACACTTTGCCATATGCGCTTGCCCAATTCCCCCGGATAGGGCGGAAAGTCGAGTCCCTCGGCTTCGATTCCGAGTTTGATGCAATTCACAGTGCGCGCCATAACGATCTTTCAAAGAGGTGTCAAAATAACGTGTAACTGTAGCAAGGTTTTTCATTCGGCGCGCCACTGCGTTAAAATCCTGCATATGTCAAAAGCAGATACCAAAACCAAAATCGTGGCCGACGGCCTGCGTTACAAATCCAAGGTGTCGGGTTCGCCCTTCACCGCCGCCACTTCGTTTGGTGCCGCGACCATGTCGTGCTTCCTGTGCGGCAAGCACCGGGCGCGCTCCCAGATGGTCTCCAAGAAGATTTTGGGCAAGTCACAGGCAGTGTGCTCACCCTCTTGCAAAGCGCTCGACGAAGCGAATAAGTAAGGCGTGCTCAACACATGGCGAACGCTTTCCTGGTGACCCTGGACAACGCGCCCCGGCGCGTTTTTGCATTTTTAAGCTTGGTTTGTCTGGCCATGTTGGCCTTCGGTTTGTATTTGCAGCACAGCCAGGGACTGAACCCTTGCCCGATGTGCATCGTCCAGCGTTATGCGCTTTTCTCGGTCGCCACCATTGCTGGCCTGCTCAGCTTTAGCGGCAGCAAGCGATTGCATTTTTGGGGCGCGTTTGCACTTGTGTTGGCCGCTGGTTTTGGTGCATTTGTGGCGGCACGGCAAAGCTGGCTACAGTGGTATCCCCCCGAGGTGGCCACTTGCGGCCGCGACTTTTACGGCATGATCGAAAATTTTCCGCTACAGCGCGCCATTCCCATGATTTTCAAGGGTAGCGGTGACTGCTCAGCTGTCGACTGGACGTTTTTGGGTGGGTCGATTGCCAATTGGTCGTTTGTGGTTTTCAGCCTGATTTCGGTGTTGGCCGGTGTGCTGATCTGGCGCAAACTTTAAACAGTTGGGGTCAGAGCACGTCGCTGCGCGAGTGGTCTGACCCACAAATTCTCAAGTTAGTTGGGGTCAGAGCACGCCGCTGCGCGAGTGGTCTGACCCACAAATTCTCAAGTTAGTTGGGGTCAAAGCACGCCGCTGCGCGAGTGGTCTGACCCACAAATTCTCAAGTTAGTTGGGGTCAGAGCACGTCGCTTCGCCAGTCGTCTGACCCGCAAAGTATCAGATGGGCAGGCTGTCAAACGATTCGTAGCTTTTGCGCAGCCAGTTTTTCACGCGCTGGCGCTCGAGCATTCCCAGTGCATCAGTCTCCGATCGGTTGTGAATAGCGGCCCAAAAGCTAACGTTTTGACGGTCGATCTTGCGCATGCTGGCTTCGTGCAATTGCGCCAGCGTGACGACTTTGGCGCCCAGTGACAGCGCCTTGGCCATGGCCGGGGACGCCTCAAGTTGTGAAAAATCAGTGCCGCGCCCCATGTTCTTGACAATCAGGTAGTTCGGTCCAGCGCCGTAGGCGTCGAGCAGACGGTCGAGCAAGTCCACCGAATCCTTGCCGGCATCGGCCACATGCCAGAAGTTCACCGCAATGCCCATGTCGGCCAGCAGGCTCAGCAGGTCGGAGTCCTTGATCCAGCGCGCCAGCGGGGCGGCTGTTTGGGCTGCCAGATCGACGATCACGCGCGGCGTTTGGCCCTCGTTGGCGGTTTCAAAAACATTAACCACCTGGTCGAGCCCTTCGTAACTGTCCACCAGAACGGGCGCCGCGTAGTCTGAGTAAAAGCGGGTGAAAGAGGTGTGTGAGCGATCAGTGTCAAAGCCCATGAAGGGCAGGTCTTTGTCGATCAAATACTGCGCCAGCACGCGCGCCACCACCGATTTGCCGACGCCACCTTTTTCGCCGCCGATGAAATTGAGAGAACTCATGATTTTCCTGTTGGGTTGATTGAAATTTTTGCAGATGCGGTTCTGACCGAGCAAGATTCGTGCACAGGTCTCAGATCGAAGACCAATTCATCCATGAACAGGGTTTCATGGCGGAAGTGGTCGTCATTGCGAACAAAGTGAAGCAATCCATGACTGCCAGACTGCATGGACTGCCACGCTTCGCTCGCAGTGACGGTATTGATGAACATGGTTCGTGTGCGGTATCGGGCCAGGTGCGGACAGCTTGCAATGACGGATTTGGAGCCCTGCCAGTTGTGCATCTGCTTTTTCCATCAGCTGATTTTTTTCACCAGCACCTGGCTTTTGCGGTCCCAGTTGTACTTGCGCTTGCGCGCTTCAGGTAGCCAGTCGGCGTCCACCTGGACAAAGCCGCGCCGCAGGAACCAGTGCATGGTACGGGTCGACAAAACAAAAATGCTGTCCAGCCCGGCGGCTTTGGCGCGCTGCTCGACGCGCTTGAGCACGCGTTCGCCGTCGCCCTGGCCTTGCACTTGCGGCGATACGGTAAGCGCGGCCATCTCGCCGGTGCGGGCTTCGGGGTAGGCGTAGAGCGCGGCGCAGGCAAAAATCACGCCGTCGTGCTCGATCACGGTGTACAGGCCCACGTCACGCTCTATTTCGGTGCGGCTGCGCTTGACCAGCGTGCCATCCTTCTCAAACGGCTCGATCAATTGCAAAATGCCGCCAACGTCGTCCACCGTGGCTTCGCGCAGGCTCTCCAGCTTTTCATCGACCACCATGGTGCCAATGCCGTCGTGCACGTAAACCTCCAGCAAGATCGAGCCATCCACCGCGAACGGGATGATGTGGCTGCGCTCAACACCGCCTTTGCAGGCCTTGACGCAGTGCTGCAAATAAAACGCTGTGTCGCTGGGCTTGTTGGCATCGGGCAAATCGGCCAGCAGTTTCTCAGCGGCGGCCAGCGGCAGTTCGGTGTCGATGGGGTTGTCTTCGCTGATGGGCTGGTCCACCTGGGTGGCAATGCCGGCAATTTCTGTGACAAAAATCAGCTTGTCGGCCTGCAGTGCAATGGCCACCGAGGTGGCGACTTCTTCCATCGTCAGATTGAAGGCCTCGCCCGTGGGCGAAAAGCCAAATGGTGACATCAGCACCAGCGCGCCCATGTCGAGCGAGCGCATGATGCCCGCCGTGTCGATCTTGCGCACCACGCCCGAATGTAAAAAATCTACGCCTTCGACAATGCCGACCGGGCGCGCAGTCAGAAAGTTGCCAGAGATCACCCGCACCGTGGCGCCGGCCATCGGTGTGTTGGGCAGGCCCTGGCTGAATGCGGCCTCGATCTCATAGCGCAGCTGGCCGGCGGCTTCCTGGGCGCAGTCCAGCGCCACCTCGTCAGTGATGCGCACGCCCTGAAAGTAGCGCGGCGTGTGGCCCTTGGCCTTGAGCTGCTCGTTCACCTGCGGGCGAAAACCGTGCACCAGCACCACCTTGACGCCCATGCTCTGGATCAGCGCCAGGTCTTGCGCCAGGTTGGGCAGCTTGCCCGCCGCAATCGCCTCGCCGCACACGCCCACCACAAAGGTCTGGTGCCTGAACTTGTGGATGTAAGGCGCCACCGAGCGGAACCAGGGCACAAAGGTGAAGTTGAAAACAGAGGGCATGGTGGGTTTTAGGTTGAGATTGGCTGATGAATTAAGAAAAGTGTAGCAGTGTGGTTGAGCAAAAAATTTGGTTAAATGTAATACAATAAATTAAAATTTGTAATAAACATCATGACCCTCACCGTTCGTTTGCCCGAAACCATCGAGAGCCAATTGACCCGCTTTTGCGAGGCCTTGGGCGTGTCCAAATCCCAAGCGGTGCAAAGCGCGCTGAAAGACTGGTTTGCCAAGCCTGCGCTCAGCCCAAGCCACCCATTGCTGGCCTTTGCTGACGCGGCTGTCAATTCTTCTCCCAGCCCCGATTGGCCCGGACCCTATTCCAAAGACCGGCTGCGCCAGCGGGTACTTGCCAGCGGCGCAGCGCACAGGGTGGCCGACCCGGTAGCCGCTTACAACAAGCCAGCCACAGCCACAGCCGCCAAGTCCGGCAAATCAAGCGTCAAACGTGTGCCAAAGCGCAACACCCCCAAGGCCGCACAAGCCCGCCAGACCGATCCAACATGAGGGTCGCGCGCAACACCCTGATCGCCGACAGCGGTTTTTTGATTGCCTTGTTCGATGCCCGCGAGCCCCACCACGTTGCTGCCAAGGCCTATTTGGCAAGCCACCCACAGCCTTTGCTGACCGTTGAGGCGGTGGTGGTGGAGGTCACATTTTTTCTGGCCGGTGCGCAGCGCCGCGCTTTCCTGAACGCCGTTGTGGCGGCAGCGTTGCCAGTTCTGCAGTTCGAGGCCAACAGCCACCGGCGCATTGCCAAACTTTCAGCCAAATACGACGACTTGGCGCCTGACTATGCAGACCTGGCGCTGATTGACCTGGCCGAGCGCACCGAACTGAACAAAATTCTGACCCTGGACTTTCAAGACTTTTCGCTCTACCGCATCAAGGGGCGCAAGTGCTTTGAACTGGTGGCATGGCAGTGAGTGGCTCGACCTTGAAAATCGATTTTCCCGAAGACTTGCCCGTCAGCGCCCGCCGCGCGGAAATCATGGCGGCCATGCAGGCGCACCAGGTCATCATTGTTTGCGGTGAAACCGGTTCGGGCAAAACCACCCAATTGCCCAAAATCGCCCTGGCGCTGGGGCGCGGCAAGCTCAATTACCCGCTGGTCAACCCGGATGGCACGCGCGCGCCGCCGGGCAAGCTCATTGGCCACACCCAGCCGAGGCGCATTGCGGCCAGCAGCGTGGCCAAGCGCATTGCCGAAGAACTGCACACCACCCTGGGCGACGTGGTCGGCTTCAAGGTGCGATTTCAGGACCGGCTGAGTCGCGACACCTCCATCAAACTGATGACCGACGGCATTCTGCTGGCCGAAACGCAGACCGATCCGCTGCTCAAAGCCTACGACACGATCATCATCGACGAGGCGCATGAACGTTCTCTGAACATCGACTTTTTGCTGGGCTACCTGAAACAAATCCTGCCGCGCCGCCCGGACCTGAAAGTGGTGGTGACCTCAGCCACGATTGACGCTGAGCGCTTTGCCGAGCATTTCACTTCAAGAAAAGGGTCTGCGCCCATCATCATGGTCTCGGGGCGCATGTTTCCTGTGGAGCAGCGCTACCGTCCCTTTGAAGAAGCGCGCGATTACGACTTGAATAACGCGATTGCCGACGCGGTCGATGAACTCTGGCGCGACGTGCACAACAGCGGCGATATCCTGATCTTTCTGCCCGGTGAGCGCGAGATTCGCGAAGCCGCTGACCACCTGCGCGGCCACCTGAGTCACCAGCCTGTCTTTCGCCATGCCGAGGTGTTGCCGCTGTTTGCGCGCCTGAGCCAGGCCGAGCAGGACCGTATTTTTGACGGTCATGGCGGGCGTCGTATTGTGCTGGCCACCAATGTGGCCGAAACCTCGCTCACGGTGCCGGGCATTCGCTACGTGATTGACGTGGGCACGGCGCGCATGAAGCGCTACAGTTTCAGAAGCAAGGTCGAGCAGTTGCTGGTTGAGCCGATCAGCCAGAGTTCGGCCAATCAGCGCGCCGGGCGTTGTGGCCGCGTGGCCAATGGCATCTGCATCCGGCTCTATGACGAGAAAGATTTCAACAGCCGTCCCAAATTTACCGACCCCGAAATTCTGCGCAGCTCGCTCGCTGGCGTGATCCTGCGCATGAAGTCGCTGCACTTGGGGGTAGTCGAAGATTTTCCGTTCATTGAGAAACCCTCTGGCCGCGCGATTGCCGACGGTTACCAGCTACTCAATGAACTCGGCGCTGTCGATGACGCCAACGAGCTGACGGCCATGGGCCAGGAGCTGGCCAAGCTGCCGCTCGACCCGCGCGTGGGCCGCATGATTCTGGAAGCGCGCACGCGTGAGGCGCTCGATGAGGTGTTGGTGATTGCCAGCGCTTTGAGTGTGCAGGACGTGCGCGACCGCCCCATGGAAGCGCAGCAGCAGGCCGACCAGGCGCACGCCAAGTTTGACGATGAAAAAAGCGAATTCAGCGGCTACCTCAAACTGTGGCAATGGCTCGAGACCAGCCGAGGAAATAATCGGGGTCAGATTCCAATTAAATCGCCAGGGGGCATTCAATCAGTGGGGGTCAGAGCCCGATCTACCGAATCATCCGCTGGCGCGGATGCTTCCGGTAATCGGGGTCTGACCCACCAGTCACATAAGTTGTCCAACCGCCAGTACGAACAACTGCTGCGGCAAAACTTCGTCAGCATGCGCCGGGTGCGCGAGTGGCGCGACATCCATTCGCAATTGCACACGGTGGTGGCCGAGCACAAGTGGCGGTTGAACACGCTGCCGGCCAGTTATGAGCAGTTGCATTTGTCAATGCTCGCTGGCTTGTTGGGCAATATTGGCTACAAGCTGGAGACCGAAGGCGGTGGCAGCGGTGGCGAGTACCTGGGCGCGCGTGGCATCAAGTTTTACCCGCACCCGGGCGCGCACTTGGTGAAAAAGCCGGGTCGCTGGATTGTGGCGGCCGAACTGGTCGAAACCACGCGCCTGTTTGGCCGCGGCATTGCCGCGATTGAGCCGCAGTGGCTCGAGCAAGTGGGTAGCCATTTGCTGAAGAAACAATTGCTCGACCCGCATTGGGAAAAGAAAACAGCCGAGGTCAACGCGTTGGAACGCGCCACGCTGTACGGCATCGTGGTGTACAGCGGCAGGCGTGTGAACTATGGCCGGGTTGACCTGGTCGGCGCGCGTGAAATCTTCATTCGTGAGGCGCTGGTGAACGGCCAATGGGACTGCAAATGGCCGTTTTTGCAAACCAACCACAAGCTTATCCAACAGGTGGAAGACCTGGAGCACAAGGCGCGTCGCCAGGACGTTTTGGTGGACGACGAGCTGATCTACGCTTTTTACGACCAGCAGCTCCCCGCCGACGTGTGCAGCGGCTACAGCTTTGACGCCTGGTACCGCGAAGCCTGCAAAAAGCCCGAGTACCTGATGCCCATGCCAGTGCGCGGCGCAGCACCCAGCGGCAACAGCAAGCTGCTGCTGTTGACCCGCGAAGAGCTGATGCGCCACGAGGCGGCGGGCATCACCACCCTGTCGTTTCCCAAAGTGATTCGCCTCGGCGGTGTCGATTGCGCCGCCACTTACCTGCACGAACCCGGCGACGCCAAAGATGGCTTGACGGTGACCGTGCCACTGTTTGTGCTGAACCAGGTCAACGAAGAGCGTTGCGAATGGCTGGTGCCCGGCATGCTCAAGGACAAAATCCAGGCGCTGCTCAAAACCCTGCATCAACGCCCGCGCTCGCGTCTGGTGCCCCTGCCTGAGAGCGCCCGCAAGATGGCTGAAACGCTGAATGCACCCGAGCTGTTTGGCCACGGCTCGTTGCTCGATGCCGTGCTTAAGCTGGTGCGCGCTGCTACTGCGGTTGACGTGGTGCGGGCTGACATCAAGCTCGACATGTTGTCGCCGCACTTCTTCATGAACTTCCGGGTGGTCGATGAACACGGCCGCCAGCTCGGCACTGGCCGCAATCTGGGCGCGCTGAAAGCCGAGCTGGGCGCCCAGGCGCGCGGCGCCTTCCAGGCGCTGGCCGGGCTCAAGCTGGGGCAGGGCGTTTCCAGCCCTGGCAGCGCTGGCATATCTCCCGCCATTGCGAGTGAAGCGCGGCAATCCACGAAATCCACAGGCATGGATCGCCACGGCCTGCGGCCTCGCGATGACGTACAACAGGGGCAAGACGCGTCGGGGAAGCGCACCCCCGAAAACAAGGCTGCGGTGGCCACCCAGCGCTACATCACGTGGACCTTTGGTGAACTGCCCGAGCTGCTCGAAATTCAAAAGGGTGGCCAGACCCTGATTGGCTACCCGGCGCTGATCGACGCCGGCGACGCCGTCACCATCGAGGTCTTCGACGAGCCCGATGTGGCCGCCGCCAAACACCGCGCCGGCTTGCGCCGCCTGTTTGCGCTACAGCTCAAGGACGCGCTCAAGTACCTCGAAAAGAACGTCCCTGACCTGCAAAAAATGGCCGTCGCCTATATGCAGGTCGGCAAAAACCCAGACGGCTCGGGCACCGGCGGCACGCTGGAAGAACTGCGCGAACAAATCATCGCAGTGGCGCTCGACCGCGCATTTTTACTCGACCCACTGCCCGCTGATGAGTTTGCCTTTAAAAAGCGCATTGACGAGGGCCGCGGCCGGCTGACCCTGATCGCCACCGAAGTGGCGCGCCTGGCCGCTGCCATTTTGCTCGAATACGCGGTGGCCGCGCGCAAGATCAAAGACACCAAAAACGCGCCCGAGGCCACGCAAGACGCCGCCCAGCAATTGGCGCGCCTGATGCCCAAGCGTTTTTTGAGCGTCACACCCTGGACCAGCCTGCACCACTTCACCCGCTACCTGAAAGCCATCACTGCGCGCCTGGACAAATACCGTGCCGATCCGGCCCGTGATGCCGCGCGCCTGAAGGAGTTGCATCCGCTGGAGCAGCGCTACGCCCGCTTGCTGGCCGAGCGCAAGGGCGTGGTTGACGAACGCCTGCAGGAATTCCGCTGGCTGCTCGAAGAGCTGCGCGTGAGCTTCTTCGCCCAGGAGCTGCGCACGCCGCAGCCGGTGAGCGTGAAGCGGCTGGACAAGGCTTGGGCGCAATTGGTGTAAAACCAATTCGGCACAAGCCGTCTGGAAACCACAAAATCATCAAGCTCGCGCGCGGCATTCTCACCGACAATCCTGTTGCTTTGTGGACAAGCCCTTACGCGCCGCCAATGCAGCACCTGTTCCAGACCGAGGCGCTCGACGCACTGTCCTGGGCCGTGATTCTGGGCCTGGGCTTGCTCAAGTTCCTCGCGGTCACCGCAGAAAAAGCGCTCTTGCGATGCATGAATATCACCCATTTCTAAGAATTTTTGAGAACGATTGAATGAGCTTGTTGCAACGTCTGCGCAGCCGCCTGGCCGGGCACCTCCCCAGCCAGGCGCAAATTGCCGGCAACCGCTGGCTGGCCTGGTTACGGCCCTGGCTGCAACACCCCAAACTGTGGCACTGGTCGCGCCGTGGCGTGGCGATGGGCGTGGCGCTGGGGGTATTCTTTGGCCTGCTGATTCCGATCGCCCAAATTCCGCTGTCGGTGGCAGCGGCGGTCATCCTGCGCGCCAACATACCCACCGCAGTGGCCAGCACGCTGGTCAGCAACCCGGTCACTTTCGGGCCGATTTACTACGGCGCCTACCGGCTCGGGGTCTGGGTCACGGGCAGCAAGGAACGCCCAAAAATCATCGACCTGCACGACCCGCAGATCACGCTTGAGCATGAGGACACCCCTTTCTGGCAGCGCATCACCAACCTGGGCAAGCCGCTGCTGGTGGGCTTGTCGATCACGGCCGTCCTGATGGGGCTGCTCACCTACGGCATCACCTCGCTCATCTGGCGCTGGCGCACGCTGGCCAAACGGCGCGACCGAAGGCGCCACGCCCGGCCCTGAAGGACTCAAAATGAACAGCGCCTACCAAGAATTTGCCTTGCTGCTCGCGCTGTCAGCGGTGGTGGGTGCCGTGGCCGTGCGTTTGCGCCAACCTTTGCTGATGGCCTACATCATTGTGGGCATTCTGGTTGGCCCGTCGGTCTTCGGCTGGGTCGGCGCGCACGACCAGATTGACCTGCTGGCGCAAATCGGCATCACCGTGCTGCTGTTCGTGGTTGGCCTCAAGCTCGATTTGCGTCATGTGCGCCAGATCGGCCCGGTGGCGCTGGCCACCGGCCTGGGGCAACTCGGCTTCACCATATTGTTCGGATTTTTCATCACCCTGGCGCTCGGGCGCGAGTGGTTGGATGCTCTTTATGTGGCGGTGGCGCTCACCTTCTCCAGCACCATCATCATCGTCAAGCTGCTCTCGGACAAGCGCGAGCTCGAGTCGCTGCACGGCCGCATTGCGGTGGGTTTTCTGATTGTGCAGGACCTCGCCGTGGTGATTGCCATGATGGTCATGAGCGGCCTCGGCGGCATTGGCGGCGATGCCGTCAGCGGCCCCATGCTGGCCCTGAGCTTGCTGGCCCGCCTGTGCGGTGCTGGTTTGTTGCTTTACGTGCTGATGCGCTTTGTCTTGCCGCGCGTGGTCGACACGCTGGCGCGTTCCCAAGAATTGCTGCTGATTTTTGCCATTGCCTGGGGCACGGCGCTGGCGGCCTTGGGTGAATACGCCGGTTTCAGCAAGGAGGCGGGTGCTTTCATTGCCGGCTTTTCGCTCGCGTCCACCGCATATCGCGAGGCCATCAACGCGCGCCTCGCCAGCATCCGCGACTTTTTGCTGCTGTTTTTCTTCATTGAGCTGGGTGCCAAGCTTGATTTTTCCACGCTCGGCGCCGAGGTCGGCACGGCGCTGGCGTTGTCGCTGTTCGTGCTGATCGGCAACCCGCTGATCGTGATGGCCATCATGGGCTACATGGGCTACCGCAAGCGCACCAGCTTTCTGGCGGGCCTGACGGTGGCGCAGATTTCGGAGTTTTCCATCATCTTCGTGGCCATGGGCATCAGCCTGGGCCACATCAGCGCCAGCGCACTGGGGCTGACCACGCTGGTGGGCATCATTACCATCGCCTTGTCGTCCTACATGATTCTGTATTCGCACCGGCTTTACGGCTGGCTGGCGCCCTGGCTCGGCGTTTTTGAGCGCAGCACACCTTTCAGGGAACTCGCCGTGGAAAACGCGCCCAGCCACACGCAGCGCCCCGACGTGGTGGTATTCGGCCTGGGCCGCTATGGCAGTCGGCTGGCGCTCAAACTGCAGGCGCAGGGCATGCGCGTGCTGGGCGTTGACTTCGACCCCGAGGTCATCAAGGCGCAGCAGCGCAGCGGTCTCGATGCGCGTTTTGGCGACTGCGAAGCGCCCGATTTCATCGAAAGCTTGTCGCTCGCTGGCGTGCCCTGGGTGGTCAGCAGCCTGCCTGAGCTCGATGCCAACCGGGCTCTATTGCATGCCCTGGCTGAACACCGTTACCATGGCCACATGGCAGTGGTGGCGCGCCACGAGTCCGATGTGGACGCGCTGTCGGCGCTGGGCCCGCTGGAAGTGATCCTGCCGTTTCACCAGGCCGCCGACTTTGCCGCGCTCGACATTGCCGCCCGCATTGCCGCAGCTGAAGTCAATCAGCCCACCCAAGACAAGGAGCCATCATGACCACGGTGTTTTCACCTCTTGCCGCCACAGATTTGTCGGCACCCTCGCGCCACGCCGCCCAGCGCGCCGCCATGCTGGCGCGCCAGACCGGCGGTACGCTGGCGCTGGTCCATGTGCTTGAAAAAAATGCGTTGCTCGAACTGCGACGCTTGTTTGCGCCAGACGCCGAGGCGCTTGAGCAGCGCATGCACGCGCAGGCCGAGCAGGCACTGGCCGATCTGGCTGGCGAGCTTGGGCGCGCGCAGCCCGGCGAGGCTGCCCCGTTGCAAGTGGCAGTGCACCTGCAAGAAGGCACAGTGCTGAGCACCCTTGCCGAACAGGCCCAGGCCCTGGGCTGCAACCTGGTGGTGGTGGGCGCGCACGGCGCCGGTTTTATGCGCCACTGGCTGCTCGGCGCCACGGCAGAGCGCCTGCTGCGCAAAACCCTGCATCCCGTGCTGGTGGTCAGACAGGCGCCGCAGCTTGACTATCGCAAAGTGCTGGTGCCGGTGGACTTTTCGCAGTGGTCACTGCGCGCCATCTCAATGGCGCGCAGCTTTAGCCCGCAGGCGCCACTGGTGCTGCTGCATGCCTGCGAAATACCATTTGAGGGCAAGATGCGCTTTGCCGGTGTCGAAGAAGACACCATCCTGGGGCACCGTCAAAAAATCAAGCGCGAGGCGCTGGCCCGGCTCGGCGAACTGGCGCACGATGCCGACCTGACGCCGGCGCAGTGGCAGCCGCTGGTGGCCTTTGCCAATGCGCCAGACTTCATTCTGGAACAAGAAGAAGAGCAGGGCGCCGACCTGATCGTGCTGGGCAAGCACGGCAGCGGCATGACCGAGGAACTGCTGCTGGGCAGCGTCACCAAACATGTGCTGGGCCAGGCGCGCGCGGATGTGCTGGTCGTGCGCTAAACCATCTCTTGTGGGGTCGACTTCAGTCGACCTGGCAGACTGAAGTCTGCCCCACCAACCTCTAAATCCATCGCCTTCTTGCTCCCGCCTTGATTATTCGCATGCCCTGACACCCTGACCGGACTATTCTGGAATGCCTTTCTGGAACCTTCGACAAGGAATCGCCATGGCAACACAACTCAAGGAATTTGCGACCAATCTGGTCGCCGTGGTCGAACCCGATACCTCTGCGGTGATGGTGGCGCAGCTCATGCGCCGGCACCACATTGGCGCGCTGGTGGTGGTGGATGCGCTCGACAAAAACAAGCCGGTCGGCATCGTCACTGACCGCGACCTGGTGCTCGAACTCATGGCTGAAGGGCTTGACCCGGCTGTCTTCACAGCGGGCGACATCATGTCGGTCGATCTGGTCAAGGCGCAGCCCGAGATGGACGCCATGGACGCCGTGCTGCTGATGAAAAAATACCGGCTGCGGCGCTTGGTGATTGTTGACAAGGCGGGCAATCTGGCGGGCATCGTGACGATTGAAGACGTGCTCGGTTTGTTGACGCATGAGCTTGCAGAACTGGCGGGCGATCTGGGCAGCGCCAGAGACCGCGAAACGCGCGAGCAGGTGATGAAGCAGACGGCTTGATCGCCGACAGGTGCCGTTTTACCCAAACCCCAGCGAGGCAGCGCATGAACCGCCCCAGCATCATTCACAAAGACGCCGCACAGCAGCGCCTGCTGCCCAACTGGACCGATTACGCCGAGGAGCGCAGCCGCTTCACATGGGAGCAGGCGCGCCTGTCACTGCAAGGCTTGCCCGGGGGCGGGCTCAACATGGGCTTCGAGGCGGTGGACCGGCACGCCGCCAGCACGCTGCGCTACCACGCCGCACTGCGCTTTGTGTCAAACGACCGCCCCACGCTGGAACTGAACTACGCCGATCTGGCACGGCAAACCAACCGCTTTGCCAACGTGCTGCAAAGCCTGGGCGTTGGCAAGGGCGACCGGCTGTTTTTACTGGCCGGACGCATTCCCGAGCTTTACATTGCTTTGTTGGGTGCCCTCAAAAATGGCACCGTGGTCACGCCGCTGTTCTCGGCCTTTGGCCCGGAACCCATTGCCACCCGCATCCAGCTCGGCGTCGGCCAGGTGCTGGTAACCACCGATGCGCTGTACCAGCGCAAGGTGCGCCAGGTGCGCGCGCAAATGCCCAGCCTGCGCCACATCCCGCTGGTGGCTGAAGACGGCGGCAGCACCCATGAGCCCGACACCCTTGACCTGGCCGCCTTGATGACTGAGGCTTCAGGCAGCTTCGAAACCGTTGCCACCACCGAGGACGACCCCGCGCTGCTGCATTTCACCAGCGGCACCACCGGCACGCTCAAGGGCGCGCTGCATGTGCATGGCGCGGCCGTGGCCCATTTGGCCACCGCGCCCACAGCGATCCGCATGCTGATGAAGGCCGACCCCGATCTCGCCAAGCGCCAGTGCTACCCCTGCCTGCGCTTCATCGCCAGCGTCGGCGAACCGCTCAACCCCGAGGCCGTGTGGTGGGGCCAGCAGGCGCTGGGTCTGCCGATCCACGACAACTGGTGGCAGACCGAAACCGGCGGCATCATGATTGCCAGCACCCCGGCCTTTGACATCAAGCCGGGCTCCATGGGGCGGCCCTTGCCGGGCATCGACGCCTTCATCGTCGAACACCTGGAGGCCTAGGGCGAGCCACCCCAAGTGCGCGTCATCGAGACCCCCAATGTGGAGGGCGAACTGACCTTGAAACGCGGCTGGCCGTCGATGTTTCGCGGCTACCTCAACAACGAGGCGCGTTATGCCAAGTGTTTTGTCGGCGACCTGTACCTGAGCGGCGACCTGGCCCGGCGCGACGCCGACGGCTACTTCTGGTTTGTCGGCCGGTCATCTGATTGGCCCGTTCGAGGTCGAAAGCGTGCTGATGGAGCACCCGGCGGTGGCTGAGGCCGGTGTCATCGGCAAGCCCGACCCGGTGGTCGGCGAGGTGGTCAAGGCCTTTGTTTCGCTTAAAAGTGGCTTTGAGCCGTCCGAGACCCTGCGGCTTGACATCTCGGCGCATGCGCGCCGGCGCCTGGGTGCAGCCGTGGCGCCCAAGGAAATTGCCTTTTTACCGGTGCTGCCGCGCACCCGCAGCGGCAAGATCATGCGCCGCCTGCTTAAGGCGCGCGAACTCGGCCTGCCCGAGGGCGACACCTCGACGCTGGAGTTACGCACTGTCCCGTAGCCCGCATGAAGCGCAAGCGTAATGCGGGATTTTGCGGCGCGCCAGCCTATGAGGCTGCACTCGCCGATAAAAGCGGGTAGGGCGCCTTGCGACCTACCGTTTGCGACAGCAAAACCTGTTGTTCGGTGCCCAGCCCCATCGCCTTGGCCAGTGCGTCGCGATCCAGCCAGGCCCGTATGACGGTGGCCAGCTCTTCCGAGGCGCAATACAGGTACACGTTTTGCGCCATGGCGCCGGCGCAGGTGTGGGCGTAGGCCATGCGCTGCGCCACCGGCACCCGTTTCATGCGCGCATAGTCGGCCACCATGATCAGGTCCAGCGCCACATAGATGTCCACCTCCTGGGCGTTGAGGGCGCTCGGCACGGTGCGCCCGCCCAAAGCCGGGCGGTTCAGCCCCGCCGCCGCCCACAGCAGGTTGGACAGCATCTGCTGAGGCAGCGGCTCGGGGGCGAATTCGCGCTGCGACTGGCGCTGCGCCAGCGCCTGCATCAGCGGCATGCCGCCGCTCATATTGGCTGCCGGCAGCACGATGGTGTCGGCTGCATCACCCTGGGCGGGCTCGGGCTTGAGTTGCCCGAGCAGACCCAGGGCCATTTTGGTCAAGGTATTCATGCCTGATGTGGCGCGCGGCCGCCTTATTGAATGGCCAATTTTTTGGAGGCCGTACCGGCCTTCTTGGGCAGGTCAAGGCTCAGCACCCCGTTGTCATATTTGGCCACTGCCTTGGCGTCGTCCACCTCCTGCGACAGCGTGAAGACGCGCGACACCGTGCCGTAGTAGCGCTCGCTGCGCACCAGCTTGCCTTTTTCCTTGACGTCTTTTTCCCGGCGCGCCTCGGCGTCGATCTGGACCCGGTTGCCGTCGATGCGCACATTGATGTCTTCTTTTTTGACGCCTGGCAGGTCGGCATGGACCTTGAAGGCGTCGTCTTTTTCGACTACGTCGATCCGGATGTCGAGGTCATCGCCTTTGCCAGCCATGCGCATGGGCGCCAAAAAGCCGCGAAACACGGACTCAAACGGGTCTTTCATGGCGGTATCAAGCAAGCTCAGGTTGTTCATGATTTTTTCTCCAAAGGGTTAGGTTAAAAAGTTGCTGGACAATGTGGCGCTTTTGCCAAAGCAGCGCAAAGCAGCGCTGCAAGCATAAAAGTCCGACTCCCCGAGCAAATGACAATTCTCAAGCGCGGCGCAGAATACGCGAAGATTCTGCCAAATCGGCGCTTGCACCCCTTTCATCCGTGCCGCTGCTCGTGTCAGAATTCCTGTTACATCTTGCCGGAGACCCACATGAACATTGTTCTCAGCCATGCCAGTCCTTTACGGAGTCGGCCAAATGAAAGCGCTTGCTGAGGCAGAGCCTGCTTTCATGACCTGCTCCTCTCAGGAGCAGTCGCAATGCCTGCTGGGCGCGGTGCTCAAGCTGACGCCAGATGCCATCATCGGGGCCGATATGGACGGGCGCATCACCCTGTTCAACCCGGCTGCCGAGCGCATCTTCGGGCGCAGCAGTGCCAGCGTGCAAGGCGAGCCGGTCGAGATATTGATTCCCGAGCGCCTGCGCGCCGGTCATCATGAAGCGCAACAGCGCTTTGCCAAAGAGGGCGGCGATGCCCGCGTGATGGGCCTGCGCCGCGTCAAGGGCTTGCACGCCGACGGCCAGGAGATCGACCTTGAAGGCCGGATTCACCATGTCAAGCTGCCACAGGGGGAATGGTCAATTGTCAGTTTGCACGACGTCACCGCGCGCTTGCAGGCCGAGACGCAATTGCAGTATTCGCGCGTCAAGCTGGCCGAGTTGACCCGCAAGCTGATGGCGCAGGAGCGCGTGCTGGTCAAGCGGCTGGCGCAGGTGCTGCACGACCAGTTGGGCCAGACGCTGGCCGCGATCCGCATGTGCCATGAAACCATCATCGCCCGGCAGACGGTGAAAGCGCCTGCCGAGATCCAGCGCCTCGACGAGCGCCTGAGCACCCTCATCGGGCAAGCCATTTTGCAGGTGCGCCAGGTGCTGGTTGACCTGCGCCCACCCTTGCTTGAAGAGCAGGGGCTCAGCGTGGCGCTCGACAACGAGCTGCGCAACCGCGCCCAGGCGGTACCCCAGATTGACATCACCATCCACGTGCCGCCCAGCCTAGAAGCCATCCGCTGGCCCGCCGAGATTGAACACGCAGCCTTCATGGTGGTGCGCGAGGCCGTAGAAAACGCGCTGCGCCATGCGGCGGCAGACAGCATTGCGGTGGACCTCACGGGTGGCGCCTTGTTGCTGCACCTCACCATCTCTGACAACGGCGTCGGGCTGCCCGAGGGCGCTGGCTCAAGCTTGGGCCACCTCGGCATTCTGGGCATGCAGGAGCGTGCGCAGGCGGTGGGTGCCAGCGTCACCTGCACGCGTATGCCGGAGGGCGGCACCCGCGTCACGTTTCATTGGCAGTGCCTGTCATGACCACGCTTTACCTGGTGGACGACCATCAAATGATGCGCGACGGGCTGCGTGCCCTGCTTGAAGCGCGCGGCCACACAGTGCTGGGCGAGTCTGCCGAGCCAACCCAGGCGCTGGCCGACCTGCTGCGGTTGCGCCCCCAGGTGCTGCTGCTCGACCTGAATCTGGGCGGACGCTCGGGGCTGGAACTGCAGACCGAGGTGCAGCGGCGCAGGGTGCCGGTGCACACCGTGGTGCTGACCATGTCCGCCCAGCCCCATCAGGTGGCTGAGGCGCTGCGCCTGGGTGCCAGCGCCTACGTGCTCAAGGGCTCGCCTGCGAGCGACTTGCTGGCCGCCATTGACGCTGCGGTCAAGGGCAAGAAATTTTTTGGCGCCGATGTGGCCGACCTGGCGCTGGAGGCCTTTACCGAGCAAGACGACGACCCCTTGAGCCTGTTGTCGCCGCGCGAGCGGCAGATTATTCTGATGGTGGTCGAAGGTGAATCCAGTTCGGCCATTGGCACGACGCTGCATTTGTCGCCCAAGACCGTGGCCACCTACCGCAGTCGCCTGATGAAAAAACTGGGCGTGACCGATGTCACCAGCCTGGTGCGCATGGCCGTACGCTACAAACTCATCGATTCGGATGAGTCCGCCCGCAGAAACCGTCGCCGCGACGATATTTAAACTTTGTGTTGTGGGACATATCTTTAGCTCTGTCCCCAACTGATCAAGTGTCAACGCTTGCTGGCGTGCTTCATCAAACTCTCCCTACAGGCAGCGCGGCCTGCCTGGCCTAAAGTTGCTCACAAGAATCGACCCCGATGCTCATCGCTCGGTTATTCGGCAACGACAACCAGAGGCTCACCAATGCACGCTCAAATCCTGGCCAGCACAGCCACCTTAGCCACCACCGAATCCACTGAATCCACTCTGCCATGGCAATCCACCAGGCGCCCCGCTGGTGCGAAGTTCGAAAGCGATGAGCGCTGGTCGAGCTTGCAGGAGTTGCACAGCCTGTTGCAGTACGAGGGCCATCTGCATGACGGCCATGAGTGCGAGTTGTTTCGGCGCCGCCGTGTCAAAGCCGGTCAGGCTGCGCTGATGATGGGCCAGCCGTTTGACGGGCTGTATGTGGTGCGGCTGGGCACCCTGCGCAGTTCCATCTCCAATGCCGACGGCGGTGTGCATGTGCTGTCGTTTCCCATGAAAGGCAATTTGCTGGGTTTTGACGGCATTTACAAGTACAGCTACATGAGCGATGTGGTGGCCCTGACCGATTGCGATTTGATCCGTATTCCGGCCTCTGACCTGTTCGCGGCCGGGCGCGGCATCAACCATCTGGAGCACATGGCCTATTGGGCCAGCAGCCGCGAGATCACGCAGGAGCAGTCGGCTTATTGCCTGACACGCTCGGTCAAGTCCGAGGGCCGGGTGGCGCGCTTTTTGCTGACTATGTCGCAGCGTTTTGCCGACATGGGCTATTCGCCCAACCGCTTTATTTTGCCCATGACGCGGCGCGACATTGGCCACCATCTGAGCGTGACGGTGGAAACGGTGAGCCGGGCGTTTTCGGCGCTGGTTCAGCAGGGCATCATCCACGTCGATTTTCGCGAAATCAACATTCTGTCGCACGAAGCCCTGTGTAATTTCGAGCGCTAGCCGCCATGGCCGGCGCCAAGGCATGGGCGCTTGGAACCCCATCGCACTGTAGCCCTTGAAGGTTTCTTTCTGTCTGAGACTTGCTGAGCGTAGAATTTCTGAAAAAACGCACAGATCAGATTGAAGATCGTAAAACCTTCACAGGGATTGATTGAGTGAACCAAGACAAGTCAGCCGCTGCCAGCGCACCTTTTCCCATTGTCGGCATTGGCGCGTCTGCGGGCGGGCTATCGGCGCTGGAACAGTTTCTGTCACATGTGCCTATGCACAGCGGCCTTGGCATTGTGGTGGTGCAACATCGCGATCCGCACAGCGAGGGCATGCTGGTGGAACTGCTGCAGCGCCATACCCCCATGCCGGTGCAGCAGGTGACAGACCAAATGCCGGTCGAGCCCGATCATGTGTATGTGATTCCGCCCGGTTTCGATCTGTCCCTGATGCACGGCGTGCTGCATCTGTTCGAGCCGACCGAAGCGCGCGGCCTGCGTCAGCCCATCGATTTTTTCTTCAAGTCGCTCGCCGACGACCGGCAGCACAACAGCATTGGCGTCATTTTGTCGGGCATGGGCTCCGACGGCACACTGGGGCTGCAGGCCATCCGCCTGGCCGGTGGCGCCACCTTTGCGCAGACGCCGGCCTCGGCCCAGTTCGACAGCATGCCGCGCAGCGCCATCGCGGCCGAGGTAGTTGACGCCGTGGCCCCGGCCGATGAGCTGCCGGCCAAGGTGATCGCGTTTGTCAAGCGCATCCGGCTGGTGGGCGACGTGCAGGCCCAGATCGAAGCCGAGTTTCAACGCAGCGCGGCGGGTTTTCTGGAAAAAATCCTGTTTTTGCTGCGCACCCATACCGGCCACGATTTTTCGGCTTACAAAAAAAACACCATCATGCGTCGCGTCGAGCGCCGCATGGGGCTGCACCAACTGCCCCGCATCGACGACTACCTGCGCTACGTGCGCGAAAACCCCAAAGAGGTGGAACTGCTGCTGGGCGAGTTGCTGATCGGGGTCACCAACTTCTTTCGCGACCCGCCCGTGTGGGAACAGGTCAAGCGCGAGGTGCTGTCGGCTTTGCGCGCCAACCACCCCGACGGTGCCACGCTGCGCGCCTGGATTCCCGGCTGCTCGAGCGGCGAGGAGGCCTATTCGCTGGCCATGCTGTTCAGGGAATCGCTCGACACAATCGACACGGAGCAGCGCAACAAATTGCTGATATTTGCCTCCGATCTCGACAAGGACGCCATCTCGCGCGCCCGTGCCGGCGTTTATCCCCCGGGCATCACCGCCGACGTGCCAGAGGCGCGCCTGAAGCGGTTTTTTGTGCCCGAGGGCGCGGGTTACCGCGTTAGCAATGACATCAGGGAAATGGTGATCTTTGCCGAACAAAACGTCATCTTTGACCCGCCCTTCACCAAGATCGATTTCCTGAGCTGCCGCAACCTGCTGATCTATCTGGAGCCCGGCTTGCAGGACAAATTGCTGCTACTGTTTCATTACAGCCTCAACCCGGGGGGCTTTTTGCTGCTGGGCAGTTCCGAGTCGGTCGGTGCCGCCAGCGCGCTGTTTTCACCTTTGTCGGGCAAGCATCGCATTTATCGCCGGCTTGATGTGCAGGCGCACGTAGTGCCCTCCGGCATGCCGGCCATGTTTGATTCTGCGGGCTCCCGGCTGGCTGGCGTCAACTTGCGCGCCCAGGGTTCCTCGGCGGTGGCGCCCGACCTGCAAATGCTGGTGGAGCAACTGGTGCTGGCGCAATTTGCACCTGCGGCGCTGCTGGTGAGCGACAAGGGCGAGATGCTTTACTTCAGCGGCAAAACCGGCAAATACCTCGAGCCCGCAGTGGGCAAGCCCAACCTGAATCTGTTCGCTATGGCCCGCGAAGGCATCATGAAGGCCTTGTCCGAGGCGTTTTATCAGTCGGTTCGCGAAAACAGGGCGACCACGCTCAAGCGCGTCAGGATCGACGCTGGCAGCCCGGCCCAATATGTCGATATTGTGGTGCAACCCCTGAGTGAACCCCTGGCCCTGAAAGGCATGGTGCTGGTTGTGTTCAGGGACGTCGCGGCCCCGCACCCGTCCAGACGGCATGCGCTGGCAGACGCGTCAGCCAGCGAGGGGCAGCGTATCGAGGCGGCGCTGCAGGAGCTGCAGCACGCCCGCGAAGATGCCCGCTCCACCCGCGAGGAAATGCAGACCTCGCAAGAGGAACTCAAGTCGGCCAACGAAGAGCTGCAATCGACCAACGAAGAGCTGCAGTCCACCAATGAGGAGCTGACCACCTCCAAGGAAGAAATGCAGTCGATGAACGAAGAGCTGCAGACCATCAACAACGAGTTGCAGATCAAGGTGGCCGAGGTCTCGCGTGCCAGCAACGACATGCGCAACCTGCTCGACAGTACCGAGATTGCGATTTTGTTCCTCGACGACGCGCTGCATGTGCGCCGCTTCACGCCCTCGACCAGCAAAATTTTCAAGCTGATCCCGGGTGATGCCGGTCGCAGCATCACCGACATCGTCTGCGACCTGGACTATCCGGGCCTTGGGGTCGACGCACTGGAGGTGTTGCGTACCCTGGTGTTCAAGGAAACCGATGTGACGGCCGCCGGCGGGCGCTGGTTCAAGGTGCGTATCATGCCCTACCGCACGCATGACAATCACATCGACGGCCTGGTCATCACCTTTGTCGATATCAGCGCCAGCAAAAAGCTTGAGGCCGAGTTGCGTGAGGCGCAAGCCAGGTTGCAAGCCTTGATGACCAACCCGAATTCCAGCGAGGCAGACCATGGTGTTCCGTAAAAATCCGCCCGACATCGAGTCCATGCGCCGCCTGGCGACGCTGCGCTTGTCCGAGCGGGGCAATGTGCCTGCCGTGGCTGATCTGGATATCAAGCAGGTGCAGCACTTGCTTGAAGAACTCGAAATCCACCAAATTGAACTCGAGCAGCAAAACGAGCAACTCAACACCGTCAGGGCGCAACTGGAGCAGGCGCTCAACCACGGCAACGAGCTTTACGACTTTTCACCGGTCGGCAGCGTGCTAATCAACACCGACGGCGCCATCACCAAACTGAACTTGAGCGGCGCCCAGTTGCTGGGTGCCGAACGCGCCCGCCTGCTGGGCAGCAAACTCGGCCTGTATGTGGCCAAGGCCCAGCGCGCGCAATTCAACGCCATGCTGGCGCACGCCCGGGCTGAGCGTGAGTCGCAAACCGGCGAGCTGCTGTTGCAAATCGATGGTCTGCTACCCTTGTCGGTGCAAGCCAAGGTGGTCTGGATTGGCACCACGATGGGTTGGCAGGTGGCCTTGATCGATGTTTCCGAGCGCCGGCGCTTGGAGGCGCAACTGCGCGTCAGCGAGGAGCGTATGACGCTGGCGCTGTCGGCGGTAGGCGACTGGGTTTGGGACTGGCAAGTGGGCCCTGATGAGCTGACGATGTCACCCGGCTATGCCGAAATGTTGGGCTTTTCCCGCAAGGATTTGGGGCGCACGGCTTCAGACCTGATGCGCTTTGTTCACCCGGACGACAAGCCGCAGCTCACCAAAATTCTTCAGGACTGCATCAGTGGCGCGGCGCAGCGTTACACCCTTGAACACCGCGTGCTGGGCAAGGACGGTAGTACCAAATGGGTGCTGGCGCGCGGCGCCGTGGTGCAGCGCTCGGATGACGGCAAGGCCTCGCGACTGGTGGGCACGCTGGTCGATATTTCAAATAGAAAGCTGACCGAAGCCGAACTGCTGGCCGCCGCCCAGTTTCAGCAAGCGGTGTTTGATTCCATTTCGGCGCAAATCGTGGTGTTGGACCATGCGGGTTGCATTTTGCAGACCAATGCGGCTTGGCAAAACTATGCCAGCCAGTGCAAATATGTCGCTTCGCTCGGCCAGGATTACCTGGCCTTGTTGGCCAGGAATTTTGTGGTGGACCCGGCCAGCATGGACGCCCTGGTGGCTGGCATGGCAGCGGTGGTGGCTGGTGAGGCGCTGCATTTCCGTTTGGCCGACCCGGTCCAGTGCAGCTGCGGCAGCTATTGGTTCACTATCAAGTTCACCCCGGTGCATGACGCCGCAAACCGCCTGGTGGTCACGCATGAGGACGTGAGCGAACTCAAGCGCGCCGAACTGGCCAGCGTGGCACTGGCCAATGTGGACCATCTGACCGGCGCCTTGAGCCGGCAGCACTTCATGAATTTGGCCGACCAGGAGATGGCACGCTCACAGCGTTACGAATTGCCATTGGTGGTGTTGATGCTCGACCTGGATCACTTCAAGCTGGTCAACGACGGCTACGGGCACGCCGCTGGCGACGCGGTGCTGCAAAGCTTTGTGCAAACGGTAAAAAGCGTGCTGCGCGAGTCTGATGTGATCGGGCGCCTTGGCGGCGAGGAGTTTGCCGTGCTGCTGCCCAACACCACGCAACAGGGCGGCGTTGTGCTGGCCAACCGGATTCTTGAAAGCGTGCGCGCAAGCCCGGTGGCGGTCGGTGACCAGCGCATTGCCTACTCGGTGAGCATTGGCGCCGGTTACCTCGACAAGCAAAAAACCTTTGCTGAATTACTGGGCCAGTGCGACGAGGCGCTTTACCAAGCCAAGCACGCGGGACGCGACCGTCTTCAGTCGAACTGGCAAGACTTGTAAAACTTGCCGGTGCAGCGCGCGCTGCCCTAACCCGGCCAAACCAACAACTGAGGTGGCTGCGGTCACGGCGCCTGTGCCGTCAAACTTGTAACACCACGCTAAATCGGCACCAGCCTGAGCAGGCGCCCGCCGGCGTTGTCGGTGAGCACATACAGCAGACCATCAGGCCCCTGGCGCACATCGCGGATGCGCTCACCCAGGTCGGCCAGCAGTTTGTGTTCGCGCACCACCTTGCCCTCGAAAGGCTTGCTGAGTTCAATGCGGTTGAGGTAGCCAAACTTGAGCGAGCCCACCAGCAAATTGCCAACCCAGTCGGGACCGTAGCGGGTGCTGGTCACAAAAGCCATGCCTGACGGCGCAATCGACGGCACCCAGTAGTGCAGCGGTTGCACCATGCCAGCCTTGGTGCTGAGCCCGGCGCCAATCGGGCCGCCACCGTAGTTTTCGCCGTAGGTGATCACCGGCCAGCCGTAGTTACGCCCGGGCTCAATCAGGTTGATCTCGTCGCCGCCCTGTGGCCCGTGCTCATGCGCCCACAGCACGCCGTGGGGCGACAGCGCCAGGCCCTGCGGATTGCGGTGGCCGTAAGACCAGATTTCGGGCAAGGCACCGGGGGTGTTGGCAAACGGGTTGTCAGCGGGCACGCGGCCGTCCTTGCCAATGCGGATGATCTTGCCGTGGTGATTGTCGAGTGTTTGCGCATCGTCCTTGCGCACAAAGCGCTCGCCCAAAGTCACAAAAAGCAAGCCGTCGGCCTGGCCGTTGCGCTGGCTTTCGACGATGCGGCAACCAAAATGGGCGCTGCTCGCCACTTTGGGTTTGGCGCTGAAAATCACCTTCACCGCTTCGAGCCGGCTGCGGTCATCAGACAATCGGGCACGCGCCAGCGCGGTGCTGTTGCCGCCCGCGCCGGGTTCGGAAAAGCAGAAGAACAGGGTGCGGTTGCGGGCAAAGTCGCTATCCAGCATCACATCAAGCAAACCGCCCTGGCCGCGCACGGCCATATCAGGCAAGCCTTGCACCGTTTGATGCACACGGCCATCGGCTTCGATCACGCGCAGGCGTCCGGGCCGCTCGGTCACCAGAAACCGCCCCTGCGGCAAAAACGCCACCGCCCAGGGGTGCTCCAGCCCTTGCGCAACCACTTCGTGTCGCACGGTCTGGGCTTGGGCTGCCAGCGCCAGGCTAACCGCACTGGCCACACTTGCCAGCATTGCCAGCAATGTCGTTTTGATCCATTTCGTCATGTTTTGCATGGCTTGCTCCGCGTGCTTGGACTCAGCCGCATGGTAGCGTGGGTGTTTGTTCGGGTGACGATCAGGCTTGGTAATGCCCTGACGCGCTTTAAACCAATATTTGCCATTTGCAAATAGCGAATGCAGTCCCCGTAGCCCGTATGAAGCGCAAGCGCAATGCGGGGTCTTGGGGTGCGTTGCTGTGGTCTGTCATTCGGCGATTCCCGGATTCCGCTTCGCTTCATCCGGGCTACGGACTACATGGACTGACGCGCTGCGCTCGCAGTGACAGCCTCGGGCTTACGGACGAAAAACTTCCTCCAGACTGGCCGCGTCCAGCACCCGGTCACCCCACCGCTCCAATTGCACCGACGTTGCAGCAGCAATCTGTGCAATGATCTCGCTGGACAAGGCGCCGAAGCGCCGGACTAACAAGCGCTGTAACAAGAGAGCTTCGCCCTTTTGCATACCCTTTTGCATACCCTTTTGCATACCCGTTTCGATGCCTCTTTCGATGCCTTTTTCAAGACCCTTTTCAAGACCCTTCCTCTCGCCCTTCTGCTCATGCTGTTGGGCCCACGTGTCAAATCGTTCGGCTAATGTCATTTTCAACTCCTTCAAGTCTTGCACCTTGGGTAGCACCAAGCTGCGTTTGCTTTGCCGCAAAAGTACTGCACGGATCCAGATCGCAAATATCCGCTTGAGTTCCGGGTTGCCCTCCAGCCAGTCGTTGAGTACGTCGATGAGCCGCAGTAGCGCGTCTTCGTTTTCGGGGTGCTCAAAGCGGATGACTGCGGCCACCAGGTTTTTCAGGTCGACCAGGTCGGATTCGGTGTACTGATTTTCGTCGATCAGCAGGTATTCCAGTTTGGGCAGGTACTTTGCCACCAGACCGGGCGCTTTGGGGATCAGCGCCGCGATGTCGGTAGCCGCCGTCCATTTGGCATCGCCGTTGTACAGCACGATGGGCAGCACCGGCGGCAGTTTGCGGTCTTTGAGGACGTCGCCGCGGCGGATCAGGTCTTGGTACAGCAGGCCGACGTAGGTCATGATGCGCACTGCCATCCACGGGTCAACGGTGCTCTGGAATTCGATCAGCAAATACAAATACATCCACTCGCCGTCAGCTCGCACGCGCCAGATTACATCGTCGGCGCGGTGGCGCAAGTCGTCAGTCACATAGCTGCCGGGCACCTTTTCCAGCGTGGTGTAGTCCAGGCTGTGCAGCCACTCGTCTGGAATAAAACCCAGCACCAAATCTCGCACCATTTCAGGCGCGGATCATCCGCAGTTTTGTGAATGCGACAACTATTCTGACTCAGGGGGCGTCACAGGTCAGAAAAGTGAGGCATCGGTGCAAACTGATCTCTGGCCCAGGTATGGTGGGTGTCGTCTCGGCACAGCAAAGCGACCCAGGGCCCCGTGTCAAGAATCAAATGCTGGCTCATACGCTGCCAAAACCCTTCAAATGCTCTGGGTTGAAGGACAAATCGGGTGGCCCACCCTCAAAGCAACCAACCACGTCGCCCGCCTGTTCCAACGCCGACACAAACGATGTAGCCGACTTGCAATCGATTTGGGTTGCTGGCTCGCTCTGTCAGCCTTGTGCAGCGTTCGGGCTTGACAATGGCGCATCGTTACATTGTGAAGCGGGTTTTTTGATGCGCAAAGTGCTGATTGCAGGCGGTGGAATTGGTGGCCTGAGTGCCGCTTTGGCTTGCGCCCGTGCGGGTGCAGAAGTGGCGCTGTTCGAGCGCAGCGCCGAGTTTTCGGAGTTTGGCGCAGGTATTCAATTGGGCCCCAACGTGGTGAAAATCTTGTGCGGATGGGGCTTGCAGGACGCCTTGCAAGCCGTGGTGGCCTGCCCAGACCGGCTGCAGGTGCGCAGCGCCATCACTGGCTCTGAGTTGGGCGTGCTGCGCCTGGGTGATACGTTTGCCGAGCGCTACGGCGCGCCTTACTACACCATCCACCGGGCCGACCTGCATGTGCTGCTGCTGGCGGCGTTGCAACAGCAGGGTGGCACGGCGCTGCATCTGGACAGTTCGGTGGTCAGTTTTGAGCAGACCGACACGGATGTGGCGCTGCAACTGGCCTATGACGAGGTGGTGCGCGGCGACTTGCTGGTGGGCGCCGATGGCGGCTGGAGCTGCATTCGCCAGCAGTTGCTGGGTGACGGCACGCCGCAGCCGACCGGGCATCTGGCCTACCGGGCGCTGATCTCGCAGGCGCGCCTGCCCGAGCATTTGCGCAGCAGGCAGGTCACCGCCTGGCTCGGGCCTAAGATGCACGTGGTGCAGTACCCGGTGCGCAGCGGCGAGTGGCTCAACGTGGTGGCCATCGTGCATGGCCAGGTGCAGGGCGACATGTCGCACTGGGACCACGGCGGCAACGCGGCCGAGTTGCAAATGCGCCTGAGCGGCACCTGCAAGCCGCTCAATGATTTGATCCAGGCGGTGCCGAGCTGGCGCTTGTGGGCTTTGAGTATTCGCCCGCCCATGCAGAGCGCCCGGGAGCAAGCCGAGGGCCGCGTGGCTTTGCTGGGCGACGCGGCGCACCCGATGGTGCCGTACCTGGCCCAGGGGGCCGGCATGGCGATTGAAGACGCCGAGGTGCTGGCGCGCGCGCTGGCGCAGGGCGGGTTTTTTGCTGATTCAGCAGCTACTGGCATCGATGGCGCTGCCGACCTGGGCAATGGGGTGCCGGTGCTGTTGCAGCGCTACGCCCGGCAACGCTGGCAGCGCAACGCCCGGGTGCAGGCGCGGGCCAGTCGCAACGGCACCATTTTTCATGCCGGCGGGCTGATGGGTTTGGGGCGCAACGTGGCCATGAAAGTGCTCGGCGAGGGCTTGCTGGACATGCCCTGGCTGTACCGCGGCGTCTAAGGACTTTATGAGCAAGCCTTAAGCGCCCGCTAAAATTCGACATCTTTTTGCGTGGCAGCTGCCGGTTTTCACGCTTTTATTCCCTGTCGTTAAGGCTCTCCAATTGACTCTGCACATCACCCCCATCGAGGGCGGTAGCGCCCTTGGCGATTTCCGTGTTCAACAACTGCTGCCGGGCCTGCAAGCCGTGCACGACAAGATCAATGGCATCGCAGCGCGCTACGTGCATTTGGTTGCATCAGACCAAGCGCCGTCGGCAGCGCTCAAGGACCAGTTAGCCGCGCTGCTGAACTACGGTGAACCCTACGCCGGCCCGGCGGATGGCGCGCTGATTGTGGTCACGCCGCGCTTTGGCACGGTGTCGCCCTGGGCCTCCAAGGCCACAGATATTGCGCACAACTGCGGCCTGACAGTGCACCGCGTGGAGCGCATCACCGAATACCGCGTCAGCCTCAAAGGTGGTTTGCTCAGCAAGAAGCCTACGCTGACTGAGGTGCAACTGGCGCAGGTAGCAGATTTGCTGCACGACCGCATGACCGAAAGCGCAATGTTCGACCGCGCCAGCGCCGCCAAGCTGTTTGCCAGCCTGCCCGCCGCACCGATGGCGCATGTCGATGTGCTGGCCGGTGGCAAACCCGCGCTCCTGGCCGCCAACGCCGAGTTCGGCCTGGCGCTGGCCGACGACGAGATGGACTACCTGGTGCAGGCCTTCACCCAGTTGCAGCGCAACCCGACCGACGTCGAACTGATGATGTTCGCCCAGGCCAACAGCGAGCACTGCCGCCACAAGATTTTCAACGCCGAGTTCACCATCGACGGCGTGGCCCAGCCGCACACCCTGTTCGGCATGATTCGCCACACCCACCAAGTCAACCCGCAGCACATGTTGGTGGCCTATTCCGACAACGCCTCGGTGATGGAAGGCGGCGTGGTCGAGCGCTTCAGCGCGCCGTCCGCCGCTGTGGCCAGCTTGGTGAGCTATGGCAAACAAAGCGCCATTCAGCACATTTTGATGAAGGTGGAAACCCACAACCACCCCACCGCCATCTCGCCATTCCCCGGCGCCGCCACCGGCGCTGGCGGCGAAATCCGCGACGAAGGCGCCACCGGCCGTGGCTCCAAACCCAAAGCCGGCCTGACCGGCTTCACCGTCTCGAAAATTAATTGGGGTCAGATTCCAATTAATTCGTCAAAACCAAAAGATGAAAATAATTGGAATCTGACCCCCATTATTTACGGCCGTCCGGCGCATATTGCCAGCCCGCTGCAGATCATGGTCGAGGGGCCGCTGGGCGGGGCGGCGTTCAACAACGAGTTTGGTCGGCCCAATTTGCTGGGCTACTTTCGCGAGTATGAGCAAAGCCTGAGCTACACGCTCAAGGATGCGGCAGGCAATGACCGGCCGCAAAGCGAGCAGCGCGGCTACCACAAGCCGATCATGCTGGCCGGCGGTTTGGGCGTGATCGATGCCACGCAAACGCACAAGATTCAGTTCCCTGCCGGCACGTTGTTGATTCAACTCGGCGGCCCGGGCATGCGCATCGGCATGGGCGGCGGCGCAGCCAGCTCCATGACCACTGGCGACAACGCAGCGCACCTCGACTTTGATTCGGTGCAGCGCGGCAACCCCGAGATCGAGCGGCGCGCCCAGGAAGTCATCAACCAGTGCTGGCTGATGACCGAGGCCAACCCGATTTTGGCGATTCACGACGTTGGCGCCGGTGGCCTGTCCAACGCGTTCCCTGAGCTGACCAACGACGCCGGGCGCGGCGCCTTGTTCGACCTGCGCGCGGTGCCGCTCGAAGAATCGGGCCTGGCACCCAAGGAAATCTGGTCCAACGAAAGCCAGGAACGCTATGTGCTGGCCATCGCGCCAGAATCCCTGGGGCTGTTCCAGGCCCTGTGCGAGCGCGAGCGCTGCCCTTTTGCCGTGGTCGGCGTGGCTACTGAAGCGCGTCAACTTGTGGTGGGCGATGTGGACCTGTCCCAAGCAGGCGCAGCCCTTTCGGGCGGCAGCGTGGTACCTGCAGAAACATCTCCCGCTGATTCCGGGGCAGTGCCAAGCGTGGGGGTCGCTGTCAACATGCCCATGAACGTGTTGCTCGGCAAACCGCCAAAAATGCAGCGCGACGTCAAAACGGTGACCCGTAAGTTCGCCGCCGTCAACCTGACAGGCGTGCCCCTGCAGCAGGCCGCCATTGACGTGCTGGCCCACCCCACGGTGGCGTCCAAACGCTTTCTGGTCACCATTGGCGACCGCACCGTGGGCGGCCTCACGCACCGCGACCAGATGGTCGGTCCGTGGCAAGTGCCAGTGGCGGACTGCGCTGTGACCCTGGCCGATTTCAAGGGTTTTGCTGGCGAGGTCATGGCCATTGGCGAGCGCACGCCGCTGGCCAGCGTGAACGCGCCCGCCAGTGGCCGCATGGCGGTGGCTGAAGCCATCACCAACCTGCTGGCCGCGCCCGTGCAACTCGACCGCGTCAAGCTGTCGGCCAACTGGATGGCGGCTTGCGGCGAACCGGGTGAAGATGCTGCGCTGTATGAAACCGTGAAGGCTGTGGGGCTGGCGCTGTGCCCGGCGCTGGGCATTTCCATCCCCGTGGGCAAAGACTCATTGTCCATGCGCACACAGTGGAAGGACGAAGCCGGCAATGCCAAGAAAGTCAGCTCGCCAGTGTCTTTGATCGTGACCGCGTTTGCCACCCTGGCCGACGTGCGCGGCACGTTGACGCCGCAGCTCAACGCGCAAGATGACACCTCGCTGATTCTGGTGGACCTGGGGCACGGCCAGAACCGCATGGGCGGCAGCATTTTGGTGCAAACGCTGGGCCAGATGGGCGACGAAGTGCCTGACCTGGACGACCCGCAAGACCTGGTGAACCTGGTCAACGCTGTCAACACTTTGCGCGCGCAGGGCCAAATTCTGGCCTACCACGACCGCAGCGACGGTGGCCTGTTCGCCAGCGCCTGCGAGATGGCTTTTGCCGGCCATGTGGGTGTGGCGCTCAATGTGGACATGCTGGTGACCGAGGGCGACGGTATTTCCGACAGCCGCATGGACTGGGGCGACGCCAAGAACTGGGCCAACCAGGTCAGCGGCCGCCGCGATGAGCTCACGCTCAAGGCGCTGTTCAGCGAAGAACTGGGTGTGCTGCTGCAGGTGCGCACGGCGGACAGGAACGCGGTCATGCAAGTGCTGCGCGACCATCACTTGAGCGCGCACAGCCATGTGGTGGGCAAGACTCGCCCGGTTGGCGACACCATCACGATGGGGGTTGGCGAGGTGCAGGTGTGGCGCGATGCCAAGTCCATTTTCAAGGCCGCACTGGCCGACCTGCACCAGGTGTGGGATGCCACCAGCTGGAAGATTTGCAAAGTGCGCGACAACCCGGCCTGCGCTGATGCCGAGCACGCTGCGGCAGGTGATCCGACTGATCGAGGCCTGCATGTTCACCTGCCATGGCGTGATGCCACAAAACCCCCACAGGGTTCGGCGGCGCTGATGCTGTCGCGCCCCAAGGTGGCGGTGCTGCGCGAGCAGGGCGTCAATTCGCACATTGAAATGGCCTACGCCTTTACCGAGGCGGGTTTTGAGGCGTTTGACGTCCACATGACCGACCTGCAAACGGGCCGTGCCAATCTGGCTGACTTCAAGGGCGTGGTGGCCTGCGGTGGTTTCAGTTATGGCGACACGCTCGGTGCCGGCATTGGCTGGGCGCGCTCGATCACCTTCAACCCCGTGCTGGTCGACCAGTTCAAGGCCTTTTTTGGCCGCCTGGACACTTTCGGGCTGGGCGTGTGCAACGGCTGCCAGATGTTTGCCGAGCTGGCCGACATCATTCCCGGTGCCCAAGACTGGCCGCGTTTCACCACCAACCAGAGCGAGCGTTTTGAGGCGCGCCTGAGCATGGTCGAAGTGCTGGAATCGCCGTCATTGTTCTTTGCAGGCATGGCTGGAAGCCGCTTGCCGATTGCTGTAGCGCACGGCGAGGGCTATGCCAATTTCAAGCACCGTGGCAACGCCGCCCAGGCCATCGCTGCCATGCGCTTCACCGACAACCATGGCGCCGCCACCGAAGCCTACCCGTTCAACCCCAACGGCAGCCCGGGCGGCCTGACGGCGGTGACCACGGCCGACGGCCGCTTTACCGCCATGATGCCGCACCCCGAGCGCGTGTTCCGCAACATCCAGCTGAGCTGGACTGACCAGGACCGTGATGCGTTGAGCCCGTGGATGCAGCTTTGGCATAACGCCCGCCGTTGGGTGGGCTGAGGGTCGCCCAGCGCCTTCGGCAAAAAGAGATTGATGGCGGCGGCCTAACACTGTATAAGCCAAGACATTGCAAACAAAGTCGATCGGATGTACCAAGGTTTGTCTCTCATCAATCTGGAATGGTGTCATGAAAAAATCAATGGCTTCAGAGCGCGGTAGCGCGCGGGCTGCCACAGGGTCGCTTGAAGCACCGCAGTTTGCGGATTGCCTCAAGGACATCGTGGCGCGCTTTGACCCTGAGTTTCGGCACACTTATGTCAACAAGGCCGTTGAGTTGGCCACTGGCCGACCGGCAGGTGATTTTCTCGGCAAGACAAACCAGGAGTTGGGCATGCCCGCTGCGCTTGTCAAGCAGTGGGATGGTCAGTTAAGTCAGGTTTTCAGCTCAGGCGTTGCAAGCGAGTCGCAATTTTCGTTCCCAAGCCCGACAGGCGTACGTCATTTCAGTTCCCGATGTGTGCCAGAGTTTGGCGTTGCGGGTCAGGTCACGTCAGTGGTCGGTGTGACCCGGGATGTGACCGAGATGGTTGCTGACCAAGAAAAAATTCTGTCGCTGGAATCTCTTGTCGCGCAAACGGTAAAGAGCGAGCGCGCACCCGACATGCAGATGGCCATCGCCGATGCGTTGGCAGCAGAGTATTACCGAGCCATCGTGGAGTCCTCGGACGACGCCATCGTCGGCAAGACAATCACCGGCCTGGTGACCAGCTGGAACCCGGCGGCGCAGGCTATTTTTGGCTATTCGCGCGAGGAAATGCTGGGTCGGCCGATGTCGATGCTTCTTCCCCCCGAAAAAAACAATGAAGAAGGCTTTATTCTTGAGCGCATTCTGGCGGGTGAAACGGTGGAACACTTTGAGACTGTACGCATTCACAAGGATGGGCGACGCATCGAGGTGTCTGTCACCACGTCGCCCATTCGGGACAAAAGTGGACAGATCATTGGTGCATCAAAGATTGCCCGCGACATCACTGCACAAAAATTGGCTGAGCGGCAATTGAAACTGACCGCGAGTGTTTTCACCAGCACCAGCGAGGGCATTTTGATCACTGACCGAAAAGGCTCGATTGTTGACAGCAATGAGGCATTCTCCCGAATCGCCGGGTACAGCAAGGCAGAGCTTGTGGGGCGGGATGCCCGCATGTTTCGCTCGTCCCGCCAGGGGCCCGAAGTCTTGCGCAACATGAGGGCCGCGTTGCGCCACTTTGGGGAATGGCGCGGTGAGATGTGGAGCCGCCGAAAAGATGGCCAGTCGTACTCGGTGATTCTGACTGTCAGCGCGGTCAGAGACGCCGATGACTGCGTTCAAAACTACGTGGCGCTGTTTTCTGACATCACAACACTGAAGCTGCAGCAGGAAAAATTCGAACACAGCGCCCAATACGACGCACTGACCAATTTGCCAAACCGGTTGTTGTTATCCGACAGGTTGCGCCAGACCATGGCGATGTGCCAGCGTCAAAACCACAGTGTGGCCGTGCTTTATCTTGATCTGGATGGGTTCAAGCACATCAACGACCACTATGGTCATGATGTGGGTGATGCTTTTTTGATCTCGGTTTCAAACCGAATGAAGCTGGAGCTGCGCGACGTGGACACCCTAGCGCGCATTGGTGGCGATGAGTTTGTGGCAGTTTTGGCGAACATCAATAGCACGCAGGAATGTGTTGCACTGGTCAATCGGGTGTTGAATGCTTGCGCTGAACCGGTGTTTGTCTTGGGGCTGGGTTTGAAAGTGACCGCCAGTATCGGGGTCACCATTTACCCACAGGACAACGCCGATGCTGACCAATTGATGCGCCACGCAGATCAGGCCATGTTTGAGGCCAAGCAAGGCGGTAAAAACCGCATTTACATCTTCGACTCAGCGCTGGATGCCGAGGTCAGGACGCGCAGCTTGCAGCAAGAGTGCATTGCCCAGGCGATGGTTAATCAAGAGTTTGTGGTGTACTATCAGCCCAAGGTCAACATGCGCACCGGTGTCGTGATAGGGGTGGAGGCACTGATTCGCTGGCAGCACCCAGAGAAAGGCCTGCTGTTGCCAGGTGCTTTTTTACCGGTGATTGAAAAACACCCGTTAAACGAAACCTTGGGGACCTGGGTGATTGACGCCGTGCTCCAGCAAATGAGCGACTGGCAGCGACTGGGGTTGACGATTGCGGTCAGTGTCAACGTGTCAGCCAGGCAGTTTCAACAGGCAGACTTTGCAAGTCATTTGTCCGGGCTGCTGGCGAACCACCCGGGCGTTGATGCCAGGTTTTTGGAACTGGAAGTGCTGGAGACCAGCGCCCTTGAGGACATTGATTCGGCGATAAAAATCATGCAGGATTGCCATCGGCTGGGGGTGTTTTTTGCCATTGATGATTTCGGTACCGGCTACTCCTCGCTGACTTACCTCAGGCGGCTGCCCGTTGAAACCTTGAAAATTGACCAGAGTTTTGTGCGTGACATGCTCGATGACCCTGACGATTTGGCCATCGTCAAGGGCGTCATCGGGCTGGCCAGCGCCTTTCATAAACACGTGATTGCCGAAGGCGTTGAAAGTGTGGCTGGCGGCAAGAAGCTGCTTGAGCTGGGGTGTGATTTGGCGCAGGGCTTTGCAGTGGCTCGTGCCATGCCGGGGAGTCAAATACCCGTGTGGTTTGCCACTTGGCAGCCTCCCGCGCCATGGGCGCAGACACTGTGAAGTTCAAGATAGTCAGAGTGACATGAAGACACCCAGCCCCAACAAAGCTTTCTCGATGATCCGGGAGTTCACCCTGGCCGACTGGTTCACGCTGGGCAACGCGGTTTGCGGCATGGGCGCCATGTTTTCCATCATGACCTACCTGCAAACCCGAGATGTCGTCCACGTTTACTTTGCCTGCGCCTTGGTGCTGGCGGCCTTTATTTTTGACGTGCTGGATGGACGCATTGCCCGCTGGCGTCAAAAATCGTCGCTGCTGGGGCGTGAGCTCGATTCGCTCGCTGACGTCATCTCATTTGGTGTTGCGCCCGCCCTGATCGCCTACGGCTGCGGCATGCAGGGGCTGTATGACCGCATTCTTCTGACTGCTTTCGTGGCCTGCGGCGTGTCGCGGCTGGCCCGTTTCAACATCACCGCCGAGGCATTGTCCCAGGGGCAAGACAAGGTGAAATACTTCGAAGGCACGCCCATTCCAACGTCATTGGTGCTTGTGTTGGTGCTGTTTGTCGCGGCCATGCAAGGCGCTTTGCATGCGTCACTGTGGTGGGGTCAAGTGGAAATTGCCGGCTTCATCTTGCACCCATTGGTGTTGCTGTTTGCGCTTTCTGGCGCATTGATGGTCAGCCGCATCAAAATCCCCAAATTTTGACGTCACGCTGTGGCAAGGGAGACGACCTCAGTGTCCGAAGCCGTTGTCAACCGTGGGCGGACGGATTTTAAAAAATGTCATCGGCGTGCCGGTGCGCGCTTGCGCCAGCTCTTGCCTTGACTGCTTGGCGATGGCCGGCTTCATTTTGCCCATCACATGCATCTCGCAGGGTTTGCAGTCAAAGCGCAGCGTGAGTTTTTCGCGTCCGTTGATCAGTTGCAGCGGCTCGGCGCGGACAAAACCCTGCACACCGGTCACGCCCTTGGCCTGCTTGGGGCACAGGCTCAAGGAAAAGCGCACGCAGTGTTTGGTGATCATCAGGCTGACCTCACCCGGCTCTTCAATGGCCTCGTAAGCCGCAGCAATGACTTTGACACCGTGGCGCGCATAAAAACTGCGCGCGGCCCGGTTGAAGACATTGGCCAGGTAGCTCAAAGTGTCTTCAGGGTAGGTTGCAGGTGGCGCCACCGCCTGCCCGGGCAGCCAGCGCACAAACCCGGCGGCACGGGCAGCTTCGAGCGCTTGCACGGCTTCGCGGCGCAGCGGGTTAAGCGCTGAGGCTGGCACAAACCAGGGCTGCGCAAAAGCCACCTGAACGTCGCTGGCCGTAAAAATTGTGTTGCCCAGTTTGGAGACGTTGTCCACCAAAGTTTCCAGCGCGCCGGCCATGTCTTTGGCGGGCGTGAGCGCCAGCTTGGCGTGCGCGCTGGCACTAAAACCGTCTTCGTCGGTCAGCGTCAGCGTGATGCCCGTGGCGCTGTCGGCCAGGTGCGCCCAGAGCTGGATGCGTCGCTCACTGGACTTTTTGTTAAGCCCATGGAACCAATCCACGTCGCGGTTGCGGTTGACCTCAACACCCTTGCGCAGGTCTTTCAGGCCCGCCAGCGCGTCCTTGGGAAAGATGCGCCAACGGCTATTTTTGGTGCTGATGAGCTCGGCGCGGTTGATGGCCAGGCCGACCAGTTCTTTTTGCAGGTCGTAGTAGCACAGGCCGTCGCCGTTGTGCAGCACGGTGGCGTGGTCGTTCAACTCCAGGTCAACCCAGTTGGGGCCGAGCTGGGTGACGTAGCCGATGGGTTGGCCCGGATTTTTGGGGGTGTCGAAGGCACCAATCGTGTCCTGGCGGCCGTTGACAAAGTAGTCGGTGAATTCGCGGTTGAAGTTCTGGTTGGGGTCTGGCGTGAAGCTGAACGTGGTGCGCCCGCTGCTGGCGCGGCTCAAGGGATCGCCGGAGTGCTGGCGGGCTTCTACAACGTCGTCGAGCAGCCGGCGGTAGTGCGCCGTGATATTTTTGACATAGGCCATGTCCTTGTAGCGGCCTTCGATCTTGAAGCTGCGCACGCCCGTATCGACCAGCGCGGCGATGTTGTCGCTCTGGTTGTTGTCTTTCATGCTCAGCACATGCTTGTCGTGCGCCACAAAGCGGCCCTTGGCGTCGACCACCTGGTAGGGCAGGCGGCAGGCCTGGCTGCATTCGCCGCGGTTGGCGCTGCGCCCGGTGTGCGCCGCACTGATGTAGCACTGGCCGCTGTAGGCCACGCACAGCGCGCCATGCACAAAAAACTCAAGGGTACTGCGAGTGGGGTCGGTGGCGGCGCGAATGGCGGCAATTTGCGGCAGCGTGAGCTCGCGCGCCAACACCAGTTGCGTCAGGCCAACGTCCTGCAAAAAGCGCGCTTTTTCGGGCGTGCGGATGTCGCACTGGGTGCTGGCGTGCAACTGCAGCGGCGGCAGGTCAAGGTCAAGCAAGCCCATATCCTGCACGATCAGCGCGTCCACACCTGCCTCATACAGTTGCCAGGCCAGCGTGCGTGCGCCCTCCAACTCGTCGTCGCGCAGGATGGTGTTCATCGTGACAAAAATGCGGCTGTTGAAGCGGTGCGCGTGCGCCACCAGCCGGGCAATGTCAGCCACCGTGTTGTCGGCGCTGGCGCGTGCACCAAAGCCTGGCCCGCCAATATAGACAGCGTCAGCGCCGTGGTTGACGGCTTCAATGCCAATGGCGGCATCGCGCGCCGGGGCTAACAGTTCGAGTTGGTGAGGAAGCAGGGACATGGGGCGTGATTATCGGTGGATATCAATTGGGGTGAGGTTAGCTGTTTGGGTTTCGGAGCCGGGTCTCGCCCCGGCGGGCGACTCACTTTTCTTTGCTTCGTCAAAGAAAAGTAAGCAAAAGAAAGACGACCCCGCTGTCTGCGACCTTCCGCTTCGCTGCAGGCAACCTGCGCTGGGTGGGTATCCGAACAGCCTATCAATTTACACTTTGCCCATGAAACCCCACCGTTTTGACTCCCTGGATGCGCTGCGCGGACTGGCGATGGTCTGGATGACGGTGTTTCACTTTGTCTTTGACCTGAATAATTTCAAGCTGGTCACGCAAGACTTCTACCGCGACCCGTTCTGGACCTGGCAGCGCACCCTGATCGTGAGCCTGTTTTTGCTGTGCGCCGGCATGGGTCAGGCCATTGCCACGGTGCAGGGGCAAAGCTGGCAGCGCTTCTGGCGGCGCTGGGGGCAAGTGGCGGGCGCTGCGCTGCTGGTGTCAGTGGGCTCGTGGCTGGTGTTTCCCAACAGTTTCATTTATTTTGGCGTGCTGCACGGCCTGGCGCTGATGCTGATTGTGGTGCGACTGACCGCGCACTGGGGGCGCTGGCTGTGGCTGCTGGGCGCTTTGGCAATTGCCTCCAAATTCATCTTTGAAAACCTGTTGCAGACCGGGCCGTTGGCGCCATGGGCCGATGCGCTCAACAGCATGCGCTGGAACTGGCTGGGCTGGATCAGCCGCAAGCCCGTCACCGAAGACTATGTGCCGTTGTTTCCCTGGCTGGGCGTGATGTGGTGGGGTGCGGCAGTCGGCGCCTGGGTGTTACAACAGCGGCCGCACTGGCTGGCACAGACCTTGCCCGCACCAGCGCAGGGTTTGGCCTGGCTGGGTCGCTGGAGCCTGAGCTATTACTTGCTGCATCAGCCGGTGCTGATGGCGCTGGTGGGTGGCGTGAGCTGGCTTGCCAAATAAAAAGCCGGAGCAAGTCCGGCTTTCAGTGAGCGATCAAACAAACGGTTTATTCAATCTTGGCTTTGGTGCGCAGCGCTTCCTGGTACTTGACGAGCTTTTGCTGCTTGAGTTGCTGGGCCACTTGCGGCTTGACGTCTTCAAGCTTGGGCAACTCGGTGGCGCGCACATCATCAAGGCGAATGATGTGGTAGCCGAACTGGGACTTGACCGGGGTCTCGGTCAGCTGGCCTTTGCTCAAGGCGGCCAAGGCGGTGGCGAATTCAGCCACGTAGTTGTTGGCGGGCGCCCAATCAAGGTCGCCGCCACGGGCGCCAGAGCCTGGGTCTTTGCTGGATTTTTTGGCAATTTCTTCAAAGTTGCCACCTTTTTTGAGCTGGGCGATGATGGTCTGCGCTTCTGACTCTTTTTCTACCAGGATATGGCTGGCGCGGTATTCCTGACCACCGTTGGCGGCGGCAAACTTGTCGTATTCGGCCTGGATTTCGGCGTCTGTGACCGGATTAATTTTTTCGTGGTTGGCGAACAGTTCGCGGATCAGGATAGCCTGGCGCGCCAGTTCCATCTGGTTTTTGAACTCGGCGGTTCTGTCGATGCCTTGTTTTTGGGCTTCCTGCATGAAGACTTCGCGGGCGATGACTTCGTCCTTGATCTGCTGTTGCACCTCGGGTGTGACCGGGCGGCCGGTGCGCTCCACCTGCTGACTCAAGGCTTCGACACGCGCCAGGGGAACGGCTTTACCGTTGACTATCGCGACATTTTGCGCCACGGCAGCGGCGGACATGCCGCCCAGAAACGCGGCCAGGGCAAGGCCTGATACCAGTTTGTTTTTCATGCAAATTTCCTGCAAATGATTGAATTAGAAAAGCGAGCTGCTCGCTCCGGGCCGTCAGGCCTGGGGTGTTTGGGTTTCAATGGCCAGCGCATGCAAACCCTGGTCGATGAAATCTTGGAGCGCATCATACACAAGCCGATGCCGGGCCACGGCGGATTTGCCGATAAAAACCCCAGCCGTAATGCGCACCCTGAAATGGGTACCAAAGCCGGTGCCGTTGGCGCCTGCGTGGCCATGATGCTGTTGGCTTTCGTCGATCACTTCAAGTTGGCAGGGTTGCAGGACTTGCTGCAGGCGCTGTTGCAGTTGGGCCGCGGTGGGGGTTTGCTTCATGGAGTGGGTTTATGGGTCTCGTCAGCGACGAGGTAGCGTGAAATGTAGAACCCCTGGCCAACGATGAAAACCAGCGGAAAGGCATAGCCCCACAGCTTGAAGTTGACCCAGGCTTCGGTGCTGAAGTAGGCCGCCACGTAGGCATTGAGCAACGCCATGAAGGCGGTGTAGATGATCCACAGCAGATTCAGGCGCAACCAGACCGGCTCGGGCAGGGTGAGTTGGCTTCCCAGCAGGAGCTTCAAGAAATTCTTTTTGTAAACCCAGACCGCCACCGCCAGCGCAATCGCCATGGCGGCGTAGAGCACGGTGGGTTTCCATTTGATGAAGCGGTCGTCGTGTAGCACCAGCGTGAGCGTGCCAAACACCAGAATCAACACCAGCGTGATCTTGTGGATGGCCTGCAGTTTGCGGTCAATGCCATAGATCAGCGCCATTTGCAGCACGGTGGCGGCCATCAGCACGGCCGTGCCAATGTAAATGTCATACAGCTTGAAAGCGCCGAAGAACAGCAGGATGGGGAAAAAGTCGATCAGTATTTTCATGAAGGCGTGAAGTTTAACGAGGCCGAGTTCATGCAATAGCGCAGGCCGGTGGGCGCGGGGCCATCTTCAAAGACATGACCGAGGTGCGCGCCGCAATTGGCACACACGGTTTCGACCCGGGTCATACCCAGACTGCGGTCGGTGATCTCGGTGATGGCACCTGGAATGGCCTGCGAAAAACTGGGCCAGCCGCAATGCGCATTGAACTTGGTGGCAGAGTGGAATAGCTTGGCGTTGCAGCAGATGCAGTGGTAGCTGCCGTCGGCCTGGAAGGCTTCGTACTTGCCGCTGAACGGGCGCTCAGTGGCGGCGTGGCGCGTTACCTGGAAGGCCACTGGCTCGGCGCCCTTGGCTTGCAGCAGGTCGAGCCATTCGGCATCGGTTTTTTGGACAGGGTAAGTCATGGTAATACGCCTTTAAAAATGATCATGAACTGCAACTGATCTCGATGCGGCTGGCCCATTCGGGTGGAAAACCGGCTTTGGCTTCGTGTTCAGGGTGCTCGTCAAAAGGCCGCTCCAACAGCATCAGCAAATCTGCCACACCTGAGAAATCCTTGCCTTTGGCTGCCTCGATGGCAAGCTCGCCGAGGTAGTTACGCAGCACATATTTGGGATTGCTGGCCAGCATCAGCGCCGCCGCCCGGGCTGGGTCAAACGCGCTCAGGCGCTCTGCATAACGCGTTTGCCAGGCGTCAAAAGCCGGGCGGTCCAGAAACAGGTCGCGCACGGGCTCTAATTGCTGGCTGGCTACGGCATGGCTCAGGCGTCGCCAGAAAATCGTGTAGTCGACCCGGTCTTGCGCCAGCAGGCTGAGCAGGTCTGTTAGCAGGCTGGCATCGTCGGTGACCGGTTGGTTTTCAAGGCCATCGCGCTTCGCTGCATCAGACAGACCCAATTTGGCAAGCATCAACTGTTGCCAATGACGCTCGAATGACGGCTTGTAGCTGTCCAAGGCCTGCAGTGCCAGCGCCTGGTCTTCTATCAGCGGCATCAGCGCTTGCGCCAATGCATAAAGGTTCCAGTGGGCGATGTCGGGCTGGCGCGCAAAGGCGTAGCGGCCACCGCGGTCGGTGTGATTGCAGATGTGACCAGGGTCATAGGCGTCGAGGAACTGGAACGGCCCGTAGTCGATGGTCAGGCCCAAAATGCTCATGTTGTCGGTGTTCATGACACCATGGCAAAAGCCCACCGCCTGCCAGTGCGCCAGCATGACAGCGGTGCGCTCGGTCACTTGGAGCAGCAAATTGGCATATGGGTTGGCGTTAAGCGTGCGCGCTGTTTGGCAAGCAGGGTAATAACGGCTGATGACATAGTTGGCCAATGTTTTGAGTTGTGACAACTGGTTGCGCGCGGCAAAGTGCTCAAAATGCCCGAAACGAATGAAACTGGGCGCCACGCGCGTCACCACGGCGGCGGTTTCCAGGCTCTCGCGCGCCACATCTTCGTCTGAGCCCACAACGCACAGCGCCCGCGTGGTGGCAATGCCCAGGCCGTGCATGGCCTCAGAGCATAAAAATTCGCGGATGCTGCTGCGCAGCACGGCGCGGCCGTCGCCCATGCGCGAGTAGGGCGTCAGGCCCGAGCCCTTGAGTTGCACTTCAAGGCCGTTGGCTTCGCCCAGCAGGCAGGCCCGGCCGTCACCGAGTTGCCCGGCCCATTGGCCAAACTGGTGGCCGCTGTAGACGCTGGCCAGTGGTTGTGTGCCGCTGATGGGCTGGTTGCCCGCCAGCGCTTGCAGCAGTGTGTCGGTCTCATCTTCTTCAGCAGTCAGGCCCAACTGCTTCGCTACAGCCTGCGAGCGGCCCACCCAATAGGGCGCGGGCAACGCGCTGGGGGCCAGTGCGGTGTAAAAGTCTGGCCCAAGGCGGTAAAAGTGGTTGTCCCAGGCCAGGCTGGTGTGTTTGACCGGCAAGGGCGCATGGGTTGGCAAGCGAACATTCATGGACGAATTGTGCTGTGTGGTGTTCAAACCCAAGGCGTGCAAGGTCATCAGCGGGGTTTATCCCTTAACATAGCGAGCGCTCGCGAAGCTCAAAGCCGACCCAAACTCCACTATGTTCGCTCACCGTTTTTTACCCCAGTCGCTCAAGACCCGTGTCACCTTGTTGACGCTGCTGATTGTGGTGCTTGCCTTTCTGGCTTTGGGTTTTTACAGCAAAAAGTTAATGCGCGAAGAGTTGCTGGTTTTTACGGGCGAGCAGCAGCGGTCTGCGCTGGGTTTGCTGGCATCTGAGGTGAATCACGGCCTGGATAACCGGTTTGCTGCGCTCCAGGCGTCAGCGCGGCGGATCACCCCCGAGATGCACCAGCAGACCCCCGCGCTCCAAACATTTTTGGCGGAGCAGTCGTTTCTGGCCGGTCTGTTCAATGGCGGCATTGTGGTTTGGAACCAGCAGGGGCAAGTGCAGACCGAGGTGCAGTATTTGCCAGGTGGTTTGGCCACCCCCGTGCTGGCACCCGCAGACTTGACGCAGGTGCTCGGTCAGGGGCAAGCGGTGATTGGTGAGGTTCAGGTTGACGACCAGCGCAAGGTGGCCTGGTTTGCCATGGCGGTGCCCGTTCGTGGCCCGGCGGGTGAGGTGATGGGCGCCTTGGCAGGTGTGACCCGGCTGGATCAGGGAAATTTTTTAAGCCAATTGACTGCGCTGCGCTACGGCAAAACCGGCAACTTCTTTTTGGTGGCGGCCAATCAGCGGCTGATTTTTGCCACCTCCGATCCGGCGCGTTCGCTCGAAGTGCTGCCGCCTTTGGGCAGCAGTCTGTGCACTGACAGCTTTGTGCAGGGCTTTGAGGGAACCACGCGCTCGCTCAATCCGCAGGGCGAAGAGGTACTGGTCAGCACGCAGCAGATTCCGTTGGCGCATTGGTACGCTTCGGTCACCTTGGCACCCGAAGAAGCTTTTGGCCTGATTGACGCGGTCAAGTGGCGTGCCCGGCTGGCAGGACTGGCGCTGGGGCTGATCTGCCTGGGCCTGATCTGGCTGATGCTGCGCCGCCAACTGGCGCCCATGAATGCGGCGGTGAAAACACTGGACGGTTTTGTTCACCAAAACCAGGCGCCGCAAGCCTTGCCCGTAGTGCTCAATGACGAGGTGGGTCAGCTCGTGAGCGGCTTTAACCGCCTGCTTGGCTCTTTGGCGCAACAGCAAAATGTGTTGAAACAAAGAGAGTTGTTCAACCAGGCGGTGGTGAACTCGGTCAGTGCCGAAATTGCCGTGCTCGACCATGCGGGCGTGATTTTGAAAGTAAACGAAGCCTGGCGCCGCAATGAAACACAGGGCGCCGGCAGCTTTGGTGAAAACAGGCCGCGGGCGTTGGTTGGCAGCAATTTTCTGACGGCGTGCGCCGGTATTGTGGGTGACGAAACCGGCGGCGAAGCGCTGCACGCGCAAGACGGTATTCTTGCCGTACTCGACGGCCACTCGCCGCAGTTTTATCTGGAATACCCCAGCCATTTGCCGCAGCAGCAGCGCTGGTTCAGCATGAGCGTGACCCCGTTGGCAGATGCCAATGTGCGCGGTGCAGTGGTATCACTGGAGGACATCAGCAAGCGCGTCCAGGTGGAACGTCAGGTGCGCGAGATGGCGTTTTACGATCCGCTTACCCAATTGCCCAATCGCCGCCTGGCGCTGGAGCGCTTGTCGCAACATTTGGCGCGCGCGCGTCGCGCCAAGGCCCGGTTGGCGCTGTTGTTCATTGACCTTGACAAGTTCAAGCCGATCAACGACGAACTCGGACATGCCGTGGGCGACTGGCTGCTCAAAGCCGTGGCCGGGCGCATTTTGGCTTGCGTGCGTGCCTCTGATACGGCTGCACGCATGGGGGGTGACGAGTTTGTGGTGGTGTTGCCTGATTTGCAATCCGTTGATGCGGCACTTTCTGTGGCAGAAAAGATTCGCTGCGCGCTGGCGCACGAGTTTGTCACCGAGCAGGGCATGGTGCTCAGCATTTCGGCCAGCATCGGTGTGGCTTTGTATCCGGACCACGGCGCCAGCGAACAAGACCTGCTGCGCCTTGGCGACGAGGCCATGTACATCACCAAAAAGCAGGGCCGCAATGCCGTCCACCTGTGTTTGCCCAGACAGTTGGAGCCTGTTTTTGAGGCGCAAGCTGATGCGCAACACGTCTATGTTCACTTGCGCTGGAAAACTGCATTTGAAAGTGGTAACCCGGTCATCGACCAGGAACACCAAGCGCTGTTTGGCTTGGTCAACAGCTTGCTGGACGAGGTGAGCTTGCGGCGCCAAAACCCCGCAGACTTTGAGGCTGCCTTTGAAACATTGCTGGCGCACGTGGAGGCGCACTTTGCGCAAGAAGAATCGATTTTGCTGGCAAACGGGTTTGCGCATTTAACGGCTCATGCACAGCAGCATCAGTCGCTGCTGGCGCGGGCAAGGGCGTTGCATCAGCAATTGCACGAGGCGCTTGATGAAAATCAGGCAGAAGGCCAGTTGATCAAGTTTCTGGTGTCGGGCTTGGTCGTGGGGCACTTGCTGCAGACCGACCGCGAATTTTTTCCCTTGTTTGCCGCGCCCTGAGTCCGGCAGGGTTGGCAGTACCATGCCATTTCTTTGATATTCAATATTTAAAACAGGAGACACCCATGCTGGGACTGATGCAAAACCAACCCCTGTCCATTTCATCGCTGATCGACTTTGCCGAGCGCCACCATGCCGAGGGTGAAATCGTCTCGCGCCGGGTCGAGGGCGACATCCACCGCTACACCTACAAGGAGGCGGCGCAGCGCGCGCGCCAACTCGCGGGTGCGCTCGATGCCTTTGGCTTGCAGCAGGGCGAGCGCGTGGCCTCGATTGCCTGGAACGGCTACCGGCACCTGGAGATGTATTTTGGCGTGAGCGGCTCCGGGCGCGTGCTGCACACCATCAACCCGCGCATGCACCCCGAGCAGATTGCCTGGGTGATGAGTCACGCGCAGGACCAGATGGTGTGTTTCGACATGACGTTTTTGCCGATCGTCAAAGTCATTCACGTCAAATGCCCCAGCGTCAAAAACTGGGTGGCGCTGTGCGATGCTGACAAGCTGCCCGCTGACACAGGCATTCCCAATTTGCTCAGTTATGAGGCCTTGCTGGCGGCGCAAACCGGCAACTACCGCTGGCCCGAGTTTGACGAAAACACGGCGTCAAGCATGTGCTACACCAGCGGCACCACGGGCAACCCGAAAGCCGCGCTGTACAGCCACCGCTCCACCGTGCTGCACGCCTACGCCGCCGCGCTGCCCGATGTGATGGGCATATCGGCGCGCGATGCCATTTTGCCGGTGGTGCCGATGTTTCACGTCAACGCCTGGGGCATTCCGTATTCCGCCGCGCTCACCGGGGCCAAGCTGGTGTTCCCCGGGCCGGGCATGGACGGCAAGTCGATCTACGACCTGATCGAACTCGAGCAGGTGACTTACGCCGCCGGCGTGCCCACCATCTGGCAAATGCTGTTGAGCCACATGGAGCCCAATGGTCTGCGTTTTTCCAGCCTGAAACGCACGGTGATCGGCGGCTCGGCCTGCCCGCCGGCCATGATCACCGCCTTCAACGACACATACGGCGTGGAAGTGCTGCATGCCTGGGGCATGACCGAAATGAGCCCGCTGGGCACGGTGTGCACGCTCAAGAACAAGCACCTCGCGATGTCGTCAGAAGACAAGATGAAGGTGCGCATGAAACAGGGCCGGGCCATTTTTGGCATCGACATGAAAATCGTCAACGCCGAAGGCAAGGAGCTGCCGTGGGACGGTAAAACTTATGGTGACCTGCTGGTGAAAGGCCCGTGGGTGCTGCGCGAATATTTCCAGGGCGTGGGCGACACGCAGGCGGTGATGCCGCTTGTGGACGGCTGGTTTCCCACTGGCGACGTGGCCACCATCGACGCCGACGGCTACATGCAAATCACCGACCGCAGCAAGGACGTGATCAAGTCGGGCGGCGAGTGGATCAGCTCAATCGACATCGAAAACATTGCCGTGGCGCACCCCGCAGTGGCGATGGCGGCGTGCGTCGGCATGGCGCACCCCAAGTGGGACGAGCGGCCGATTGTGGCGGTGGTGAAAAAACCCGGCGCCGAGGTGTCGCGCGAGGAATTGCTGCAGTTTTACGAAGGCAAGGCCGCCAAGTGGCAGATACCGGACGACGTGGTGTTTCTTGACGCGATCCCGATGGGCGCTACGGGCAAGATGCAAAAAAGCAAGCTGCGCGAAATTCTCAAGGACTACCAGTTGCCTGATTTGCGCTGACTGAATCGAGGTCATTTGTGGGGCGGACTGAAGTCCGCCCCACAGGGCACTATGGCAGGTGCAAGTCCAACCTACAGTCTGCCCCGACGATCACTTAAATTGTCAATGGAATTTTTCACCACTTCACTGCTCAACGGCCTCAGCTACGGGCTGCTGCTGTTCATGCTCAGCGCCGGGTTGACGCTGATTTTCAGCATGATGGGGGTGCTCAACTTTGCGCACGCGTCGTTCTACATGCTGGGTGCCTACTTTGGCTACAGCGTCACCGATTGGTTGGGCTTTTGGCCGGCGCTGGTGCTGGCGCCGCTGCTGGTGGGCGCTCTGGGCGCGCTGTTTGAACGCTTTGTGCTGCGCCGCGTGCACCGCTTCGGCCACGTGGCCGAGCTGTTGATCACCTTCGGCATGAGTTACGTCATCCTCGAAGTAGTGCAGTTGGTGTGGGGCCGCAGTTCAGTGGATTACCGCGTGCCACACGCGCTGGACGGCCCGCTGCTGACGCTGTTTGGCACCCAATTTCCGCTCTACCGCGCCTTCATGATGGGCATGGCCTTGGCTGTGTTGGCGTCGCTTTGGCTGCTGCTCACGCGCAGCCGCATCGGGCTGGTGATTCAGGCGGCTTTAACGCACCCTGACATGGCTGAGGCGCTGGGCCACAACGTGCCGCGCGTGTTCATGTGGGTGTTTGGCGGTGGCTGCGCGCTGGCCGGGCTGGCGGGCGTGCTGGGCGGCAATGCCTTTGTTACCGAGCCTGGCATGGCGATGGCGCTGGGTGGCATTGTGTTTGTGGTGGTGGTGGTGGGCGGCATCGGCTCGCTGGGGGGGGCGTTTGTCGCCGCGTTGTTGATTGGTTTGCTACAGACCTTTGCCGTGGGTTTGGATGTATCCATGGCGCCGATCCTGCCGTATCTGCTGATGGTGCTGGTGCTGATCTTTCGGCCCCAGGGCCTGGCCGGCGCTCGGGGCAATTGATGCGCCGCATGCTGGTGTGGGGTTTGTACGCGCTGGTGCTGGCGCTGGCACCGCTGGTGTTCACCAGCAGCCACAGCCAGGCGTTGCTGAGCCAGATAGGTATCGCCATCATCGTTTGCCTGAGCTACAACATGCTGCTGGGGCAGGGTGGCATGCTCAGTTTTGGCCACGCGGTTTACTCGGGTGTGGGCGCATTTTTGGCAATCCACACGCTCAACTTTGTGGGCGACGGGCTGGCGCTGCCGGTGAGCTTGATCCCGCTGGTGGGTGGCTTGGCCAGCCTGGCGTTGGCGCTGCTGCTGGGTTGGGTTACCACCAAAAAGTCGGGAACGCCATTTGCCATGATCACGTTGGGGCTAGGTGAAATGGTGTGGGCCATGGCGCTGATGTTTCCCGGGTTTTTTGGCGGCGAGGCCGGCGTATCGGGCAACCGGGTGGCGGGCAGCCCGGTGCTGGGCATCACATTCGGCCCGCAGATCGAGCTGTATTACCTGATTGCGCTCTACACCCTGGTCTGCACTGCACTGATGTACGCCTTTACCCGCACGCCGCTGGGGCGCATGTTGAACGCGGTGCGCGACAACCCCGAGCGCGTCGCCTTTATCGGCTACAACCCGCAAATGGTGCGCTACCTGGCGTTTGCCATTGCCGCCTTTTTTGCCGGCATTTCGGGTGGCCTGGCGGCGTTGAGTTTTGAAATTGTTACTTTTGAGGTGCTCAGCGGCTACCGCTCGGGCCTTTACCTGCTGTTCACTTTTCTGGGTGGCACCAACTTCTTTTTTGGCCCCATCGTTGGCGCCATTTTGATGGTGCTGGCGCTGGTGCTGCTGTCTGAGTTCACCCAGGCCTGGCTGCTGTACTTGGGGCTGATGTTTATCTTGATGGTGATGGTCGCGCCGGGCGGCGTGGCTGCGCTCATCATGGCCAACCTGCGGCTGGCAAAGGCTGGCCATTTGCGGCGGCTGTGGCCGGGTTATCTGGTACTGCTTGCCACTGCCTTGCTGGCTCTGGCGGGTGCAGCGGCCGTTCTGGAAATGGTTTACCACTTGCAACTGGGTGCCGCGCTGGGGCCTGAGTTACGCTTTATGGGCGTCACCCTGAATACCCACGCACCCGGCAGTTGGCTGGGCGCCGCCTCGGTCATGTTGCTTGGCCTGGGGCTGTTCGAGTCCAGGTGGCGCCCGTTTGCGCGCACCTGGAGCGAGGTTGAGCAAGCTGTGTCGAAAGACATTAAACGCGGGGAGTCCCTTTGAACCCCACCCCGCCGGCCCTGGCGTTGAAGCGTTTGAGCAAGCGCTTTGGCAAAACCGACATCATTTGCGGCATCGACATGGCTGTGGCGCCAGGTGAGCGCATCGGCATCATCGGCCCCAATGGCGCTGGCAAATCGACGCTGTTCAACCTGATCAGCGGGCGTTTTGAACCCGATGGCGGGCAAATATGGCTCAACGGTGGTCGCATTGACGGCAAAGCACCTCATGAGATCAATCGCCTGGGCCTGGCGCGCAGTTTCCAGGTGAGCAACCTGTTCCCCAAGCTCAGCGTGTTCGAAAACCTGCGCTGCGGCGTGCTCTGGAGCCTGGGCTACAAATACACATTCTTGAAATTTCTGACGCGGCTGGACGACGCCAACGAACGGGTTGCGGCCCTGCTGGAGCTGCTGCATCTTGACCAGCAGCGCCACACCCTGGCCATGCACCTGAGCTACGCCGAGCAGCGCGCGCTGGAAGTGGGCATCACCATCGCCGGCGGCGCCAGTGTGATCCTGCTCGACGAGCCCACGGCCGGCATGAGCCAGTCTGAGACCAGCCGCTTTATTCCCCTGATCAGGCAAGCCACCGAGGGCAAAACGCTGTTGATGGTGGAGCACGACATGGGCGTGGTGTTTGAACTGGCCGACAAAATTGCCGTGCTGGCGCAGGGCGAATTGCTGGCCTTCGACACGCCCGATGCGGTGCGTGCCGATGCACGGGTGCAAGAGGCGTATTTGGGCGTGTTGCAGACTCAAACAGTGCATTCGCCATGCTGAAAATCGACCAACTGCATGCCTGGTATGGCAACAGCCATGTGTTGCACGGTGTGGCGATGCGGGTGGGCGCCGGCGAAATTGTGGCACTGCTCGGACGCAACGGCTCGGGACGCTCCACCACGGCCAAAGCCATCATGGGGCTGGTCGAGGCACAGGGCTATCTGCTTTGGCAGGGGCGACAGCTGCTCGGCAAAAAGACTTTTGAGATCGCTCAAGCGGGGCTAGGCTACGTGCCCGAGAGTCGCGACATCTTCCCCACGCTGACGGTGGCGCAAAACCTGTGGCTGGGTCAAAAAGACAGCCGCCAAGCGGGCCGCTGCACGCAAGATGACATGTACCGTTTGTTCCCTCAACTGCAAGCGCGCAAGCACACCGAGGCCGGCGTGTTGTCGGGCGGCGAGCAGCAGATGCTGACACTATGCCGCAGCCTGATGGGCGACCCTGAGCTGGTCATCATCGACGAGCCCACCGAAGGCCTGGCGCCGCAGGTGGTTGCCCAATTGGCCCACTTTCTCAGGCAGCTCAAGGCGCGCGGTATTGCGGTGCTGCTGATCGAGCAAAAGCTGACGATTGCGCTGGACGTGGCCGACCGCTGTTACGTGATGGGCCATGGCTGCGTGGTGTTTGAAGGCACACCCGATGATCTGCGCCAGGCCAGCGCCATCCGCAAGGAGTGGCTGGAGGTGTGAACTTCCCGCTTGAACTGCCGCAAATATTGGCCACGAGATGGCGCATCGTTGCGTTTTCTCAATTGGCAAGCTCAAATATCGGGCTTCAATAAGGACCTGGGGTGCCCCTGCTCTTGGGGTCGATCAGTCCCATTAACTGAAGGAGTCATCATGGTCAATAAAAACCAGGTCAAGGGCGAGATCAAAGACATCGCCGGCAAAGTCCAAGAGGCAACCGGCAAATTGGTCGGAAGCAAAGAGCAACAGGCAAAGGGCTTGAAAAAGCAGGTTGAAGGCAAGTCGGAGAAGGCGTACGGGAATGCCAAAGAGGTCGTCAAGGACGCCGTCAATAAACACTGACAAGATTTGATAAGGAAGAACGGCGTGCTGTAGCCTGATAGCTTCTGCTCGGCTTGCACGCCGCCTTGCTGCTGACAGGCGCACGCAAAGAAGAAGTGGCCAGCTCACCTGGGCGCACGTTGATTTTCAGTGGCGCAAGCTGACCATTGCCGACAAGGTGGAGCAAACCCGCACCATCCCCCTTACACCGTATCTGGCGCAACAACTGGCAACCCTGCCGCGCATCAATGCGTTCGTGTTCGCCAGCAGCGGCTGGCATGAAAAGCGGCGCGGATATAGTGCAACTTCCAACACAGAAAGCCGCTTGAACATGCCTGAAATTTCCCGCTTCTTTGGCATCGTCATTTACATGAACTGGCGGGAGCACCCGCCGATGCACTTTCACGCGGTCTATGGCGATCATGAAGCTTTGTTTACCATTGACGGCAAGGTGTACGCTGGCTCGCTGCCAGGTCGGGCGCTGTCGATGGTGCGCGAGTGGCTGGCGCTGCACCGTGATGAAATTGAACTTGACTGGCAGTTGGCCATGCAAAAGAAACCGCTTAACCCCATTGATCCACTGGAGTAACACCATGATCCTGCACACCACCGAAGTCATGCCGCTACCTAACTACCGGCTGTTTTTACGCTTCAACTCGGGCCAATCGGGCGAGGTCAACCTGGCCGATGAGCTTGAAGGTGAAGTGTTTGGCGCTTTGCGCGACCCGGCGCTGTTTGCCACTGCTAGCCAACACCCCGTGATGCGCACCGTGGTTTGGGCCAATGGCGCTGACTTGGCGCCAGAGTTCTTGTTTGAGTTGCTGCAGGGGCAGCGCCAGCAGCAGGCGGCTTGATGCCAAAACTGAAAAATAGATTGACCTTCGGCGATGTAGGTCAGGCACTCGGCTGCACTGCCGCCGATGTCAGAGCTTTGGTGGTTGAAGAAAAGCGGCTGCCTGCCGTTTACGTGACGCTCATTGGCGCCCCCCAAAAAATACGACTTTCAGCTTCTCAAGGTTGATGACGAAGGCCATGCTTTTGACTTATCGATTGGCGGCATGGAGCGCTCTGTGCGACACCATGCGCCTTGGCGGCTGATTTGGAGCCGGTGCGAATTCTGCGAACTCAGCGAAATGTTGGCGATGCGTCAGCGGCGGACGGGCAAGATTTCGCACAGCATTCAGGCAGGCACGACCAACCCCACTATCGAAAGCCCACCATGACACGATCACCGCCAGCACTGCACCCCTGATACGCGCGCCAAATTCATCCGCCCTGCCCACAGTAGATGCCAAACCCAGCCTACGAAGTAGTCCGCTTCAACACCATGACGCATGGCATCTTGAGCCGCTACACCGTGCTCCGTCACGAAAGCCATGCCAACTATGAAAGCCTGGTCAATTCGCTGATGGACGAACACCTGCCAGCGGACGCAACCGCGCAGCACTTGATTGAAGAATTGGCCAGCGTGATCTGGCGCAAGCGTCGGGTGCTGCAAGCCGAAGGTGCCACGCTCAACAAGGGGCTGAAAGAATCGTCCCGCAACGCCAAGTCCATCATCCCGACGGCAGCGCCTTTCGAGCTGGGGCTGTCTGGTGACAACACCCGCATCAGCGACTTGATGGACATGACCCCGGAAGACGTAGCCGACAGCCAGCGCTCGGCCCGCCATGACCTGGATGCCACCAACAAAGCCAGCGTCATCCTGCGCAAAGGCGGCGACCTCGCCTATGACAAGGCCCTGCGCGCCCTGTTGCCCGACTCGCGGGAGTGGTGGGAAAGCTATGTGGAAGAAGACAAATACACCGCCGATGCCGAGGGCCTGGCAGCCTTCATCAACGAGCATCTGTCACCGCTGTGCTATGCCCAAGAAAAAGAAGCCCGTCACTATGAAGCCATCAAAAATCAGGCGTTGGGTGAGGGGCTTCAAGCCTACAAACTGGAGAAGTTATCGCGCTACGAGACGCACCTGGACCGCAAGTTTGAGCGCAGCTTGGGGATGCTGATCAAGTTGAAGGAGCTTAGGGGGAGTCGTTTGGGTTGAAGGGTCTACGCAGATTGGATAGGAATCTGTTTCGCAAAATGAGGAAAGTGCCAGCCACGCACCGGGAGGCGCGGCTGGCCTACCTTTCGATCTTGTTATTGGCGATGGATAGCGTTGTTAACGAATGCCATACGCTCGCTCAAGAACGCCATTTTTTGAAATAGAGAGATAAAAATCGTTCCCACCTATAGCCCGCAAGTCATTTAGCGACCAGGTGCCCGTACTAAAGTCTGCGCATCTGTATGTAGGTGCGGATATGCTTAGCCCGTCGGCTTGGATGTTCGCTGTGTATTGACATGTTCCGGTAAAAAAACGAGCAAGAGTAATTGTCAGCGCTGTACCGTTGACTGCAATTAGGCTGTTACTCGCTGGTTGTGTACCAAAGGGGCCACCGGTCGAAACTGCATCGTATGTACCTGCCAAAGTTGAAATGGGTGCTGAAATTACCTTGACCGAATTGACCCCTACTTGCGCTAAACCATAAAACCGTTTGTCAGTGGCGCCATCTTTTTTCAGGCGTATGTAAATGTCATTTTGATCAACGCGTTGCATGTCCAACAAACTCCATGAGCCGCTGGTGAAGTCCGAACATTGATAAGTGCCAGCAGTGACAGCATCGTGGTTGGCGTTAAGGGTTGCAGCGTATTCACAGGTACCGTCAAAGAACTGTTCAGCTCTAATGGTCAAGATAGTGCCTGATATTGATACGGAGAGATTCAGGTCGTCGCTTGTAAATGACTTCGCATTTGCTATCCCATCCCATCCTCCTGTAAGGCTATCAAAGGCGATTGCCTTCATGGTTGCGGTTATGGTTACTGTCGTTGAAGTGCTGTTGACCTTGCCGTCATTGACGGTCAAAGTGCCGACATAAGTGCCAGCCACATCAGCCGTGAAAGTTGGCTTAGCCGAAGTCGCTGAAGACAAAGCGGCGGTACTGCCAGCAGGTTTTGAGGTCAGCGTCCAGGCGTAGGTCAGCGGGTCACTGTTGGCATCCGAACTTGCGCTGCCGTCCAGAGTAACGGCGCTACCAGCGACCACGTTCTGAGTTACACCTGCATTGGCAACCGGTGCGGCATTGGCCACCGCTGCTGTGATAGTCACAGTCACCGCAGTGCTGTTCACCTTGCCGTCATTAACCGTCAAGCTGGCAACATAAGTTCCAGCCACATCAGCGGTGAATGTTGGCTTGGCAGAAGTTGCTGATGACAAGGCGGCTGAACTGCCAGCAGGTTTTGAGGTCAGGGTCCAGGCGTAGGTCAGTGTGTCACCGTTGGCATCAGAACTTGCGCTGCCGTCCAGAGTAACGGCGCTACCCGCGACCACGTTTTGAGCGACACCCGCATTGGCAACTGGTGCAGCGTTGGTCACGCTGGCTGTAACGGTTACCGCAGCGGCGCTGCTGTCTGTTGTGCCGTCGTTAACGATCACGCTGGCAACATACGCTCCTGCGACATCAGCCACAAAAGTTGGTTTTGCCGTGGTGGGTGCAGCCAAAGTTGCAGCGCTACCGGCTGGCTTGGAGGTCAGCGTCCAGGCGTAGGTCAAAGTTTTGCCTGTGGCGGCTGTGCTGGTGCTGGCATCCAATGTCACTGTGGTGCCGCTTATGACGTTTTGCATCATTCCTGCATTGGCCATTGGCGGGGCAGGTGGCGGGGCAGATGGTTCACCTGCCGAACCACCGCCCTGCATATCGGTAACGGTCTGCTTGATGGCATCCGCTGTTTGGTTGCTGGCCAAGGCGGTGGTCACCGTGCCGAGTTGCGCAGTGGTGAGCTTGAGTTTGAGCGCATCAAGCAGTTTGTCTTGCGCATCGCCACTGGTGGGGCTGC
>Ga0210044_10000412_pt1 | contig 64442 bp, 51 predicted proteins | sample CryGey13umfilter_2_FD_183959 | JGI IMG/M metagenome (GOLD analysis project Ga0210044, IMG submission 183959) | Groundwater microbial communities from aquifer in Utah, USA - Crystal Geyser 4/9/14 3 um filter (SPAdes) (version 2) | ecosystem: Environmental > Aquatic > Deep subsurface >... | reverse complement strand
CCATCGACAGCGGCTTCGGCTTCCGGGGTCCACGCGTGGATGGGGATGGGATCTACTTCTGGCTCAACCTGCGGTCCCTGGTGATGGATCGCGACGTGGACTTCAGCAACGACTACGCCGTCCATGGCAACCCGTGGAACTACGGGCCCGGCGAAACCGGTCTGCCGATGAATCCGGCGACGGTGGGCAGCGCGCTGTTGTGGGCCCCATTCTACCTCCCGGCCCGCGGCGTCGTGGCGCTGGTGGCTCACTTCGGGGGGACGGTGCGCAGCGACGGGACCTCGCACGCCGAGGAGCTGAGCGCGTTCTACGGCTCGTTCATCTACGGATTCCTCGCCCTGCTGCTGGCCCTCGAGCTGTGTCGCCGCCACTACCCCCACGGACCGGCGCTGCTCGGGGTGGTCTCCACCGCGGTGGGCGGTTCGCTGGTGTTCTACATGGTGGTCCAGCCCAGCATGTCGCACGCTCCGGCGGCGTTCGCCGTGGCCGCGTTCGTCGAGCGCTGGGATGTCACCCGCGGGAGCAGAACGCTGCGCGGCTGGGCGGCGCTGGGTGCGCTGGGGGGGCTGGCGATGCTGATCCGACCCCAGCTGGCGGTGCTCGCCGTGCTCCCGCTGTTCGACCTGGTGCGGGATCTGTTCACGGCGCGGTCCGACGACCCGCGCCGGCCGTGGCTGCAGGTCGTCGGCCCCATGCTGGGCGCGGTGGTGGCCGTGGTGGTGTTCTCGCCTCAGATGGCGATCTGGCACACGATCCACGGGCGCCTGATCGCCGTGCCGCAGGGATCGACCTTCATGCAGTGGGGGTCGAGTCTGTGGTCGGAGGTGCTGTTTCATCCCCGCGCCGGCCTGCTGCCCTGGATGCCGCTGGCGCTGCCGGCGCTGGTGGGGCTCGGGATTCTGGTTTGCCGACGCTGGGAGATGGGGTTGCCGCTGCTGCTGCTGCTGGGCCTGATGACCTACGTCAACGGAGCGTCGTGGGACTGGTGGGCCGGATACTCCTACGGCGCCCGGCGCTTCACCGCGCTGTACGTCCTGCTGGCCCTGGGACTGGTGGCCACGCTGGACCTGCTATGGCGCTGGGCCCAGCGGCGGACGCGGGCTGTCGCGGCGGGTGCAGGGGTGGCGCTGGTTGGCGGCTTCTGTCTGCTCAACCTGTCGATGATCAACAATCGGCGGCACCACGCGCTGGACTGGTACAAGCAGCGGGAGTTCTACAAGGTGTACCTCGCCGGGATCGAGGGCCTCGAACGGGGAGTGAACGACCACCTGGGCAACCCCCTGTCCTGGCCCGCCAACCTGGTGTTCGCTGCACGGCATGGCGTCTCGCCCGCGGCCTACGACGTGGTGGCCGGCCGCTACTTCCTCGACGAGAAGCATGGCATCGTTCACCGTGGCTGGGCCCAGAAGCGGCGCGACGACCTGAAGCTGACCGAGCGCGGAATGAAGCCGTTCCTGGCCCGGGGTTTCGGCGGCGTTCGACCCGTGGCCGGGCGGGAGGGCGTGCTGGTGATCGAGCCCCGGGCCTGCATTCTGCTGCCGCTGATTCAGCGCCCCGGGCTGCGGCTGGAGCTGTGGGGCGGCAGCCTGAACGACGCCACCGTGACGCTGCAGCTCAACGGCGAGACGCTGGGGATCCATCGCTTGAGCCATCCGTGGCAGGTGATCACCGAGCGGCCGTTGCGGTCACAGCTGCGACGCGGGGTCAACGAGCTGTGCTTGCTGCACGAGGTGGGTCGACCGCCGGCGGTTCCGCCGCGCCGAGTGGGCACCACCTCCGTGGTGTCGCCCGTCGACCTGGCGGCGTTCAGCCGGATCTCCCCCGAGGACGGGGCGCAGCTGTGGGTCGGGGGTCGTAGAGTGGGCACCAACCAGCGCGGGATCAACGCCGCCGCGGTGGACCCCCACAGCGGGGAGCTGCTGGCCACCTCCGGCTTCGACCTGGCGTACTGGCCGCAGGGCGGCGAGATGTTCGCCCGCTGGATCGACGCTCTGCCCCGGGGGACGATGGTCATGCTGGCGGTGCGGATCGACGCCAGCCGGCTGTTTGACAAGCACGCGGTGCGGGCGTTGACCTCCATCGGGGCCGTGACGAACCTGCGTCTCCACCCGCGACAGAGCTACGTCGCGATGGGAGTCAAGGGGGCGACGCCGGGCACCGCGCTGGAGGCGGCGCCCTCCGCCGGGGCCGCGGTGGCGGCGGTCGGCCGCAAGCCGCTCTCCTGGACCGGGCTGGCGCACTACGACAGGCTCAGCCTGATCGTGACCCGGCCCATGACGTGGCGCTGACACAGAGTATAATGACCACAGGAGATGCCATGACCAGTCCCAGACTTCAGCGCGCGGAGCGGGGGAGCCGCGCTCGAGAGCGGAGCGGAGCGCGCGTCACAAGACCGTGGGTGTACCTGCTGTGCGCACTGCTCCCGGGACCATCGTGCGACAACGGCAGCATCGGCTCCGGCGCCGACAGCGGTGGGGGTGACGGTTGGGCGGTGCTCGACGCTGCCCGACCCACCTGCATCGGTGGCACCGACAAGGACGGCGACGGGTATGGCCAGAACTGCCCGGCGGGGGACGACTGCAACGACGCGGACGATACGATGTATCCCGGCGCCAAGGAGGTGTGCGACGAGAAGGATAACGACTGCGACAACCAGGTGGACGAGGGCGTGCAGAACAAGTGCGGGACCTGCACTCCGGGGTGCCAGCTGTTCGGCGACAAGCCGTTCGAGATCGATCCAACCCAGGATCCGGGGGTGAAGGACGCAAACGGCGTGGGCCTCGACGCCAACGGCGACCTGGTGCTGGACAAGACGAAGAAGAACTTCAACTACATGTGGATCGCCAACACCTTCGATGTGCCGGGGCTGGGCAACGGCTGCAACTACGCCAACAATGTGAGCTACAACCCCGCCGCCGCCCCCTGGTGCCGGGGAACAGTGAGCAAGATCGACACCAAGAACCTGAAGGAGGTGGCGCGCTACTTCACCGTCACCTGTACCACCACCACCGGCGCCACGGGCTGCGAAGACCTGCACGGCAAGCCCATCACCCGGCTGTTCTCCCATGCTCCGTCCCGCACCGCCGTGGACTACAACTTCGACGTGTGGGTCGCCAACCGCGGGTTCGCGGGTCAGGCCTCGGCGACCAAGATCGCCAACGACCCCGCGGACTGCGTCGACCGCAACAAGGACCAGGTGATCGACACCTCGGCGGACCGCAACGGGGACGGCAAGATCACGTTGGACTGCAACGCGGACGGGGTGCCCGACGACGCCAGCACCGTGTGCACCGGGGCGTATGCCGCGATGAAGCCCGAGTTCCTGGGCTACGACGACGAGTGCATCCTGTTCACGGTGAACTACTCCGACCTCAACGACGTCGGGCGGTCGATCTGCCTCGACACCGGCATCGACACCGGCGCCTCCAGCGCATGGGTCGGCACGTGGCAGCATCAGTCGGGGTCGCAGCCGGTCAACCGCTTCTTCAAGATCGACGGCAAGACCGGCGCGCTCAGCGGGCCGTTCGACGTGGTGGCAGGGCATCACTCCTACGGCTGCGTGGTGGACTCCAAGCGCATCCTGTGGTCCACCGACATCGCCGGGACGCTGACCTACCTCAACACGGTCAACCCGACCCAGGTCGGACCGGCGCTCACGCCGCCCTGGCCCGCGCCCGCGTTCTACGGCATCGGTATCGACGGCAACGATCACATCTGGCTCGGTGGGTGGAGCAGCGGCAAGACCTACCGCTACAAGCCGGTGCGCACCAGCTTCGCCACCCTGGGCAGTGGGACCTGGACCGGGCTGATCCAGCCCGCGCTGTTCGACTACACCCGGGGCATCGCCGCCGACGACCGGGGCAAGGTGTGGGTCGCGGTGAACGCGGGCTACCTCTGGCGCGTGGACCAGAGCGTCGCCGATGGGCTGCAGGACCTGAGCACCAGCACCGACTACTGGCCCACCTCCGGCAGCACGGTGATCGGCGCGGGGGTGGACTTCGAGGGCAACGTGTGGGGCATCAGCTACGGCAACGACGTGGCCTCGCGGCTGGACGTCGATGCCCAGGGCGACGTGATCCAGCCACCCACGGCCCAGACCAAGACCGTGACGGTGGGGCGCAACCCCTACACCTACAGCGACTTCACGGGCTACGGTCTGCAGAACTTCACCCGACCCCAGGGCCGCTACCTGTACCAGCTCAAGCCCTGTCCGGCGGGGGTGCAGGCCAAGTGGAAGCAGGTGAGCTGGACCGCGACCGTCCCGACCAATACCAGCATCGAGCTGCGTCTGCGGTCGGGAGACGACGAGAACAGCCTCGGCAGCTGGCAGGGTCCGTACCAGAGCTCGCCGGTGCTGCTGGACCCCAAGTCGGCCACGCCGCTGTCACCCAACCCGGCGATGATCCTGCAGCTGGAGTTCACGCTACAGAGCACGAGCAAGCAGGACAGCCCGATCCTGCACGACTTCAACGTCTCGTTCGACTGCACCCAGACCCCGGGGTAGCTCCCGCTACGTGCGGAGCCGGATCACCAGCGGCATGGCGTGGGTGCCCCGCAGCAGCAGACCGCGCTCCGTTTGGTCGCGGCGGTACGGTCCGTCGGACGGCTGGTGCTGGCTCAGCTCCACCCGTCGCCCGGCCAGCACCAGCTCGCCGATGTTCTCCACCACCTCCGCCCCGGAGGGTGCGATGACGTCCACCTCGGCGCCGGGGTCGAGGCGGCCGGCGATCCCCCGGGACAGCACTTCGTCGAGCATCAGCCCGTGGGCGTCGGCCGTGATTACATGAAGGAGATGAACCAGGAGTTCACCGAGCTGCTCAGCTTCCGTTCGACCCGGGGGCTACCCGGGGCAGAGTGACGATGAAGGTCGTTCCCTGGTCCTCCTTGCTCCGGACCTGGATCGTGCCGTCGTTGTCGTGCACCATGCGGTGCACCGTGGCCAGGCCCAGGCCCGTCCCATCCGGCTTGGTGGTGAAGAAGGGCTCGAAGATCTGATCGACGCTGTGGGCGGGGATCCCGCTCGCGTGGTCGGCGACCTCCAGCACGACGTGATGCGGCGGCGAGGAGGCCGCCCGGATCAGGATCCGTTCCTGCTCGCCGGCCTCACAGGCGTTGCGCACGAGGTTCCACAGCACGGCGCGCAGCTGGCTGCGGTCGGCCTCGACCCACAGGCCAGGCTCCGCCTCGACCTCCAGCCGCGGCGTGTCGCTGGCGGCCATGCCCTCGGTGAGCAGCGGGAGCTCACGGCCCAGGTCCATCCGTTCGCGCTGGGGTGGAGCGGGGCGGGCGTAGGCCAGGAAGCTGGTGATCAGCCGGTTCAGTCGATCGATCTCCCGCAGCGCGATCTCCATCAGCTTGCGGTTCTCCGGCGCCGATTCGTCGCTGTGCAGCAGTTCCAGTGATCCGGAGATGGAGGCCAGCGGGTTGCGGATCTCGTGGGCGATCGCTGCCGCCATGCGGCCCAGCGACGCGAGGTGCTCCGATCGCTTCACCGTCTGTTCCATCTGGCGGATGGCGGTGAGGTCCTGGAAGTTGATGATGCACCCGCGAACCTGGTTCAGGTGATCGGTCAGCGGAGAGACGGAGATGCCCAGCAGCTGAAGGCGACGACCACGCTGGATCTCCAGCTCGGTGCGGCGCATGCCGCCTGGTAGCTCCATGTCGCCGCCGCGCGCGCACCGATCGAGCTCGGGGCAGAAGCTGGCCAGCGGCCGACCCACCGCCTGGCCGTGGGGCAGGCTCAGCATCTCTCCGGCGGCGCGATTGATGGAGATCACCCGACCCTCGTTGGTCACTGTGATCAGACCGCTGGTGAGGCAGCGGATGATGTCGGTGTTGAGCGTGGCCAGATCGTCGATGTGAGCCTGCTGAACCTCCACACGTGCCGCCGCGGAGCGCAGCTGCTCGGCGAGGTAGGCGGCGAGCACCGCCACGGCGACCATGGCGCTGACGTTGATCAGCAGGCTGCGGCCCAGCGCTCCGGGGGTCACGTCCGAGGGGAGCTGGAGCTGACCCGGAAGCAGCGGCAGCCAGCGCAGGAAGCCGAGCAGCGCCACGACCACGAACAGGCTCACCGCCATGGCTGCCACGAGCATGGTCGCCCGACGACTCACGGTGAGCGCGGCGGCGATGGGGGCCAGCAGGAAGATGAGGACGAAGGCGCTCTCGGCGCCCCCGGTGAAGTGCACCAGGATCGCGCCGGTCAACAGGTCGCCGGCGAGTTGCACCAGGGCCAGAAGCACCAGGCGGGAGACCCAGCGGAAGAGCAACCCGTACACGATGTTCAGCACGTAGATCGCGGCGATGAACACGAACAGGAACCGGACGTAGGGTCCGCCCAGCTCCTCCGGCGTACCCCACACCAGGTTCAGCGCCACCGTCCCACCGAGGATCAGGGTGAACAGGATCACCCGTCCCAGCATGATGTAGGTCAACCGGCGGGAGAGGAGTCTGCGGGTCAGCTCTGGCGAGGGGACAGGCGAGGGGACAACAGCGTCGGCGTGACGGCTGTCGACGGGCGATTCGTCACGTACCACGGATGTTGCCGGCGACCTGGAAGATCGGCATGTACATCGCGATCATGATCACGCCCACGATGCCACCCAGGACCACGATCATCAGCGGCTCCATCAGGCTGGTCAACGCGGCCACGGCGGTGTCCACCTCGTCCTCGTAGAAGTCGGCGATCTTCTGCAGCATCTGGTCCATGGCGCCGGTCTGCTCACCGACACCGATCATCTGCACCACCATCGGCGGGAAGACACGGGTCTGCATCAACGGCGTGGCCACGTCGCGGCCCTCGGAGACCAGCTTGCGGACCTTGTAGATCGCCTCCTCGATCACGATGTTCCCCGCGGTCTTGGCCACGATGTCCATGGCGTCCAGGATCGGGACACCGCTGGACAGCAGCGTGCCGAACGTGCGGGTGAAGCGCGCCACCGCGGCCTTGCGCAGCACCGGACCGAGAATGGGTAACTTGAGGTAGATGATGTGGAAAAAGCGTTTGCCCCTGCGTGTGCGGTTGAGCATCACGATTCCCGTGACCGCGCCAGCCGCCAGGATGAAGATGACGACGATGTTGTCGACGAAGCCACGGCTGACTCGGAGCACCATCTGGGTCAAGCCGGGGAGGGCGCCGGCGCCCATGTCCTTGAACATGTTTTCGAACACCGGGATGACCTTCCACAACAGGATCACGATCACCGCGACGGCGACCAGAGCGACGGCGATGGGATAGACCATCGCTCCCTTCACCTTGGACCGCAGCTTCATCAATTTCTCGATGTACGTCGCCAGCCGGAGCATGATCGTGTCGAGGATACCCGCGACCTCGCCGGCTCCCACGAGGTTCACGAACAGCTCGTCGAATACCTTGGGGTGACCTCGAAGCGCATCGGAGAAGGATGCGCCGCCCTCGACGCGGTGCTTCACGTCCATCAGGATCCGTCCGAAGTGCTTGTTGTCGGACTGGTTCGCCAGAATGTCCAGGGCCTGCACCAGGGGCAGACCGGCGTCGATCATGGTGGCGAACTGGCGCGTGAACACGACGATGTCGCGCGACTTGACCCCGGTCCCGATCTGCAGGTTGATCTGCCGTGATCGTCGACGGACTTTCGTGACCGAGATGTTCTGTTGACGGAGCATGGCCACGAGCTCGGCGTCGTTCTTGGCCTCCATCGTGCCCTTCTTCGACTCGCCGGTCCGATTGCGGCCTTCCCAGACAAAGGTCGGCATCTTGTCCTCACCAGATTGTTCATCCGCCCACCGGGTGGACTACCCATGTTCCGTCCGCCCGTTCGGACTGCAAATTCCTAGGAGTTTGGGTAACAGAGATAGTACACCACCCGATTCGCCTTCGCGAGTTTGTTGCTAGCGAGCGGTTAGCCGGGACTCGATGCGGTCCAGCAGGGATGCGCTGATGTTGATGGCGTAGATCTGGTCCAGTTCCCGGATACAGGTGGGGCTGGTGACGTTGATCTCGGTCAGGTAGTCACCGATCACGTCAAGCCCCACGAAAAGGAGCCCTTTTTCGCGAAGCGTCGGTCCCACCTGGTCGCAGATCCAACGGTCGCGGGCCGTCAGGTCGGCTCCCACCCCCTTGCCCCCGGCGGCCAGGTTTCCCCGGCTCTCCCCCTGGGCCGGCATGCGGGCCAGGGCGTGTGGCACCGGGTCGCCGTCGACCAACAGGATCCGCTTGTCACCGCCGGTGTGGATCGCCTCCACGAAGCGCTGGGCCATGGTGAATCGGGACTGGCGCGCCGTGAGCGTTTCCAGCACCACGCCGATGTTGGGATCGGATGTGGAGAGCTGGAACACCGAGGTGCCGCCCATGCCGTCCAGCGGTTTGACCACGATCCGCTGGTGCTGGTGTAGAAACGCGCGGATTCGTGCCATGGAGCGGGTCACGATGGTGGGTGCCATGCACTGGGGGAACCAGGTGGCGAACACCTTCTCGTTGGCATCACGCAGAGCCTGGGGCCGGTTCACCACCAGCAGCCCGCGCGTCTCGGCCAGCTCGAGCAGGTAGGTGGTGTAGACATATTCCATGTCGAACGGCGGATCCTTGCGCATCAACACCACGTCCAGCCGGTGCAGGGGCTGCTCCTGGGTCGCCTGGAGCTCGAACCATGCGCCCGGATCATCGCGCACGACCAGCCGCTGCATCCGCCCATCCACGCGCCCGTCCTGGATCCACAGGTCCCCCGGCTCCATGTACCACAGGGCCCATCCGCGCGCCTGAGCCTCGAGCAACATGGCGAGGGTGCTGTCCTTCTTGGGGTTGATGGACTGGATCGGATCCATCACCACGCCGAGCTGGATCGGATGGGTCATGGTGTTGAAGATGGACCGGGGATGAGGATCGGTCAACCGCGCGGATGGGTGGTCAGTAGCGGTCGGCGCGGTAGCTGATGGTGTAGGCCATGATGCCGATCTCCAGCATCCCACCGCCACCGGCCTGGGTTTCATCGCTCCCACCGTGGACCAGCGCGAAGAACGGGCGAACCGCGACGAAGAAGGAGAAGTTCCGTCGCTGGTTGTTGAACTCCATGCCCACACGCACCGGGATGTGGAACGCGTAGCCGCTCTCCTTTTCCCCCGTGTCGTCGCTCTCCCAGGAGGCGTAGGACACGCCGATGCCAGGGGCCGCGAACAGCTCCCAGCTGGCGTGCGGGGCCGAGGGGTGGAAGTTCAGGTAGAGATCACCAGTGACGAAGAAGTAGTCCTGCAGCGCGTTGGACGCCGCGATGTTGACCACCGGCACCGACAGGTCCAGTGACAGCCGATCGCCGAGGAACACCTTCATCTCCAGCGTCGGAAGCAGATAGAACATCTGCCCGGGATCCACATCGGGGAACTGGTAGTCCATCCGCATGTAGCCCACGCCCCCCGCCGTGCCGATGCCGAACGTCCGGTGCCCCACTGCGTACTGGGCCAGAGCCTGGGTCCAGGGGAGAAGCAGGACCAGCGCCAGCAGGGTCGACTTGATCGGGTGCCGCATTGTTTCCTCCGTGATGTGTCTTACGCGATCCGGTCTGCGTATCCACCCTGGTGACAGCTGGCGGGGCCGGATTGTGTGACGCAGATCAACACGCGGAGGCTACGGTAGCAGGCGGTCGGGGTGGTGTGCTACAAGAACTTCCCCATGTTGCAGGGTCTGCACGAGGCAGTTCTGTGGGAATCGGAGCAAGAGGACACAGTCCGCTGCCATCTCTGCGCCCATCGCTGCGTGATCCGCTCGGGGCAGGTGGGCATCTGCCGCGTGCGCCTCAACGTCGCAGGGAGATTGTACTCGCGGGTGTACGGCATGGCGACCAGCCTCGCCGTGGACCCCATCGAGAAGAAGCCGCTGTTCCACTTCCACCCGGGTGCGAGCGCGCTGTCCATCGCCACCGTGGGCTGCAACTTCGGCTGTCTGCACTGCCAGAACCACAGCATCAGCCACTGGCCAGATCTGAGCGATCCCCGGCGGCCGGTGGCAGGGCGGTTCGTGGCGCCGCAGGAGGTCGTGCGCGCCGCGCAGGAGAGCGGCAGCCTGGTCATCGCCTACACCTATACCGAGCCCACGGTGTACATGGAGTACGCCCTGGACACCTGCCGGCTGGCGAGGCAGCAGGGGATGAGGAACGTCTTCGTCACCAACGGCTACATGACCGAGGAGGCGGTGGAGCTCATCGCCCCGCACCTCGACGCGGCCAACGTCGATCTCAAGGGGATGGATGACGCGATGCTGCGGCGCGAGGTGAAGGCGGAGTCGGCCCCGGTGCTGCGAACCATCGCGGACCTGCACCGGCGGGGGGTCTGGGTCGAGGTCACGACGCTGGTGATCCCCGGCTCCAACGACGACGACCTGCAGCTGGAGGCCATCGCGGCCTTCATCGCCGGGCTCGACGCGAGCATCCCATGGCACGTCAGCCGCTTTCATCCGATGCACCAGCTCCTGGACCGACCACCCACCCCGATCCGGACGCTGCATCGCGCGCGAGAGATCGGCCAGGCCGCCGGCCTGCACTTCGTCTACACCGGCAACCTCCCGGGGGACGACGGCGAGTCCACCCGCTGTCCGGGCTGCGGCGACGAGGTGATCCGCCGTCGAGGATTCTCCCTGCTGCAGGTCAACCTGCAGGATGGCCGCTGTGGGAGCTGCGGGACGGTCGTCGCGGGTCGGGGTCTGCCATGAGAGCCATGGTCCTGCTGCTCCTCGGGCTGTGGGGCTGCAGCCCGGATCCCGTCACGCACCCCACGGATCGCTCCCGCTCCGGCGCCGCCGCCGGGGTCTCGGCCGACAGGCTGCGCCGGGGCAAGGCGGTGGATTCGCGGTGGGCGGCGCGTCCTCGCTTCCGCGCGTGCACCGAGCAGGGGCTGCGGGTGATGCCCGACGGCGAGCTGTCCGAGTGGTCGGGGCCGGTCACGTGGGACCGCGCGGCGCGGCCGGTGGGGCATCCCGCCGGGTTCGACGGACGCGGGGATCTCGAGGCGTGGGTCGGCCTGGCGTCCCACTCCACGTCTCTGAGCCTGGCGATCCTGATCCGCGACGACAGCCAGCGTCCGGCGAAGGCGGTGTCCGCCCTGCCGGGCACGGACCACGTGGAGCTCGAGCTGTGGCCGGCTGCCAGGAGCGACGGTCCTCCCACGCTGCGTGCGGAGATCGGCACCGTGCGCCAGCTGGTGAACCTGCTGCCCCCTGGCGGGACCGAGGGCTGGCGGCAGGCCAGCATCTCGTCCTTCGGCGTGGTGGTGGCCAGCGTCGAGGGAGGAGGTCCGGGGTACCAGGTCGAGATCCGTGTGCCGCTGTATGCCCTCACGCCGCTGCTGGAGCTGCGGGTGACGCAGGTGCGCTACCGGGTGACGATCCACGACGCGGACCGCGACGAGACGGCGGCGGTTCCGACGCTGCGGCTGGAGGGGGTCGCGGGGTTGACTCCCGCGATGGAGGTCCCCGAGGCGGTGCAGAAGCGAGGCTCGGTCCGCATCTGCCTCGCGACTCAGGCCAAGGCGCTGTGGGGCTACGACAACGGCTGGCGCTGCGCGATTCCGATCGAGGACAGCTACCCCGCGGAGGACGACACCGGTCCCGACCTGGCGGCGTCCCATGGCTACGCCCGGGTTCCGACGCCCCCACGCATCGTCTGGATCCGCGAGCGGCTGCTGTTCGTCAACTTCACGGATGTCGATCGAGGGGTGGCTGCGCTGATGGACGAGCGGGACACGATCCTCTCCGTGCTGCCGCTGGGGGTGGTCTCGGCCGAGGATCCCGGAAACCCGCGGGTCAAGGACTCCGGAGCGGAGACCCTGACGCTGCCCGACGGGACCTACGCCGTGGCGGTGACCCACGCCGACCGCGCCGAGCCCGGTCCGCTGGGTGGGCGCTGCACCGCGGGACACCGGGTGTACCTGTCGATCCTGGCCCTGCGCGGCTGCCTCAAGTCGACGCCCCACCAGCCGGCCCCCGACCCGCCCTTCACGCCATACATCGAGGAGGTGTTCCGCACGCTGCTGGAGGACTGCGACGGGAGCAAGGCCCGTGACTGGTCGCTGTCGCGGGATCGCACGACGATCAAGGTCCACAGCAGCCTCTACCCCGGCCGCCCGCCGAAGATCTGGGTCTACGCCCGTGGCTCGTATCGCGAGCAGGGCGGCGGTCGCCGATGACCGCGCACTGGACCAGCCTCTCGGTGCTGAGCTGGACCACGCAGCGGTTCCAGCGCGCGGGGCTGGACTCGCCGCGGCTGGACGCCGAGCTGCTGCTGGCCAGTTGCCTCGGTGTGGACCGCGTCCGGCTCTACGTGGACCACGACAAGCCGCTGGGCCCCGAGGAGCTGGCGCGGTACCGCGGGCTGGTTCAGCGTCGGCTGGCGCGGGAGCCCCTGGCCTACATCATCGGCCAGCGGGAGTTCTGGTCGCTGCCGCTCGAGGTCAACCACCACGTGCTGATCCCGCGGCCGGAGTCGGAGACCGTGGTGGAGCGCGCCCTGGCGCTGATCGACGCGAGGCAGATCCACGCGCCGCTAATCGTCGACGTGGGGACGGGATCCGGCGCCATCGCGCTGGCGCTGGGGCGGGAGGTGCGGGAGGCCAGGATCCACGCCGTGGAGATCGACCCCCTGGCGCTGGAGGTGGCGCGGGCCAACGCGCGGAGCGTGGGGCTGGACCTCACGCTGCACCTGGGGGATCTGCTCGACGGTCTGCCGGCCGACGTGGGGCGCCCGGATCTGGTGGTGGCCAACCTGCCGTATGTCACCACCGACGAGCTGGCCAGGCTGCAGCCCGAGGTGCGGCAGGAACCGAGGCTGGCGCTGGACGGCGGTGCGGACGGGCTGGATCTGATGCGGCGCCTGATCCCGCAGGCCGCCCGACGCCTGGCGCCCGGAGGCGGTCTGGCGCTGGAGATCGGGCAGCAGCAGGCCGACGCGGTGGCGGCGCTGCTGCAGGCCCAGGGGTTCGACGGGATCGCGCGGTTCCAGGACCTGGCGCGGCTGGACCGCGTGGTGACCGCGAACCGGGGACGGACCTAGCTGCTTGGCGTTTCGAGGAGCGTCGACGTCATCATCGGAGCGGTAGATGCTGCGCGCGGTCAGTTGCACTGCACCGCTGTGCCCGTGGACAATCCATCCAAGACAGGCGCCTTGAGGGTCTTGGACGACGGCCACCCCATGTGGTCCGCCACGGTGCAGCTCTTGCCGGTCAGGACCACCTCCACGTCGTACTGCCCGGGGGTGACGTCCAGCAGACCAGCCACGGGTGCCGGAGCCATCATGGCCTGGGTGGTCATGTCAACCGTTGCGCTGGTGCCGAAGTAGACCGGACCGACACCCGCCTCGGGCAACGCCGACACGGTGGCACCTGGCTCCCCGTTGATCCACAGATGCCCCTTCTGAACCGGAGGGTAGGTCGCGCCAGCGGTGCTGTAGTTCTGCAGGGCGCGTGCATCGGCGTCCAACCCCAACACCCGCAGGGTGGTGTGGGTCGTGAGCCACAGCGGGAACAACCACGCCTCGTGCCCCACCTTGGCGATGAAGATGCCAGTCTCGGTGCGTGGCCGCAATTTGATGGAGTACGCGCCGTTGGCGTCCGTCGTGGTGCAGTTGGCGCTCTTTTTTCCATCCTCCAGCGCGCAGACCTCTGCCCCCTCGAGCTCGAGCGACGTGTAGTAGTCCACCAGGGTGCCGTTGACCAGAACGGTGGCCCCGGCGCCGCCATCCGATTCGGTCGCCGTGTCGCGACAGCCGACAGGGATCAGCAACAGACAGGCTCCAGCGTATGAGACGAGTGCCGACGAGATTCGCATCCTGACCCCCCCTTCTGGGATTTGGCATTGAGCGCATGATAGGGTGCGAGAGCGCGCTGTTCAGCGCCCCTTGTACTCCAGCACCACCGCCATCCTGCGCAGCATGCACCAGCCCGGGGTGTCTTTGTCCACGGGATGAGTGCCAAAGGTCTTGTTGTTCATCGCGCAATGCGCACCGTCTGGCCCGCTGTCCCTGAAGGCCAGGCACTCACGGCAGTGACGGATGGTCTTCTTCAGCTGGCTGGCCATGATCCGTTCTACCACACCGGGAAGCGGCGATGGCGCACGGCTTGCAAACCACAGGATCTCAGGAGGAGATCATGGGGAACACCCGGAACGCGTGCACTCCAGCCATGGAAGACAGGGTTGTCTGCCACATTTGCAGCGCTGCTCCACTGAAGCGGTGCCCATGTTGTGGTGCGCCCTATTGCGATGCGCACCCATTGACTCACGAGGTCTGCGTGGACTGTGCTCAAGCACTGGCCAAGCAGAGCGGTCTGATCAAGGTTGCCCTTGTGGGTCTGTTGGCGCTGGTCGCGCTGGTCGGAGCCACATATGCTGCGATGGTCGACGATTCGCTGATCTCCGGGCTAGCCATTGCGTCCGCCTGTATTCCGTTGGTCGTGATCCTGTTCGAACTCGGCGAAAGAGGTTCCAGTCGTTTCTTGCTGACACGACGTAGACGCAGCCGATCCGTCGAACTGGATCACGGTGCCAACGTGCGCCCCGAGTCCAGTACAGTCATGAGGAGGTAGGAGGGCCGGCGCCGTCCTGTGCAGGCCCGTGCACGAGACCTGTGCAGAGGATTGCACAGCGTGTGCAGCGCCCGACCTTCCCCGAACTCAGAGAAGGCGTAACGGCGGTAACCCGGGGACCGTCTCGACAGGTGGGGGAGTTACCGCCGTTTCTGGCCTCGAGGGCTCAATTCGAGTCCGAGGTTGAATGAGCTGAGCAGTTGCCACTCGTGGCCCAGGAGTCAGCCGCAGGGCAGCAAGTGGCGCGCGCGTACCGAAAATAGCCGCCGCAGCACGGTTCGAGAAACTCGATGTGCACGATCATCAGTAGCTTGCTCACCTGTGCAACCATTGCCCACCTCCCCACGAGATCGCCTCCTCGGAATAGTGAACGACACGCCACAGCGTAGCCATTTCGGGTACTGGTGTTGCATCGTGATCCGTCCGCAGGAAGCATCCCGTTGACGGAGCTGCCCCTGCGTGGGGTAACCTCGCAGTATGGATACTCGCAGTAGGGACATCATCGACGAGGTAACGGCGAGGGATCGGCGCCCAGACGAGGAGCCGCGCTACTACGGGGTGCGCCTGATGACCAGGTGCCGGCACTGCGGCATGCCTCTGCCCCTGTGCGGACTGTTGCTGCAGGTTCCATGCAACCACTGCATGGAGACGAACCATCTTCCCGAGGAGCTGTGGGGGCAAGTCATCCGGGTGGTCGACGGTTCCCAGCGGCAGCGCATCAAGCATGGACGGTTCGAGGTCGAGCTTGAATCGAGTGTTGCCCCGCCGCCGGACGAGGACTTGATGGAGGACGCCTTCGACGCTCCGGACTGGCTGCGGGCGCAGGTCCAAACCGTGCGTCGCTTCTTCGGCGCAGGGTGCGAGGGCCGGACTGGTGCGGGCCTCGCCGTGGACCAGGCGGCCGAACGCCCCGTGGCTTTCAGCTGTCCCAAGTGCTCGGCCAGCCTCGAGATCACCGCGGACAGCCCGCGGACCTCCACCTGCGAGTACTGCAAGACCGACGTCTACCTGCCTGACGGGCTGTGGCTCCGGCTGCACCCGGTGCAGAAGGCAACGCAGTTCTACGTGGAGTACCGCGGCGAGAGTGAGGAAGCCCGAGAACGGCGCCTCGAGAGTCACCGCCAGCGTGAGGCGCAGCGAAACGAGCAGCTGAGGCAACTGGCCAACCAGCGCCGCGACTTGTTGCAGCAACGCGACAAGATCGAGATGCCGACCTTCAACAGCGTGATCATCGGCACGCTTGTGTGCTCTTTGCTCTTCGGGGCGACGGCCTATGCCGGCTGTGGCCACAACCGAGCCGGCCTGGTGGCGGCGCTGCTTTTCTTGCCGGTGTTCGCAGTTCTGTTCGGCGTGAAGTACCTCGGCGAACGACGCAGACGACAACGGCTGCGGGCAGCGATCGACGCCAGGCTCGAGCGCATCGACATCGAACACGCGGAGTGAGCGTGGGTCAGGTAGAGAGGTTCTAGCTCGCCGCGGCCTCCAGCGTGCCGCGCACCAGAAACAGCAGCACCGACACGCCGAGCATGCAGCCGGCGAGGATGCCGAAGTAGGTGCTGTGCGGCAGCACGTCCCACAGTCGGGAGCTCATCAGCCCCGAGAGGTAGTGTCCCACCGACAGTGAGACGAACCACAGGCCCATCACCAGCCCACCCAGCCGGCGGGGGGCGACCCGCGTGCAGTAGGACAGGCCCATGGGGCTGAACAGGATCTCGGCCAGCGAGATGGTGACATACATCAGCACCAGCCAGCCCATGGAGACCAGCGTGCCCTTCCCATCGGCCGCGCAGCCATCGCCGCCCGCCAGCGACGCGGCGACCATCACCAGGCAGGCCACCATCGCGGCGACGAGCCCCAGCAGGATCTTGTTCGGCGTGGAGGGCTCGCGGTCACGCTGCCCGAGCCAGCGCCACAGCCATGCAGCGGCCGAGGACAGCAGCACGATACAGGCGGGGTTGACCACGAGGAAGATCTCGGGCTTGAGCCAGTCAGGCCGGCTGGTGCAGTTCTTGGCCCACAGCGTGAGCGCCGCGCCGTTCTGGAAGAACAGCGACCAGAAGATGATCGACACCAGATACAGGATGGCCAGCGCCGTGACCCGGCGACCGAACCCCACCGGGTCGTCGGCGTCGGATGCCATCTCGCCGGCGGTGCGCGTCGCGGGGACCAGGGCCGAGGCGTAGGTCCGACGCGAGAGCCAGAAGATGAGAAACGACAGCCCCATCCCCGCGCTGGCGGCGCCGAAGGCGGCCTGCCAGCTCCACATCGTGCGCAGCAAGGACGCCACCAGCGGGGCGGCCACCGCCCCGAGGTTGATGCCGGTGTAGAACAGGTTGAACCCGGCGTCGCGCAGCGGGCTGTCGGACGGGTAGAGCTTGCCCACCAGGGTGGAGATGTTGGGCTTGAACAGCCCGTTTCCGGCGGCGATGGTGGCGATGGCGAGGTACAACATCCACAGCCCCTGCCCCGGGGGCAGGGCCAGGACCAGGTAGCCCAGGCCCAGCAGCAGGCCGCCGAGGGTGATCGGCCAGCGCTCGCCGCGCAGGCCGTCGGCCACGGCCCCGCCGAACATCGGGGCGAAGTAGGCCGCCCCGCCGAAGATGCCGTAGAGGTAGGTCGCGCGGCGCTCGGGCAGCCCGAGTCCGCCGTTTCCCCGGCTGGCCGAGGCGTAGAGCGTGAAGATCCCGCTCATGGTGTAGAAGCCGAAGCGCTCCCACATTTCGGTGAAGAACAGGGCATACAGCCCTCGAGGGTGCTTTGGCGCGGTCTGGCTGGGCATGCTTCGTCTCTGCTGTTGGTGCGTCGACTCCACGAAAAGGAGCGCGAATGTAACACGGTTTGTTGCGCCACTGGCCCCTTGCCCGCCGACGGACGGCTGTGCTAGCGTACCTCTCCGCGTCCCCATGAACAGGACGAGTAATATCAACAGGGTGTCTGAGGTCTCGTCGATGTCGATCCAACTACGTACCTACGTCTTTTTGGACAGTCTTCAGCCCCAGCTGGCGAGCTTCATGGGCAAGACGGCTCGTGGCTTCCTGCCGTTGCCCGAGATGGCCTCGCTGTTCGTCGAGATCGCTCCGGGGATCGCCATCAACCGGGTCACCGACGTGGCGCTCAAGGCGACCAAGGTGGTGCCGGCGGTGCAGGTGGTGGAGCGGGCCTATGGCCTGCTGGAGGTCCACGAGCATGACAAGGGTGAGGTGCTGTCCGCCGGGGCACGCATCCTCGAGTCGCTTGGCGTGCAGGAGACCGATCGCCTCAAGCCCAAGGTCGCGACGAATCAGATCATCCGCGCGGTGGAGCCGTACCAGGCTCAGATCATCAACCGCAACTCGCAGGGGATGATGATCCTGCCGGGACAGTCGCTGTTCATTCTGGAGACCGAGCCGGCGGGCTACGTCACCTTCGCGGCCAACGAGGCGGAGAAGGCGGCCAGGATCTTCCTGGTGCAGGTGCGGCCCTACGGCGCGTTTGGCCGGCTGTGGATGTCCGGACCGGAGGCCGAGATCGATGCGGCGGCGCACGCCGCCACCGCGGCGATCGAAGGCATCACGGGGAAGACGCCACCGAAGTTCGTTGACAAATAGACCCCATCACGGGACACACAGAGCCGTTTCACGCTGTATTCGATATTTCAATTGAGGAGGAAGCAAAATGGCTGACGCTCTTGGCATGATCGAAACCAAAGGCTTCGTCGGAATGGTCGAGGCCGCAGATGCCATGGTCAAGGCCGCGAAGGTGGAGCTGGTGGGCTACGAAAAGATCGGCGGTGGATTCGTGACCGCCGTCGTTCGCGGGGACGTCGCAGCGGTGAAGGCCGCCACCGAGGCTGGCCAGCGGGCCGCCGAGCGCGTGGGCGAGCTGGTGTCAGTGCACGTCATTCCGCGGCCGCACGTCAACATCGACATGGTGCTGCCGCTTGGCCGGAGGTCGGAGGCCAAGACCGAGGGGAACGGCTAGCACGAGCGGAGCACCGGCAGGGCGGGGGGGCGCCATCAGAACGGTCCGGCGGGCAGGTGGACGGAACAGGCGAGATGCTGACCGCGCGCTTCAGACGCGTGGGTCGGAGGTTGCCACATGCAGATGGGCAAGGTCATCGGTACGGTCGTGGCCAGCCGCAAGGAGGACGTGCTCGAGGGCATGAAGTTCCTCGTGGTGAAGAACTGCGACTTCTCGGGCAATCCAGTCGGACCCACGGTGGTGGCGGTGGATGCGGTGGGAGCGGGGGTGGGGGAGGTGGTGCTCTACGCCTCCGGCTCCAGCGCGAGGCTGACGCGTCTCACCGACAATCGCCCGGTGGACGCCACCATCATGGCCATCGTGGATCTGGTGGAGGTGGACGGTCAGCAGCGGTACACCAAGTGATGGCCTGAGATGACACCCCGGATCCCGAGGGTATGACGATGGAGCTCGACGAGAAGAGAATCCAGCAGATCGTGGACCGGGTGGTCTCGCGGCTGGGGATAACGTCCCCGCCCCCGGCCCAGGTCTCCCCCGCAGCCGTGGCTCCCGCTGTGCATCGAAGCCCCACCGCCGGGCCCGGAGCCAGGGGTTTCCCCCGGGGCTCGCTGGGGGTGTTCCCCACCGTGGATGCAGCGGCGAAGGCCGCGCGCAAGGCGTTCGAGGAGCTGGAGCAGCGGCCGCTGGAGCTGCGCTACAGGGTCGTGGCCGCCATGCGGGAGGTGACGCTGCGGCACGTGCGGGAGCTGTCCGAGTACGCCGTGGCCGAGACGGGGCTGGGTCGTGTCGAGGACAAAGTGCGCAAGAACACGCTGGCCGCGCAGAAGACCCCGGGGCCCGAGATCCTGCAGCCCAGGGCGTTCACCGGCGACCACGGCCTGACGCTGGTGGAGTGGGCGCCGTTCGGCGTGATCGGCTCCATCACCCCCTGCACCAACCCCACCGAGACCATCGTGTGCAACGGCATCGGCTTCGTCTCCGGTGGCAACACCGCGGTGTTCAACGTCCACCCCGCGGCCCGGGCGGTGAGCGCCTACCACATCCACCTGCTGAACGAGGCGGCGATGGGCGTCGGGGCCCCGGCCAATCTGCTGACCACGGTGGCGGAGCCCACCATCGCCTCGGCCCAGGAGCTGATGAAGCACCCCACCACCCGGATCCTGGTGGTCACCGGGGGGCCGGCCGTGGTCAAGGCCGCGATGAACTCGGGCAAGAAGGTGGTGGCTGCCGGTCCAGGCAACCCGCCGGTGGTGGTGGACGAGAGCGCCGACATCAAGCGCGCCGCTCGCGGGATCCTCGCCGGTGCATCCTTCGACAACAACCTGATCTGCTGCGACGAGAAGGAGGTGTTCGCGGTGGGTGCGATCTTCGACGGGCTGCGCAAGGAGCTCAAGGCGGCGGGCGCCTACGAGCTGTCGGAGACGCAGATGTCGCGTCTGACGCGCAACCTCATCGACCCCGATGGCCAGCACCCGAACAAGGACTTCGTGGGCAAGAACGTCTCGGTCATCCTGGACAGCATCGGGCTGAAGGTGGGGGACGACGTGCGGCTGGCCTTCGGCGTGGTGGACGAGAAGCACCCCCTGGTGCGGGTGGAGCAGCTGCTGCCGGTGATCCCGCTGGTCAAGGCCAAGGACTCCTGCGAGGCAATCGAGATGGCGCTGCGCGCCGAGCAGGGGCTGGGGCACACATCCTCCATCTATTCACGCAACATCGACAACATGCACCACATGGCGCGGGTGATGGACACCTGCATCTTCGTCAAGAACGGCCCGAACTACGTCGGCCTCGGCGGGGATGGTGAGGGATTCACCTCGTGGACCATCGCCCATCCCACGGGGGAGGGGCTGACCTGCGCGATCCACTTCGTGCGCACGCGGCGATGCGCGCTGCAGGACTACTTCAGAATCGTCTGAATTCCCCGGGAGCCCGCATGAACGACAACATCTCGCTGCGACAGATGGCCCGCTGCCCGGGAAAGGGCTGACCCTCCGTGCGATCCCCGCCCGTTCCCGTGCCGGCCGTCGGTCCCGCCCTGGGGCTGCTGGAGACGGCATCGGTCGCCCGCGGCCTGGTGGCGGCGGACGCCATGGTCAAGCGGGCGCTGGTCACGCTGGTCCGGGCGCACCCGGTCACGCCGGGGAAGTTCGTGGTGCTGGTGGCGGGCGGCGAGGAGGAAGTGGCGCAGGCCATGCGGGTCGGGCTCCAGGTGGCCTCGGACACGCTGGTGGACCGACTGTACCTGGCCAAGGCCGATCCCCAGCTGGCGCTGGCACTGTCCGGCTCGGTGCAGGTGCGGCGGATGGATCAGCTCGACGCGCTGGGGATCGTCGAGACCTACTCTGTGGCCTCCGCGGTGCTGTCGGCCGACCGCGCGGTGAAGGCGGCGCAGGTCCAGCTGGTGCAGCTGCGCCTGGCCCGCGGCCTGGGCGGTCGTGCGTTCTACGTCCTGACCGGTGCGCTGCACCAGGTGGAGGCGGGCGTGGAGGCCGGGCGGAGCCTGATCCACGACGGCATGCTGCTCACCACCGAGATCATCGCCCACCCCCACCCCGATCTGCTGCGACAGCTGCTCGCGGCTGGCTCGCTGGACATGTCCCACCGCTGAGACTGGCAGGTGGAGTAGCGGAGGCGAGTGAAGGCGGCGCGGAGCCCGAAAAGGCAAAAACCGGGTGACATGTGCGTTGGCGGCCCCCTGACGCGCCGCAAGAGACGTCCGGCCATTGCACGCGCCCGGGACGGCTTGTCTGCTCCGCGCCGCCTTCACTCGCCTCCGTCAGTCATGAGGCAGCGGATGGGCGCTCGTCAGCAGCGGCCGAGGCTGGCGGGACGGGATCCTCGCGGGGGATGATCATCGCGAAGATCGTCTGGCCGGGCTCGGAGTGCACACCCAGCTTCCCGCCGTGGCGCTCCGCCACGCGGTGCGTGATGCTGAGGCCGAGCCCCGTCCCCTTGCCCACCTCCTTGGTGGTGAAGAACGGGTCGAAGATCCGGGTCAGCACGTTGGCCGGGATGCCAGGTCCGTTGTCCTCGACCTTGAGCACCAGGTCTCGATCCAGATCGCGCGTGCTGATCAGGATCCGCGGGTGCTCCACGTCCTGCAGCGCGGCGGCGGCGTTGGCCAGCAGGTTCATCACCGCCTGATTCAGCTGGCCGCGGAAGGCCCACAGCTGGGGCCTGGCCTCGAGTCGCTGCTGGACATCGATGCCCCGCAGCTGGTGCTGCAACAGGGCCAGGGTCTCCTCGATGTCGGTGTTCAGGTCCATCACCGACCGCTGCTCCGAGTCCTGGCGCGAGTAGTTGCGCAGCGCCTGGACGATGCGCTGGGTGCGCTCCACGCCGGAGCGGATCACGCGCAGCATGGCCTCCAGATCCTGGCGCGCCTCGGCCACGGCGTGGTCGTCCTTGCCCGCGTTCTGCACCACCTCGTTCACGGTCTCCAGCAGCGGGTTCACCGAGTTGATCACGGCGTTGATCGGGTTGTTGATCTCGTGCGCGATGCCAGCCACCAGCTGGCCGATGGAGGCCAGCTTCTCCGAGGTGACCAGCCGCTGCTGGGCCTCCTGCAGCGCGATGATCGCCTGCTTCAGCTCGTCATTGGAGCGCTCCAGCTCGCCGGTGCGCTGCTGGACCTTCTCCTCCAGGCCCACGTTGAGCTGCTCGATGGTCGCGATCTTCTGCTGCAGCGCCAGTCGCATCTGCTCGAAGGCGTCGGTCAGACGGCCGATCTCGTCGAGCTCTCCCATGGGGAGCAGCTCCATGTCGAGCGCTCCGCCGGCCATGGCGCTGGCCCGCTGCTCCAGTCGAACCAGCGGTCCGGTGAGGTCGGCGCTGGTCATCAGCACCACACCCAGGGAGACGGCGAGCACGATGAGGAAGAAGAAGATCATCACCTGCAGGTTGAGGGCGAAGTTGGCGCTCTCCCCCACGGGCAGCAGCACGACGAGGCTGCCGAGAGACGGACGCCTGGAGTCGACCCGCTCGTAGCAACCCGCCAGGTGTCGGCCGGACAGCTCGAGGATGCCCTGGTCCCGGCGGCGAACTGTTGCCACCGCGGTGGAGGGGAGCAGGGCCGGTGCGGCGCCGGTTTGGGGGACGTGGAGATAGTGGCTGCCCTGGACCACGTCAATCCGCGCCAGGCGGGCCGCCATCGCTGCGGGGATCCGAGCGGGGTCGATGCCCAGCGCGCGTCGCACGGTCTTCAGCTCGCGGCGAGCCTGGGTCACCGCGAAATCCCGTCGCAGGTTCCCGTACTGCAGGTAGGTCCAGAAGAAGGCCAGCGCCACGGTGAAGACCACTGCACCACCGAACGCCAACATCATCTTCGCCTGCAGCGACAGGGCGCCGACCGGCATGCCGGGCCGAATCTTGCGGCTCAGCAGGTAGGCGACCTCGGGGCGCAACACGGCCCGGGACCAGAGCATCTCGTACACTCCGGTGCCCAGGGTTGCGACGACGATGGCGAAGAACACCAGGCTCGCCTCGAGCAGGGAGAACTGGTACAGTAACAAGCTCTGTACCAGCAGCAGCGCGGCCCCCAGCATGAAGAACCCGATCTTCCACAGCGCGAGGGTCAACGGCAGGCGGTGCACGTTGACGTGCGCCTGGTGCAGCAGATGGGCGGCGGGCGTCGCGCCCGCGGCGGCCTGACCGAGGTACCGCACCAGCGGCCGGGCCTGACGGGGCACGACCACGAAGTACCAGACGGCTCCCAGCACGACCCCGGTCCAGGGGAAGTAGGTCTCCATCAGCATGAACTGCTCGAGGGAGATGGGGACGAAGAGCATGACGAAGGGCGACAGCGAGCCGGCGGTCACGGCCCCCAGGACCAAGGCCACCTCGGTCAACCGATCGAGCAGCGTGTCGGTCATCAGCTGGAGCATGGGCGGATTCAGGTGGCGGCGACCGAGGTAGGTGCGGAGCAGGCGTTTGTGCAGCGCCCAGCGCATGAGCGACAGGGCCAGCGAGTGAACGAGGCAGATGGCGAGCACGGTGGAGATCTGCCACGGAACCAGCACGCCGCGCGGGATGAGGTACAGCGAGGCGCCCAGGGCGAGCAAGCCCCACAGCATCAGTCGGAGCGTCATGGTGCGGCGAGGAAGCCGCTGGGCCAAGCGGTAGCGGCGGGGAGCATCCTCACCGTCGGCGCCCTTCACGATTGGAGCCAGTCCCCGCAGCAGCAGGGTGCACCACACCGCGAGCGCTGCACCCAGCACGGGGAGCAGCTCGTGGTGCCCCCCGAGTCCGGGGAAGAACAACAGCAGGGGGTAGACCACGAACAGACCCTCGCCCGCGGAGAGCAGAATCTCGGCGCCCAGCAGGGCCAGCCGTAGATGGTGTTCGGGTGCACGGATGGAGGGCATGCGTCAGCAGCTTACTACAACTCCGGTGCCACGCTCCTGGACTCGAGGTTCCGCGTTGTTGGAGGTGTCAGGTGTCAGCAACCGTCAAGGACTCCACACCTGCTGTGGTTGGCTGGTCACGGCGTGAAATCGCGTTCACACTCTGGCCGTCCGGCTGTCCACTCAACTATCCGGGATCCAAGATGAGTCGCCCTGGCCCATGGCTTGCTATCTCTCAGTTCATGTCTCAGTTCATCTCAGGAGGTCGTCGATGAAGAAGATGATTGCTCTGGTTCTGGCACTTGGCGTGCTCGGGCTCGTGACCGGATGCTCACCGCGAATGGCCGGTCACCTCGTTGGCGCTGCCATCGTCACCGCCGCGGTGGTGGGAACGGCCCACGTCATCGCCGAGCACGACGCGCACTTCCACCACTACAACTGCGGCTGCCCGCGGGAGTGGGAGGATGGACACTGGGTCTATTACTACGAGGATGGCTGGGAGTATCACGATCCGAATGCCGGCGTCTGGTATCGCTACTGACAGTCGCTACTGACAGCCTGTGCCGCCACTGACGGGCTCGAATATCCCTCCAGCCTCGATCCCATCTGCTAAGCTTCTGCCAGACTCCAAGTCCTCTGACCTACCGCCGTCACAGGCCAGGGTCAGCGGATCGGCAGGGTGTGTGGGGGAAACCGCGACGCCTCCCGGGCTTGGAAAGGAGTCAAGATGCTGAGCTTCATCGATCCCGACGAGGCCCTTCGCCTCGTACTGCAGCACACGCCGGACGCGCGATACGAGCAGGTCCCGCTGGCCGAGGCGATGCTACGCGTGCTCGTGAGACGCGTCGTCGCCGACCGGGGCTACCCGCCCTTCGACCGGGCGATGATGGACGGGTTCGCCGTTCGTGTGGCGGACGCGGGTCGCGTGGTCCCTGTGGCAGGAGAGGTGGCCGCTGGCGTCGCCCCCCAGGTGGAGGTGGCGCCGGGATCTGCCGTGGCGATCATGACCGGAGCGGTCTGCCCGCGGGGCACCGAGGCCGTGGTCCCGGTGGAGCAGGTGGACCGGACCGACGAGGGCGTGGGATTGCCGCGGCCCATCGTGGCCGGGCAGCACATCGTCCCGGCGGGCAGCGAGCGAGGGGCCGGCGAGGTGGTCGTGCCGGCCGGGACCCTGATCAAGGCGATGGAGCTGGCGGTGCTGGCCGCCGTGGGGTGCGAGACCGTGGTGGTCACGGCGCGACCGACGATGGCGGTGATCTCCACCGGCGACGAGGTGGTCGCCGCGGGGACCGACCCCGAGCGGCACCAGATCCGAAACTCCAACGGCCCGATGCTGGGCGCGGCGGCTCGCGGCCTGGGGTTGCCGCGGGTCACGCTGCTGCACGCCGACGACACGGAGGATGCGCTGCACCGGGCGTTGAAGCTGGCCGAGGCCGACATCGTGCTGCTCAGCGGAGGGGTGTCGGCCGGTCGCTACGACCTCGTGCCGCAGGTGCTGCAGCAGGCCGGGGCCAGCATCGTGTTTCACCGGGTGACGCAGAAGCCGGGCAAGCCGCTGCTGCTGGCGCGGCGGGGCGATCGGCTGTTCTTCGGGCTGCCGGGGAACCCGATCTCGAGCCACTTCTGCTTCCAGCGCTACGTCGCGGCGGCGGTCCGCCGTCTGACGGGTCGGCCCGAACCGGCGGTGGATCGCGGCGTGCTGGCCACGGATCTGTCGGTGCGTGGGGAGCGCACGCTGTTTCTGCCAGCCCGGGTCGTGTGGTCCGGCGACGCGTGGCAGGTCGCGCCGGTGGTGGTGGGGTCGGGGAACATCTTCGCCTGCGTGGACACCGTGGCCTATGCCCGACTCGCGCCGGGTGAGCACCGGCTGAAGGCGGGCGCCGCCATCTCCTTCGAGTGGATGTGAGCCATGGCTGACCGGACGAACGACCCGGGGCGGACCGGCCGATGAAGGGCCAGCTCGTGGCGGTGTGCATCAGCGCCAACAAGGGTGAGCCCAAGCAACCGGTGGAGCGGGCGCTGCTGGTGGCACACCACGGGTTGCAGGGGGACGCCCACGCCGGCACCTGGCACCGGCAGGTGCGCCTCCTGGCCCAGGAGCAGGTGGACACGCTGGTCGGGGAGCCCGAAGGTGGTGCGCGAGCAGCTTGAGGCGCTGCTGCCGGCGCTGCCCCACGCGCTGGAGATCATCTCGGGCGTCCCGCAGGACTGCGCGCGGAGCGAGCCTGTCCCCGGGCCGCTCCGGGGGGAGCCTCCCGAGGGGTAGAAACGGCGGTAGCCCTGGGACCTGTCGAGAAGGTGCCGGGGTTGCCGCCGATCGCGAGGCCAGAAGCGGTGGTAACTCCGGGACCTGCCGAGAAGGTGCCCGGGTTGCCGCCGATCGCGAGGCCAGAAACGGCTCAGTCGTCCAGCCCCTCGATGTTGCTCAGGTCGAGACCCTCCTGGGTGTCCAGCGCGGTGAGCCCGCCGCGGATCGCTTCGCCCAGGAAGTGCCGCGGCGGCGGATAGCCGTAGGTCTGGGGGTTGAAGAACGGCGCGGTCATCTCCTGATGGCCGTCGGCCACGAGCTTGGTGTGGAACGTGGGCAGCAGGCCGGTCGGGGAGAGGGAGCCCTGAACCTGCCCGTCGTCGCCGATGCCGGTCTGGGTGAAGACGAAGATGTCCCGGGCGCGGTAGTCCCCCTTTTCGTCCAGCGGCAGCACCTCGCTGATCGAGGTCAGCTTGCGGCTGCCGTCGCGCAGGCGGTTGGCGCAGACCACCATGTCCACCGCCGAGCAGACCTGCGCGCGCACGGCGCGCAGCGGCAGGCCGACGTCGGCCAGCAGCGCCAGGCTCTCCAGCCGGGAGAGGGTCTCCAGCGCGCTGTTGGCGTGGCACGTGCTGAGCATGCCCCCGTGGCCGGTGTTCATCGCCTGCAGCAGATCGAAGCACTCGCCGCCGCGCACCTCGCCGATCACGATGCGATCCGGCCGCAGCCGCAGCGCGGAGTGCAGCAGGTCGCGGATGGTGATCGCGTTGCGGCCGTGGCGGTCGGGCGGCCGGCTCTCCAGCGGCACCAGGTGCTGCTGGTTCAGCTGCAGCTCCGCCGAGTCCTCGATGGTCAGGATCCGCTCCTCGTCGGGGATGAAGCGCGACAGCACGTTGAGCAGCGTGGTCTTGCCGCTGCCGGTGCCGCCGGCGACCATCATGTTCTTCTTGCTCAGCACCAGCACCTGCAGGAAGCGCCCGGCCTCGGGGGTGACGGAGCCGAAGCGGATCAGATCGTCGATGGTGTACCCGCCGGGGTGGAACTTGCGGATGCTGACCACGGTGCCGCAGCGCGCCATGGGAGGCAGGATGACGTGGATCCGGGAGCCGTCGGGCAGGCGGGCGTCCAGCCGCGGGTGCTCGTCGCCCAGCGGGCGACCCACGAACTGCGCCATGTTGCGCGCCGCGGCCAGCAGCCCGTCCTCGGTGAACCGGACGTTGGTCCGGTACAGCCGACCGCCGTGCTCGACCCACACATCCTCGGGACCGTTGATCATGATCTCCGTGATGTTGTCGTCGTCCAGATACTCCACCACGGGCTTGAGGAACGCCCGGAGCGATTCCGAGAACATGGTCATGGCGCCAATGGTATCACCGAATGACGCTGACCTGCGGCAGATGGTGGCGGTCGTGGCGCGACTGGCACAACATGGCCCAGGACCGGACCGGGTGTGGCGACGGATCTGCAGTGGTTCCAGTGGGCCCCAAAATTGCGTACCCCGCCGACATGAAATGTCGAAGACCATCTCTGCCCCTGTGCTGTCTCGTCCTGTGCGCCTGCGGAACCCACGGCATCACGAACGATGGGGGAATCACCGTGGGCGGCGTCACGATCACCATCGACAGCGCTGAGGCGCGGTACGGAGGCTGTGGCGACATGGGGGTCTGGCCGCTCCCCGAAGGTGGCGCGCCGCCCTGTGGGGACGTCGATCACGTCTCGTTCACCACCGTGATACGCAACAACTCGACTCACGACACGAAGGTGACGGTGTCCGGCGTACGCGTGCTGGTCGCCAACGACCGATCTGAACTGTGCCAGGCCGGGATCACCGGCGCGACGGCGGCCGGCTCCCCCTTCGCCGGCGTGGTTGCCCCGGGGGGCCAGGTCGATGTGACCTATGAGCTCGGCCGGCTTGCCGGGGAGACCGTGGCGGAGGTCCTGTACGAGGTGACGTTTCTCGTCGACGGCGTATCCGTGATGGTTAGCTCTCCACCATTCCAGATCCAGATTCCAATGTAGCGCTCGCATGGGTCATCGTGACGGCCTCCACGCAGGCGCGCATGGCAACGGCGCTCGCGGCTGGTGCAACAGGACGTGGGCCCCCAGCGGCAACCCCGTGTCACGCGCGATCTAGTGGTCGCAGATGTTGGCGCCGGTGGCGAGGCGCCCGTCGAGGAACTCCCGCACCAGGAGGTCGGGTGCGCCGCCCGAGGCGCCCGCCACGACCTGGATCCCGTTCTGGCCAAACAGGCTCTGGGCCCGGGAACCAATCCCGCCGGCGATGAGGATCGTCGCTCCCTGCTCGTGGAGCCACCGGGGGAACGTCCCCGGTTCGTGAGGCGGCGGCGTGAGCACCGACTGCTGGCCGATGGTCTTTCCGTCCGCGCCCACGTCGAACAGCACAAACTGCTCGCAGTGGCCGAAGTGGGACGACAGGACGCCGTTGGTGACGGGAACCGCGATCTTCATCGACCGTCCGTCCAGCGTGGTCACGGTCGCGCTCGCCTGGAACTCCGGCTCGAGCAGCGCGCGGACGATGCGGCCGAAGGCCTTGGCCGTCTCGGAGTGAGGTTTCGCTTGCACCATGGGAGTGCCGCTGTCGCCGGAGATGACGGTCTCGGGATCGATGGGAATGGCGCCCAGGTATGGGACGCCCATCTCCTCGGCCATCGTCTTACCGCCGTTGGCGCCGAAGATGGGGAACAGTTCACCGCACTTGGGGCAGGTGAAGCCGCTCATGTTGTCGACCACGCCGAGCACGGGAAGGTCCACCTGCCGACAGAAGGTGATGCACCGGCGAACATCCTGAACGGACACCGCCTGCGGTGTGGTGACCACGATCGCGCCGTCTGCCTTCTCGATCAGTTCGGCCACGGCCAGCGGCTCGTCGCCGGTCCCTGGCGGTGAATCCACCACCAGATAGTCGAGCTCGCCCCATTCGACATCCGTCAGAAACTGCTTGATCACGCCGTACTTCCTCGGGCCGCGCCAGATCACCGCGTCGTCCCGCTGTCGCAGCAGGAAGCCGATGGACATCACGCTGAGCATGCCGGGGCGATGGCCGATCTTCACCGGATGGAGCGTATTGTCGCCTCCGGAGACGGGGTTACCCTCCAGGTGCAGCATCTTCGGTACGCTCGGCCCGTGGATGTCGACGTCGAGTAGACCGACTCGTTTGCCCGCCTGGGCCAGGGCCGTGGCGAGATTCACCGCCACGGTGCTCTTGCCCACGCCGCCCTTGCCGGAGAGGACCATGATCTTGTGCTTGATCTGGCACATCCGCGACTGGAGCGCCTGTCGATCGTGGTAGTCCTTGTCACGTTCGCCCGGACGTTTGTCCTGCGCCGAACACTGAGAGTCGTCGCAGGTCTTGCATGTCTTGTCTGTCATCTCGTTGACCTCGTTGAATTTGTCATGAACCGACGGTGTGCTGCCTGTCGGCTCAGGTGATGGAATGTTTCACGTGCTCCCACGGCGCCCGGATGTCCGTGGCGGCGGGCCCCTCTCCGTGCTCCACCACGGAGAGCCGCCGGACCTGGGCCGTGGTCACCGAATCGTCGTAGCGCACCCGCCCCAGCACGGGGATGCCCATGGTCTCGGCCTGGGCCTGGATGCGGTCCGCGATCTCGACGTTGATGTCGGCCTTGTTGATGCAAACCCCGGCCCTGGTGTTGAACTGGTGGCAGAGCTCGGCGACCCGCTGCAGATCGTGCAGGCCCGACAGCGTAGGCTCGGTGACGATCAGCGCCATGTGAGCCCCGGCGATGGATGCGATGACCGGGCAACCGATGCCCGGAGAGCCGTCGCAGATCAGAAGCTCGCGCCCGGCGGAGCTGGAGAGCGCCCTGGCCTCCCGTCGCACCACGGTCACGAGCTTGCCGCTGTTCTCCTGGGCGATGCCGAGACGGGCGTGCGCCATGGGGCCGTGTCTCGTGTGGGAGACAAACCACTCCCCGTTGATCGAGGAGCACAGGGAGGCGGCCTGTTCGGGGCAGGTGTCGACGCAGACTCCGCAGCCCTCACAGGCGACGGGATCCACCTCGTGGGTTGCGGTGGTTCCGTGGACACGGATGGCGTAGAAGCGGCAGTGTTGGGCACATACCCCACAGCCGGTGCAGAGCTCGGCGTCGATCACCGCGGTCTTGCCGCCGGAGAAGGGCCAGCGATGACGCACGGTGGGATCCAGGACCAGGTGCAGATCGGCGGCGTCGACGTCGCAGTCAGCCACGGCCGCAGCCTGCGCGGCGAGCGCGAAGAACGAGGCCACGATGCTGGTCTTGCCCGTGCCGCCCTTGCCGCTGATCACCACCAGCTCACGCACGTTCTCGTTCCGCCCGGGCGGCATTGTCGCCGATGGTAGCGCGTCGGCTTCCCCGCTGGCGAGCATGGCCGTGGGCCGCCGCTCCATGCGCGGCTTCAAAGTGGCATGGGCGAGCTCGACGGCCTTCTGGAACAGATCGAGGAACAGCGGTCTCAGGTGGGGCAGCGCGGTCAGCGCCGGTTCGCCACGTGAGTAGGCGTGGGCGATGGTCCGATCGTTTGGTATCTCGAGGAGTACGGCGATGTGTTCACTCCTGCAGTAGTCGAACACCGCGTTGTCCCCCGTCCCAACGCGGTTGACAATCACGCCGAATGGCAGCCCCAGCTGGCGCACCATCTCCACGGCCAGCTTCAGATCGTTGAGGCCGAAGGGTGTGGGCTCCGTGACCAGCAGCACCACGTCAGCGGTCTTGATCGATTCGATGACGGGACACGAAGTCCCCGGAGGCGCGTCGAGCACGAGCGTGCAGTCCGCAGGGGCAGCCTGCAGCACGGCGCGGATCACCGGCGGGGCCATGGCCTCGCCGACGTTGAGCTTCCCGTGCAGGAACACCACCTGGCCCGAGACGCCGGCCTCGACGATGCCGGTGACCCGTGGCACTTCGCGGATGGCGTCGTCGGGGCAGGCGAGCAGGCACCCGCCGCAGCCGTGGCACAGGTTGGGAAAGGTCAGCACTGTCTTCGGCAGCGCCAGGATCGCCGAGTAGCGGCACGCCTCGCCGCAGGCGCCACACAGGGTGCAGCGCGCGAGGTCCACCACGGGCACGGGGATCGAGACCTGCTGGGTGCGCTGGATTGTCGGCTTGAGGAAGATGTGGCCGTTGGGCTCCTCCACGTCGCAATCGACGTAGGCCACATGTGTTCCGATCCCGTCCAGCGCCAGCGCCAGGTTGGTGGCGATGGTCGTCTTTCCCGTGCCACCCTTGCCGCTGGCGACGGCGATGCGAATCGGCCGGCTCATGCGCTTGGCTCCTACTGGGGTTTGCCGCCCATACCCGAGTGCTCCGTGACATTGGGCGCGGCGGCAGCGCGCAGCGCTCCCGACTTGAAGCGCTGGACCACCTCGGAGACGGTTCCGCTGCAGCCGACCACCACCTCGATCCCGGCCGCGTTGAGTGTCTGGTAGGCGTTGGGCCCGCAGTTGCCGGTCAGAACCGCCTTGACGGCGTTCTCCGCCATCACCCGGCCGGCCTGGATGCCCGCGCCGCCGCCGAGCGAGTTGCTCCCGTTGTCGACCACGGTGAAGGTCATGTCATCCGTCTCCACGATGACGAAGCACGCACAACGGCCGAACCGGGGATCCAGGGCTGCCTCCAGCGCGGAACCAGTAGATGTCACTGCGACCTTCATGATCTCATTCCTTTCTGCGCGCCCGTTGCGAACGATGCCTCGACGTCGATGCAGAAGGCGCGCCAACCCACGCCAGGAGGGACCCGGGAAAATGGTGCTGCAATGACAAAAGGTTGCGTGATTGTGCGGGCTGCGGGGAGGGTCGCGATATCGCGACCCCATGCGTTATCGGGGTCGTTGTGGTGCGACCGTCGTAGGGAAAGCAGCTGATGAGCCATGGTATCGAGTCGAACTCCCAGATGCGATGATGCCTTCTGCCACTGAGGTCAACACCTTTGACCTCGCAAATGCAAACGGCATTCGACTTGTGATCAACGTTGCGATGCCACATCCAATGACTCTAGAACGATACTATCGGACGCTGGATGTCATGGCTGGGTCAGGCCAATTGGCCGGGATTCTGGAAATCACTGGAGTTCAGGTCGCGAAGACCAAGGGTATCACTGATGCTGGTGAGTATGTGGGTGTTGGATTCGACTGCGAAGTCACTCAGACCATTACTCTTCCGGATCCAGAAGTCGTGCTGAAGAACTTCAAGAGTAGTTTCGGCGTGGGAGCATTGGCTGTACTGGATCGCGATGGCATCGTTTCCCCGAGCGCAAAGCAATAGCCCATCAAGAAGAGGGTCAGATATGACAAGGTCGTTGTTGCCCTTGTGTTGTCTGTTGGCGTTGTCTGTTGGTGTCTGTGCGGGCGATGTGGATGCGACGCAGTGGGGGTGGGCTGACAAGTTCATAATCGGGACGTCCAATGCTGTATTGAACAGCAATGGAACGGGGATGGTATGGGCTGACTCTCCCTTCGATGGAGGCCATTCTTACAGTGACATTGGCTACCAGAACCGAACACAGGCATACAACGCCCGAACCCAGGTGGGATGGCACCATGCATCGCGTTCGCCCACCTACACGACTGTTCTTCAGACTTTCATGTGGCGATACAGGAGCCCGACAGGAGGCTATCATCACTCCTGGGGTGATCTGACGTAGGCTCGTCCTCGTGCCATCCTGTCGCGCCGTCCAGTCACTCTGACATCGCGACTGCCAACCTGGCACGTACCCCCCCGGCCATGTCATCCTGTCTCGTGAGATTGTCGGGTATTGGCAGGTTGGCACAGGCCTTGTAACGCCACGGGGAGGAGGGTTGCAATGATGCAGAGCGACGTGACGATCCTGCTGGTGGACGACGAGCAGAGCATTCTCGAATCGCTGTCCCGGATCTTCGCCAAGGAGAGCTACACCGTGCTCACCGCCCCCGACGCCAGGCAGGGGCTGGAGTTGCTGCGCCGCCGGGGCGTCAACGTGCTGGTGACCGATCTGGTGATGCCCGGCATGAACGGCACGGATCTGCTCAAGGCAGCCAAGGCCATTGCGCCCGAGACGGAGGTGGTGCTGATGACCGCCTACGGCACGGTGGAGAACGCGGTGGAGGCGATGAAGGAGGGGGCCTACGACTTCGTGACCAAGCCGCTGAAGCGGGCGCACATCGTCGGGGTCGTGCGGCGCGCGGTGGAGAAGCAGTCGCTGGTGCTGGAGAACCGAACGCTCAAGGCGCAACTCGAGGCCACGCGTCGACGAACCATCGTCGGCAACAGCCTCAGCTGGCGACGGATGATGGACGTGGTGATGCAGGCCGCGCCCAGCTCGGCCACGGTGCTGGTGCAGGGCGAGAGTGGCACGGGCAAGGAGCTGCTGGCGCGGGCGATCCACGATTACAGTCAACGCTGCAGCGGGCCGTTCGTGCCGGTGAACTGCGCGGCGATCCCGGAGACGATCATGGAGGCCGAGCTGTTCGGCTACGAGCGCGGGGCCTTCACTGGCGCCGTGGCCCGGCGCGATGGTCGCTTCAGCCTGGCCCACAGCGGGACGCTGTTTCTCGACGAGGTGGGTGAGATCAGCCCCCAGGTACAGGTCAAGCTGCTGCGGGTGCTGCAGGAGGGGGAGTTCGAGCGCCTGGGTGGTCGGACGCAGAAGGTGGACATCCGGCTGGTGGCCGCGACCAACAAGGATCTGGCCCAGGAGGTGAAGGATGGCCGTTTCCGCGAGGACCTGTACTACCGACTCAACGTGATCACGGTCTACGTGCCACCCCTGCGCGACCGCGGCGACGACATCCCGCTGCTGGGGGATTTCTTCCTGCGGCGGTACGCCGAGAAGAACACCAAGGACGTGGGGGGATTCACCCGCGCGGCGATGGATCGGCTGGGGGCCTATCACTGGCCGGGGAACGTGCGCGAGCTGGAGAACGTCGTCGAGCGGGCCGTGGTGCTGACCAAGGAGCGGGTGATCGACGAGGAGGTTCTGCCGCGGGTGCTATTCGATGGTGGACAGTCCACGGGGCAGAGCATCACGGTGGCGGTGGGCACGCCGCTGGAAGAGGTGGAGCGGCGCTTGATCTTCGAGACCCTGCGTCGGACCCGGGGGGACAAGCGGCTCGCCGCCCAGCTGCTGGGTATCGCCACCCGCACGATCTACCGCCGGCTGGAGAGCTTCCGCGACGAGGGGGAGCCAGAGGGCGCCGAGATGGCCGAGGAGCTGGCCGACTCCGAGTCCCGTTCGACCTGATCAGCGTCCCTCGCCCTCCAACCCGATTGCCAATTTGACACGCTGTCCCAGTAGCCTGCACCTGGATTGCCAAAATGTCCGGGTGCCGGCGTTTTCGCCAGAATAGTCCATTCGTTTCGTGCTATTAACGGGCCCGCTACTTGGCATCCGGCTTGCTCCCCACGGTGGAGCACGGTGTGTGTACCGCAGGTGAACCGATGGGAATCGAACGGAATCTGTTTGGCGGTGGACGGCTCTGGGGCCTGTTGCTCCGGCTGGGGACGATTGCCCTGTGCGCCTTCATCCTGGCCTGGGCCGTGGGGACCTATCTCGCCGCGGACGTCAAGATGGATGCCCCACCGACGCAGCGACCGGTGGCCGCAGACGCTCCTCCGAGTGCGGTGCCAGGCGCGCAGAATGGGCGGGGGATCGGCACCATCGTGGATCGCAACATCTTCTGCTCCACCTGCGCCCCGGCCACGCCGGCCCCGGCGCACGAGGCACCCCTCGCTGTCCTGGATGTGGGGCATCTGCAGCTCGTCGCGACGCTGGTGAGTGAGGAGGACGCCACATGGTCCTTCGCCGCGATCCGCGATGGGAACAGCGGTGAGGTGGGGCTGTTCGGTGTCGGTTCACGACTGCGCGGGGGGCCGACGGTCCGGCATGTGGCGGAGCGGGAGGTGGAGCTGGTCCAGCAGCAGCAGACCGCCGTGCTGAGGCTGTTGCCCGAGAATCCCGCCGGTCCAGCGCCGCGGTTGACCGCGATCCGGGGCCGGGGCCTGTCGGATCAGCTGCGGGCGGGGATCCGCGAGGTGGGACCGGGGCGCTACGAGATCGATCGCGGCGCGCTCAGACACGCCCTCGCCAACTCGACGCAGCTGGCGCGCTGGGGGCGCATCGTTCCGCGATCGGATGGCAAGGGTGGAGCGGCCGGTTTCGGCCTGTATCGCATTCATCCGGATAGCCTCTACGCCCTGCTGGGCCTGCGGGATGGCGACTCCGTGCAGGCCGTCAACGGTCGGCCGCTGACGCCCGAGATCGCGCTGACGCTGTACTCGAAACTGCAGGTCATGAACCACATGACCGTCAGCCTCGTTCGACGGGGCAAGAACCTCACTCACGACTACACCATCATCCAATGACGGGGAATCCTCGATGAGACATGGCACTGATGCTCCATTCGCCCGCCTGACCCGAACCACAGCGCGTGGGCGGAGATCCCTGGCGCTGCTCGCCATGGTGGCACTGGGCGCCATCGCCTGGCCCACGACGGCACAGCGCATACCCGACCGGGAGAAGGAGAAGGTCCGGGCGCGGGCCAAGAAACTGAACCGGGAGGAGCGGGCCGAGGTGGAGGCCACACGGCGCAAGGCAGCCGAGGAGCGGGCGGAGCGTCGTCGACGTGCGCCCCGGGCACCGGCCGCCCCGGCAGTGCCGGTGATGCCACCCACCCCCGCTCCGGCGGCCACGGTCGTGGTCCCACCAGACCCGGCCCCCGAGGCCGGGATCCCCGGCGAAAAGGAGTTCAACGAGTGCGTGAAGATCCCGCGCAACCGGCGGATCAAGGTCACCCTCAAGCAGGGCTCCGACCTCAAGGATCTGGTGGCCTGGATCAGCAGCATGACGTGCAAGAAGTTCATCGTGGCCGATACCCTGCGGGCGCAGAAGGTGACCCTCATCTCGCCCACACCGGTGACGGCCGCCGAGGCGTACCACGCCTTCCTCAGCGCGCTAGAGGTGATGGGGCTGACCGTCGTCCCCGCGGGGCGCTACCTCAAGGTGGTCCAGGGCAACTGGGCGATTCAGTCTCCGATCCGGACCTACAGCGACGGGTCGCAGCGGGTGCCCAACACCGACGAGGTGGTGACCCAGATCCTGCAGATCGCGAACGTGGACGTCAACGAGCTGCTGCTGGTGCTGAACAAGATGAAGTCCCGCTCGGGCGACATCACGGCCTACAAGCCGACCAACACCCTGATCATCACCGACTCCGGGCTCAACGTGCGCCGCATGGCGCTGATCATCAAGGAGCTGGACGTCGAGGTGGAGGGGGAGAAGATCTGGGTCGTGCGGCTGAAGAACGCCGACGCCGAGGAGGTGAACAAGATCCTGTCACAGATCTTCGGCCAGCGTACGGGGGGGTCGATCCCCAAGGTCAAGGGCAAGGCGGCCGCGGCGCCGGAGGACATGCTCAGCGCGTCCAAGATCGTGCCCGACTCGGCGTCCAACTCGCTGATCATCGTGGCCAGCCCCGGCGCCTTCGCCAAGATCGCGTCGCTGATCAAGAAGCTGGACGTGGAGAGCGACGGAGCGGACCAGAAGATCCACGTCTACTACCTGGAGAACGCGGACGCGGAGGATCTGTCCAGCACCCTCTCCGGCCTGGCCGGGGGGCAGGTGCGGACCCGGGGCCGCGGCGCACGGGGCGCGACGCCTGCGGCCCGGGGGCGGCAGCCCGGAGGCGGGACCACCACGCTGTTCGAGGGTGACGTGAAGATCAGCTCGGACAAGGCGACCAACTCGCTGGTCATCGTCGCCACGACCAAGGACTACCTCAACCTGCGCCAGGTGATCCGGCGGCTGGACATCCCGCGGCGTCAGGTGTTCGTCGAGGCGTCGATCATGGAGATCACCCTGGACAAGGGCCGCAAGCTGGGCTTCGCCTACCACGGCGGCGGTCTGGCGGGGGAGGGCGACACGGAGTCGATCATCTTCGGTGGGGTGCAGCACAGCGAGTGGGGCAGCCTGGCGTTCAATCCGCTGGCGCTGATGGGCCTGGCGGTGGGCGCGCGGGGTGCGGTGATCGAGGGTTCGGCCCAGTTGCTGGGTTTGCCCACCGACATGGCCGGCTTCGGTGTGATGTTCCAGGCGATGCAGAACAACAGCAACGTCAACGTGCTCTCGTCGCCTCACATCCTGACCACCGACAACGAGCAGGCGGAGATCACCGTGGGGCAGAACATCCCGTTCCAGGGCGCCTTCGTCGGCGGCGGCAACCTGGGCGGCCTGGCCGCGGGGGCGGCGGGGCAGTCCGCGCTCTCGTCCTTTTTGCCCACGGTCTCGGTGCAGCGCCAGGACGTGGCGCTCAAGCTCAAGTTGACGCCTCACGTCAACGACAGCGACATGGTGCGGCTGGAGCTGGAGCAGGAGGTGTCGGACATCGCGTCGCAGAACTTCAACGGCCTGGGACCCTCCACCTCCAAGCGTACGGCCAAGACCGTGGTGGTGGTGCGGGACCAGCAGACGGTGGTGATCGGCGGCCTGATGAGCGACCGGGTCACCGACTCGGTGAGCAAGGTGCCGCTGCTGGGCGACATCCCGATCCTGGGCTACCTGTTCAAGTACAGCTCCAAGACGATCCAGAAGACGAACCTGCTCATCATCCTCACGCCCTATGTGATCCGCGACCAGAGCGATCTGAGACGGATCTTCAAGAAGAAGCTGGAGGAGCGACGCGAGTTCATCGAACGTTACACCACCTTCACGCCCCACGAGGTCGAGGCCGACGTCGACTTCCGCCACAAGCGCGGCCTGTTGTCCGAGATCAACATCGTGGGTGAACAGTCGGAGCAGGAGGCGAAGCTGCTGGAGGAGGCGCGGAAGCAGACGGAGGAGCCGCTGGAGGGCGTGGACATGCCGCACGGGATGAGCCCGTCCGGCGGCAATCCGTCGTCGGTCAGCCCGGTGTCCCCACCGCCCAGCGACACGTCGGTGGACACCAGCGGGATCCCGCCCACCATCCGTCGGATGCCGATGCCGGATCGCTCGATTCGACTGGAGCGGAACCCCTAGGAGCCACCATGGATGACGCTCAACTCGCCACGATCCTCCTCCGAGACACCTCGCTGACGCGGGATCAGCTCGACGCCGCGGTGGAGTCCCAGCGGCTCGAGGGTGGCATGCTGGTGGACATCCTGCTCAAGAACCGGGCGCTGCCGGAGGAGGAGCTGCTGCGCGCCGTGGCGATGCATCTGGGGGTGGAGTACCTCAGCACCCTGAATCCGGACGACGTGGACGGTGAGCTGGTGGCGAATCTGCCCATCAACTACGTCAAGACGCACCTGGTGCTGCCGTTCCACCGCACCAACGGAGCGATCAAGGTCGTGATGGCCGACCCGCGCGCGGTGTTCGCCGCCGATGACCTGCGCACGTTGCTCGGAGCCGAGGTGCAGCCGGTGCTCTCCAGCAGCGAGAAGGTGCTGGACCTGATCAACAAGGTCTACGCCAAGCGCACCAGCAGCGTCGACCTGGAAGAGGGCGAGGAGTTCGCCGGCGAGGCGGAGGAGCTGGTGGACATCATCGATGTCACCGACGAGGCCCCCATCATCCGCTGGGTCAACTCGTTGATCTTCCAGGCGGTGAAGGAGCGCGCCTCCGACATCCACGTCGAGCCGGGCGACAAGGAGGTCGCGGTGCGGTACCGCATCGACGGCGTGCTGTACGAGGCACGCCGGGCCAACCGCAACTACGCCGCCAGCATCACCGCGCGCGTCAAGATCATGGCCGGCCTGAACATCGCGGAGAAGCGGCTGCCGCAGGACGGACGCATCCGACGCCGCATCGCGGGCAAGGACATCGACATGCGCGTCGCCACCGCTCCCACCGCCAAGGGCGAGCGGATCACGATCCGTCTGCTGGACAAGACGGCGGTGCTGGTGGACATGTCCGAGGTGGGCATGGGGCGGGACCATCTGGTGACGATGGAGGAGATCATCCACCGCCCGCATGGCATCCTGCTCGTGACGGGTCCCACCGGGAGCGGCAAGACCACCACGCTGTACTCCGCCATCGCGCGCATCAACACACCGGACAAGAACATCCTGACCATCGAGGATCCGGTGGAGTACCAGATCGAGGGTATCAGCCAGACCCAGGTCAACCCCAAGATCGAGCTGACCTTCGCCAACGGTCTGCGTTCGTTCCTGCGCCACGATCCCGACGTGATCCTGGTGGGCGAGATCCGCGATCTGGAGACGGCGGAGATCGCGATCCAGGCCTCGCTCACCGGCCACCTGGTGTTCTCCACGGTCCACACCAACGACGCCGCCGGCGGCATCACACGCCTGGTGGAGATGCAGGTCGAGCCGTTCCTGGTGGCGTCGTCGCTCATCGCCCTGCTGGCCCAGCGGCTGGTGCGCAAGATCTGCCCGGAATGCAAGCAGGTCACCCCGCCCACCGAGGAGGAGCTGGTGCGGCTGGGGCTGACGGTGCGCGAGTTCTCGGAGGCCGTGGGGCAGGATTTCGGGTTCCACGACCCGCTGCGTCCACCCCCGCCGGCGGGGATGGTCTATCGCAGCGTCGGCTGCGCCGCCTGCATGGGTACGGGCTACAGCGGCCGGACCGGGATCTACGAGCTGCTGCCGATGGATGACGATGTGCGGAACCTGGTGTTGAAGGACACCGACGCCAACACGATCAAGAAGCTGGGGATGGAGAAGGGGATGCGCACGCTGCGCATGGATGGAGCGCGCAAGGTGCTGAGCGGGTGGACCACCATCGAGGAGGTGATGCGGGTGACGCAGGAGGACGTGAGCTAGTCATGCCGGTCTATGCCTTCAGGGGTCTCGATGGCCGCGGCAAGACGGTCAACGGCATGCGGGAGGCGGAGAGCCCGCGTGTGCTGCGTCGATTGCTGCGCAAGGACGGGGTGTTCGTCACCGACGTCAACGAGGCGGCGGAGCGCGTGGTCAGCGGCAAGGGCCTGCGCCGCGAGGTGGACCTCAAGGGCCTGTTCGACCGGATCCGGCCCCAGGACGTGGCGATCCTCACGCGCCAGCTGGCGACGCTGACCCGCGCCGGCATCCCGCTGGCCGAGGCGCTGGCGGCGCTGGTGGACCAGGCCACCTCGCCCAAGCTGCGCCGCACGCTGGCCGACGTGCGCAAGAAGGTCAACGAGGGCACCTCGCTGGCCGACGCCATGGGCGAGCACCCCAAGGTGTTCACCGATCTGTACGTCAACATGGTCCGCGCGGGGGAGACGGCGGGGAACCTGGACCAGGTGCTGGCGCGGCTGGCGCTGTTCCTCGACAACCAGGTCAAGCTGCGGGGCAAGGTGCAGGGGGCGATGGTCTACCCCATCGTGATGGCCGTGGTGGGCATCATCATCACCGGGATGCTGATGGTGGTGGTGGTCCCGCGCATCACCGAGATCTTCGACGACATGGGCAAGGCGTTGCCCTGGAACACGCAGCTGCTGGTGTTCATCAGCCGCATCACCGGGGACTGGTGGTGGTTGCTGCTGATCCTCACCGGGCTCGCGATCTACGGCTTCCGGCGCTGGAAGCGCTCGCCCCGGGGCAAGGCGCGCTGGGATCGCATCACGCTGCGGATCTGGGTCGTGGGCCCGATGCTACGGATGATCGCCGTCGGTCGCTTCGCCCGTACGCTGGGGACGCTGCTGGCCAGCGGAGTGCCGGTGCTCCGCGCGCTGGAGATCGTCAAGCACCTGCTGGAGAACGACGTGCTGGTGCGGGCGGTGGAGGACGCGCGGGTGGCGATCCGCGAGGGCGAGAGCATCGCCAGCCAGCTGGCCAAGAGCGGTCAGTTCCCCCCCATGGTGACGCGCATGATCGCGGTGGGCGAGCGGGCCGGCCAGCTGGAGGGCATGCTGGAGAACATCGCGGACGCCTACGAGTCGGAGGTGGAACTCAAGATCAGCCGGCTCACGACGCTGATGGAGCCGCTGTTGATCCTGGCCATGGGCGGCACGGTGGGGTTCATCGTCTTTTCAATCCTGATGCCGATCCTCGAGATGAACGAGCTGGTCGGATGATACAAGCGGAGGAGCACATGGAATCTGTGAAGTGGATTGTGGCCGCGCTGAAGCGGCGTATGCGTACCCCCAACCGCGCCGAGATAGGCATGACCCTGATCGAGATCATGGTGGTGGTGGCGATCATCGGCCTGCTCATGGGCACCGTGGGGGTGGTGGCGTTCCAGCGCTACAAGAAGGCCAAGGTCGCCAACGCGAAGCAGGTCATCGCCAACGTGCAGCAGGCGCTGGGACACTTCAAGCTGGAGACCAACGAGGAGTGTCCGGCGGATCTCAAGGATCTGTACACCAAGAAGTTCCTGACCCGGGATCCCAAGGACCCGTGGGGCCAGGAGCTGATCTTCAAGTGTCCCGGTGAGCACGACACCGAGAACGCCGACGTGCTGTCCAAGGGGCCGGACAAACAAGAGGGCACCGAGGATGACATCAAGTCGTGGGAGGACTGACCGCTCGTGAGACGAGGGTCTGCACACGACGGGTTCACCATCGTCGAGATGATGGTGGTGATCGCCATCGTCGGGCTGTTGCTGGCCGCGGCGGCGCTATCGTTCCGCAACGTGATCCGCTCCGACCTGCGATCGGCGGCGAGCAAGACCTCGTCGGCCATGCGCTTCGCGTTTGACCGGGCGACCATGACCGGCATGACGATCCGCGTGGTGTTCGACATGGAGAAGGGCGAGATCTTCCTCGAGGGGTCGGCCGAGCGTGTGACCGTGGGCAAGGAGGGCGTGTTCACCGAGCGTCGCCGGGGCATGGAGCAGGGCGCCGACGCGGAGGGTGCAGAGGGTAAGGGCAAGGAGGGCAAGGAGGGCAAGAGCGCGTCGGCGAAGAAGGCGCTTCCGTTCGCCGCCGGCCCGGCCGCCGACGAGGGAGAGGGCGGGGACGAGTCGTTCACCCCCGGCATCGACGTGAAGCAGTTCATGGAGGAGCTGGACCAGGATCATGCCCCGGTCAAGCGCTCCGAGGCGCGTTTTGTCCCGATCAAGGGCGTCGCGACGAAGAAGATCAAGCTCGCCCGGGGCGTGCGGGTGGACGCCGTGATCACGCCGCGCACGGTGGAGCCGGTGGAGGAGGGCAAGGGCTACGTGTACTTCTTTCCCCAGGGGCACAGTGAGCCGGCCATCATCCACCTGGCGAACAAGGACGACGAGTACTACTCGGTGGTGCTGCACCCGCTCACCGGGCAGGCCAGGGTCTATCCGTGCCAGTTCCGCACCCCCACCGACTTCGGGGTGAGCGACGACAAGCGGCGCTACAAGAAGCGGGAGGTCTGCGCCGAGGGGACGGGGCGATGAGCCGGCGAGGAATGCAGAGCACGCACGGCTTCACGCTGCTGGAGGTGATGGTCACCCTGGCGATCCTCGGCATGTCGCTCACCGCCATCTCCCGCTCGCAGCAGAACAGCGTGCGCGCCGCCAACCGGGCCAAGCTGATCACCGTGGCCACCATGCTCGCGCGGTACAAGATGGTGGACGTGGAGGACAAGCTGTTCGAGGACGGGTTCTCCGACTTCGAGGAGACGGACAAGGGGAACTTCAAGGAGGAGGGCTTCGACCGCTTCGCCTACGAGCTCAAGGTGGACAAGGTCGAGCTGCCGGCCAACGTCAACGCCGACAGCCTGACCACCGCGATGGGCGGGGGAGATGACACCTCGGATACCAGCGCCAGCGATCCCGCGTCGAAGCAGAGCTCGATGATGAGCATGGGCGCGTCGATGATGGCCAAGCAGTTCGAGATGATCCGCAACGTGCTGGAGCAGAGCATCCGCCGCGTGCAGCTCAAGGTCAGCTGGAAGGAGGGATCGCAGACCCGGGCCGTGACGGTGGTGGGGTACTTCACCGATCCGCGCAAGATCGACGCCGCGGGCGGCGGCGGGCTGCCCACCACCGGCACCGCCGGCGCCACTGGCACCACGGGCGCCACTGGCGCCACGGGGACCAGGACCACGGGCACGACGCCATCCACCGGGACCACCCCCTCCACCGGAGGCACGCGGTGACACGCGGGAGCCACACAGATCGGGGTTTCACCCTGATGGAGGTGATGGTGGCCATCGCCATCGTCTCCGGGATGATGGTCCTTTTGTGGGGCACCTTCTCGCTCACTGTCGCCTCCAAGAAGAAGGTGGAGCGCATCGAGGACCGCTATCACCAGCTGCGCATGGCGATGACGCGCATGGCGCGGGAGATCTCCATGGCCTACCTGTCGAAGAACGACGAGCCGAGCAAGCGCAAGCCGCGGACGCAGTTCTTCGGCCAGCGCAACAGCACGGTGGACGACCTGCTGTTCTCGGGCATGGCCCACGTGCGGCTGCAGGAGAACGCCAAGGAGTGCGATCAGAGCCTGGTGCGGTACTACGCGGCCCCCGATCCCGAGGACCGCAGCGTCACCAACCTCATGCGGCGGGAGAGCCGGAGGCTGGGCGTGGAGCACCCCGGGGAGGACGGCCCGGCCTACATCATGCTGGAGGACATCGAGGAGCTGCACTTCGAGTACTTCGACGAGCAGAACAACGAGTGGCGGGAGACGTGGAACACCACGTCCGCCGACGGGCAGCCCGATCGTCTGCCGATCAAGGTGCGCATCGCGCTCACGCTGCGGGACGAGACGGGCAAGGAAGTGACGTTCAGGAGCGCCACGCGGATCTACATGCAGGACCCGCTGTGGTTCACGGTGCAATGATGGAGCGCGTCCACAAGAAACACCGTGGGCAGCAGGACCGGGAGCGGGGCGTGGCGTTGCTCTCGGCGCTGGTGGCGCTGGTGGTCATCGCCACGGCCGCGGCGGACTTCGCCTACAACTCCAACGTCGATCTGGCCTCGGCGGTGAACGCACGCGACGACCTGCGGGCGCACTACCTGGCCCGCTCGGGGGTCAACCTCTCGCTGCTGCTGTTCCGCGTGCAGCAGAAGTTCATCGATCCCAACCGCAAGTTCTTTGGCGGGATGGATCTGCAGGTGGCGGACTACGCGCCGATGGTGATGTCGGCGTTCAACAGCAAGGAGGGCGCGGAGGCGCTGGGCTCCATGTTCGGCGTCGAGAGCTCGGGGATCAAGGGCCTCGGCGTCGACGTGGGGAGCTTCGATCTGGAGCTGGAGAGCCTGGACGGCAAGCTCAACCTGAACTGCGGCGGCGGCCTGAACCCGGAGAGCCCGGCAGTGATGGGCTTCGCTGCATCGCTGGCGGCGATGATGCTGCCGGTGCGCTACAACCGGCTGTTCGAGGATCCCGACGAGAACGGGCAGTACGCCGATCGGCTGGAGGTGATGCGGGCGATCATCGACTGGGCCGATCAGGACGGGGTGATGTTCGGCACCTCCGCGGCGGAGGACTATCGCTACAACGCGGGCGAGGACCCGTACGAGAACAAGAACCACTACTTCGACTCGGTGGAGGAGCTGCGGCTGGTGAAGGGCGTCCGGGACGACTTCATGTCCGCCTTCGGCGACGACTTCACGGTCTATGGCGACTGCAAGGTCAACGTCAACCTGGCCTCCGTGCCGGTGCTCACGGCGCTGCTGTTGCAGCACGCCGCGGCGCCCAACGACCCGGGCCTGCGCTGGGAGAACATCTCGGTGCTGGCGCGGTTGCTCAAGTTCATCCGCGAGTACTACGGGGGCTTCGCCGACATGAAGGCCTTCATTGCCGCGGTGGAGCAGCCGGCGGCGGCGGTGGCGCCGGCCTTCGCCACGGGAGACACCCAGGGCGAGGGGGCGGTGCCCAGCGGGATGCCCATGCCCCAGGGGATCAAGCTCAACGAGAAGACGCTGAGCGATTCGGTGGTGGTGGGAGGGGCGCGGCGCATCTGGCGCATCAACGCCACCGCCGAGGCGGGCCGCGTACGGCGCAAGATCACCGCCGTGTGGGACATGAAGTTCGTCTCGTTCCAGTCCCACCGCAACAACATGGGTCCCGGCGGCTTTCTGTTCTGGAGAGAGGAGTAGGTGCGTGGCACAGCGAGTGTTTGGTATCGACCTGGGATCGTACGCCGTGAAGGTGGCGGTGATGGATGTCGGGTTCCGGGTCTCCCGGCTGATCCAGGTCCACACCTTCCCGGTGCCGGGCGGCCCGGAGTCCGCGCTGCTGCGCAGCCTCGACGTGCTCTCGGGCCTGCCCCGGCCGCAGCCCACCGAGGTGGTGGCGGTGGGGATGCCCGGGGACCGGGTGTTGCTCCGTCTGCTGGAGATCCCGTTCACCGAACCCAGGAAGCTGGGCGCGGTGGTGGGCAACGAGCTGGCAGATGACATCCCGTGGGAGCTGGAGCAGGTGGTGTTCGATTTCGCCACCGTGCCCGACGTGCCTGGACGGGTGGTGGCCGCCCTGGCGCAGTCCGCGGAGGTGCGGCTGCTGCTGGACCGACTTGGAGAACAGGGGATGGATCCGCGGCAGGTGGTGGTGGGGCCGCTGTGCTACGCGGGGCTGGTGCGGGAGATGGTGCCGCAGGGCTCGGTGATGGTGGTGGACATGGGCCACACCACGACGAACATGTGCCACGTGATCAACGGCCGGGTCGCGGGGGCCCGGACCGTGTCCCGCGGTGGGCATCAGGTGACGGACGCGCTGCGCCAGGCGTTCCAGCTGAGCTACGAGGAGGCGGAGCAGCTCAAGGAGCGTGATGGCTTCGTGGCGCTGGACGAGGCTTCCCTTCCCCCCGACCGGAGGGCGCTGGCGTCGACGGTGGCGGGCGCCGTCGCGCCGCTCACGCGCGAGGTGCGGCTGACGGTGGGGCTGTTCGGAGCCCGGCTGTCGCGGACCGTGGATCAGCTGCTGCTGTGCGGCGGGACCTCGCTGCTCAGAGGGCTGGACGAGTACCTGGCCCAGGAGCTGCAGATTCCCACGCGGCGGCTGGATCTGACCGCGGTGACCGAGGAGTCGAGCACGACGCTGACCCCGGAGGGCGAGGCGATGGCGGCCGCCGCCATGGGCATCGCGGTGGAGCAGGGCGGTCGGCACGGCATCAACCTGCGGCAGGGCGAGTTTGCGTTCAAGACCGATCGGTCGGTGTTCACCGAGAAGCTGGTCCAGATTGCGGTGTCGGTGGTGGCGATCCTGGTGTTCGCCGCGCTCAGCGCCTACATGAGCCTGAACGCCCTGCGCAAGGAGGAGAAGCGCCTCACCGTGCAGCTGCAGCAGGCGACGAAGGAGACGCTGGGGGAGGAGATCAAGAACCCGCGCACGGTGTCGAAGCTGCTGCAGAAGGGGTGCCGCCCGCGGTCCTTCGCCATCCCGCAGCAGACCGCGTTCGACATCCTGGACCGCCTGTCGCGGGACATCCCGGGCAAGGACAAGGTCAAGCTGGACATCGTCCACCTGGACATCAAGCCGGGCAAGACCTACGTCAAGGGCACCGCGGACTCGCGCTCGGCGGTGGGGGATATCGTCAAGGCGCTGGAGAAGAACAAGTGCTTCTCCAAGATCGCCACCGGCAGGATCTCCGACGTGGCGGATGGCAAGAAGCAGTTCTCCCTCACGATCAACACCGAGTGCTTCTGAGAGGTCAACCATGGCCAGCAAGCTATCGGCACGACTGGAAGACCTGAAGGGCTCGCTGGAGCGACTCTCCACCCGCGAGCGCATGATGCTGGGCGGTCTCGCCGCGGCCTTCGTGCTCGGGATCGTGGTGGTGCTGGGCTACGTCATCATCTCCGGCCTGGAGGAGCTGGAGGAGCGGAACGTGGCGATGCACAAGGCGCTGCAGGATCTGACGAAGAACAGACAGTGCTACCTCGACCACCGGCGGCGCACGGCTCAGCTGGAGGTCCGCATGTCGCGGACCCTGGAGCTCAACCGGTTCGTCGAGACGGCGGCCTCGGCCGTGGGCGTGAGCATCGCCGAGTCGAGCGAGATCGCTCCGGTGGACGTGGACCACTACACCCAGCGCGGCGTCGAGATCAAGCTGCGCAAGGTCAAGATCGACCAGCTGGCGCGGCTGATCAAGGAGCTGGAAGGGAGCCCACACATCGTGCAGATTACGCGGATCAACGCCACCACACGCTGGAATGAGCACAGCGAGCTCGACGTGGAGATGGTGGTGTCGACGTTCGAGCGGCGCGAGCGGCCGACCCCGGAGCCGGGCCGTCGACGATCCAAGCGCGGCAGGAGCTGAGATGAGCCCGATCCTGGTCAACCGCCTGCTGAAGTGGATCGGCTACCCGCTGTTCGGGCTGGTGAGCTTCCTGGTGTTCCTCTACATCACCTTCCCCTACGACAAGTTGAAGGACCGCATCGAGCAGCAGCTCTCCGCCAGCGACGAGATGAGCGTCAGCATCGAGAGCCTCGGCCCCAGCCCGCTGCTGGGCCTGTCGGCCAGGGGCGTGCTGTTGATGCTGACGCCGCGGCCGAAGCCGCCGGGGCTGATGATGCCCGGTGCACCGGCCGAGCCCGCGGCCAGGCCGAAGCCGGTGCGGGTGGTGCTGGACGAGGTGACGGTGAAGGCCGGGCTGATCGGCCTGCTGACCGGGGGGACCGACGTGGGCTTCGATGTCGACGGCATGGGGGGTGTGGTGTCCGGGGAGTACGAGGAGGCGAAGAAGAAGGGCTGGTCGCTGTCGCTTCAGGCCGAGGGGCTGAACCTGGCCAGCATCTCCGCGGTGTCGGACTTCGTCGGGCTGCCGGTGAAGGGCGTGCTCACGACGGAGATCAAGCTCCAGGTGCCGCTGAACCGCTGGTCCGAGGCGTCGGGCAGCATCAGCCTGGAGTGCGAGGGGTGTTCGGTGGGGGACGGTAAGGCCAAGCTCAAGATCCCGGGCAACGCGCTGCTGGCCATGGGCATCACCCTGCCGCGGATCCGCCTGGGACGGTTTGGCGGACAGATCAAGGTGGAGAAGGGGGTCGCGACGCTGGAGAACGTCAGCGCCCGCTCGCCCGACGTGGAGGTGGTGCTGGAGGGGACCGTCAACCTGCGCAACCCCATCGGCTTCTCCAGCAGCGAGGCCTACCTGCGGTTCAAGATCAGCCCCGAGCTGAAGAAGCGCGACCCCAAGTTCGAGCTGGTGGAGGGCGGGATGGGCCCGGGCAAGCGGCCGGACGGCTTCTTCGGCCTGCGGCTGGTGGGTCCGCTGCGCAGCCTGCGGCCAGTGCCCTCCGCGGCGGGGCCGCTTCCCGGCGGAGGCGGCGGTCGCATGCGCCAGCCGCCGCGCCAGGGCTTCCGGCGGTTCCCCACGCCGTAGCCCGCTGCGCCAGCGAACATTTCCACGCAACCTTCGCCCCCCGTCGCCCGATAACCGGGATATCCCTGGAGGTGACGATGAAGCCAGACATCAGCTGTCTTCGGACCCGCACCGCCGTCGGTGCGCTACGCGCGGCGGATTGTCGGGGGGAGATGGAACTGCGGGTGATGGGGAGCGGGCGGCGGGTCAAGATCCGGGTGCCGACGTTCACCATCGGCTCGGGTCGGCGGAACCACCTGGTGCTGAGGGACGCCTACGCCTCCGCCCTGCACTGCTCGATCCTGGTGCAGGAGGACGGGCTGTGGATCCAGGACGACGGCAGCCGCAACGGGACCTGGGTCAACGGGCTGCGCGTGACGCGCTGTCGGCTGTTGCCCGGGGCGCGGGTGGTGGTCGGCCGGACCAGCCTGCAGCTCCAGGGTGAGACGCCGCAGAACCGGGAGCATGGCATCGTCGGTGACCACCCCCGTACGCGCCGGGTGCTGGAGCAGATCGAGCGTCTGGGCCCTTCGCTCAAGCCGGTGCTGATCCTGGGCGAGACCGGCACGGGCAAGGAGCTCGTGGCGCGGGCGCTGCACCTGGCGAGCCCCTGCCGGCTCTCGGTCTTCGAGCCGATGAACTGCGGGGCCATCGCGCATGACCTGGCCGAGTCCGAGCTGTTCGGCCACGCCGAGGGGGCGTTCACCGGAGCCAGCCGGGAGCGTCGCGGTGCGTTCGAGCGGGCGGACGGCGGGACGCTGTTTCTCGACGAGGTGGGTGAGATGTCGATGGCGCTGCAGCCCAAGCTGCTGCGGGTGCTCGAGGATCGGGGAGTCCAGCGCATGGGCGAGGAGCAGCGACGGCAGGTGGATGTGCGGGTGGTGGCGGCGACACACCGCGACCTGCCGCACGAGGTCCAGCGTGGCGCCTTCCGGCTGGACCTGTACCACCGCCTGGCGGTGGGCGTGATCGAGCTGCCGCCGCTCCGAGAGCGTCGGGAGGACATCCCGCTGCTGGTGAGCCACTTCTTGCGGCAGGAGGCCAAGAACGCCGCGGACATGCCACACGTGGGGCATCGGGTGATGAGCTTCCTACAGGGTCAGCCGTGGCCGGGCAACGTGCGCGAGCTGCGCCACGCGATCCAGCGGGCGGTGATGGAGGGCGAGCCCAAGCTGCGGGTCGAGCACTTCGACGTGGTCCGGAAGGGGTACGGGGGCGAGCGGATGGAGGACTACGTCTGTTTCCGGGGGCGACCGTTCGAGGCCTTGCGCGAGGAGGTCTTCATCCGCGTGCTGCGGGAGCACGGGGGAAACCGCACCGCCGCTGCCGCCGCGCTGGGCATCCCCAAGTCCACGTTCTTCGACCAGCTCAAGCTGATGCGGCTCGAGGAGTGAGGTCGGTTGCCCGAGGCGGGGGCCCGAGTCAGTTGCCCGACGTGGTGATGTCCAGGCAGAACCCGTTGGGGCTGTTGTCGGGGAGGATCGCGCCGGTGGCCCGGACGCGGCACGCCATCTGGGTCGGGTTGCCTTGCAGTCCGAGCGCGGCGCAGGTGAGGCCGCTGCCAGCTCCCCAGAAGCTGCAGGGATAGGGGTCGGCGGGCTCGCAGGTGGGCTGCTGCGCCACCTGGTTGGAGCCGACGGAGAGGTTGTTCCAGGCGTAGCACTCGTAGTCCCCGTGCTTGTCCAACAGGCAGTTGCGGCAGTCCACCGGCTTGGTCAGGTCGCAGATCTTGAAGCAGCGTCCGCCGGGAAACAGGTGCTGGCAGGTGGAGCCCGCGGGACAGGTGGTCAGCGAGCTGAAGGCGCAGCCGTCCACCACACAGTAGCCGTTGCGGGCGTGCATTGTGCCGCTCGCGTTCTGCTGGTCGCAGCGCATGGCCGCGCCGCAGTTTCGGTCGTCGGCGCAGGGGTCGCCGACCTTGGCCGTGGGCTTGCCCAGCGTGTGCGGTCCGCAGAGCCCGCTGACGAGGTCGCATGTCCCAGCCAGGGCGCATTTTCCCGCGGTCGCCGTCGAGTCCACGTGGCAGAACGCGCCGGGGGGTGAGCTGGTGCAGGGCACCACGGGCAGCATCGGGTTGCAGGCCTCGGAGAGCACCACCGGACAGTCCTTGCCCGAGGTGCACGCGGGGTAGGCGCAGACGGCCTTGGACAGGTCATCGGTCATCAGGTTGCTCTCGGGTCGGCAGGCGACACCGGCGGGGCAGGTGGTCTGGCCCAGCACCGGGTCGCAGTACGTCAGGCAGTAGGTCGCCTGGGTCACGGGGTCCACCTTGGCGCACGTATGCATCACGAGGTTGGGGCAGTCATCCTCGACCACCAGCCGCGTGGCCGGGTCGTCCGGGATGCATGTGCGCGTGCAGACCGTGATCCCGGTGGGCAGGGCCACGCAGCCCAGGCCGCCACAGCAGTCCGCCGGGGAGTTGCAAGGCGTGCCGATGGTCTTGGAGCACGGCTGGGGAAGGTCGGGCAAGACGTGGCGGTCCAGGGGCACCGCCCGGTCCACGGGCTGCCGCCAGTCGGCAGGCCGGCGCCAGTCGGTCGGCCAGCGCCAGTCGCGCACACACGGTAGTCGATGGGGGCCGGGCCGTCGGGGCCCTGGTCCCCGGCGGGCACCGATCGGCTGCCACAGGCCGGGGCCAGCACCAGAAAGATCAGGATCGAACGTCTCACGAGGTCCTCCTGCGCTGCGAGTCTGCGCTGCGGGTTCATGGATCCATTGGTCGATCAGGGCTCCGGTATTCCCGGTTACCCGTGCGCCTTGACCGCCCGCGTGTCGGCCCAGCGCTTGATCTCCTTGATCCGCTCCGACATCGTGGTGGAGAGGGGAACCATGCGGCCCAGGCCGCGATACAGATCGTTCATCGCCAGCTCGCGCTGCTGGTCGAAGGCGGTGAACAGCGCCGAGAGCACCACCTGCTCGATCTCGGCGCCGTTGAAGCCCGGTGTGGACTTGGCCAGGCTCACCAGATCGTACTTCGCCGGATCCTTGCCGCGCTGCGCCAGGTGCACGGAGAAGATCTCGCCGCGGTCGTGTTCGTTGGGCAGGTCGACGAAGAAGATCTCGTCGAACCGGCCCTTTCGCAGCAGCTCCGGCGGGAGCTTGTCGATCTCGTTGGCCGTGGCGGCGACGAACACGACGTGCTTCTTCTCCTGCATCCAGGTCAGGAAGGAGGAGAAGATGCGGGTGGAGAGGCCGACGTTCTCCCCCTTGGTCCCCACCAGCGCGGTCTCGATCTCGTCGATCCACAGCACGCAGGGGGACACGGCCTCGGCGGTGCGGATCGCGACCTCCAGGCTCCGCTCCGGCGTGCCGGCCACCGCGCCGTAGACCCGGTTCATGTCCAGTCGAAGCATGGGCATCAGCCAGTAGGCGCTGATGGCCTTCACCGCCATGGACTTGCCGCATCCGCTGACCCCGGTGATCAACAGACCCTTGGGTGGATCCAGGCCGAAGGCCTCGGCGTCGCGGGAGAAGAAGCGTTTGCGCTGTCGCAGCCAGTCCTTGAGCACCCGCAGGCCCCCGATCTGATCCAGCCGGATCGTGGGCGGGATGTACTCCAGGATCCCCTCCTTGCGCACGATCTGGCGCTTCTCCTCGTACAGCCGTTCGAGGATCTCGGGGCCCACCTGGCGCTTGCCCAGCAGCAGCTTGGTGAAGGCGGTGCGCGCCTCGTTCTCCGTCAGCCCCAGGGTGCCGCGCAGGATGTCCTGTCGCTGGTCGCCCAGATCGACCTGCAGGTTCTTGAACCCGCCGCAGACCTCGGTGAACAGCTGATCGATCTCCTCCAGGGTGGGCAGCGGCAGGTCCAGCACCACCACCTCCTTGCGGCACTCCAGCGGGATCATCAGGTCGGGGCCGCTGATGAAGGTGGTCTTGTAGGTGTTCTGGCAGTGGCGGTGAACGTCGCGCAGCATCCGGACCACCCGGGGATCGTCGAAGAACCGGTGCAGGTCCCGAAACAGGAACAGCGCCGCCTTGGGCTGGGCGATCACCGCATCCAGCGCCGCCACCGGATCCTCGGTGTTGGGCAGCACATCGTCGCCGACGCACATGCCCTCGGTGACGGACCAGATGAACAGCGGAACGGGCTGGGAGAAGGAGCGCTGGGCCAGGAGCTGGACCACCCGCTCCAGCCGCTGCTCCTCGTGGGTATCCACCAGGATCAGGGATTGCCTGGCGGCGATGAGCTTGCGTGCCTGATCTTCGAAGGGGCTGACCTGCGCCTCGGCCATTGGCGATCCTCCAGGTTGCAGTGTCGGGGAGTCACCCGCTCAAGTCAATCAACGTGGAGTCAGATGCTGAGCAGGGCGGCCAGGTTGCGGCGTTCCCACTCCACGGCCAGAATGGGAAGGGTATGATCGCATGGTGAGTCATGCCGCCATTTTTTCGGTCCCAGCAGTTAAGGCACGCCGTTGACGGCGTTTTTTGACGAAACCCCAGAACTCATCCCACCATTCGTTCTGCCGGACGCAGGCCAGGGCGATGACACCGTTGAGGTTGTCGACCAACCAGCCGGCCCCCCGCTTGGTGACGGGATGGATGAAGGCGCGGTGGCCGCCCTCGACTTTGCCGCTGGTGATGGGCCAGTCGCGTTGCCTGAAGGCGTCGTAGTGGGTGGCTGACGCATGCTTCTCGAAGTAGATGGCGACGTTGTCGACCTTGGTGCGGTCCTGGCCGTTGGGCAGTTGGCTGGCGATCTGTCGGATCTCTTCGACCAGCTTCAGCGCCTCGCCCTGGTGGAGGCGGGCCGCGCCATATTTGAGCCACTCCTCTTTGGGCAGGGGCAGCAGCTCGGGTGCGTGCAGCGGTAGGTCTGCAAGGTGGGTTATGGCATGAGGATGATCGAGGATGAACTGAAAATTCGGGTCGAAGGCCCCCTTGCCGACATCTCTGATGCTCGGCTCACCATCGGAGGTCATCACCGCCAGCGTGCCATCCTGCCAGCCACGGGTGGCCGCCAAGCCTTGTAGCGGCACGACTGCCTCGTCGAACTCGCCGATGTAGGCCTGGTAAGCCCAAGAACTTTCGCCCTTGGCCTGGGCGCACAGGAGCTTGACCTGCTTGCCCTCGACTGGGCGCTGGACCTGGACCAGGCCGCGCACTGCCGTTCGCTCCACCTGCGCATCGTCGGAGACGGTAGGACGCTTGAGCTTGCTGACCGTCTTGCCCGAGGAGCTGTCCATCTGCACAAAGGCCTCGGCGACGCGTAGCGGCTGACCTCGACGGGCTTCACTGTCGTCGAGCGACTCGGCCAGCTTGCGGCCGATGAACTCGGCGGCCTCAGCGCCGCATTTCTCGCCGTGCTGGAGTACGGTGGTGCGACCGACCTCGATGCCATGGTGCTCCTTGAGGCGCCGCGCCGCCGTGGGCGAGCCCTTGTCGAGCAGGAAATCCGAAGAGAGCCGCTCGAACAGAACGGTGCTGTGGTGCTGCCCCTCGACGCCCAGGCGCTCGTGGACGGGACGCCAGATGCGACCGCACTTCGCGCAGCGCAGCGCGACTCCATCCATCCCGTGTCGGCCCTGCATGCTTCGCACATCGACCCCCGGTCGTCGCTCGACCACCCCGCGCCCTCCGCAGCTACAGACGACATCGACCGCCTCATGAGCGGCTCGCACCGAGATCCCCATTGACGCTGCGCCGATCACGCAGCGGGCGTGGTGGATCATCTCGTCGAGCTCGTCGACGGTCTTGATGTCCTCGGGGTGCTCGCGCAGCGCACGGCGATAGCAGTCCTTGAACGCTTCGCAGGCTTGGTGCAGGCTCGGGGTCATCGCAGCGTCCTTTCTCCAGCGCCCGGCAAGGCGCAGCGGGTTGACAGTGTTTCCGCCAAAGGATGCTGCGATTCCTGCTCCCGTTGAACCCCAAACCACTACGCCGAGCCCCTCGCAGTCGGGCGTGTAGACCGCCGAGGGCACTGCGCGGGGTAAGCCCGGGCGAGGAGCGCAGGCAGCGGCCGCTCGGGCGCGGTGGCCGATCGCTGCACCGCGTGCTCCTCGCAGAGCGCGATCACAGCGCCCCTCTCGCGGCCACCGGGGGGGCCACGGCGGTGCAAATCGCGTCGCCGTCCGCACGGCCTTTCTCGTCGAAAAACGTCACCCACGCGCCGGCTCAGGAGGTCAAAAAACCCACCTGCTACACTCTGCTATCGACGCAAACAACGCCTCTCACCGACGGAGCGCACATGCATGAACAGCACGACCCCGAACGCCAGCCCATCTGCCGCTCGGTCCGGGAACGGCCTGGCCCCGACGGCGCACTGAGCCTCGAGCAGCTCGCCAACCGCATCACCGAGCTGGCCGCGCACATCGATGCAGCGAGCTACCGCCTGCTGGTGCTCATCGCCGAGTTCGATCAGCGCCAGGGCTGGGCTCCCGGCGGCTTCCTCTCCTGCGCGCATTTCCTCAGCGTGCTCGTCGGCGTCGACCCGGTCACGGCCCGGGAGAAGGTCCGCGTGGCCAATGCGCTCGTGGCGCTGCCCCGGATCAGCGAGGCCATGTCACGCGGCGAGATCAGCTACTCGAAGGTGCGGGCGATGACGCGGATCGCCACCCCCGAGAACGAGGGAGAGCTGCTGACCATGGCGCGGAGCGCGCCGGCCTCGCACATCGAGCGGGTGGTGCGCGAGTACCGTCGGGTGGGGCAGCTGGAACTCGGCAAGACGCAGCGCCAGCAGGAGGGGCGCTACCTGAACGCCTACTACGACGAGGCCGGCATGCTGGTCCTCGACGGGCGCCTGCCGCCCGAGGTCGGCGCGGTGGTGCTCGAGGCGCTCGAGGGAGCAAAGAAGGCGCTGCGCGCTTCCGCGGAAGCGTCGCGCGGAGCGGGGGAGCCTCGCTCGAGAGCGGAGCGGAGCGCGCGCCCACGGGCGTGCTCCACTCCCCGCTCCAGAGTGGCTCCCCGACTCCGCGCGCACAACGAGACCGCGCCCGAGAAGCCCGCGCAGCTTCGCGCCGACGCGCTGGGTCTGCTGGCCGAGCGGGCGCTGCCCGCCCTGGGCACGGCCGAGCGGGGTGAGCCGTACCAGGTCATGCTGCACGTCGATGCGCAGGTGCTGGCCGATCCCGAGGCGCAGGGCGAGTGCTGCATCGAGCACGGTCCCGCCATTGGCGCCGAGACCGCGAGGCGGATCACCTGCGACGCGCCAGTGGTCGCGATGGTGCAGGACGCGCGCGGGGAGCCGTTGTCCATCGGCCGCAAGAGCCGGCGGGTCTCGACGGCGCTCTACCGCGTCCTTCGCTCGCGGGACAGGACGTGCGTCTATCCTGGCTGCGAGCGGACGGGACAGCTCCAGGTGCACCACGTCCGGCACTGGGCCGACGGCGGCGCCACAGACCGGACCAACACCTGCCTGCTGTGTTCGGCGCACCACCAATCGGTCCACGAGGGCGGTGTCCGTGTCGAGCAGACGGACCAGGGGCTGGTGTTCCACACGTCGGCCGGGTTTCCGATCTCGGCCCGGCAAGAACCACCGGCGCTGCCCGACGACCCGGTCGGGGCGTTGATCAAGCTGAACGAGGAGCAGGGGCTGCAGATCGGTCCGCGGACCAACGGGATCCGTTGGTGGGGAGAGGCGCTGGACAGCTACTGGGCGGTGGAGACGCTGCGGATGAAGGACCGCCGTGCGGCGGGGCGGGTGGCGTAGCGCGAGGCGGATGCCAGGCAAGGCGACCCTTGGCGGTCACCGCGTCGACTCAGGCGCTCAGGGTGATCGGCCGAGCATCTTGAGCGCCCGAGCGGGCGCAACCGCGGGGCCTCTGCCTGCCATGTCGCCTCCTCGGCTCTCCCGCGCCGACCCGGGCGCTGTCTGTACCCCGGCACCCTGTGACCGTCTACGCGTTCGGGCCTCCCCATGCAGCTAACCCCGCAGAACCATATCCTGCGATCATACGCGAATGGGAATCGGGTCTGGCATTGGCGGATGGCCCGGTCTAGAATCTAAGACCAAGATTCAGATCGGCTTACAGGAGACAAGGAGGATTCGAGGCAGAGCCGACAGCCAACCAACAAACCATCAATCAAGACTGGGGGTACAGATGTTGCATAGCACAGCACAGCACAGCACACTTGCCGTAGAGGGTTAGCCCTGTTGATTGGACTGGCGCTGGCTCACGTGGCCTGCGACGACTTGGAGAACCACAGCAGCATGGCTATTGGGGACGTGTCGCCCTCGCTGTCCATGCAGAGCCCGGCGGTGGCGTTCCTCGCCAGCAAGGTCGCCAAGGGCGAGATGCTCATTGCGGCGTCAGAGGCCTATCTGCCGCTGACCAACAGGACGTTCTTCGAGGGCAAGTTCCTCACGCCGAACAACACGGTGATCGGTCGGGCCTACACCAAGATTGGGGTACTCGTGGATGGGGCCGCCGAGCGCAAGGCCGAGCAAGCCGCCCACCGCGGCAAGTACGGTGCATGGTCCGCCTCCGACCTGCAGCAGCTCAAGGGCATAGCTGCCTCGCAGCAGGTCACCGCGAGCCTGTGGGTCGGGTTCTTCGTGCCGGACAGCGCCAAGACGCTGGCCAGCGTAGCTCCCCTCGCCGCTGCAGCCAAGGCACCGGTCAACCAGGCGATGGCGAAGGGTGTGATCTCCACGCTGTGGGACGATCCACACTCGCCGCTGCTGCTGGTCAAGGGGACGCCGGCCGCGATCCTCGCGCTTGGCTTTCACTCCGCGGTGGACAGCGCGCAGATCGTCACCGGGCCGCAGGTCCAGGCGCTTGGTGTTCCCGGCGACGGACAGGAGAAGATTGACGCGCACCTCCCGGCGCTCGTGTCGAGCCAGGGGAGCTTGACCAGCGACTCGGTCATCCTGCAGTGGGACATGCGCCTTCCGGCAACGGAGGTGACCGAGCATGTCCCGCACCCGAGGGACCGGTCGCACGACCGCATGGCCTATGTTCCGTTCTCCGTCTGGGACAACAACTACGAGTACCTCAACGTGCCGTGCTACGGCAACGAGGGGTACACGGTGGAGATCCTGCCCTTCTGGGGTACGAGCTACACGACGGCCAAAGTTGGCGTGGCGTTCATGGGCACGTGGGAGTAACCTCATGCGAGGCGTGGTGGTTCTGCTGGCCTGTGTCGCGTCGTTGACGGCCTGCGACAGTCGCAGCGCCGTCATCACCTGCAGCTGGGACGCGCCGAAGCTCGTGGGCCGGGGGATCGGGCCGTCCATCGTCATGTCGGGAGCCAGCGCGGTGCTGGCCTTCGACAACCCGTCGGCCGGCCTGATCTCGGTGCTGTTTGATCCCGGGGGCCCCGCCGAGGTCCGGGAGACGATCCCGCGGGATCCGAACGTCTGGCCCAGCGACGCGCGCCTGCACCGGGCCAACGGAGCGCTTCAGCTCGTGGGGTGTGTGCACCAGTACGTTGGGCTCCAGCGGCTGGAGCGGACCCATGACGGGTGGAACGAGGAGGCGCGAGGCGTTCGCCTGAGGCAGGGTGGAAGCACCAGCACCGCGGACAGGCTGCTCGTCCACGGCTACGAGATGGGATCGCCCCAGACCGCGCTGGCGATCAACACCTGGGAGGGCGGATCCTGGAGCCTGAGCGAGATCCCCGACCTGTGCTTCTTCATGGCGGACCCCATGAGTCCATGGGACCGCATCGAGTACGCCGTCGGGGTGGACGGAGCGACCGCGCAGGTGGCCACCGCCTGCACGAGAGGTCACTACCGTGACCTGATGCTGTGGGCCCCGCAGGCGGCCGGCTGGGTCGGTCGCGTGGTGCAACAGGACGTCACCCGCAGCTGCCCCGGATCATACCCGGTCCTGCCCAGGCAGGGCTGCTGCGATCGGCTGGCTTATGTGAGCGACCTCTCGAGCACCGACATGCACTTCCGGCGGACGATCCGCGTGGCGACCCGCTCGGGCGAGTCGTGGACCACCACCGACGTCGGGCCGGCCTTCGTGAAGCAGGAACCCCGGCCAACGGCGATGGCCGTCGTGGCCGGGACGACCCACCTGGCGGTCCTCCGAGACAATTCGGTCGTGGTCTACAGCGACGCTGGCGATGGCTGGCAGGAGCAGCGCTTCGAGGCGGGCGCGAAGCCAGTCTCGGCCGATCTCGTGGTGGACGAGCAGGGCGCGGTCCATCTGGTGTACGGGATCGAGGGGGCCAACGGGGATCTGAACAGCATCTACTACGCCCACCAGACCTGCCAGCTCGCGCACTGACCGGGCCATCGGGATCCCGCACGCAGGATCACCACGTGTCCAGCGAGATGGTCCGGTTCAGTCAGATGCTGAGCAGGGCAGCCAGGTTGCGGCGCTCCCACTCCACCGCCAGCGCGTGCTGCTCGAAGCGCAGCTCGTCCCGGGCAAACTCGGTGGTGTGGAACCGCCGCCGGCCGTTGGTGGTGAGGATCGGGTGGACCGCGTGGAGCATCTCGTGGAACAGCACCCACTCCAGGTAGAACCTGGGGATCCAGCTCCGATCCAGCCCGGGATGGATCCGGATCAGGTTGAGCTCGACGACGTAGTAGCCGACGTTGATGCTGTGGCGATAGCGACCGGGCTTTACCTGGCGTCCCCAGCTGACCCTGGCCGTGACGGCGCCGTCGAAGTAGCGGGCGTTGATCTGGTCGAACAGCTGCTGCAGGTCGAACACCTTGCCCCGGGTGCGGATCGGCATGGTTTGCGGGTCGGGATCCTCGTCCCGGATCAGATCCTGCTGTCCGTCGATGAACAGGTTGAGCTGGCGCGAGGACTGTCGGTCGCCGAGCAGGATGTAGCGCGCCAGGGTCCGCAGCACCTCGGGCGGGGTATCCAGAAACAGATGGTGCAGCCGCACCGTGAACAGCCGTCGCTTGCTGTCCCGCTGGACGGTGATGATCACCGCCCGGTTGTCGGTGATGGTCAACCGCAGGGTGCCCGTGATGTGCGGTGTCAGGCGACGACCCAGCTCGGCCGCCTGCTGGGTTCGCAGCGCCGGGCCGAGGGGCAGGGGAGTGGCACGCCGTGGGGCGGGGGTGAGCTCTGCGACTCCCACCCTGGATCCAGGGTCCGAAACCGGGCGAGGATCCGCCGGGCGTTGGGCGTACGAGACCTGTCGGGACAAACGATCCTCCGCTGGGTCCAGATGAACGAATGACGCGATTCGTTGTGAAACTGCGATGTCGCTGGCGGCTAACTCAAGACGTGAAACAAGTGTAGATCCGCCATCGGGAGTGGATCAAATTCCTTGCCCTGTTGCCGGGCAAGTGCGCCGAATGACAGTGCATCGCGCGGGGAGTGGATCCGGTGTGGTCATGGGCTTCGTGGACGATCCAGCGCGTTGATCTTGGCCCGCACCTCACAGCAGCGTCGTCTCGACTCCACCGTGCTCAAGGTGGTTGCGCGACGGGTGGCGCGGGGAACTGGGTGCAGCGGGCGCTGGCAGCCACTCCGGTGACACAACTCGAGGGGTGAGGCAGCCCCCGGGCCAGGGTGTCGCATCGCGTGCTACAGATGCCTGCGGGGGAGGTGCCACCTCGCTCGAGGTGTAGCACCCGGCGTGACACCCCGGCCGGGGTGGACCCTCACCCACCGACTTCTGTCACACGCGGCAGCATCACCTTGCCTCCAGCGCGACGACGAGTCGCTGCACAGCATCTTCGCGAAAGCGTGACGGCACTCGGATGCGAAGACCATCGCGAAGGACGAGCGCGAACGACTCAGACGGATCGCTTGCGGCGGAGATCGGCGCCTGCAGTACCTCGACGAAGCTCACGGAGGCGGGCATCTTCGCAGCAGCCGACGCCTTCTTGCGGCTGTTTCTCGTCGAACACCGCTTTGACTTGACTGGCTTGACGGCCTCGTCTGCCCGCAGTTTCCATCGCCAGTATGATGCCCATCTCCGCAGCGAACCCCTTCGCGGTCAGGCCGCTATCCTGCCAGCGTTCGACCCGCTTGGCCCACAGTTCCTGCGTCTCGGTCGCCATGCGCCAACGTGTAGCTGTCCCGAAGCGTTGTGTCAGCCACGCGACTCGTCGAACGGATACGTTGATCTTGGCCCCCACCTCACCAACCCAGGATCGAATCAGGTCTGGCCATTGCCCGGTGGGTCGGTCTAGAATCAGAGGCCAGGTCGGCTAACAGGCGAGAGAAAGGAGGATTCGAGAGAAAGCCGGCAAACCAACCAACCATCAACCAAGACTGGGGGTACAGATGTTGCACAGCACAGCATAGCACAGCACAGCACAGCACAGCACAGCACACGTAGAGGGCTACGCCGGTCACAACCTCGGCGACTGATCAGCCGCGGCGGCGCAGTCCATTACAGACGAACCCGATGGTCAATGCTCTTGTTTGACTCTCTCGCGGCGGTCGCGATTGCCGGGTGGGGATGCGACCGGGTTGAGCACCAACCTGTCGTGGCTGCGTCGAGGCAGCTTGGCCAGTCCATGTCCGCACTGGCCGCACAAGCCAGCGCCAACGAGATACTGGTTAGCGGTACCACCGTTCAACTGCCGCTGACCAAGGTGAGCTACCACAAGGGCAAGTTCCTCTCGGCCGCCAAGTCGATATCCATCCGGGCCTATGACACGTCGACCGCGATTCAGGTGGACTGGGCCAAGCTGGAGGCCGCGGAGGGCGCGAAGCGACGTGCGCTCTACGGAGCCTGGAATCTCACGGACCTGAACCTGCTCAAACTGACACCACAGAAGGTCGTCAGGGCCACGCTTTGGCTCGACACCAGGTCCATCTCGGCGACCATCTCGCCGAGCAGCTCGACTGCTGCCCTCATCACGCAGATTTCCCAGCTCAAGAACTCGGTTCGTGGATCGTTCAAGGGGACCGCGGTGGTCGAGATCTGGCACGATCCAGCGGCTCCGATCATGGTGGTCCAGGGTGACGCGAAGAGCATCACGGCGCTGGGCTACCACCCCACCGTGGGGCGGGCCTCTCTCAACGCGGACAGGTACGCGTCGTTCTTGATGGCTGACGGGCAAGAGCGTCTGGACATGAGCTATCCGTATCTCGTCAGGGCCCACGGCGCTATCACGAACGAAGCCTATGGGCCCATTGTCATGTGGGACGGCTGTGTGCCCTCCGAGACAGTCACCGTCAGCGACCCGCCGGCCAACAAGTACCTGTACATCCCGATCGGCTCGGCCTACACGAATCCCTATCCGCCCGCGGACTCGGCTTGCCGGTACGGAAATCCTTACTACTTCGACAGGCAGACGCATTCCAGCATGACGCTGGGAATTGTCGCCGGGCGAAAGGACACGTACGTGCTACCCGGGGATCGCGGCATCGACGGATTCCATCCGGGTCTGCCGAATATCCACATCGCCACGGTATCAGATATGGACTTCGATCAGCCAGGTGCGGAGATCCGGGTTCCTCACCTGTCCGCGGTTGGGACCTACGTGCAGTCGGTCGATCCGTGGTGGAGGACGAGTTACCAGTCGACGCCTCCCTTCGACCCCCCGTACGTCCGCTGCGACAAGCAGTCGGACACCAACTCGTTCAGCCGGGGCACGAGCTTCGCCGCTCCTCAGGTTGCAGGCCTCGCTGCGTATGCCATGCGCTGGGCCCGCTGCCTCTATGGCGGCCAGACGGCGGTTCAGGTTGCCCGAGCCCTGCTCATCGCCTCGTCCGATCGACAGGTCTCCGTGAAGGACAACCATGGCAACCCCCCCCAGGCGTACCGCCTCATTACCGGTCTGGCGTCCTACGACGATCGGAGGTGGGCCGCGGGCGCCGGTGCGGTCAACGCAGGACGACTGAAGTACCTCATGGGCAGTTATGCGTGTGCACCAAGCTCCTATGTCTTCGCCGGGTGGATCGACCCCAATGACCCTCGTCATGTGCCGCCCTATGGGACCCACACCACGGGAGGGAATCCCGGAGAGCTTCGTCGCTGTCGCTTTGCCCTGACCTGGCCGCCGCACCCGTCATGTGCGGAGTACCAGTGCAACGAAAGCCGCGGTCACGACCTTGACCTGCTGCTGTACACGGCGGCGGGCCAGTTTGTGGGATCTGCCAACTCGTATGACAACAACTACGAGTTCATGGATATCGACTGCCCCGCGGCGACGCAGTTGCAGTGGTTTGTGAACGACTACGCCGACCCTGGAGCTCCTGGGGTCCATGTCGCGGTGGTGGGCTATGACACACCGCTCTAGGGCCAGGAGCAGCCGGCTGCTGCTCATCCTGCTGGGGGTGTGCGCGGTCTCCTGCTCCCATCGAAACGTCGCGAGCGACGGGAACGCGGGGGGAGACGGCGTTCAGCCGGGCGCCGACGCCACGATCACCGATGCCACGATCACCGACGCCTCGCTCTTCTGCACGGGGGCGTCGAGGCTGGTGTTGCAGGACCAGCGCGTCTCCGTGTCATCGGCCAGCGCGGTTGTTACGTACCGCTTGGATCCGATGTTCAGTTTTGGACTTGTCACGCTTCGCTTCACCATCCCCCTGCCGCTGGGAGAGGGGGAGCAGGGCGTGCTCGGTGTCTACTTCAACGGCGGATATCACCCGCAGGACGGGAAGCTGATCCTTACGGGAAAGAACCTCAATGCGGTGGAACCGCTCCTCTCGCTGTCCAGGTGTCTGTCGCCGAGCTGTCAGGACAAGACACTGCTCGACGAGTTGAACGCCCCACAGGTGCAGGAGATGACCGGTTGGGTCGATGTCGACTCGGGGAACAGCCGTGTCTCGCTGTGCCTCCACATCAAGGCGCAGGATGCGTCGGCACACCCGGACCTGGCCACGGTGGAGATCTTTCTGGGTCAGGTTGAGGCCACGTTCGTGGAGGACATCTGGGGGTGAGGCGTTCGCCTGACGCAGTGTGGAAGCACCAGCCTCACGAACCGCCCCACACCGATGGCAGTGGTGATCCGCTTCAACCGCCACCTTGCCCTGTGTAGATTCTCTAGATGCAGTTCACCGGATGGCTTCCAGTCAGATGCTGAGCAGGGCGGCCAGGTTGCGGCGTTCCCACTCCACGGCCAGCGCGTGCTGCTCGAAGCGCAGCTCGTCCCGGGCAAACTCGGTGGTGTGGAACCGCCGCCGGCCGTTGGTGGTGAGGATCGGGTGGACTGCATGGAGCATCTCGTGGAACAGCACCCACTCCAGATAGAACCGGGGGATCCAGCTCCGATCCAGCCCGGGATGGATCCGGATCAGGTTGAGCTCGACGACGTAGTAGCCGACGTTGATGCTGTGGCGATAGCGACCCGGCTTCACCTGGCGTCCCCAGCTGACCCTGGCCGTGACGGCGCCGTCGAAGTAGCGGGCGTTGATCTGGTCGAACAGCTGCTGCAGGTCGAACACCTTGCGCCGGGTGCGGATCGGCATGGTGTGCGGGTCGGGATCCTCGTCCCGGATCAGATCCTGCTGCTCGTCGATGAACAGGTTGAGCTGGCGCGAGGACTGTCGGTCGCCGAGCAGGATGTAGTCCGCAGCACCTCCGGCGGGGCATCCAGAAACAGATGGTGCAGCCGCACCGTGAACAGCCGTCGCTTGCTGTCCCGCTGGACGGTGATGATCACCGCCCGGTTGTCGGTGACGGTCAACCGCAGGGTGCCCGTGATGTGCGGCGCCAGGCGACGACTCAGCTCGGCCGCCTGCTGGGTTCGCAGCGCCGGGCCGAGGGGAAGGGGAGTGGCACGCTGTGGGGCGGGGGTGAGCTCTGCGACCCCCACCCTGGATCCAGGGTCCGAAGCCGGGCGGGGATCCGCCGGGCGCTGAGCGTACGAGACCTGTCGGGACAAACGATCCTCCGCTGGGTCCAGACGAACGAATGAAGCGATTGGTTGTGAAACGGCGATGTCGCTGGCGGTCAACTCAAGACGTGAGACAAGTGTAGATCCGCCGTCGGGAGTGGATCAAATTCCTTGCCCTGTTGCCGAGCAAGTGCGCCGAATGACAGCGCATCGCGCGACGGGTGGATCCAGACGTGGTCGTGCGATCCAGCACATCAATCCGGGCTGGCCATTGCCCGCCGGGTCGACCTAAGATCGATGATCGGAGGTGGCCGTGGCGGTGGGCCTGACACAGCGCTCTGGTTCCAGCCAAAGCAGCCTGCTGCTCATCCTGCTGGAGGTGTGCGCGGTCTCCTGCTCCCATCGAAACGTCGCGAGCGACGGGAACGCGGGGGGAGACGGCGTTCAGCCGGGCGCCGACGCCACGATCACCGATGACACGATCACCGACGGCTCGCTCTTCTGCACGGGGCCGTCGAGGTTGGTGTTGCAGGGTCAGCGCGTCTCCGTGTCGTCGGCCAGCGTGGTTG